>ENA-OQAB01000097-OQAB01000097.1-human-gut-metagenome-genome-assembly--contig:-NODE-97-length-47523-cov-4.827623_pt1 | contig 47523 bp, 42 predicted proteins | sample MGYA00242490_ERZ504517 | MGnify/ENA primary metagenome ERZ504517 (study PRJEB26092, sample SAMD00036298) | human gut metagenome | host: Homo sapiens | study: EMG produced TPA metagenomics assembly of...
CCACCCTATACGCAGCAAGCCCCTTACCAGAGCTCCTTCGGGGCGGGCGGTTACTATCAGCAGGGCGGCCCTTCTCAAAACCCAGCAAGGGCAGCAGCCCTATCAATCGCCCTACCAATATAACAAGCGCCGGCAAGCGGTGGGGGCCGGATGGCAGCGGCCCACAAAAAAAGAGAAGAAAACCGGGCTGATTGTGCTGATTGTAATCCTCTGCGTCGCGCTTGTAGCCGCCGGCATCGGCATCGCTATCGGCTTGACGCGGGACGACGACGGCGACTCCGGCAACAAAGCCGTCAATCCAGACGGTCCAACCCTTGCCATCGAAGAAACGCCCGACAGCCAATCCACCACCAATGAAAAAGGTGAATTGACCGCCGAGGAAGTTGCCAAAAAGGTAAAGCCTTCAATTGTAGGCGTAATCGTATCAGAAACTGCACAGAATAATATGATGGGCCAGAACCAGAGCGAATCCGGCGAAGGCACAGGCATCATCATGGGGGAAGACAAAACCGGCAAATACACCTATATTATCACCTGCGCGCATGTGATCAGCGGTAACAATGTCAAAGCCACGGTGCAGTTGGAAGACGGCACCTCTTATGACGCAGACGTGGTCGGTTACGATGAGCGCTCCGATGTAGGCGTGCTTCGCATCAAGGCCTCCGGCCTGCAAGCCGCCACCTTCGGGGATTCCTCCAAGCTTGCCGTGGGCCAGCAGGTCTTCGCCATCGGCAACCCGCTCGGCACAGAATTTTTCGGCACGCTCACCGGCGGCTTTGTCTCCGCGATCGACCGCCCCATTAGCAGTGAGATCGGCTACCCGATGAAATGCATCCAGCATGACGCGGCGATCAACCCCGGCAACTCCGGCGGTGCGCTCGTCAATATGTACGGCCAGGTGATCGGCATCAATTCCTCTAAAATTGCGGAGGGCTATGAGGGCATTGGCTTCGCCATCCCGATCAATTCTGCAAAGGAGATCGTCGACAAGCTCATTGCAAACGGCTATGTGCCCGGCAGGCCGAAGCTCGGCGTCACCTATTATGCGGCCAGCCAGCAATCCAGCTACCGCATGATCGTTCAGCTTACAGACCTTCCGGCGGGCACGCTGGTCATTAAGAGCATCGGCTCCGACAGCGATCTTGTCAACACGGACGCCAAAGCAGGCGATATGATTATCGCTGTCAACGGCAAAAACCTTGATAACTCCAACACGCTCTTGGAGCTGATTGAAGAGAGCAAGGTCGGCGATACACTCACCCTAACACTGTGCCGAATTGACAATAACTACAAAAACCTCCAAATTTGATGTAAAAGTAAAGCTTGTAGAGGATAAAGGATCTTCCTCCTCCAACGAAGCAACGGAGAGCTCTACCACCAACACCTATTTCAATCCCTTTGGATTTTAACAAAACAAATATAGGGGCTGTTGCGAACGGTGCCTTTTCCCCGTTCACAACAGCCCTTTTTCTTTTATAAAGACCGGCTTTACCGTGTTGACTTGGAGGCTGGCGGTCCAAAAATCGCCGCGGGATGCAATCGATCAAGTTTTTCTTTTCCAGCCAATCCCTTCAGGCGGCGTTTCGCCGTCTTGCGATCCTCCTTGCCAGGCTTACCGACATCGGCAACCCAGCGCACACGCAGCGGGCGCGCCGTCAGGAACTCCGAGCCTGGCTCCAGTGTTGTGCGCGGATGCTGGTACAGATCGCGCTCCTCGTCGATCGGTTCGTCGATACAGTAGAGATAGCCGTATTTTTTTCCGTTATGCAGCAGCGTTCCATCCGCTTCACAGGATAATATCGGCGGCTTGTGTGAAAACGCCTCCGCTAGCGCTCTATTCGGCGTGATCGTGCTTCCCTCCCGCAGGAGGGAAAATTTTTTTGTTGGAGCCATGATACCAGATTCCCGCGGTATTCTTTGGACTCATCTTCATACTCCTCCTGTCAATAGGCACAGGCGATTCTACAAATCCCGTTTGTATCCGCGAGGGGCCTCTTTTATGAAAGGATATACTGCTTCACCTGTTCCAGTAAAGCAATTTCCGCTGTTGCCTCCAGATAAAGCCCATCTTCACGGTATTCTTCCATATGGACAATCCCCTCCCGGCGTAGCCGCGCAGCAAAAGCGCCCATATCAAAGGGCAGGAGGAGTTCTACCCTGCGGCGGGATACGGGCAGAGCAGCCACAATTGCATCGAGCAGTTGCTCTATCCCTCTGCCATATAAGGCGGAGACCATCACCGTGTGCCCGATGGAGGGCAAATGATAAACGTTACCCGCCAAATCGCATTTATTCATCACAGAGACCACCGGCTTCCCGGCACACCCCAGCTCGTCGAGCAGCTTCGCCGTCACTTCCAGATGCTCGGCGCACTCCGGGCTGGAAGCGTCGCACACATTGAGGATCACATCGGCGCTCGCGGCCTCCTCCAATGTGGATTGAAACGCCTCTACCAACTGGTGAGGCAGCCTGCGTACCAGGCCGACCGTATCAATCAGCATAACCGTGCGCCCATCCGGCAGAGTCAGGGCGCGGGCGGTGGGGTCGAGCGTTGCAAAGAGCTTATCCTCCGCCAGCACGCCCGCATGAGTGAGCGTATTCATCAGGGTGGATTTCCCGGCGTTGGTATAGCCGACGATCGCCACCGTTTCCACTCCGTTTTTATTGCGCCGCTCCCGCAGCCGGGCCCGCCTGCGCCCCACAATTTCGAGCTGATTTTCCAGCGCGTCGATCCGCCTCCGGATATGCCTGCGATCGCTTTCCAGCTTGCTTTCGCCTGGGCCGCGCGTGCCGATGCCACCGCCCAAGCGGGAAAGCTCCGTGCCCTTGCCGCCCAGGCGCGGCAGGGCATATTTGAGCTGTGCAAGCTCTACTTGCAGCTTGCCTTCGCTTGATCTGGCGCGTGCGGCGAAAATATCCAAGATCAGCATCGTCCGATCAATCACGCGCACATCCGTGAGCTTCTCAATATTACGCTGTTGGGACGGCGTCAGCTCGCTGTCGAAAACCAGCAGATCCGCTTCATGATCGCGGCAAAAGGTTTTGATCTCCACAATCCGGCCGGAGCCAATGAAGGTAGCTGCGTCCGGCGTGTCGCGCTTTTGCACCATTTTAGCGAGCACCTCTGCGCCCGCCGTGTGCGCGAGCTCCTCCAGCTCATCAATGGATGCTTGTGCATCAAATGCCCCCGTATCCACGCTGACAAGCAACGCGCGCTCCGGGCGCTCTATATTTTCAAAATAAGCCATAATCATAACCGCATCCTTTCCCGTTCACTCGGGTATTTGCAGCGCCTCTTTCCGGCGCGAAAAAAAACGCCCGTTTGAATAAATCTACCTTTTCATCCAATGGTAACCTCTTCCCCATGATTTTCCGGCTGGTTAGGCCAGTCATTTGTATCATATCCCACTTTGTTTTTTTATGCAATAACGTTTGAAAAAATATTGTACGCAGGAGAAAATGGTGGTACAATAAAACGAAACGATATCGGATGGGAAACCGCCTGCGGCGCTTGCGGCTTCCTTGTAAAATGAGGGGGGACTTCTTTGAACCAGGAAGAACTGATACACCTGCTGGCACATGAGAAAGAAAAAAAACGGCACATTAATCCTCGCGCACACCTATCAAGCGCCGGATATTCTTGCGGCTGCCGATGTGTGCGGAGACAGCTATGCCCTTGCCAAAGCCGCCACCGCCTACCAGAATGAACGCGTGGTCCTATGCGGTGTGCGCTTTATGGCGGAAACTGTTAAAATTTTATCCCCGGAAAAGACAGTGATTTTGCCGAAAAAACGCGCAACCTGCCCGATGGCGGAGCAGATCACGCCTGCGCGCGTGCGCGCCTTCCGTGAGGAGAACCCGGAGGTTACGGTCGTCGCTTATATCAACACGACCGCCGCGCTCAAGGCGGAATGCGATGTGTGCGTTACCTCGTCAAGCGCGGTTAAAATCGTCCGCGCGCTGCCCGGGCACAAAATTCTTTTTATACCGGATCGAAACTTGGGCGCGTGGGTGCGCAAACAGTGCCCGGAGAAGGAAATTCTCCTTTGGGATGGTTACTGCCCAATACATAACAGCATCACGCAGCAAGATGTGCTGCGCGCCAAGGCCCAGCACCCGAGCGCCAAGCTCGCCATGCACCCCGAATGCCCGCCGGAGGCCCTCCAGCATGCGGATATGATTGGCGCCACGAGCGCTATCATCGATTATGCCCTGCAAAATGAGCAGGAGGATATCCTCTTCGGCACGGAATGCGGCGTATACAACGATTTGATTCAAAAATATCCCAGGCGGCATTTCTATCAGCTTCGGGGGGACAAGCTCATCTGCCCCGATATGAAAATGACCTCCCTGCAAGATGTTTATATGGCAATCACCGGAGCAGGCGGGGAAGAAATCGTGCTGGAGGAGCCTTTACGCAAGGCTGCGAAACGCAGCCTCGACAACATGCTCAAATACGGCGGCTGACCGCCGCGCGGGAAAAGAGATGCCAAAAGAATGGTCAAACAACAAAAATATGATGTCATCATCGCTGGCTGCGGCGTAGCCGGGCTTTACGCCGCGCTTCAGTTTGATGAAAGCAAGCAAATTTTAATGCTTTCCAAGCGGGAGGACACGCTCTCCAACAGTTCCCTTGCCCAGGGCGGTGTAGCGGCTGTGCTTGATTTTGAAAACGACAGCTTCGACCTGCACTATGAGGATACGCTGATTGCAGGCGGCCATAAAAACACGCCTGCGAGCGTGGATGTACTCGTTCATGAGGGGCCGGACGATGTGCGCCGGATTATGGAGCTTGGCGTAGATTTTGACAAGGCGCCTGACGGACGGCCGCAAAAAACACTAGAGGGCGGCCATTCCCGCCGCCGGATTGTGCATCATAAGGATCAGACCGGCTATGAAATTGTGATCAAGCTTCTGGCCCAGGTGCGGCAGCGCTCGAATATTGAGCTTGCCGAAAACACCACCGTGTGTGAGATGGCCCAGGTGCGCGGCGGATTCCGGCTGGATCTGTTGTGCGGCGAGGAGCCGGGCAGCGTTTTTTTGCAGCTACTGCATCCTGGCAACGGGCGGCATCGGTCGTGTTTACCGCTACACCACCAATTCCTCCATTGCAACGGGCGATGGCATTCGCCTTGCGTATGAGCTTGGCGCCCAGATTAAAAATTTAAGCTACGTTCAGTTCCACCCCACAGCCTTCCATTCGGAAAAGGAACGCGAGCAGTTTCTCATCAGCGAGGCTGTTCGTGGGGAAGGCGCTTATCTGCTCAACTGCGAGAGAAGGCGTTTTATGGCCCACTATGACGACCGGTTGGAGCTCGCCCCACGTGATGTTGTTTCCCGCGCGATCATCCTGGAATCCCGCCGCACGGGCAGCAACCAGTTTTTTCTTGACATCACCTATAAAACCGTGACTTTTTATATAACCGTTTCCCTGCCATCTCCAAGCGTTGCCTGGAGGAGGGAGTAGATATTGCGCAGGATCTGATCCCTGTATTCCCCTGCCAACATTACCTCATGGGCGGCATCGCGGTAGATCTCACGGGGCGCACGGCTGTGCCGCGCTTATATGCTGCGGGAGAATGCTCTAACACCGGCGTGCATGGAGCCAACCGATTGGCCAGCAATTCCCTGCTGGAAGCGCTCGTGTTCGGCCGCCATGCGGCGGAGGATATTTTGCGCTGTATGGAAAAGGGCTATCTAGAGGTGGAGCCGCCAGCACAGATTGACCCACCGCAATTCGACGGCGCTCCCCTGCCGCATGGACTTCGCACGGAAATCCGTGATATCATGCAGCGCGCCTATTTCGTCATTCCCAATCCGACGGCTGTCCATACCGGGCTCAGGCGAGTGGAAGAAATTCGCCGCCGCCTGAAAAGCGGCCATTTCGCCGTCACCCGCGATTACTGTGAGGCGCTGAGCCTCGCCACGGTGGCCTCCATCATCCTACGCGAAGTGGATGATGGTTAAGGCAGGGATATCCATAGCCCGATGATCTGATGCGTATAGAAAGGATGGTTTCTCCATGATGCTTCCCCAATTTTATATGGACGACCTGATCCGCCAGGCGATCCGTGAAGATATCAATTATATTGACACCTCGGCGGACTATCTGATCCCACCGGATCAGATGGGAAAAGCTCGATTTCTTGCCAAAGCGGACGGCGTGCTCTGCGGCCTGTCGGTTGCATTGCGCGTGTTCGAACTGCTTGATCCAGCTTTCCGTGCTCAGCGCTTCCATGCAGATGGCGATACGCTCCAAAAGGGCGATATCATCGCAGAGCTCAGCGGCAGCACCGCCATGTTGCTCAAGGGCGAGCGCACCGCGCTCAACCTCATCCAGCATATGTCCGGCATCGCCACAGCCACGGCGCAGGCAGTCCGGCTGGTGGAGGGCACGCACGCCTCAATTACCGATACCCGCAAAACACTGCCTGGCCTTCGCTCCCTGCAAAAATATGCAGTCGTCTGCGGCGGCGGTAAAAACCACCGTTACAACCTCTCCGACGGCGCGATGCTCAAGGATAACCACATCGATGCCGCCGGTGGCATCACCAACGCGATCACTCTTTTGCGTGGAAAGCTTGGCCATATGGTAAAAATTGAAGTGGAAACCCGCAATCTTGATGAGGTGGCCGAGGCCCTGCACGCGGGCGCGGAGATCATTATGCTCGACAATATGAGCCTTGAAGCTATGCGCAAAGCCGTCGCAATGGCGAAGGGGAAAGCCCTGATCGAGGCCTCCGGCGGTATTACGCTCGAAACGCTGCGTCCCGTTGCGGAAACCGGCGTGGATATCATTTCCATCGGCGCGCTGACACACTCTGTCAAAGCCTTCGACATCTCTATGAAGCTTGTCTGAAAGCTCAACAAGTTTCAGGAAAGAATAACATAAATTATAGCATAGCAAGCCAAAGGGGACGCTGCAGATTAAATGCGGCATCCCCTTTAATTGATAGATTCAAAAAATTGCTCCCGACACAGGCAACCGATTCATCAAACAAAATCATAATATTTACATCAGCGGTGTAAACAGCATAAAAATCCGCTCTGAGAGCTTCGTCCAGATGCTGCGCTTCTCAAACTCCTCTAAAACATATTCTTTTGTATGCTGCAGATCCTCTTCATAAATTGCATTATATTCCTGCACCAATCCGTTTTCATAAAAAAACCCCGCAAATCTCATCATCCACCAACAAGCTGCGCATATCCATATTCACAGAGCCAATGCAGCAAAGCTCATCATCTACGATCATAGTCTTTGCATGGATATAGCCGTTATATTTATAAACATGCGCCCCATATTCCATCATCTCGGCGGCAAAATAATTCGTTACCGGATCCAGAAAAAAGTTAGCCTTGATCGCTGGGATCATAATATCAACTTTGATGCCAGAGGCCGCTGCGGTTTTTAATGCGTCGAGGATGGAACAATCCGGAATAAAATACGGCGTTTGGATCCGTATTTGCCGTTGTGCCGATCGAATCATGCTCATATAGCACATTTTGATGCTTTCCTTATCGTTATCTACTCCACCGGTCACAAACTGGCAAAGGTTTTTCACCTGCCCGGGAAGCTTCACTTCCCGCAGGCGAAGGGAGGAAAAAACTTTGCCGAAATAAACGACCGTTTAAAGCGGTAGACAAATCCAGGAGGAACTCATTTTCAAGCGCATGCACACAGTCCCCTGTGAAACGCACCTGCGTATCTCTCCATGGGGTTTTGATTTTTGCGCCATTCGCATATTGGACCCCAATATTCATGCCGCCAATATAGCCGATTTCACCATCCACCGTCACAATCTTTCGATGGCTTCTAAAATGGCTAACATAAGGCTTCAGCCTTTTTACCGTGCCGCCCGCCTGCTTCAGAGGGCGGAACAGGGCTTCCGGTGTGGAAAGATTGGCGATAAAATCACATAAAACGATCACCTCCACGCCCTGCTTCTGCTTTTGCGTTAGAAGGGATAGCAGTGCTTGCCCGACCCTGTCGTTTTGAATCGTATAGAATTCCAAATAAACGCTTTGCCGCGCAGCCTCAATATCAGTAAACAGCTGTTTATAATGGCTTTCCCCGCTTGTATAAAAGGCAGCCTTCTCATAAGCGCACAGCGGTGCGTCATTATAATGGTAATTGAACCGTGCCACATCGGCATCGATTCCACTCATGGTGCCGATGTTCTCTTCACCCTGGCTTTGCAAAAGGGGCATGTTTTTTCGCAGCCTTTTGCTGCGGAAATACCGGGTCATCTTGATTGCAGAGGTGCTGCCAAACGCCAAATAAAAAATAAGCCCGGCATATGGAACACAACTGACAATCAGCACCCACATCAGCGCTTCATTCGGCTGCTTCCTTTCAAAAAATATAACGCTCAAGATTGTCAGCACATAAAGTAGAATAAGTAAAAGCCTAAACATATCGTCAGCTCCTATTAATTCAGGCCAAAAGGGGATGCGTGCGCATAATGCCGCTTCGCTCAGCGCTTCACAAAGCACGCTCTCTCCCCGCCCGCAAAAACACCTGCAAGCCGTGTGCCTGCTACAGAATGTATAAAAACAACGCAGGAGGCTAAAACCATGCTTTACCGCCTAAAGGGTAAAAATATAGGCCAAAAAAACGCAAGGCCCGCAAGCATTTTTCAAGGGTACACTGCAAAATTTTATTTTACAGTGCACCCTTTTTAATTTACCACCCCTTACCCGGCAGTACTCTGTGCGGTAGCAATGGTTGCCGCCGCAGTAGAGGAAGCCCCTTCAGAGCTGGCAGGAGCCTCGCTGACCGTTTCTCCCTCCGTTTCAGACGGCTGCGCCTTGGTGGCTGCCGTTTCTGGCGGATCGGTTGCCTGTATTGCGCTGATATAATAGGATTCGCCTTTTTCGCGCAGCGTGATCTTCATATATTTATCCGGCTCAGGGGCCACAATATCTCCATTTGCATCCTGTACCCACTGCCCACCGGCGATATAGCCGACGGTCAGATAGGTTGTTGCACCCTTTTTCTCAATCTCATAAATCTGAGCCGTATAAAGCTGATCAACGCCTGCAACAGGGATATGATAGGTTTTCGTCGCCGCGTCATAGGGGAATTCATAGCCATAGCCGGTAATCGTCGCATGCTGCGGCTTCACCTCTGTGCCAAACAAGTATTCAAACTGTTTTTCCACATCCGCCTGCGGGATAACCATATAGCCCCCCTCTTCATACGGATAACGATCCGGATCAGGATCACTGCGCAGCAGGGACCAGACGGCAGCCTCCATCAGCTGGCCGATATCCGCCTGGCTCAGATCGTCGAAGGGTGACGGGTCATTCATAATGACAGGAGCAATAAACTTCTGATACTCCTCTTTCATCGCATTCTCGCGCCGTTCCACGACGCCTTTGACACCGCTTACACCCGCGCCGACGATTGCCACCACTCCGGCGACCACCAACACGATAACGAGCAACCCGAGCGGGAACGCCCAGGACCTTCTCTTTTTACGGGACGGCCTTGCTTTTGTATCCATATGGGCAAATCCTCCTGTTGTGATCGCAGTGCAGTTCCGGCTAGCGAACCTGCCCTGCGCCGTAAATCTTATATTTCACGCTGGTCAGCTCGCTGAGCCCAAGCGGACCACGCGCATGCAGCTTTTGGGTAGAGATGCCGATTTCCGCGCCAAAACCAAATTCTCCGCCATCCGTATACCGGGTGGATGCATTCACATAAACCGCTGCCGCGTCCACCTCATTGAGAAACTGCTCCGCAGCACTGTAATTTTGCGTTACAATGCATTCACTGTGCCCGGTCCCATAGCGGCCGATGTGTGCAATCGCTTCTTCGATGCTGCCGACAACCTTCACCGATAGTATATAATCTAGGTATTCCGTGCTCCAGTCCGCCTCCTGTGCGGCTTCTATGCCAGGCAGGATTGCACAGGCCGCTTTATCCCCGCGCAGAACCACCTGCTTTTCATCAAGCCTGCGCTTGATCAGCGGCAGCGCCTGCTCCGCAATCCCGCGGTGCACCAACAGGCTTTCGCATGCGTTGCAAACCGAGGGGCGGGAGGTTTTCGCATTGAAAACGATCTCCGCCGCCATTTCCAAGTCTGCCGCCTGATCGACATAAACGTGGCAGTTGCCCACACCTGTTTCAATCACCGGCACGGTTGCATGCTCCACCACTGCGCGGATCAGCCCGCCACCGCCCCTGGGGATCAATACATCCACATACGCATTGAGCCGCATCAGCTCATTGGCGGAATCGCGCGACGTATCCGCCACGAGCTGGATGCAATCTTGCGGAAGCCCCGCCTGCTCCAATGCGGCGCGCATCACGGCAGCAATCGCCTGGTTGGAATGGATCGCCTCCTTGCCGCCGCGCAGAATCACCGCATTGCCGGATTTTAAGCACAGCGCCGCCGCATCCGCCGTTACATTGGGGCGTGCTTCAAAAATCACTGCCACAACGCCGAGAGGCACCGCCACTTTCACAATCTGCAAGCCGTTCGGCCTGTTCCCACCGGAGAGCACTCTGCCAACCGGGTCCGGCAGAGCAACAATCTCTCGCATGCCTTGCGCCATGCCTGCAATACGGGCCTCATTCAGGCGGAGGCGGTCAAGCAAAGCAGGGCTCATGCCCGCCTGTTCGCCATTGGCAATATCCTTCGCATTTGCCTCCAAAATCGCGGCAGTATGTTCCAGTAAAGCGTCCGCAATTTGTGTTAGGCCATGATCTTTACTAGCAGTGGAAGCCGTGCGCAAAAATTGCTCCGCCTGCTTTGCCCGCCGCCCTAATTGTTCCAATGCGGTCATTCCCGATTCCTCCTCGCTTTAAAAAATGTGCCGATCTGTCGGCCCTCCAATATCTTGTATAAATCCTGCGGCGCGTCGCCGTTCATCACAATCGTATCAATCCCCGCCTCTGTGGCAAGCTCTGCGGCATGCAATTTTGTCACCATGCCTCCGGTGCCGCGCTGTGTTCCGCTGCCGCCGGCCAATGCCCGAATTCGGCCATCAATCTCATCCACCACTGGGATCAGGCGTGCGTCCGCATCCTTGTGCGGATCGCTGTCGTACAGGCCGTCAATATCACTGAGGATAATCAGGGCATCCGCATGCACAAGCCGCGCCACGATCGCCGAAAGGCTGTCGTTATCGCCAAAGACGATCTCCTCCACAGCTACGCTGTCGTTTTCATTGACGATTGGAATCGCACCATAGGCAAAGAGCTTTTCAAAGGTATTCACCAGATTGGTTTTCCGGCAATCATTTTCAATATCGCCCCGCGTGATAAGCAGCTGGCCCACGGTGTGCCCATACTCGCCGAAAAGCTTATCATACATAAACATCAGCTCGCATTGCCCCACGGTTGCCGCTGCCTGACGGCCCGGCGTATCGTCCGGTCGCTCGCGCAGGCCGAGCTTTCCAACGCCCACGCCGATTGCTCCGCTTGTCACCAGCACAACCTCCATCCCGGAGTTGAGCAGGTCGGACAGCACACTGACGAGCTTTGCCATTCGGCGGATGTTTGTTTTGCCCGTCTCATAGGTCAGCGTAGAAGTGCCGACCTTCACGACGATGCGCTTCGCTTGCTTTAATATAGGCATATTCCGTCCCCTATTCCCTGATGCCGGTTTCAACCGGCAATTGATGAGTATATCACATTGAATTGCCTTCCTATGCCGCCAAATTGGCATTGCCGCTCTGCGGAAGGCATTTTCCCAATGTTTTCATGTTCTCCGAAGCTCGAGATTCGTGAGGTTATTATACCAATATGTACAAATACTCTTTTTGAAAATGGCGCTGCCGCATCGCGGCAGGAGGCGTTTTGCGCCGACAGACATTTTTCCAATGCTTCAAACAAAATATTTGAAGCTATTATAACACAGCTCCCTGCAATCCACAAGCAAAACGGGAGCACAGAAACCGGATCGATTTTTGAATATTCTCTTTTTCAAAAAAAGAAATGCAGCAAAAAACATTTCAAGAAATCCGCATTCCCGCTTGACTTTTTCACACCAGTAGAGTATATTAATATTAACGTATGAATAGTTGTTCATATGTTTATATTATGCAATACAATACTTTATTTGATTCGTTTGATTAGAAGGAGGCTAGCCAAATGGAGCCCAAACAATCCGCTTTATCCACACCGTCGGAAATGCCGGAATACTGCTGCGCCGAGCTGGAAACACATGAGGATCTTATCGCCTGCACGCGTGTGCAAATGCCGGACGAAGAAGTCCTTTACGATGTAGCCGAGCTTTTTAAAGTGTTTGGGGACAGCACGCGCATCCGTATTCTTAGTGCCCTGCTCGATCATGAGCTGTGCGTATGCGACCTGGCAGAGCTGCTGGGCATGGGGCAAAGCGCCATTTCCCATCAGCTACGCATTCTGCGCACCGCCGGCTTGGTTCGCCCCAGGCGCGATGGCAAAACAATGTATTACGCGCTGGATGACGAGCACGTCCATTCTATCTTTGCCGCGGGGCTACAGCACATTTTACACAAGAGAGGAGCGATCTCCTTATGACAAACCGCAGGCAGTATAAACTGAATAACCTGGATTGCGCAAGCTGTGCATCCAAAATTGAAGAACGGCTCTCTGCGATCGACACTTTTTCTGAAGTGAGCGTAAACTTTCCAACCGCTACCCTCACCTTGAAAGCAAAGGGAGAGCCCCGCGAATTAGTAGACCGGATCAACCTGGAAATCAGCCGTGTGGAGCCGGGTTGTGTAGCAGTTGAGCTTTCCGGCGATCGAGCCGGATCCCATTCGGAACAGGGCCGGAGTCATACGCACAGCGAGGCCGAGGGAAAGTGGCAGATCGGCACTGTGATCGCCTCAGCCATATGCTTCGTGACAGCCTATCTCTGCCGGGAAATTCCTGCCGCTCCAGCCATCCTTTCTCCCATTCTTTTCATATCGAGCATTTTGCTCGCCGGCTGGCCGGTCTTTGCAGCCGCCGTCAAGAGCCTACGCCATATCAGCTTAGATGAGCATTTGCTTGTTACCATTGCCGTTGTCGCCGCCTCTTTTATGGGCGATTTTGCGGAAGCTGCCGCCGTTACCCTCTTTTTTGGCGTGGGAGAATTGTTTGAGCACTATGCAGTCGGCCGCTCCCGCAAATCAATCGCCGCGTTATCTGAAATCCGGCCGGATACCGCCAATCTTTTGCTGCCGGACGGCGCCACGCAGCAAGTTTCCGCGCAAGAGGTGGAAGTAGGCGCAACACTGCAAATTTTGCCCTTTGAGCGCATCCCGCTCGATGGCGTGGTGCTTTCCGGCGAAAGCACGGTGGACGCCTCCGCCATTACTGGCGAAAGCGCCCCGCAAAATGCCGGGCCGGAATCTGAATTGCTCAGCGGCATGATTAACGGCCCAGGAACCCTAACGATGCGGGTCGTTAACTCCTATGCACAGTCCGCCGCTTCCCGGATCATTGATATGGTAGAAAATGCCGCCCAGCGCAAAGCGCCAGCGGAACGGCTTGTCACGAAATTTGCAAAGATCTACACGCCTGCCGTTGTAATATTGGCAGCTCTGCTCGCCATCGTCCCCCCTCTGCTCGGCGGCGATTGGAAGGAATGGGCGCATACGCGCTTGTGTTCCTCGTAGCCTCCTGCCCGTGCGCGTTTGTGTTAAGCGTTCCGCTGGGTTTCTTTGCAGGGGTTGGCGCCGCCTCTAAACGTGGCATTCTCGTCAAAGGCGGCTGTTATATCGAAACTCTCGAAAAGCCAGGAGCCGTTGTATTTGATAAAACCGGCACTCTCACCACCGATCAATTTACCGTCACCCATATCGCCGCGGTAAACGGTGTTTCCGAGCAAGCGGTTTTAGAGGCGGCGGCGCTCGCTGAATGCCGCTCCAAACACCCGATAGCCCGATCGATCTCCGAGGCTTTTGGAGAAATCGAGGAATCCCGGATCAGCAATTTTTCAGAAACGCCGGGCGGTGGCACCCGTGTGATCGCGGATGGAGAAGAAATCCTCTGCGGTGCAAAACGGCTCATGCAGGAGCATGGAGTGGATATCTCCGCTCTGCCAAACGAGATGGTGTATGTTGCTCGCGGAGGGCAGCTTTTGGGAGCCGTTTCTGTTTCCGGCAAACTGCGGGAGGATTCCGCCCTTGCGGTAAAGCAGTTGCGTGCGCTGGGTGTCAGCCGGATTGTTATGCTCACAGGCGACCATGAGGAAGCGGCCAGAGAAGCGGCAGCAGCGTGCGGGATTACCGAATACCACGCCGGCCTTCTGCCGGAGGAAAAGTTGGAGATCCTGGAACAGATCAAACGGGAAAACGGCGTGACCGCCTTTGTCGGCGATGGCATCAATGACGCCCCCGTGCTTGCCGCCGCGGATGTCGGCGTTGCAATGGGGCTCGGCACAGATGCGGCTATCGAAGCGGGCGACGTTGTTTTAACGAATAATCAGCCCTCTAAGCTGCCACAGGCAATCGTCCTCTTCCGCCGCTGCATGCGGATCATTCGGTTTAATATCACGTTTGCGCTCCTCGTAAAAGGTATTGTGCTCTTGCTTGGCGCGCTGAGCCTTGCAGGTATGTGGGCGGCTGTATTTGCCGATGTAGGCGTTACGATCCTCGCCGTACTGAACTCTGCCAGGATTCTCAGCAAAAGAACTTAATATGGCGCTATAAAACTGGCGCGCTGCAAAGCAGGTATGTCCACCATTTGCAGCGCGCCCTTATTTTGCCCCCAAAACTGGTCGAATTGGATTTATTCCACTCGAAACTTGCCTTCTCCCGGGAAGCATGCTAAAATAATCCATGCCAAAACGAATGCGAAGCGGCCTGTTAAACACCCGGATTTTACTCAGACAACAAGCGAGGTGGCAGCGTGCTTACCCTTTACCTTTCTCTCATTGACACACAGGAGGAGCGTGATAAATTTGAACGTCTCTTCCACCAATATGAACGCTGCCTGAAATATACGGCGCAGAATATTCTGTTTGACGAGCACCTTGCGGAGGATGCCGTGCAGGAAACATTTATCCGTATCATCAGCTGCCTGGATAAAATTGACGAGTCAGACGAGCACAAAACGATCGCATTTTTGATAACGGTCATTAAAAATATTTCCTACGATATGAAGCGCAAGCGCAACAAAACCCAGGAGGAATCGTCTTTAGAAGAGATGATGGAATTGGATTCCGACCCAGAGGATGAGGAGAATCGTCCGGACGTGCTGCTATTGCGCCGGGAGCAGGAGGAAACGATTTTGCAAGTGATCCGCTGCCTGCCTCCCGATTACCGCTACGCGCTTACTTTAAAATATGCCCATGGCTGCAACACCGCCCAACTGGCGGCCCTGCTCAATTGCTCGGAGAAGCTCGCGCGCGTCAAGCTTTCCCGCGCACGCAAAAGCCTGATGACCCGGATGGAACAGGTGTTGGCAAAGTCTGATCAGTAGGTTCACAGTTCTTTGATCTCCGCCCCTTTGTAATAATGCTGAACGATCTCCTCCCAGGAGCTGCCCTGTCGGGCCATATAATCCGCGCCATACTGGCTCATCCCCACGCAGTGGCCATAGCCTCTGACGTGGAAGGTGAACCGGTCATTTTTATATTCCAAGGTAAAACATGCACTGCGCAGGCCAAAGGCCTCACGTACCTGCTGCCCGGTCACCTTTTGCCCGCCGATGGTGATGGCCGTAACCGTCCCCGCCTTGGAAGTTTCCGGGCTTGCAAACCATTTGGATGCGTCATCCTCCAGAGAAACCTCGCCCAGCTTTTTGGCCATTGTGCTAAATTGATCCTTTGTGAGAGAAAGTGTGGAAGCATAGTCCGGTGAAAGCCGGTCTCCTGTGCTCTGCACAGATTGGAGATACGGCAGATCCTTCCCCCAAACCACCTGCGCGCTCTCCGTCTGCCCGCTGCATATGGCATGGAAAGCAGCGACAATTGGCTCTCCATCGTATACGATCGCCTTGCCGACGACTGCCTCGCAGGCCTCACTGATTTTTTTATAATAGGTGTCGAACTTGTCGCCCCATTTTTCCCGGCTCTCCTCCTTGCTGATAAAGCCCTGGTGCTGTGAGCTATCGTCGTTGAGATAGGCGCCGGAAAGCGCGTCGTCCGGCTTTTTCAGCTGCTCGTTGCGGCTGCGCAGCGCAAAGGTGTAGCAGGCAGCCGCCTGCGCTTTGAGCGCTTCCGTATGGTAGGTTGGCGGCATTTCCGCACTGACTGCTCCGATCACATATTCCAAGTCGCTCATTGTCTCCACTCGGTTGCTGGAAGCGCGTAGCACCTTCATCGTCCCCGATTCCCCCGCCTGCCCCTTCTGCCCTTCTCCGGCGGAATCTCCAGGAGAGAGGCTGTCCGGAATTTGAGCGGCGTTCTCCCCCATCGCCAGCAGTGGCGTAACCACCATAATCAGCAGCAGTACCATACACAAAACTCCATATCTGCGCATTTTATTCATCCTTTCCCAATCGCAGGGGCGGCGTGTGGAGGTTGCTCCACGCCAGCCCACCTATGCAGGCTCTCATTGAAAACCTTGACTTTACCCTGTCAGCGTTATACAATATTATGAACGATTATATTTTTTAGAGCGGTGATGCCAATGGCAAACTATATCTCCCCCCTTTCCAACGATTCTCTTTCCAATTTATGCAAGGAGCTTGGCAAAAATAACTCCATCAACCCTGCCGACTTCGAGCGTTATTCCGTCAAGCGCGGCCTGCGCAACCAAGATGGCACAGGCGTTATGGCGGGGCTCACCCGTATCTGCAACGTGCAGGGCTATTATGTCAGCGACGGAGAGCGCGTACCGGTGCCCGGCCGCCTGATTTACCGCGGGATAGATCTGCTCGATCTGGTGCATGGCTGCGAAGCGGAGGACCGCTTCGGCTATGAAGAGGTTGCCTGGCTGCTCCTGTTTGGCACGCTGCCCACGCAGGCGCAACTCACAGCCTTTACGCAGACCTTGGCCCAGTGCCGCGAGCTCCCGGAAGATTTTATTGAGGATATGATTATGAAGGCGCCCTCGCCGGATATCATGAATAAGCTGGCGCGCTGCGTGCTGGCCCTCTATTCCTATGACGAGCAGCCGGATGATATCTCCATTGAAAATGTTTTGCGGCAATCCATCCAGCTCGTTGCCCAGCTTCCAACCATTATGAGCTATGCCTATCAGGTCAAACGCCGGCATTATTATCATAAGAGCATGTACATCCATCCGATCCGAAAGGAACATACCACCGCTCAATTTATCCTCAACTCCATCCGTTCTGACCGGAAGTTTACCGATGAAGAGGCAAAGCTGCTGGATCTGTGCCTGATGCTACATGCAGAACACGGCGGCGGCAACAATTCCACCTTTTCCACTCGGGTGCTCACCTCCAGCGGAACAGATACTTATTCCGCCATCGCCGCAGGCATCGGCTCCCTCAAAGGCCCCCGCCATGGTGGCGCCAACATCAAGGTAACCCAAATGTTGGACTGCATGGAGCAAGAGATATCCGACCTGACGGATGAGGGTCAGGTGGCCGATTTTCTCAAGCGAATCATTCATAAGCAGGCTGGAGACCACAGCGGCCTGATTTACGGCATGGGGCACGCTGTCTATACGCTCTCTGATCCGCGCGCCGTGCTGCTTAAGGAACAGGCTCGTAAATTTGCATCCGGCACAGAGTTTGAGGAAAAGTTCCGTTCCATCGAGCTGGTTGAGCGATTAACGCCTGAAATTTTTGCCCGTGAGAAAGGGAACAAAAAGCGTGTGTGCGCCAATGTGGACCTGTATTCCGGCTTGGTATACCGGATGCTCGGCATCCCTGTGGATCTCTTCACCCCCCTATTTGCCGTTGCCCGCATGGCCGGCTGGGCTGCACACCGGATGGAAGAGCTCATCAGCGGCGGCCGGATCATTCGCCCGGCCTACAAAAGCGTTTCTCTCCCCGGTGTCTACACCCCAATCACACAGCGCACGGAGGCACAGCCGCACTCTTCGGTTTATGTTCCCACAGAAGAGCGGATCTAACGGCCTGAGCCGGGCAACCGGCTGGCCCAGTTATGGATCGGGCAAACAAACCTGAACGCAAACCTTATAACACATATCCCATTTGCGCGGAACCATATGACAATGGCTTGTTCCGCATCAAAAAGCAGGAGTGATTGATTTATGAAGCTCAAGCTCAAAGGGCGTTTCGAATCTATCCCAATGATGGCCGTTCTATGTATTTTCGCCGCGGGGCTGGTGGCCGTTTTGCCGCTGCGCACCTATCAGCTGATGCGTCTAATCGAGCCGGAAACCGGCTTTTATACCGGTCATAGCGCCACGATCCCCACGCTGTATATTCTGCTCGCCGTATTCACGGTTGTGCTGGTGGTAATCTCCTATTTGAGCGGAGATGTACCTGTGCGGCTGTGGAAACGGAAAAATATCGGCCTTGGCACCGTATCGCTTCTCTTCGCTGTTTCGCTGGTGGTGGATGCCATTTCTCAAACCGAAAACTTCCTGAATATTCTCTCGGAGCGCAACGCGCTTGTGATACAGCAAAATCACGAGCCTATTCCTTTACCTCATCAAAACCGGCGGCTTTGCCTTGATTTTTGAAGTGCTGTTTGCAGTGCTTAGCTGTGTGTTTTTTCTCTTTTTCGGCTATCACTATATTACAGGCAAGCTGGACTATTCCCAATTCAAATTGCTTGCTGTTGCGCCGCTGTGTTGGATTATGGCGCGCATGATCTTCCGTTTCTCCCGCACGATTAATTTTAAAAATATTTCCGATCTCCTGTTAGAACTATTCATGCTCGCAGCAATGCTTCTATTCTTCCTGAATTTTGCACGGATCTGCGCACATGTAGATGACCGCGGCGCAATGTGGAGCCTGTATGGCTATGGATTACCGGCCGCCTTGTTTGGCTTCGCTTGCTCCGTACCGCGCCTGGTGATGGTTGTCATCGGCCGTTCTTCTCAGCTTGCCGCGCAGTCTCCCTTTGAGCTGTGCGATCTGATGGCATCGCTGCTGATTTTGTTTGTCCTGATCCAGGGAGCCTTTGCAATGCGAAAAATTGACGTTGGAGATGTCGCCTAACAAACATAACCTCTGGGGCGGGCAAAAGCCCGCCTTTCTTTTATTTTGAATTCTTCTTGCAAAGCGGGGAATTGTTTTGTTTTTAGAAAATATGGCGACTGCCGCGCAGCAGGTGCTTATTTTGTATATCATGATCGCCGTCGGTTTTTTTGCAGATAAAACCGGGCTTTATAAAGAAAAGGCCGCTCGGATGACGAACGACCTCCTTTTTTATATCGTTACACCTGCCATCATCACACAATCCTTCCTCTCCATGGAGCTGACGGCGGAAAACGCCACCGCGCTGCTGGTCTCCACCGTTTGCGGGTTTGCCATGCATGGCGCTGCGATCTTGATCTCCCTTCCCTTTTTTCGCGGGGGGAACCGTGAGGAAAACGCCATTTACCGCTACGCGAGCGTTTATGGGAACGTCGGCTATATGGCGCTGCCCATGGCGCAGGCGCTGCTCGGCGCGCCCGGTGTGTTTTATTGCTCTGCCTGCCTGATCCCCTTCAACGTTGTCTGCTTTACGCACGGTGTAGCCGTGATGTCCGGCGGGAGGCATTTCAATTGGAAAAAGCTTTTATTCAACCCGGGCACGATCTCCGTTGCTATCGGCCTTCCGCTTTACCTGCTGGAGGTAAAGCTGCCCGTTGTCCTCGCGGATCCAATCTCCTTTATCGCCGGGCTAAACACGCCAATGGCGATGATCATGTTCGGCACCTATCTTGCCAACACGGATTTAAAAACGATGTTCCGGGAGAAAAAAATTTATTTGGCGGCCGCGCTCAAGCTGCTTGTGCTGCCTGCCCTCATGCTGCTGATTTTCCGCCTGTGCGGCGTCACCGGCGCGCTGCTGACCTCCTGCATCATTTCCGCGAGCGCGCCCACAGCAAATAACACCGTCATGTTCGCCGCCAAATACGGTCGTGATACCGGGCTTTCTTCCAAAGTGGTTGCCGTAATCACTTTCCTCTCCATTCTGACGATGCCCTTGATGATCGCTTTATCCCAAACCATATAACAGGCATACAAATCAATGAAAAGGGGAGCCACACGATGGAACAGCTTCCAAAAATAAAAACGATTTTATCTTGCGCCGGCATTCCGATTTTTGGATGCTGCCCGTTTGAGCCGCTGCGCCCCCAGATTCTTGAATGCCGGGCAAAGGAGCGGTTGCCCGCGGATGCAAAATCCATATTCGTGGCTCTTTTCCCCTACGCAATGGAGGAAGCGGCCTATCAGGGCGGGAACTTATCCCGCTATGCCGCGGTGGGGGATTATCACGAAATCGTGCCGCAATACCTCAAACGAGCTGTATCGGCTCTAGAGCAGGCATTTCCCGAAGAAGCATTCGTGCCGTTTACCGATAATTCCCCAATTCCGGAGGTGCGCGCCGCCGCATTGGCCGGGCTTGGCCGCATCGGTCAAAACGGCCTTTTAATCCATGAACGCTACGGTTCATGGGTATTTATTGGGGAGATCGTTACAACGCTGCCAATCGACGCCCCGCCGCATCAAATCCGCCCCTGCATTGGCTGTGGGAGGTGTATCTCCGCCTGCCCCACCGGCGCATTGACCGGCAAGGGGCTGGATCGATCCAAATGCATGTCCGCTCTGACGCAACGAAAAGGCTCTCTCAGCGAACAGGAAGCCGCTCTGATCCGCCGCTCAGGCTGTGCATGGGGCTGTGATATCTGCCAGACCACTTGCCCGATGAACGCACAAGCGGCCATTCGGCCCCTGACGGAGTTCGCCCATACCTTTCATGCCTCAGCTGTCGAAAATGGCCCGCTCGAGGGCATGGCCTATGCGTGGCGCGGCAGGAAGGTGATTGAGCGAAATCTGAAACTACTCTCCGCTCCCCTGAATGGAAGGTCTCAATCCGAATCCTTAGCAGAAAGTGGGGATCCCAGATGAGCGCTTGCGCCCCGCTTTATGAGGCATTGATGCGGCACCGGCAAACAGAACAGGTCAGCCTCCATATGCCTGGGCACAAGGGCCGGGCGGGCTGCCTTGCCCCGTTGGGAAAGCTGCCCATATTCGATGTGACAGAGCTCCCCTCCACTGGTAGCCTTTTTGACGCGGAAGGCCCCACCCTGTTGGCAGAACAGGCGGCGGCAAAAGCCTTTGGCACGGCAGGCACGTTTTTTTCCGCAGGCGGATGCACGCTTTGTATCCAGGCTATGCTACGCCTTGCCGCTCCACTGGGGGGAACGGTCGTCATGGGCCGCACTGTTCACCGCAGCGCGGTTCATGCGATGGCACTGCTAGGCATTACGCCCATATGGGTTTGGCCCCGGCAAGACGCCGGGCCTGGCCTTGCCGGGAGAATCCAGGCGGACGATGTGGCAAAAGCGTTGCAAAAACACCCGGACGCAAAGGCTGTTTACCTCACTACGCCGGATTATTACGGCGTGATGAGCGACTTAAACGCCATTTGCGCCGCGGCACAACAATACAATGTGCCCGTGATTGTAGATAACGCGCACGGCGCGCATCTCTTCTTCCTCGACCGCAAACTCCATCCGCTTTCCCAAGGGGCTGCGATGTGCGCTGACTCTGCGCACAAAACACTGCCCGTGCTTACGGGCGGCGCTTATTTTCAGATTGGGAGCGGCCGCTATCTGCCCCAGGTGCGGGCTGCAATGGCACTGTTCGGTTCCACAAGCCCTTCCTTCCCCATCCTGCTTTCGCTCGACCTGTGCCGCGCGTGGCTGGAGGAAGAGGGGAAAGCAGCCTATGCCAAAACAGCAGCCCAGGCAAACGAACTCAACGCTTATGCCCAAACACTCGGCTTCCTTCCACCGGAAGGGCTGTGCGACCCGCTCCATCTCGTCTGGAATACCGCGCACGCGGGCGTCAGCGGGAAGCAGGCCGCCCTGCACCTGCGCAGTGCGGGGATCGAGGTGGAATATGCGGATGAGGCCTTCCTGATCCTGCTGCTCTCTCCCTTCAATACCGAGAAAGATTTTTCCCAACTGCGGGCGGCGCTGACAACGATGCCCGTGGGCGAGCCCTTTTCCCCCTCCTCTTTGCTGCCCGCCCCGCCGCCTATTGCTGCATCGCCCCGCGAAGCGCTCCTTTCTCCGAGGGTGCGGCTCCCGCTATGCATGGCGCAAGGCCGAATTGCCGCTCAAACCGCATGCCCATGCCCGCCCGCAATTCCGGCCATCATGCCAGGTGAACGCATCACCCCGGAATGCGCAGATCTGCTGGCGCAATCTGGTATTTTAGAGATTGAAGTTGTAAAATAGTGCGCGGTGCATTATAATGTAAGTGGGCTATTGGGCCACAGTTCAACCTAATCATTCACATCCCAGCGATTTCGTGAAAGGATGGCTTTATTATGAAATTGGTCGTTGCAATTGTCAATAATGATGACAGTCACGCCGTGCTCTCTGAGATTACCCGCGCGGAATTCAGCGCCACCAAGCTTTCCACATCCGGCGGCTTCCTGCGGGCGGGGAACGTCACGCTCCTGATCGGCGTGGAGGATGAGCGCGTTTCCGAGCTGATCGATCTCATCGGCCGCTTTAGCCGCAAGCGCACGCAGCTCGTCCAACCTGCCTCCACCTACATCAATGAGCCGCTCATGTCCGCCCCCGTCGAAATCACGGTCGGCGGTGCAACGGTTTTTGTGCTGGATGTGGCGCAGTTTTATAAGCTGTAAAGCAAGGGAGCGCTATGAAGTTTGGTTCTTTTCGCGCAAGCCCGCAGGCTTGCAAGCAGATTGCACAGCTTTTGGAGGCGGGCCGGTTCCCGCATGCCGTCCTTATTGAGGGCGGTTCAGCGCAGGAGCGCAAAACCCTGGTTCGTTTGATCGCGCAGGCGTTGGTATGCACTTCGTCCGGCGAGCATCCATGCGGCAAATGCGCCGCCTGCCAAAAGGCTGCTGCCCAGGCGCACCCGGATATTTTCGAGGCGGAAGGCGGCGAAGCAGCCCGCTCTTTTCACATCGAAACAGTGCGGGAGGTGCGGGAGGATGTGTTTATCCTGCCCAACGAGGCCTCCTATAAGGCCTATCTGCTGCTTAACGCACAGTCGATGTCCCCGCAGGCGCAGAACGCCTTGCTAAAGGTGTTAGAGGAACCGCCCGCCTATGCAGTTTTTCTTCTGGCCTGTGATTCCAAAACAAAAATGCTGCCCACCATCCTATCGCGGGTGACTACGTTTACACTGGATTCGCCCGCGCAGGAGCTCACGGCCGCCGCAGGCAAAAAGGAGCAGAAGGCAAACGACCTTTCTGACCAGATGGCGCGGGCGGTTGCCGCTGCTGCTGAATTCCCACTACTCTCCCTGACCGGAAAGCTTGAAAAGGATAAAGAGCTGACTGCCTTGTGCCTTGCGCGCATGATGCTGATCTTCCGAGAGGCGGCGCGCATCAGCTGCGGAATGGAGCCGACGGATGAAACGGCAGCTTACCTCGCAGGGGCGCTCACGCAGGAAAGGCTTTTAGCCGTGATCGACACAATCAGCAGCTTAAACCACAGCTTGCTGCGTAACGCCAATCAAAATTTGCTCATCACGCGGCTGTGCAGTACGCTCAGGCGCGCCGCTGGGAAATAACGATAGATTTTTGTAACGGAGGAATTATAAATATATGGCCGAAATTGTAGGCGTCCGTTTTAAAGGCGCTGGAAAGGTATATTACTTCGACCCGGATGACAAGCCCTTTTCCAAGGGGGAATCTGTAATTGTGGAAACGGCGCGTGGCATTGAATGCGGCGAGGTGGCAATGGAAAACCGCGAGGTGCCGGAGGATCAGATCGTAAAGCCCCTGAAAATGATCATTCGCACCGCCACGCCCGAAGATTTAAAAATTGTGGCGGAAAACCGCGCTAAAGAAAAAGATGCATTTCAAATTTGCCTGCAAAAAATCGCAGCGCATAAGCTGGAGATGAAGCTCGTCGAAGTGGAATACACCTTCGACCGAAGCAAAATCATGTTTTACTTTACAGCGGATGGGCGCGTTGATTTCCGCGAACTGGTCAAGGATCTCGCCAGCGTTTTCCGCACGCGCATCGAGCTCAGGCAGATTGGCGTGCGCGATGAATCAAAGCTGCTAGGGGGCTTAGGCATCTGTGGCCGTCCGTTTTGTTGCAGCACCTTTTTAGGCGATTTTCAATCCGTCTCCATCAAAATGGCGAAGGAGCAGGGAATTTCCCTCAACCCGGTCAAGATCAGCGGCACCTGCGGCCGGCTGATGTGCTGCCTGAAATATGAGCAAAATGCATATGAGCACCTTCTGCGTGTTACGCCCAAAAATGGCGCGATTGTGGATACCAAAGAGGGCCGCGGTGTTGTGATCGATGCCAATCTGTTGACCGGGATGCTCAAGATCCGCCTTCATAAGCGGCCGGACGCCGCCCCGGTTTCCATCCATCGCAAGGAGGTTCGAATTGTGAAGGATGCGCAGGTCCGTGTGCCGAAGGAAGAGGAGCCGGCTCTGAAAGAGCTGGAGTAACTAGAATTTTATCAAGAAAGCCGTTGCAAAATGAAAAGCATTTTGCAACGGCTCTTTTTTGCCGGCATTCCTATCAAGCTTATTCCACCGCACCCATTTCTTCAGGTGCGGGTTGCGTATCCCCGCTCTGCGGCTGCAACTGTGCGATCCGCCGCAAAAGCCGCAGAAGCTCGCGGGAATCCTCCTGCCCAAGCATCTGCACAATTTCATGAACCGCGGTGAAAAAAGCATGCTTTGCCTGGCAAAGAACCGCCTGCCCTTCCTGCGTCAGCATTAGGTAAACAAAGCGCCTATCCTGCTTTGCAGTGAGTTTGACAACATAGCCCTGCTCTTCCAGATCATTAATCAGCCGTGTGACCGCCGGGCGGGAATTGTGAAGCCGATCGCTGAGCATGGATACCGTCACGCCCGGCATGGCCCGCTCCTGCTGCGGCTCCCGATTCATCTGATCGATCAAAAACAGCGCCGCGAACGTGCCGCGGGGAACCTTGGCAAAATGGATTACCCGATGCAGGCTGTGCTTCGCTTCAAACACCGCTTCAATCAACTGATATTCCATTCCATCCATGCAGAACGCCCCCAGTGCCAAAATTAATTGCGTTAGTTAATTAATTTTAGTCTATCCTTTTGTCCCCAACTTGTCAAGCATAAAAATAAATGGATTTTGTATGAAAAGGATGGCTCTATTATGAACGGTTTGTAAAAGAATCCACGATTGCATCTTTTGATCTTGACAGTTCCATTTTAGCTACTATAATATCAATTAATCATGTTAACTATTATCCGGAGAAAACCCGGAGGCAGTGCGCGTGGGCGCGCTGTAAGGAAAGGGTGATCGAATGAAAAAGCTTTTGCACTATGCAAAGCCCTATGTGCTTCCCATTCTGATCTGTGTTGTTTTGCTCTTTGTGCAGGCGGCATGCGATCTGAATCTGCCGAATCTGATGTCCGATATTGTCAATGTCGGGATTCAGCAGGGTGGTATCTCTGAGCAAGCGCCAAAGGCCATCAGCCGCAAAGGGCTCGATTTTTTTGAATCGTTGATGACCACAGGGGACAAAGCGCAGATGGAATCGAGCTACAAAACCATACAGCCCGGCACGCAGGAGGCGCAGCAGTATATAGAGACATATCCCCTGCTAAAAACAGAGGCGATTGCCGTCCTCTCCGCAGAAGACCCCTCCGCCGCGGCCGCAGCCTATGGCCGCGGCATGTCTACCCTGATGAGCCTGATGCAAGCGCAGGCCAAGGCGAGCGGCCAGACGATTTCCACCGATCAGACCGACCTGTCGGATACCGATCTGTCAAAGCTCTATGCGATGGAAGCGCTCATCAAGGCCATGCCAACACAGGTGCTCGAACAGGCACAGCAGACCGCCGCAAAGACTGACAGTTCCATCGGTTCACAGATGGGTATTGTGATGACAAAGCAGCTCTATCGGGAGCTTGGCGTCAACACGGATCGTATTGAGCGCAATTATATCCTCGTCACAGGGCTTAAAATGCTGCTTATGACGCTCGGTATGGTGCTTTGCGTCATCGGCGTCACCTTCTGCTCAGCGCGTTCGCCGCAGGCATTTGCCGCGATATGCGCCACGATGTGTTTCAGAAGGTCGCCTCGTTCTCCAATGGGGAGTTTGACCAATTCTCAACCGCCTCTCTCATCACACGGACGACAAATGATATCACGCAAATCCAGTTCCTTTTCGTCATGGTGCCGCGCACGCTTCTGTATGCACCGATCATCGGCGTGGGCGGCGTGGTGATGGCCTTATCGAAAAGCACTTCCATGAGCTGGATTATCGCAGTATGCGTGCTGATCCTGGTCGGCTTTATCGCCGTGATCTATTCGATTGTCATGCCAAAATTTAAGCTTGTCCAGAAGCTGGTTGACCGCTTGAATCTTGTCGTGCGCGAGCACCTGAGCGGCATGATGGTAATCCGCGCCTTCGGCACGCAGTCCTATGAAGAGGATCGTTTCGAGGTCGCCAACCGCAACCTGACCCGCAACTATCGCTTCGTTAACCGCGTAACCGCTTTTATGATGCCTGCAATGATGTTTTTAATGAATGTGATGAGTCTCGTGATCGTCTGGATCGGCGGGCATCAGATCGAACAGGCCACCATGCAGGTAGGCGATATGATGGCCTTTATGCAGTATGCGATGCAAATTATCATGGCATTTTTGATGATCTGTATGACCTTCATCCTTATGCCGCGCGCGGCGGTATCCGTTAACCGCGTCAACGAAGTGCTCGCCACTGAGCCCTCCGTGCGCGATGCAGAGCATCCCGTTTCCCTTGGAAAAAATCCGCGTGGGGAAATCGAATTCCGCAACGTTTGCTTCCGCTATGAAAATGCAGATGAAGATGTGATCAGTAATATCTCCTTCACGGCGAAGCCAGGCGAAACAACCGCATTTATCGGCTCCACCGGCTCCGGAAAATCAACGCTGATTAACCTGATCCCCCGTTTTTATGACGTTACGCAGGGTGAAATCCTATTCGACGGCGTGGATGTGCGCAAAATTCCGCAGCACGAGCTGCGGGCAAAAATCGGCTATGTGCCGCAGAAGGGCGTTCTCTTCTCCGGTGATATTGATTCTAATCTCCGCTACGGCGCGCCGGACGCAAGCGAAGACGACCTTGCCCTGGCCGCCGCTATTGCCCAGGCGCAAGAATTTATACAGGAAAAGCCGGAGGGGATGAAAACGCCCATTGCGCAGGGCGGCGGCAATGTTTCCGGCGGGCAGAAGCAGCGCCTTTCCATCGCACGGGCGCTTGCAAAAAAAGCGCCGGTCTATATTTTTGACGACAGCTTCTCCGCCCTTGATTTCAAAACGGACGCCGCTCTGCGCCGCGCATTACAGGAGCACACCGGCGACTCCACCGTGCTGATCGTCGCGCAGCGCGTGAGCACCATTATGAATGCGCAGCAGATTATCGTGCTCGATGAAGGGCGCATTGCCGGCAAGGGGACGCATCGGGAACTTCTTGAAACCTGTCCGACCTACCGCGAGATCGCGCAATCCCAGTTGTCAAAGGAGGAATTGGAATGAGACACGGCCCAGCCGCCGCAGCGCATGGCAAACCGAAAGTGAAAGATTTCAAGGGCACAATGAAGCAGCTGCTTCACTATCTCAGCCGCTATAAATTCCGCCTGCTCCTTGTGATGCTCTTTGCCGTTGCCTCCACCATCTTTACTATCGTGGGTCCAAAGGTGCTCGGCAATGCGACCACAGAGCTCTTCAACGGCATTATGGGCAAGATCACCGGTGCGGGCGCCGGCATCGATTTCGGCGCGATTGCGAACATTTTGCTGACGCTGCTGATTCTGTATTTGACGAGCCTGCTTTTCTCCTATGGGCAGGGCTGGATCATGACCGGCATCACGATGGAAGTCACTTATAACCTGCGCAACGATATTGTGCAGAAGATTAACCGTATGCCCCTCAGCTATTTTGACCGCATCACCCACGGCGAAGTGCTCTCCCGCGTAACCAATGATATCGATACCCTGAGCCAATCGCTCAACCAGAGCGTCACGCAAATCATCACCTCCGCCGCCACCTTCCTCGGTATCCTCATCATGATGCTCTCCATTAGCTGGCAGCTCACGCTTGTAGCGCTCTGCATTCTTCCGCTCTCCTTCCTTTTCATCCTGAAAATCGTCAAGCGCTCTCAAAAATACTTTGCGCAACAGCAGGCCTATTTAGGCCATGTGAACGGGCATGTGGAGGAAATATATGGCGGTCACACCGTAATGAAAGCCTTCAACGGCGAAGAGGCTGCCGTAAAGACCTTCGATGAATACAACGGCACCCTATACGCATCCGCCTGGAAATCACAGTTTTTATCCGGCATCATGATGCCTGTGATGAATTTTATCGGCAATCTCGGCTGGGTCGCCGTCTGCATTCTCGGCGCATGGCGTGCGGCGCACGGTGCGATGACCGTAGGCGATATTCAAGCGTTTATGCAATATGTTCGGCAGTTCACCATGCCGATCAACCAACTTGCCAACTCCAGCAACGTTTTGCAGCAAACGGCAGCGGCGGCCGAGCGCGTATTTGAATTCCTCGCGGAGCCGGAGGAAAGCGAGGAGCAAGCGGTAGTGCACATTAACCCGGATGACGATACGCCGGATACCGACAGCCTCGTTCACATCCAGGGCAGCGTCCAGTTTGCCCATGTCAAATTCGGCTATTCGCCGGATAAGATCATCATCCATGACTTCAGCGCCAATATCCAGCCCGGCCAGAAGGTGGCCATTGTCGGCCCGACAGGCGCCGGTAAAACAACGATGGTGAAGCTCCTCATGCGTTTCTACGATGTCAATGAAGGTGCGATCCTCATTGACGGATATGATATCCGCAATTTTACACGCAACGAGCTGCGCTCCATATTCGGCATGGTGCTACAGGATACGTGGCTCTATAACGGCACGATTAAAGATAACATCCGATACGGCAACCTCAACGCAACCGATGAAGAAGTCATTGCGGCTGCGAAAGCGGCTCAAGTCCATCATTTTGTCAAAACGCTGCCCGGCGGCTATGACATGGTACTCAATGAGGAGGCGAGCAACGTCTCACAAGGCCAAAAGCAGCTTCTAACCATCGCGCGCGCCATCCTCTCCAACCCGAAAGTGCTGATCCTTGACGAGGCCACCAGCTCCGTCGATACCCGTACAGAGCTGCTCATTCAAAAGGCGATGGACCACCTGATGGAAGGGCGCACAAGCTTCATCATTGCGCACCGGCTCTCCACCATCCGCGATGCGGATCTCATCCTCTGCATGCAGGGTGGCGACATTGTGGAGCAGGGCACGCACGATAGCCTGATGGCAAAGGGCGGATTTTATGCGAAGCTTTACAACAGCCAGTTCGACCACCCATCTGAACAGGGCGCGTAAAGCGACGCCTGCAACAAAGCGGGCCGGGTGATGCATCACCCGGCCCGCTTAAATCACTTGCCGCCAACAAAAAAATCCGCCGGTATTCCTACCGGCGGCAACGAAATTCTTCATGAAACCTTAACTGCATTATCGGCTTTTTCATCAATACCTAACTTTTTTTTCATCCTGCGCCATGCCCTTGCTGCAAACCATACCGCCACAATTAAAATGCTTTGCGCAATAAACACCGCCAGCAATTCAACCCCATACAGGCGTGTCAGGTTGGCCGCCGCCATCACCGGCATTAAAGGCGTGCTTCCTAGGAGGAACACAAAATAAAACGGCACTGCCGCCCCGGACAAGCTCACACCCGCCTGCGCCGCCATCGTGGAGCCAATCGTTCCGACGATTGGATACAGCGACACCAGCAGCAGCGCAATCAGCCCGCCGCGATTATTGTGATAACCGCACACACTGGATACGACAAACACCAGGCCTATGTACATTGCGGAGAAAAAAATCTTCGCCGGCGTTACGGCCGACAGATCAATTCCGCGCGAGGTAATCAGTGCACCAAACGCCAATGTAAAAATAAACATCAAAATATTATTTCCAATAAAAGAAAAAATTCCCACATGCTTATTTGTGCTTTTCAGCATAAAAACCTCCCTTCCTGTTTCTTTCAGATAACGGCTATTAGTGTATCAGATTTGTATGAAAAAAGCAAAGCATAATTGCTTTTCAATTGAAAACAAATTGATAACAATTTTATATAGCGCCCATATCGATTGGAAAGTTTCGTCAATTCGACTGTTACCAGCAGGGCTGACAACTTGATTTTTGTTCGAAATTATGTATAATATAAAGTAATAGCCATTAGCTGACTGCTCTCATGCAACGGTGCGTACCCCCTGCTTCTATGTGCTTGCGGTTAGCTTGTTTTGTTTCTTGCCTTGCCTCGTAACAAAAGGCAACCTGTCCCCAATTCATAACGAAAGGGAATCTGCCCTGATCGGCATATTCCATGAAAGAGTTGTCTTTCAAATTTAGAGGGCCAAAATCCAACTGCAAACCTGTGCATAACGGAAGATTTCAGAATCTGCTCTGCAACTCTGCACCTGGCCGGGTCTGCTTTGATATTGGGCGATCCAGAAAGGTATGGTAGATTGATATGGAAAAAATTACTTTGCCAAACGGCTTTCGCATAATCCTGGAACCCGTCGATTGGGCGCGAAGCGCCACCATGGGCATTTGGGTCGGGAGCGGTTCCCGCTATGAAACGCCGCAAACCGCAGGCGTTTCCCATTTTATTGAGCATATGCTTTTTAAGGGCACAGCCCGCCGGTCTGCTTTAGCCATTGCTGAGCAGATGGATGAAATCGGCGGCGCGCTTAACGCCTACACCACAAAAGAATACACCTGCTTTTATGCGCGGGCACTCGACCGGCATGTCGGCACCGCCTTTGATATCCTCTGCGATATGCTCACACAACCCGCCCTTTTGGAGAAAGATTTGCAAACAGAGCGTGGTGTCATCCTCGAAGAGCTACATATGTATGAAGATAGCCCGGAGGATCTTTGCGCGGATAATCTCTATGCCGGTGTTTGGCAAGGGGATATGCTCGGCTCCAACATCTTGGGAGAGCGAAAAACCGTTTCCTCCCTAACAGTGGATGACCTTCGCGCGCATATGCGCCGCTATTATACGTCGGAGCGTATGGTGGCCGCTGTGTGTGGACGTTTTGACCGGGAAGAGATCGTGCGGCTGTGTGAAAAATTTTTTGGCCCTATGACCAATAGCGGCAATCCGGTGCAGGCCAGCCCCGCACAATACCGTAAGTGCCTGACGCTTCGTAAAAAGGATTTTGAACAAACGCAGCTCGCGCTTGCGATGCCCGGAATCGGCGCGCAGGATGACCGTCGTTTTGCCATGCGCCTGCTCATGTCGGTGCTCGGCACCTCTTCCTCCTCCCGGTTGTATCAGCGCATTCGGGAAGAGCTGGGGCTCGTCTATGAAATCGAATCCTTCTCCGCCTCCTACCTCGAGGCGGGAATCCTCGGCGTTGATATGGCGCTTTCACCGCGCAATGAAAAAAAGGCGCTGCGGGAGGTTTTCCGTATTATCGACGGTTTTGCCGCGTCGCTCACGCAGCGAGAACTTGCCCGTGCCAAGGAGCAATATCTCTCAGGGCTCATTATGAATATGGAGTCAACACAGTCCCGCGCCGCCCAGATGGGCCGCGGCGAGCTGCTTTATAACGAAGTGAAAAGCGCGGATGAAATTATGGAGCGCGTGCGCGCGGTCACGTTGGAAGAAGTGCGTACGCTGGCGGAGGAATTTTTGCACTTTGACCATCTCTCCCTCTCCGCCGCCGGCCGTGTGAAAAAAGAAAAAATCTATGAAGAATTGCTTCAGGCGGCGCGCAGTTGATCCCGCCGGAGAAAATGCCCTGAGGAGAGAATTCCGCTATGCTTGATTGCCACATTCATCTGGAAACCGGGCCCTATACCCTCGCCTGGGTGAAAAAATATGTTGGCTATGCTCTTCAAAGAGGCCTTTCGGAAATCCACCTGCTGGAGCACAGTTACCTCTTCCCAGAATTTTTACCCATGTACAAGCCGGTTTGCATGCAAAATGATTTTATTGACGCATGGTTGGGCCGCAAGGGTGGAAAGCGCGATCTGGATGAATTTCTGCACCTCGCCAATGAAGTTCGCCGGGCACAGTGGCCACTGCCAATTCAATTCGGACTAGAAGTTTGCTATTTCCCCGGCTGCGAAGCTTTTGTGGAAAGCCGTACGAAAAATTTAGGGCTAGATTTTTTGGTTGGCAGTATCCATTTTATTGATGCGTTTGCCTTCGATCACAAGCCGGAGCTATGGAAGGGCATAGAGATCGACGAATTGTACCGCCGCTTTTTTGAGCTGAGCATTCAACTGGCCTCCTGCGGCGTGTTTGATGGCCTCGCCCATCCAGACAGCCTCAAGCTTTTTGGCCATCTCCCCTCCTGTTCGCTGGAGCCTTATTATAAGCGGCTGGCTGCTGCATTAGCGCAAAGCGGGATGTATGCCGAGCAAAACAGTGGAATTTTCCGCAGGCATGGAGCGCGGCTAGGAATGGAACCGCCCCTGCTGCAAGAAATGAAGCGCATCGGCGTACGCATTCAAACCGCATCAGACGCCCATCACCCCAGTGAGGTTGGGCTGGGTATTCAGGAGGCGGAAGCGCTTGTTTTACAGGCTTCAAAACCGTGATTAGGAGCGAAAACCAGGGGTAAACAGTATATTGGAACACGGGGGCTGCACCTAAAAAACAAAAACAGATTTTCCGCAGAGACCAGCATATAGAATAGAAAGGTTCCGCAAAGGCTGAAAAAATGCAGTTTTGTTTTTTTAACGTGAAATCCGAACCCTTTTGCATAGCCCGCAAGCGGTTTATGCGTGGAGGGCGCGTTGCATTATGCAGAAGGATGCGCAGAAATGGAAAAAGCGTGCTTTCAAATGTTTTTTAGGAGGACTGTTGCAAAATATTTCATTTTGCAACAGTCCCCCCTTCTATATTGGCGCATGGTTTTTTTGCATAACTCGGAATACAAAGCCGTATAAGTACTGTAGCAATATAATTGGCGGATAGACTGCTGAAAATGCGCTTCCAAAAAGCGTTCGTTTCAATCCGTGGAATCACAGCTCAGAAACAAAACATAAAACAAGGGGCAACTTTTTGCCCCTTGCACCACTCTACTAGAATAGAGAGCCATTGTAAAGCGGCCCGTCCGCAGGGGGAAAAGGGTGAGGAAGTTGAAACAAGAATCGCTGGATGCCGCATTTACAAAGCTGTATGAAGAAACCTATGATTCCGTGCTGCGCTATATCATCTGCCGCTGTGCAGCCCCGTCGGACATTGGCGATCTGGTGCAAAACACCTACCTGGCCCTTTATCAGCGTCTGCGCCGGTCAGGAGAACCCGTGCGTGATCCACAGCATTATGTCATGCGCATCGCCCGTAATGAGCTTTATCATCATTATGGCGCAGCCAGCATGCTGAGAAACTGCCTTCCCGTTTTTTCTCCGCACGATGAGGAGGAATCCTTCGAAGCCATCGAACGCGAGCTGCTGGATGTGGAGTCGAATCCAGATGACCAAGTCCTCTGCGATGAAATTTGGGCGTTCCTCTCCCATGGCGATCCGTTGACCTTCCGCATTTTTATCCTCTATTTTTCGCAGGATCTGGGCCTTCGTGAGATTGCACAGGCTCTCCATCTCAATGAAAACACGGTCAAAAGCCGTCTGTACCGCACGCTTAAGCAATTAAAAGAAACATTCCAATGGCAGGAGGATGAGGCGCTGCATGAAGCGAAGAGATTTATTCCGTCAGGCGATGAATCAGCATCTACCTGGCCGAAAAAATATACTGAATACCATTCTCACTGAGGCGCCCGCATCGGCGCCCCGCCATATTGGCGGCAAGCGGGCCCTTGCCGCAGTGCTGGCTACAGTGCTATTGGTTGCCTGCGGAACGCTCTATTATTTTTGGGGGGAAGCCTCATGAGCGCCAGCCCCAGATCATTGAGAGCGCGGAGCTCCGCCTCTTTGCCGCCGGCAACACAGCTGTGCCAGAGAGCGCCACCGAATTGGAGCCCAATATTGAGTTTCAGATGCCCATGTGGGGAAGCTGGCTTGATGAAGATACCAGCGTCATACCCGCCGACTCATCCACGCTCAAACAGCAGCGCAGCGCGCTCGGCATCCGTGGGGAGAGCCTCCAATCCTATACCATCTCCTGTGATAACGGCCGCCTCGTCTACTGCCCGGAAACCTATTCCACGTTGCTAAAGGAAACGGCCAACGCAGGGGAGGAACCCTCTGCCTCCCGCTATATGTCCTATATTTTCCTGCCGGAAAAAGTCCCTTTTCAGGAAGCTTTTGCACATGCGCAACAAGGTAACTCCGCCTATTTCGAGCAGATTTTAAAGGACGAGAGCTATCAATTCTTGCGAGACCGATATTTTGACGGCGCAGCAATCAGCCTAGATGGCGCCAGCTTATCCGTTTTGCAGACTGACTCTGGCCGCGCCGTCCTCAGTGCTCTGCGCGCGGGATGGGAGAAAGACCCGCTGCCGCAATCCTCCGGCCAATCGATTACCGTTCTGCGCCCGCAGGAAAGCGCGGGAATCAATTGGGAGCCATCCACGGAAGATTACCGCAAATTCTATGAGAGCGGCCCGTTCTCCTATGCAGATTTCGGTTCAGCTACCATTACCGTCCACGCCCAATTTCAAGGTGGCAAAGAAGTGGAAAAGCATTTGTTTGTCTATTTCAGCGAGGATGGCTATCAAACCTATAAGCTGTTGGATTAATCGGGCCATTCTTGGTGATTAGAAAAAGAATCGGCAAGCCCCTCTGATGTAGTCGTATGTTTCTACAGCAGGGGGCCAAAACAGGGAGAAAAAAGGGGCATTGCCCTTTACCATCGCGGAGTTGCTGCGAGAAGGCAGAATAGGCCCTCTAAAAACAACTTACCCTGTCCATGGTTCCACCCGCGTAAACCTAAACTTTGAGGTTTTGGAGCGCTACGCCCTTCTGGATGCCGCATTTTTCTCCGCTAAATGATCCTTTTCTCTTTTATTCGATAATTATCTACATTCTTGTAATTCTATTATACGATACGATAAGCCGTCTGGAAATATCGCTGCACCGCCTAACAGCCGCGGCAGGCATCACGGTCCGTGTCAGGCCGTGGCAGTCTGAAAGGATAAATCGATACGATATGACTGACACCATGATCCTCGCCGCGCTGCTTCTGATTCTCGCCACCGGTTACCTGCAAACTGCACAAAGAAACTTCCGGTAAAAATGTGCTGCACGCTTTATGCACGCCTTGAAAAGCCGCCCGTCCTCTTCCCCAAGCACGAGCGGCTACCACGGAATGGCTGGCTCAATCGGAAATCCTTCCGGACGGCTTCCCGTTCGCAGTACCTTTCTGTTAATACTTATTATGTACATCCTCTGCGAAACACATCAAATCCTTAATTTCCAAAACAGTGCCGTCATCGAGCACCGCCTTGCCGGACATCCGCCCAAACACCTGATGCTGGTCGGTAACGATCAATTTCACATCAATTTTTGCAGCGCGGTCGAGCACCGGCACAAAATCCATTTCAAAACGCCCATCTGTGGAGGTAAACGTCCACGGTTTCATATAGTCTCTCTTATCAATGTGGAAGGTAATGTCGTCAAGCTTATGGCACACACCGTCGTAAAAGAGCATGTTTTCGCTCGCGGCGCTCGTATCGCCAAAGCCATAGCCGATATTAAAGCCGAAGGGTTTGCCATTTACAACCCCATTGCCGGAGCCCCAATACCAGCGGTTGTCATACGTCCATACGCCGCGCCCCCAGTCGAGCGTGCCGAAATCCGTTTCCGGATGAAAGACGTATTCCTTTCCATCAAATACCGCCCTGCCGCTTGCCCGCATGCAGTTGATCTTCTGATTGTAATAAAACGCCGTATCCTTTTCCTTCCACGGCGTGGCGATCACCATGGTATCCATCGGCGGCTGCTCCAGCGTAATATCGCAGGAGAAGGGCTTGCCGTCGCAGAAGTTTTTGAAGTCACAGCGGATACGGCGCTGCCCGTCCGTTTTGATAAATTCCATCGCCAACCGCTTATCCCGGTATACCACATTTCCTTTTGCTGAAGTAGAAGGCATTTTCATCTTCCCCATGGGGAAGGCATTCAGAATGGTTTCCGTATGCTCCCACGGTTTGGTAAAATCAAGCAGGGAAACAGACTGCAAGCCGATATAGCCATCGTCCGACAGCGTAAATGCACAGGCGAACTGATCACTGAGCACTAGATAATAATCCCACTCCTTAATGCGAAATTTCGGCGCTTTGATCGCCCTCCTGTCGTATACTTGCACCAAATCCTTTGACCAGCCCGGTTCCATTAGCCGGCCGTTTAGATCCAAGAGCTGATGCCTTTGGGTTACTTCATGGTTTCTCACGTTCGATCGCTCCTCTCAAATTGCTTACAAAACTCTTATTGCTATTATAAACAATTTTGGATGTAAAATAAATGCCTTTTCGTAAATATATCCGAGTTTTCCAAACGTAAAAAACTTTCTCCGGCCGGCACGCATGAAAGAGCCTTTTTTCTTCTCCTTTTTTCGGCGGCGAGGCCCTGAAAAAATGTGGCAAGCTCTTGCTTTTTTCGTCCTTTATGTTACAATGGGAAAGACAAGGAACCACCTTGGCGAAAGCGTTGCGGCCTTATTTTCCGCTGCCTTTCCGCCCCGGTTCTGAACAAAGAAGGAGGTACATCATCCATGGCATATGTAATTTCTGACGAATGCATTTCCTGCGGCGCCTGCGAAGCGGATTGCCCTGTTTCCGCAATCTCTGAAGGCGACGGCAAGTATGTCATCGACGCGGATACCTGCATCGATTGCGGCGCCTGCGCCGGCACCTGCCCGGTAGGAGCGCCTCACGAGGCATAAATTGCTAGGTATTTCAAACGACGGGGAGAGGAGCCTTCGGGCTCCTCTTTTTGTTTGGTAAAACAGCGGTTGGCGCATAAGAAGTTTTTAGATACGCAGAGTCAGCTGCTTGCAGGCCACATCCATGGTCCGCAAGCGGTTTCTCCTGTCCACCTGCCACAGCATTTTTTTTGCAGGCCATGCAACAATTGTGCTGCTATCAAACACTATTATACCGAGGGACGGTAAAGGGGGAAACGTTTCATGGCAAAACCGGAAAATCGATTGGTGGAGCAGGCAAAGGCCGGGAGTGCGGATGCCTTCGGGCAGCTATATGCCCAATATGCACAGGATCTTTACCGTTTTGCCTACTACTATCTCGGCTCCCGCGAGGAGGCGGAGGACGCAGTCCAGGATGCTGTCTGCGCCGCCTTCCAGGGGATTGGCGCCCTGCGCAGTGTCTCATCCTTCAAGGCCTGGCTTTTTTCCATCCTTTCCAACACCTGCAAGCACCACATTGCGGCGGTCAAAGAGAGGCGGCTTACCACCCCGCTCGAAGAAGCGCGCCGCTTGGGTGAAAGCGAATGCTCTGAGGAGCTTATGCTCGCCATGGAGCTGCGGGAGGCCATCTATGCGCTCAGTGATGAAGAGCGCAGCATCGTTTTGCTCTCTATCATCGGCGGTTACAAAAGCCATGAAATTGCCAAAGCCCTCTCCTGCCCGCCCGGTACCGTTCGTTCAAAACTCTCTCGTTCCCTTGCGAAGCTTCGCCTGACCGCAGAAAAGGAGTCCTCATGATGAAAAAAAAGCGAAATGGCCAAACCGAACCGCTTTTGGAAGCGCTCAGGCCTTTGGATCAAATCAACTCACTCCCCCCCTCCCTTTCCCCCACCCAAATCAGTAGTCGGCTTCGGCTGCAAACGCCACAGCCTGCAAAACGGCGTGGCCTGACCCTGCGCCATGTCGCCGCCGCTGCGGCGGCGCTAGCAATCGTGATCGGTGCAATCGCCTTGTGGAAGGGCCTACCCTATCTCGAAGTGGTCAACCGCCAAACGGGGGATTCCGCGCCTTTGACAGAAGTGTTGCAAGATTATTCCAAAATAGAATCATACTTCAAAGATCTCTCCGCCCATCCAGCTGATGAATCTATTGCAGGCAGAGAGGAAGCTATGAAAGCCCCCGCTGAATCTCCCACCATGAAGCCCACCATGAACGACGTTCCAGAGGATAACGCCCTGGCCGGGCAAGCAACGAATAACAGCGCCACGGTAAACGAGGCAGATACCGGCTATGGTAAAACCAATATACAGACTGCTGGCGTGGAGGAAGCAGATATCCTGAAAAATGACGGTTCCACCCTCTATTTTGTGCCGGCTCTGGGCAAAACGATCCAAATCATCGCGCCCCGTCCTGCCGGCTCCATGAAGGTGCTCTCTCAAATTTCCATTCCCCAAGAGTCCAACAAAGAGGTTACGGTTTCTGAGCTCTATGTGCAGGGCAATCGCCTGATCGCCATATGCCGCCTGACGAACCCCTCCGGCTCCACAGTCTATAACGCAGCGATATGCGGGCTCAGGATGCCTGTCTACCAAGGGGACGCCCGCATCCTGATTTATAACATCGGCGACCGTTCCGCGCCAAAACTTGAGCGCACCTACACGCAGGACGGCGGCATCCTCTCCACCCGCATGATTGGCAGCACACTCTATCTAATCACGCAGTATACCGTAACGCAAGATGAAAATGGCACATTCATAGACTATATTCCTACCACCTCCGAGGGGGAGGGCGGCGCCAAAAAGCTCAACGCGGCGGATATTCAAATCCTTCCGGACGCAAAAACGCCCAACTATCTGGTCGTCAGCGCGCTGGATACCGCTGATGCGAAAAAGACAGTTTCCCGCCAAGCCGTGCTTGGCAGCGGGAACGAGGTGTATTGCAGCACGCAGGCGCTCTATACCGCCTCCACAGTATATGACGACGATGTGGAATACACCACAATTTTTGGCTTCCCCTTCTCACAGGAGGGCCTTGGTAAAAGCGTTTCCGGCCGAGTACGCGGCCATGTGCTCAACCAATTTTCTCTCGACAGCTATGGCGGAGCGCTGCGCATTGCCACCACGGAAACGGTAAACGGCAGCACCAGCAGCCGGGTTACCATCCTGGATTCCTCCCTGAAAACGCTTTCAGCTCTTACCAATATTGCACCTGGGGAAGAAATCTATGCCGTGCGTTTCCTCGGCACAAAGGGTTATGTTGTCACTTTCCGGCAGACTGATCCGCTCTTTGTGCTCGACCTTTCCGATACCAGTTCGCCAAAAATCCTCGGCGAACTGAAAATCCCCGGCTTCTCAAGCTATCTGCATCCAGTTGGCGAAAATCTTCTCCTCGGCATCGGGCAGGATGCAGATGAAAACGGTACGACACGTGGCGTAAAGCTTTCCCTCTTCGATGTAAGCCACCCGGAGAAGCCGCAGGAGGTTGACAGCCTTATCTTGCCAAACGGCACGTTTACCGACGCCCCTTCGGAATATAAAAGCATCCTTTTCCTGCCGGAAGAGAATGCGGTTGCCTTCCCGATCGCCCGGGAGGAAATCGGCAAGGATTTTCGCTCCTATTTTGATGAAACCTACTGTGTATTCTCCCTGCAAGGCAGGCAAATCAGCCTTTTGCACACACTGCGCAACTATACGAAGCAGGAGCGGCTCGCGGTGGACAGCAATGGGTTAGACAGCTCCATCCGCCGAGGCACCTATATCGGGGACACGCTTTATACGCTATCCAACAGCCGAATCTGCGCTTTTTCCCTCTCCAGCGGTGAGGAACTGGGCCGCCTCGATTTCTAACGGCTTCCCCCTCTTTTCCATCTTCAAAACCTGACCAAACAGCGCGCTTTAAAAGGAAAACGCCTTTTGAAGCGCGCGCTCTTTTTGCTTTTGCAAATAAGAGCCTGTTGTGAAATCGCTTTCATTTTATATAATTTTCTGGACAGCCTAAATAAAAACAGAAAGCGCCTGCCGTTTTGAAAAGAGGAAGCCTATGACCGAATCCAGTCCAACCTATCGCCTACCCACCGCAATTGCCATGATCGTCGGCATTTGCATCGGATCAGGCATTTTCTTCAAAAGCGATAATATTTTAATAGCCACAGGGGGCAACGTACCGCTTGGCATCCTTGTTTTTTTGCTGGGGGCGGTCGGAATCATCTTTGGAGGGCTGAGCATTGGGCAACTCGCGGCGCGCACCGCACAGCCGGGCGGGCTTATTGCCTACGCAGCTGAATTTGTCGGGCCGGGCTTCACGGGCGGCGTTGGATGGTTTCAGGTGTTTTTTTATTTTCCAACGCTTGTCGCCGCTGTATCCCGCGCGGCTGGGCACTATTTTTGCAGCCTGTTTTCCATTCCGGACACATTGGAAACGCAGTGCCTGGTGGGGTTCCTTTTTTTCACGCTCTGCTTTTTTTGGAATATCTGTTCCGCAAGGCTGGGTGGGATCTTGCAAAACGCGGCCACCGCACTCAAGCTCCTCCCGCTCCTGCTTATCGCTGTTTGCGGTTTGTTTTTCGGAAATCCGGGGGAAACCATCGGCCTTTCTGCCAAATCGCCTGCCGCGGCAGGATGGATTTCCGCCATCGGGCCAATTGCGTTTGCCTACGATGGATGGGTCATCGCCACCGCCATCTCTCATGAAGTAAAGGATGCGCGGCGAAACATGCCCAGGGCGCTGCTGGTTGCACCTGTGTTTGTCACCGGCATATATATCCTCTATTTTCTCGGCGTATCAAGCCTGCTGGGCCCCGAAGCTGTACGTACCATGGGCGACCGGCATGTCGCTTTTTTAGCAGGCCGCCTGTTGGGGCCATTTGGTGCAAAGGTAATGCTGCTCTTTATCCTGATCGCGGTGGCAGGCACGCTCAATGGCGTAATTTTGGGCTATCTCCGGCTGCCCCACGCGCTTGCAAAACGCGGGCTTCTGCCTCTATCCCGCATCTTTGCTGAGCCGCGGGCATTTTTGCGCGCTTTACCCGCCTACACAGCAAGCTGTGTTTGGGCTGCGCTCAATTATCTCAGTGAACGATATGCCTGGCTACCCAACGCGGATGTTTCGGAAATTCCGATTGTAATGGGTTATCTGCTCTACGCTGTGTTATACGTTCAGGTAATCCGCCTTTGGAATCAAGGCGAAATCATTGGTTTTTGGCACGGCGTGGCAATCCCTGCGCTTGCTCTGGCAGGCGCGGGGATTGTACTCTGGGGCGGCCTGCAAAGCGGGGCACACCTGTTTTATGCGGGCGGATGCCTGCTGATCATTGCCGGGGGATTCTTTTACGGCAGGCGGAAAAGCAGGGCAGTATAAAAGGACCTCTTGCGAAACGCCTTACCTTTCGCAAGAGATCCTTCAAAAAATCCGCTTGAACTCCTAGAAAACAAACTTTAGAGCGTGGATATGACCTGCGCCCCCGCCTAAGGCCGCGCTTTTCCCTCTCTGCCTCTATGGATCAAGTATCTCAACAGCCGCTTTTCGCAGCTTCGTTATAGCAGCTGTTTCACTTTTTTCAGCGCATTCACTGCGCCGGAGATCAGGAGACCAAACGCCTTGGCAGGCTTCTGATTGTTAAAAAGCATCACGATCGCTTCTTCCATCTCTTCGCTTACCGCACCCTGTGACATCGTTGCAAGGTTATGAATGGGCATTTCCGCGATCATCGCCACTGCCATTTCGTCCGTTGAGATGCCGTCCATTTTAACAAATTTACGAATCAGCTTCATGATTTTGCGGCCCCAACGCGTGTTCTTTGCATCGTCAATCGTGTTGTCCCGGGTAAAGGGCTTAGATGGGTCGCGCCAGGAACGGGGGATCGGATGGCCAAGCAAGGCCTCAAATTCAGCATCCGGAACGCGGTTGAAACGCCCGTCATAATAGGTTGGCAGCAACCTCTTTGCCTCCGGTTCCCCCTTGGGCGCAGGGGTTCCAAGCACCTGCGCGCTGCCCGTCAGGCGAATATCCCTGCTAGAAGAGCCCACGAGAATCTGATATTTCCCGCTTTCCACGCGCCAAGCCTTTGCTTGCGTATCGTAATACGAAAAGGCCCGTTCATCCAGATGGATTTCCACTGTCTTTTCCTCGCCCGCTTTGAGAAATACCTTTTCAAAACCCTTGAGCTCTTTTGGCGCTTTGAAAACAGAGCTCTCCACATCTGCCACATAAACCTGCGCAACCTCCGCCCCATCCCGCTCGCCGGTATTGCGCACGCGGAAGGTGAGCGTTAGGCCGTTTTCTGCCTTGAATCGGGTTTTGTCGAGCTTTAAGCCGCTGTATGCAAACTGCGTATAGGATAAGCCGTGCCCAAAGGGGAACAGCACCTGTTTTTCCGCCTTATCATAATAGCGGTAGCCTACATAAATACTCTCCCTGTATTCCACTGTCAGAGGGCCGCCGGGGAAATAGTTTGCGCACGGCGTATCGGCAAGCGAAAGCGGGAAGGTTTCCGCTAGCTTCGCGCAGGGATTGGCCTCTCCAAAGAGCAGGTCAATCTGCGCCTGTCCAACCGCCTCGCCGCCGAGATAAGATTCCAGCACGGCGTTTACATTGCCAAGCCAAGGCATTAGCACCGGGGAGCCGTTGTGCAATACGACCACCGTATTCGGCTGCGCCTTGCTGACCGCCTCGATCACACGGTTTTGGCAACGCGGAAGATTCAGATGCTTACGGTCGAACCCCTCCGATTCAAAGGAGTCTGGCAGGCCGGCAAAAATCACCGCCACCTGAGCCGTCTTTGCGGCGGCAACCGCCTCGCGCAGCAGCGTTTCATCAAGCTGATCTCCCTCTGTGTCGAAGCCTTTGGCATAGATAACGTCCGCTTTGCCCTGCACCGCCTCCAAGGCACCGTCTACATGGTAGGCATTGATGTGCGAGCTGCCGCCGCCCTGATAGCGCGGATGCTCCGCAAATCCACCAATAAAGGCTATTTTTTGATCCTTCCGAAGCGGCAGCGCGCCCTCGTTTTTGAGCAGCACCATCGTTTCCAGCGCCGCCTGATGTGCCTTTTCATGATCCGCAGCCCGGTCAAACACGGCCGTTTCATCCCGATTTTCCGCATAGCGGAACACAATCTCTAGGATGCGCTCCACCGCATGATCCAGCGTTTCCTCGCTGATGCGCCCCTCCTGAACGCCCTTGCGAATGCGCGCGCTGTTGACTCCGCCGCTCGAGGGCATTTCCAGCTCCAGCCCAGCCTTGATGCCCTCAACACGGTCATTCGCCGCGCCCCAGTCCGTCATGACAAAGCCCTGGAAGCCCCAATCCCTGCGCAGCACCTGATCGAGCAGCCACTCGTTCTCTGAGGAATAAACGCCGTTGATGCGGTTATAGGAGCACATTACTGTCCATGGCTGCGCCTGTTTCACTGCCGCCTCAAAGGCGGGAAAATAGATTTCGCGCAGAGTCCGCTCGTCTGTCACAGCGGAAACGGTCATACGCCTGCGCTCCTGGTTATTCACGGCGAAATGCTTGATGCTCGTGCCGACATGCTTGCTCTGCACACCGCTGATATAGCTTGCCGCCATCTCGCCCGCCAGATAGGGATCCTCTGAAAAATATTCGAAATTTCGGCCGCAAAGAGGCGAGCGCTTGATATTCACAGCCGGGCCCAGCAGAATCGCCACATGCTCCGCCTGGCATTCCTCCCCGAGCGTTTCGCCAAGGCTGCGCAGGAGCGCTCGGTTAAAAGAACTCGCCGTGCCGGCAGCCGTTGGGAAACACACCGCCTGAATCGAATCGTTGATGCCAAGGTTATCGGCCTTATCCGCCTGCTTGCGCAGGCCGTGAGGGCCGTCGCTGACCATGATGGAGGGAATCCCCAGCCGTTCAATGCCTTTGAGATGCCAAAAATCCACACCAGAGCACATCTCAATTTTTTCCTCCAGCGTCATCCTTTCCACCAGTTCCTTCACGTTCATCGGTTTCATCATGCTCCTCTCAAACAAAATCCATTGCCTCGCAGATATATACCTGCGCCGTGCTATTTGGGATTATTATACATGATTCCAGATGATTTGGATAGATATTTTATCAAATTCCCAAAAGGCGCACCAACAGCCCGCCACAGCGCACCGAATCCGATGCGCTGTGGCGGGTTTTCCGCTGCAAAAGCATCCTTTAAATCGTCTTCCATGAAACAGAAATTGAAAACCGGTTCCCAGCCAGCGAAGCCGATACTTCACAGCCCATCTGTTCTGCAAGCCTCTTCACGATTGCAAGGCCAATTCCCGTATTGTGCCCACTGCGCGTTTGATCCCCGGTATAGAATCGGTCAAAAACATGCGGCACATCCTCTTGGGAAACCAAGCTGGTGTCATTGGTAAATACGGTCGTTATGGTTGTGCCTGCGCGCACTGCAACCCACACCTCGCTCTCCGCATACCGCAGCACATTTTGAAGAAGATTTACAAAGATACGCTGTGCGGCGTCTTCATCCGCCAGCACGAGTGGCAAGCGCTGCGGCACATCCACATGCATCACGAGGTTTTTGCGGGTAAAATCATCATAAAAAGAGGCGAGCTGTGCACAGAGGGACCTGCCCAAATCCACCTGCTGCAAATTGAGGCTGTATTCATTTGCATCTAGCCGAGAGAGATCATAAAAGCCGCTGATGAGCATTTGCAAAGAGCGTGTGCGCGCGCCGATCACCTCCAGCGCATGCGCGCGTTCCTCTGTAGATGTCCCATCAGCCTGCGCAAGCTGTAGGTAGCCGATAATCGAAGTGAGCGGCGTGCGCAGATCGTGGGAGATATTGGCGATTTGGCGGCGCAATTCTTTCTCCGCAAGCATATGCTGGATTTCTTCACTTTGCCGCCGGTCAAGCGCCCGGTTGATCTCCTCAAAAAGGGCTTCCATCTCTCCATCCGGGGAGGAGAGATGCAGGCGGCGGGTTCCACCCTCCTGATTAATCTGCCTAAGCTCTCTGCACGCCCGGCGGAGATTGGCGCGCTGCAAAAAGAACAGGGCGGCAAACAATGCCGCCAGCGCTCCGAATAAGATTGTCACCAGCATCATAAATGACCGCCCTCTTCTCCATTTTATTTAATCTCCCTGCGCCTGAAGAGCAGGTATCCGGCGATAGAGGAGCCTATGAACCAGGCCAGCCCCACCAGAAGACACCAGGGAATGAGCTCCGGCCTCACGGGGCGCGCCGCCGGCCCAGGGCCGCCCAGCATAAATCCCGCGCCGCCGGTGAGCTGCTCAAACTGCCTGGTGATCGTCAGCTTATAAAACGTGCTGAGCTCAGGCACCACGCCTCTCATCAGGCCGAGCACCGGCCCAGGGAAGGAAAACAGTAGCATTGCGCCAAATCCGAAAAGCGTATTGCTGCGGAAGGCGAACGCCAAAAGATTTAGCATGCCGAGCATACCGAGCCACAGTGGCAGGGAAAGCGCGGTTTTCTCCAGGAAGAGGCGTACCGCCTGCCATTCGATCTCCCCATGTGCGCCGATCTGTGAAAAAAACAGCCCGCTTGCTGTATAAACCACCAGCACCAGCGCAATGGTAACCAGCATCAGGATGATCTCCACAATCAGCTTGCCAAAATAAATCTCTGCACGGCTGATGCCGAACGAAATGGTGTTTTTCAGCGTGCCATACTTATATTCATCAGAAAAAACTGCATCTACTACGATGGTTAAAAGCGCAAAACACATTGGCATAAGCATAATGCCGAGATAAAAAGGATAGGCGGAATTCAGCGTACCCGCCATCGAAAAAGTCAGGCGAACCAATGCGTTGCCCGCAATGCAAAGCAACGCGATAACTACCAGCGCAATTTTCGTATATTTCCGGCGGAAGGTTTTATAAAGCTCGCTGCTGATATAGTTAAGCATCTTGCCCGCCCTCCTCTCCAATCAACGAGAGGAAATATTCCTCCAGATTCGACCCCTGGTTGTTGACACCGGAGATTTCCACCCCGTTGGAGGCCAGCACATGCGTCACTTTTGCCGGCGCATCGAGATACTCGTAGAGCCGCATTTTGCCGCCTGGTAAAATCTCATAATTTGTGCAGCCAAGCTCTCGTTCGATGGAAACGGCGGCCTTTTCCGTGCTGTCCACGAGGAGCTCCAGGCACTCCCGGCAGCGCTCGCGCAGCAGCTTTTCAGAAATCTGTTCAATGAGCTTGCCACGGTGGATAAAGCCATAGCACGTTGCAAAGCTTTCTAGCTCGCTCAATATATGGCTGGAGATAAGCACCGTTACCCCGTTCTCCTCGCACAGCTTTTGAATAAGGGTGCGAAAATGCGCGATCCCCATCGGATCAAGGCCGTTGATCGGCTCGTCAAGTAGCAGCATTGCGGGACGGTTCAGCAGCGCGAGCGCAAGCCCCAACCGCTGCTTCATGCCGAGAGAAAAATCCTTAAATTTTTTGCTGCCCGTATCGCCCAGCTCCACCTGCCGGAGCGCATCGTCAATGCAGCCCCTGCCCACTATGCCGCGCTGGCGGCGGTAGTATTCTAAGTTCTCCCGCGCCGTAAAGAATGGAAAGAAGCTCGGCGTTTCCACCACTGCTCCCAGATTTGCGCGCATGCGGTCAATCCCCTGGGGCGAGGTTTCACCAAACAGCTCCAATTCCCCGGAGGAGGGGAGCGTCTGGCCGGTCATCATCCGCATCAGGGTCGTTTTACCCGCGCCGTTTTGGCCAACCAGGCCATAAATCTGCCCCTCTTGCAGCGTGAGGCTAACCCCATCCACCGCCACCGAGGAGCCATAGCGCTTTGTGATCTGGCGGGTTGCCAATAAAGTTTGCGCCATATTCCTTCATCACCTTTCCTGATTCTAAGCGCCCCATCTCTCAGGGGCTAAACAAAGCATACCGCCCTCAAAACAAGAAAGGCATAAAAAAGCTTAAAGAAAGTTTAAAGATCAAAGCTGTTCTTCTGCCGCCCCTATTGCGGGCGAGCTACGTCAATCCTCCTGCGCCATTTTAAAGCCAATCCCCAAACGGTTTTGATATATTCCCCTTTCGGGTCTGCCTTATGGAGCTTGGCACGGAGGTTGGAGATGTGCACGTTTACCGTGTTATCCTCCCCATAATACGGCTCGCCCCAAATCTGCTCATACAGGTTCTCCCGCGTGAAAACACGGCGTGGATAACGCATCATCAGCTCCAGAATGGCAAACTCCCGCGCGGTAAGCGCGAGCTTCCGTCCGTTTGCCTGCGCTTCCATCGTTTCAGAATCCAACATTAGCCGCCCGATATGCAGCCGGTGAGACTGCTGCGCAGGCGAAAACAGCCTGCACCGCCTGAGCTGCGCCTCCACCCGGGCGAGCACCTCTTCATTTTCAAAAGGCTTCTGGATAAAATCATCTGCACCGAGCCGCAGCGCGTTTACGCGCGCATCGAGCCCCGCTTTGGCGGACAGCACGATCACCGGCATCATCTTTTCCGCACGCAGCCAGGCAATCAGCTCCTCCCCCGCAAGGCCTGGAAGCATTAAATCCAAGAGCAGAAGATCATACTCTTCCATTTGCAGGCGCAGCTGCGCCTCCGTGCCGGAAAAATGCACTGTCCACCCGGTAGCCTGCGCCGGATAGAATCCGGCAGAGCAGCGCATTGATATCGGAGTCATCCTCCACAACCAAAATGCGGCAGGCATCCATCATCCGTCACCCTTTCTTACACATCTGATA
>ENA-OQAB01000098-OQAB01000098.1-human-gut-metagenome-genome-assembly--contig:-NODE-98-length-47512-cov-4.007893_pt1 | contig 47512 bp, 71 predicted proteins | sample MGYA00242490_ERZ504517 | MGnify/ENA primary metagenome ERZ504517 (study PRJEB26092, sample SAMD00036298) | human gut metagenome | host: Homo sapiens | study: EMG produced TPA metagenomics assembly of...
CGCTGCGGCGGATGAATCTGCCGGTCGAGCTGCACGCTTCGACGCAGGCGGCCACACGTACGCCGGAGCAGGCGCTTTTTCTGGAGCGCTGCGCTTTGCCCGCGTGATTCTGGAGCGGGCCTTGTCGCTCGACGAGATCCGGACGATCCGCGCCGCCTGCGGGGTCGATCTGGAGGTGTTTCGTCCACGGGGCGATCTGCGTGGGGTACAGCGGCCGCTGTTTCCTGTCGCGTTCGATGAGCGAACGCAGCGGTAACCGGGGCGCTTGCAGCCAGCCCTGCCGCCTGACCTACGATCTGGTGGACGAGTCCGGGCGTACGGTCGTCAAGGGGCGGCATTTGCTGTCGGTGCGGGATTTGAATTTGTCGGACCGTATAGGCGAGCTGATCGATGCGGGGATTACCTCGTTCAAGATCGAGGGACGCCTGAAGGATATCGGATATATCAAAAATGTCGTAAGTTATTACCGCCAGCGGATTGATCGGGCGCTCGCGTCGCGGCCGGGATTCTGCCGCTCGTCGGTGGGAGAGAGCCGGCCGGACTTTCAGCCGGATCCTTCGAAGAGTTTCACGCGGGGCGAGTCGGAGTATTTCTTCGACGGTCGCCGGGCGGGAGTCGCATCGTTCGACACGCCCAAAGCTGTCGGCGAACCGTTGGGGCGCATTGTGCGGGTCGATCGAGGGAGTTTTACGCTCTCCGGGCCGTGTGATCTGGCTCCCGGTGACGGCATCTGTTTGCTGACCCGGAACGGGTTGGCGGGTACCAATGTCAATGAAGTGGCCGGAAGCCGCATCGTGCCCAACCGGATGGAGGGCGTCGTTGCGGGGCGGAGGTGTTCCGCAATTTCGACCGCCGCTTTTCGTTGGCCCTCGACCGCAGCCGTACGCGGCGCGTGATTCCCGTGCGTGCCGACGCGGCGATAACGCCGCTGCGAGTAACGGTGCGTTTTACCGATTGCGAGGGAGTTGCGGCCGAGGTTACGCGCGACGGGGTGTTCGAACCGGCGAAAGATTCCCGGAAGATGTCGGAAACCGTCGCCGCACAACTTTCCCGCAGCGGAGATACGATTTTCGACGTGCGGGAGGTTCGCTCCGAAGGGTGCGACCGTTTCGTGCCGGTGTCGCTGCTGGCGGAGCTGCGCCGCGAAGGATTGGAGCGTTTGCGGCGGGCGCGGCTCGACCGCCCTGTCGTCCATGCGATTCTGCCCGAGGATCGATCGGCGCCCTATCCGTCGAAAGTCCTTACGGCCGAGGAGAATGTTACGAATCGTCTGGCCGAGGAGTTTTACCGCGATCACGGGGTGCGGCAAATTGCACGCGGACTCGATCTGGAACCTGCGACGGCAGGGCATCCGGTCATGCGTTCGGCCTATTGCATTCGGCGTGAGATCGGACAGTGCCTGAAGGAGCATCCGACGCTGAAAGGAGAGCTGTTTCTGATGCGCGGCCGGTTCCGATACCGGCTCCGGTTCGACTGTGCCCGGTGCGAAATGAGCCTGATCGACGAGAGCGATCGAAAATAACAAAAGAGTCCCGCGCTTTCGATTGGCCGGATCGGTCTGATTATTTCGGCGGTGGAAGTTGCGGGCGAGTTCCGTTTCTGCGGGCGGCTCGGTGAAATTTGTTCGGCTTGCGCCTGTTCGCCGCAGGCCGGTAAAAGAAGTAGGATGTCGGCAGTATGCCGTGTACGAACCGGATAATTCGTTATATGCTGTATGATTAAAGATAATTCCATGTTTGAAGCCCTGATTCCCCGATTCCCCGACTACGAACTGATCGATTCCGGCGATTTCGAGAAACTCGAACGTTTCGGCCGTTATGTCGTGCGCCGTCCCGAACCGCAGGCCATCTGGCGGCGGAGTCTTACGGAGGAGGAGTGGCGCCGCCTGGCCGACGCCTCGTTCCTGCGTGACGGACGCAGCGAAGAACGCGGGGAGTGGCGGTTGCGGTCCGGGATGCCGTCCCGGTGGACGGTGGACTATGCCTATGAAGGGGATGCGGCTGCGCATGCGCTTGGGCCTCACTTCGTTCAAACACGTGGGGCTTTCCCGGAGCAGGCGGCCAACTGGAATTTCATCTACGACAACTGTGTGCGGATGAGAGCGGAGGAACGGACGCCGAAGGTCCTGAATCTCTTTGCCTATACGGGCGGAGCGACGCTCGCGGCCCGGGCGGCGGGAGCCGATACGACCCACGTGGATTCGGTCAAACAGGTCGTGACCTGGGCGCGGGAGAATATGGAGCAGAGCGGTTTGGAGGGGGTGCGCTGGATCGTCGAAGACGCGCTCAAATTCGTGCAGCGCGAAGTGCGGCGAGGTAACCGCTACAACGGAATTATCCTCGATCCCCCGGCTTACGGACGGGGTGCCACGGCGAAAGTGGATTCTGGAGGATAACATCGGCGAGATGCTCGAATGTTGCGCCCGGTTGTTGGAGCCGCGCGGAGCGTTTCTGGTGTTGAACCTCTATTCGATGGGGTTGTCGGCAACGCTCGCTTCGACCGCCGTGCGACAGGCCTTCGGCACGCCGTTTGAGGAACAATTCGGAGAACTCTGCTTCGACGACCGGGCCGGCAAGCGGCTTCCCCTGGGGACGTACTGTCGTTTTGTCAGGTAGCCGACGATCGGTTTGCCGGTACGGGGCAGAGCGGTTTTGAAAAACTTATGAAATTATGACTACGCTCTCTATTGTACTGGGTATCCTGACCTGGTGTCTTATTTCCGTACTGATCGGGCTCGTCGGCAGCCGCCGCAAGATCGGATTCGCCTGGACGTTCGTTTTAAGTCTGATCCTTACGCCTGTCGTGGGCCTTATCGCGGCTCTGACCTCGCCGAGACTGCCGCACGGAGGCGAGAAATGGGGCTTCGTGCACATCGGATTCATGGTGCTTACGGCATTGGCCCTGATCTCTTTCCTGGTAGTGCTCTTTACGGGCGGCATCTTCTTCGTCGCCGGAGGAGAGTAAGCGCGGTTAAAGATAGATCGCGATGCCTGCGGCAGCCGAGAGGACGATCAGCAGGATCGGATTGAGTTTGAAGTAGGAGCCTGCGAGTACGCCGCCGAAGAGAATCCAACTCCAGAAGTCGATGAAGCTGGCGTCGCCTGCGTCCTGCGGAAACATCAGCAGGAGCGCGGCCGCCCCAATCATGCCGATCACTACCGGGCGGAGTCCCCGCATGGCGCCGCTTACCAGCGGATTGCCCTTGAGTCGGGCGATGTAGCGGGCGACTAGAATCATCAGCGTCATCGACGGCAGGCAGACCGCGAAAGTCGCAATGACCGAGCCCAGAATACCGTACCATACGCTGCCGCTTTGCATTCCAACTGTGTAACCCACGTAAGTCGCCGAATTGATGGCGATGGGGCCGGGCGTGATCTGCGATACGCCACGATGTCGGCGAATTCGGCGTTGGTCATCCAGGCGTGCTGGACGACCACTTCGTTCTGGATCAGCGACAGCATGGCATAACCGCCGCCGAAGCCGAAGAATCCGATTTTCAGATAGCTGACGAACAGTTCCCAGAATATCATTGCTTACTCTTTTTTGCGATAGACAATTCCCAGACGATGCCTGCACCTGCACCGGCGGCAAGAATCAGTACCGGTGAAAGACCCAGCCACCAGATCAGTCCGGCCAGTGCGGCGGCCAGCACGATCATGCTCCAGTGCATGCCCCGCGTGAGGGTGACCAGCGGAGCGATGATCAGGGCAACGACCGCCGGGCGCATTCCTTTGAAGGCTGCATCGACGACGGGGTTCTGACGGATGCCCGCGAAGAAGAGGGCGATCGCCAGGATGATGAGGAACGACGGCAGCACGGCGCCCAGCAGCGATGCGCAGGCGCCTCGGAGCCCCGAGCGTTTGTATCCGACGAAGACGGCCGTGTTGATCGCAATAGGGCCGGGGACCGATTGTGCCAGGGTCAGCAGGTCGAGAAATTCCGAAGCGGGGATCCACTTGCGGTGGTCGATCACCTCGCGTTGGATCAGCGGGATCATGGCGTAGCCGCCTCCGAAGGTGAAGAGTCCGATTTTGAAAACGACCAGAATATTTCCCAAAGTTGTTTCATTGTACCGGTTTTGAAGACGGTTGTCTGTCGTCCGTTCCGATTTCGGATTCGTTGGCGGCAGCCACCAATGCGGTCGCCATGACGGCGGCCGTTTCCATGCGCAGGCGCTGCGAGCCGAGCGTGATTTCGCGGAAACCTCCCCGGACGGCCAGGTCGATCTCTTCGGGCGAGAAGTCCCCTTCCGGCCCGATCAGAACCAGTACGTCGCCTCCTTTGTGCAGGATGTGGGGCAGAAATGCCTTGCCCAGGGCCGAACGGGGAGCGTCGCAGTGGGCGATGAATTTCTGTCCGTCGAAGGGCTGCTTGATGACCTGTCGCAGCGGAGTTATTTCGTGCAGGCGGGGGGTGGTAGGCTTTGAGCGACTGTTTCACGGCAGCCGTGATGACCTTGTTCTCCCGTTCGGGCTTGAGCGTGCGTCGCTCGCTATGCTCCGTGGCGAGGGGGATGATCTCCGCGACCCCGATTTCCGTGGCCTTTTTCGAGGAACCATTCGAACCGGTCGTTGTTTTTCGTCGGGGCGACGGCCATCGTCAGGCGGTAGGGCAGCTTGCCGAATTCGCTGTTGGTGTCGCGCACCCGCACCCGGCAGCGTTTGGGATTGTCGTCCACGATTTCACAGCGGTAGAGGTTACCGCGGCCGTCGGTGATGTGCAGCTCTTCGCCGCAGGCCATGCGAAGCACGCGGATGCAGTGTTTCGACTCTTCCTCGCTGAGCGTATATTCCGGAGGAACGATATCGGGGGCGTAAAACAGTTGCATTTTTTATAAATTGTTTACCTTTGCAAAGGTAAATAAAATCCAACGAACCGATGAAGCGATATTCTTTATTTTTAATTTCATTGATTCTGCTTATGACTACGGGATGCAACCAGCGTAAAGAGGTGGCGGAGAATCCGTTCTTCGAGGAGTGGGAAACGCCCTACGGCGTGCCTCCTTTCGACCGGATCCGGCCCGAACACTTTCTGCCTGCCTTCCAGCGGGCGATGTCGATTCAGGAAGCCGAGATCGACGCTATCAAATCCAACGGCGATCAGCCCTCTTTCGAGAATGTCATTCTGGCTTACGACCGTTCGGGTTTGATGCTGGAGCAGGTGGGGCTGGTTTTCAACATGCTCTGTTCGGCCGACGTGAACGATCAGTTATTGGCGGCGAAAGAGCAGGCGATGCCGTTGCTGGCCGCCCATCGGGACAATATTCTGCTCGACGAGGTGCTTTTCGACAAGATCAAAGCCGTTTACGACCGTCGCGGCAGCCTCGGCCTCGATGCCGTGCAGACGCGCCTGGTGGAGAAGATTTACGGTAAGTTCGTGCGGGCGGGAGCGCTGCTCGATCCGCAGCAGAAGGAGCGGTTGCGTCAAATTAACGGCGAATTGGCGCTGCTGCCCGTGAAATTCGGCAATAATGTCCTCCGGGCGACGAATGATTTTATGTTGAAACTGACGGAGAAACAGCTCGACGGGCTGCCTGCAAGCGTGCAGGGGATGGCCCGGGAGAAGGCTGCGGAGTTGGGATTGAACGATGCGTGGGTCGTTACGCTCGACGCTCCCAGCCGGATTCCGTTTCTCACGTATTCTACTCAGCGCGACTTGCGGGAGCAGTTGTACAAAGCATATATCGACCGTTGCAACGAAGGCAGCGAGTACGATAACCGCTCTCTGGTGAACGATTTCGCCCGCCTGCGTAACGAGAAAGCCCGCTTGCTGGGCTATCCCTCCTATGCGGCTTATGTGACGGCCGATGAGATGGCCGGAACGCCCGCTGCCGTTTATGAGTTGTTGAACGAAGTGTGGACGCCGGCGCTCGATCGCGCCAAGGAAGAGATGGCCGAGATGAATACGATGTTGCAGCGGGATGTGCCGGGGGCGACGTTCGAACCCTGGGATTGGTGGTATTACGCCGAAAAGGTGCGCAAGGACAAATATGCGCTCGACGATGCTACGCTGCGGCCCTATTTTTCGCTCGAAAATGTTCGGGAAGGCGCTTTTTCGCTGGCGAACCGGCTTTACGGGATTACGTTCCGTCCGTTGGTCGCACCGGTTTACCACAAGGATTGCTCGGTATATGAGGTGCTCGACGTGGACGGGACTCATTTGGGCGTGCTCTATTTCGACTTTTTTCCGCGCAGCGGCAAGAGCAGCGGTGCGTGGTGTACCGCGTTCCGCAGCCAGCGCTACGAAGGCGACGAACGCATCGCTCCTGTGGTCGCCATCGTATGCAATTTTACTCCGCCGACCAAATTGACGCCTTCGCTGCTTACGCTCGATGAGGTCCAGACCCTTTTTCATGAGTTTGGGCACGGGCTGCATGCGCTTTTCGCCGACGTGAAATATCGGTCGCTCGGCAGGGTGGAGGGCGATTTCGTGGAGCTCCCTTCGCAGATCATGGAGAATTGGGCGACCGAACCCGAAGTGCTGCGCCACTATGCGATCAATTATACGACGGGAGAGGTGATTCCCGAACGCTTGATCAAGCGCATCCGCGAAAGCGGCAAGTTCAACCAGGGCTTCATTGTCACCGAACTGGTAGCTGCCGCTCTTACCGATATGGATATTCACGCTATTACGGAGTACGAACCTTTCGATGTGAACGAGTTCGAAGCCGATGCCGTGTACGGTCGCCGGGGATTGATCCCGCAGATACAGCCCCGCTACCGCTATCCCTATTTCCTGCATATTTTCGATGGGGGCTATGCGTCGGGATACTATTTCTATATCTGGGCGCAGGTCCTCGACAAAGACGCTTTCCGGGCCTTCGAACAGACCGGCGACGTATTCGACCGTGCGACCGCCCGGAAATTCCGGACGCTGCTTTCTCGGGGCGGTTCGGCGGACGGTATGACCCTCTACCGGGATTTTCGCGGGGCCGATCCTGATAAACGGGCGATGCTCGTGGCCTGTGGCCTGATGGAGGAGCTGCCCGAAGAACCTGCCGACAGCCTTGCCGTGCCCGTCGTGACCCTCGAACCGAATGAAAAGCCTAAAATCTAATTTAACCGATGAAAAAGATTGTTATGACATTTTTAACCGCTTTGGCAGCCGGATGCGCGGACCATACGATGCCCGTTGCCCAGCTGCCTGAAATTGATACGAACAACCCCTTGCTCGCGGAGTGGAATACGCCGCACGAAACCCCGCCGTTCGACCGGATCCGGGTGTCCGATTACGAACCGGCGTTCGATGCCGCGATCGCTGTGTCGCGTGCCGAAATCGACGCGATCGTAAACAATCCAGCCAAGCCGACCTTCAATAATACGATCGTGGCGCTCGATCGTCAGGGCCGGCTGCTTTCGCGGGTCGAAGGTATTTTTTTCAACCTGCTCGAAGCGGATGCTACGCCCGAGATGCAGCAGGTGGCCGAGAACGTACAGCCCAAATTGACGGCCCTGTCCAACGACATATCGCTCAACCCGCAGCTCTTCGAGCGTGTGAAGGCCGTCTATGAACATCCGGGGTGGTTCCTTTCGAAAGAGGACAAGAAATTGCTGGAGGAAACCTATAACGGTTTCGTGCGCAGCGGTGCGAACCTTTCCGATGAGGACAAGGAACTGTACCGGCAATATTCGACCGAACTTTCGGAGCTTTCGCTCCGGTTCAGCCACAATGTGCTGGCTGCCACGAATGCCTTTACGATCAATATCACGGATCCGGCGCAGGTGGCCGAGCTTCCCGATTTCGTGCGGGACGGTATGGCCGCCGAAGCCAAGGCCCGTGGCGAGCAGGGATGGACGGTGACGCTTCAGGCGCCGAGTTACGTCCCTTTCATGGAGTATTCGACCAACCGCGAGCTGAAGGAGAAGCTTTGGAGAGCCAGCAACTCCCTCTGCTTGGGCGGTGAGTTCGACAATACGGAGAACATCAAGCGGATGGTCAATCTGCGTTTGAAGATCGCCAACCTGTTGGGGTATCCGACGTACGCCGATTACGTGCTGGCCGACCGAATGGCTGAAAACGCGCAGACGGTCAATGCTTTCCTGGATGAATTGCTTGCCCAGACCAAGGAGTATGCCGTGAAGGATTACAATACGATCGGGGAGTATGCCCGCTCGCAGGGTTTCGAAGGCGAGGTCATGCCCTGGGATATGGCTTATTACTCGGAGAAGTACCGCCATGAGAAATACGAGCTCAACGAGGAGTTGGTGAAGCCTTACTTGCAGTTGGACAGTGTGAAGCGGGGGGTATTCCTGCTTGCCAATAAGCTCTACGGCCTTAATTTCACGCCGAATCCCGAAGTCCCGGTCTATCATCCCGAGGTGACGGCTTACGACGTGACCGACAAGGACGGTCGCTTCCTGGCGGAACTTTACCTCGACTTCTTCCCCGGGCTACCAAACGCGGCGGGGCTTGGGAAACCGAGTTCCGGAGCGTTTCAATCGTCGAGGAACACGAAACCCGCCCGCTGGTGTCGCTGGTGATGAACTTCACCAAGCCGACCGATACGACTCCTTCACTGCTTACTTTCAGTGAATTCGAAACTTTCCTGCATGAGTTCGGACACGCGCTGCACGCCATTCTTTCGGAGGGAGAGCACGAGTCGATCAGCGGTACGCACGTATATCAGGATTTCGTCGAGCTGCCTTCGCAGATCATGGAGAATTGGGCGACCGAGAAAGAGTTCCTCGACTTGTGGGCCGTGAATTACAAGACCGGAGAACCGATTCCTGCCGACCTGATTGCCAAGATCGTCGCCGCAGAGAACTATCAGGCGGCTTATTTCAATGTCCGCCAGTTGCTGTACGGGCTCAACGACATGGCATGGCATTCGATCGACAAGCCGTTCGAGGGCGATGTCGAACTGTTTGAACGGACGGCGATGGCTCCGGCTCAGGTACTCCCGGTTGTCGAGGGTGCTGCGATGTCGCCGGCTTTCAGCCACATTTTTGCCGGCGGATAGCTGCGGGCCTATTACGGTTACAAGTGGGCCGAGGTGCTGGCGGCCGATGCCTTCTCGCTGTTCAAGGAGAAGGGTATTTTCAATCCCGGAAGTGGCGGAGGCTTTCCGCCGCGAAATTCTCTCGAAGGGCGGTCACGAACATCCGATGACGCTCTATGTGAATTTCCGGGGACACAAGCCCGAAACCAAGGCTCTGATCGAAAAGATGGGGCTCGAAAAATAGAGTTGTTGTCGGCGTGGGTTTCCCATCCTGAAAATCGAAAGGGCTGCCATGAATAGGCAAACTTTTTTTGTTTGATAATTGATTGATAACCAGTAGTTAGTTTCGCTTAAAAAAGCTAATCTCTACTTATAAGCATACATAGAGGGTTTCAATAACCAACTGATACTGAAGACAAAAGTATATAAAAAAGTCGGATTGTAAAACACTGGAAAAGAACCTTCTTTTATCAATCAAGGAAATCAAAAAGTGTATAGAGCAAAGTGGCGCATGTATGGTATAGATAATTCCGTACATGCGCCACTTTCTTAATCATCTGATTTGCATTGATTTACATTAATTGTTATTATATACTATCATTTGGTACTGATAAGCATTGATTTTGCTTGTGGGGTGTATTATTGTCCACCTAAAAAAATCAAGAATATCTCCTTGAAACGGGTTTGACGAGCAGGTCGATGTGCTCGTGTTCAAGGATATGTTCCATAGCCTTGTATATGGGCATCTTTTCGATACCGGCAATCTTCAGGGCTTCCATCTTGATGGTATTCTCGATGAGCAACAGGTAGTCTTCCTCCTTCAGCTCAACATATTTCTGTGACTGTGATTTTAATTTTGCCATATTGATGTTGTTATTTGTTTCCGAAGTCGGCAGGAATCTCACCCCACAGGCGGTTGTCCCAGTGCAGCACTTCGATGTCCTTGATTCTTGCCTCCATCACTTTGAGGAATATCTCCGCTTTCTGCAATGCCGGGCATCTGCGTGAAGAGGCTGTCTGTTTGTTACGATACCACGTGATGGCTGTAATGCTGTCCGAGTAGATTGTTCGCGGACTTTCCGGATGTTCCATGACATATCTGACCGCCTCGACAATGCCGAGAAACTCCCCGATATTGTTCGTCCAGTTACCGATAGCTTTGGAAAAGAGTTCTTTTCCTGAAGAGAGGTCGACAGCCCGGAAGCGTGTCAACCTCTCTTTTGCAGAATGGGCACCGTCGGTCGCAATACCCACGACCGGTTTTTCTTTCATTGAATTCCTCCCTGATGTCTGTCTCCCGTATAGATGAACCCGTCGGATTCCATACGTCGTACCAGAGCACGCGCCTGATTCAGATAGTCGGTGATGACACCTTCCTTGTACTTGATATCCTTGCGTCCCTTGAGGATTTCCAGCACACCGTCTATTGTGCGGCTCATTACGCTCTTGCCGTCTTTCGGGTCGAAGAAAATCTTTTTGTTGCCGAACGTCACAGTTACTTGATACAATGTCTTCGGGACGATCACTGTTTCCACATGCGCCTGAAATAACACGGGGGTAGCGGCAACGACTACATACCCGTTGGCTTTGTGCATGGGTTTCAACTCTACCGAGTATAGTATGTTTGGCTCGAGAGTTCCTTTCAGGTCTTCCGAAAGGACACAAATCTGCTTGCCGAATCTTGAGTCTTCACGGACTCCCATCAATTTACGTGTCTTGGAATGGCGCGAAACGAACCCTATCAGTTCGCCCGTCTCTTCCGATCTCGCAAACTTCAGTTGCGATTTTTCCGATGTCATATTACTGTTCTTTCATATTCAATCTATTGCTTTCAATTGACAATCTGTTTTCAATGGGTCACTTTTCCATACAAATATATGCCAATTTTTCACGCCAACAAAACGTTTTAGTTATTAATTTTCAGATGGTTATGTGTAATATATATAGAGAAAAGGCTGCATTCAGTACAGCCTTTCCTCCTCTGTAAAATGACTGAAACGCTCGTCAGTATCAGAAGTTTGCAGTAGATAACGGCATTTCCAATAACGGTAAATCCGCCTTCCGTTGGGTATACAGTGATTTATATCGTCAGCATTCAGATATTGGTTCCCTTGTTCCGTACCGTGGTGCATCCATGTAGCGCACCCGGGCAGGTCCGGGTTGTTCCGGACATAGAAGTCCATTTTCTCTTTACCGGCGACAAAGATATTGTGTATCCGTACGTCCTTATCGATAGGAAACCGGTAGGCGTACAACGCGAAGTCACAGATGTCGGTTTCCAGCAGGTTGCCGCCAAAGTGTTCGGGAGCTTTCCGTTTCAGGTTCTCGAACCCCTCCAAAATACCCGGCCTGTCGCATATCTCGGCAAACCTTTCATCCGTTACCGGCGCAGCCGTCGCATAAACCACCCGAAAACCATTATCCGTACTGTCCAGTACCATGACATGCGCGACTATCCCCGGTGATTTGTTGATACTTTCGTCAATGCTGTCCGAGTCCGTGGTCAGACAGCATTTCAGCGTTCCGATGATTAATACCGCTACCACCAACAGTGTCCAAGGACCTATTGCTGCCGCTATCAATATCAATTCATCGGCCCGTTTCCGTATTTGTTTCATTGATTTTGAGAATGTGGCGGCCGGATACCCCCCGGACCTCGGACACGCATACCTTGCATCCTGCATCCAGCAACCGGTTTCTACATTCTTCCAAGGCGGCGTCGGAAATCCTGATGGCAGGTATACCCGCCGCCGTCATCTTGAACCGGGGCACTTCCGTGATCCGGGTAATCGTTTCGGCATCATCAAAATACGCCTCGAATGAATCTCCGACATGGAAAAGGATGATGGTTTCCACGCCATGCCTTTCCTTCATGCCGCCGTAACAGCGGCGAATAATCTCTTCCTTTTTCATATCAAATAGATATATTAGGTTTGATGTCAGCCAAACATGAAAGTGCCTGTAATCCGTTCAACTGCCGGGCTTTCGTCCGAAATACATATACAGACTTTCTTCATCTGACAAATATACAATAAATTACGGAACGACCCATGTCTATTGCATGAAACTATCCTTTCATCTTCACCTCCCTTCTTTCAAATTGTTCGCGGATGATTTCAACGAGTTGTCCGATGCTGTCGATTTTTTGACTCTTACCGCAGGCTTTGCCATGGAACAATGGCGTGAAGTACAGGTTAAAATCCTCATCGATGGAAAAACCTCCCACGAGGACGATACCCGCCTTGATACGGTAATACTCGCCGTACATGGCGTAATCATCCGTAGTTTTGGTGAACCCGTACTCCGGCAACAAGTCCGGCAAAGTGTCCAGGATCGGCCGGATGACATCCTTGAGAAAATTCGGGGTCTCAACTTCCTTTTTCCGTTTCCGACCTTTTCTGCCGGTTCCGTTATCGTCTTGCAGGTAATGGGCATCGAAACGATCCCGATACCTTTCTGTCAGTTCCTTAATATCCATATCCTTTATACATTTAATTGTTTTCCTCAAGCCACTCTTCCAGTGTCATGGAGGCCTCGAAACCGTATTCGTCAATCTGTACATAGCCGTCCTTTTCCGTGATAAACTCTTTCCTGGTCAGGATGGTTCCGCCATGATTTACCATCACCGTCGGTTCGATGGTCGCCAGACGGTCCCCGTCATCCGACTCCCGGATATCGTATGCGTACAGTCCCTCCGGAACGGCATTCCGGTCAATCCGCATATCCGTAAACAATGCAGGCGTGTCATTGATGGTCATAGACTCAAAGGTCTCGTTGCCAATGTTTTCTTTTGTAATCATATTTATTGATTCAAATAGTTTATTATTCCTGCTTGGGAAGTTCAATGGCTCTTACCCAATTGTTCCGGTCATCAAAACATTCATCATTGATGTTGGCCGTAAATTCCAGCGGTATCATCTTCTCAACCCGCGTTGCGGGGTTATTTTCGTAATCAACGATGATTTTCCCGGCCGGAACGTCACGTTCAAATTCGTCCAGCGGGAAAGAGAATATCCATATTTCCCGGTCTTTATCTTCCCCAAGAAACGCCTTGAGGTTGTCTGTATAAGCCTGGCATTTGTCCCACGAGGTTTCCACGAATGAAATGATTTCCTCTTCCGGTTTGCCGGTACGGTCTTTCAGGAATGCAACGGCATTCCCTTTCCAGATATCCTGCTCGACACAGAGTTCCAGATAACGTTCCCAGACTGTCACCAGCCAGTCCATGTTAATCTCATGCAGGTGGCGGCAGGTGAAACGCTCCCGGCTTTCCGCGTTGTAAAGCGTGCAGCTTCCGTCCGTGCGTATCTCCTCCAACCGGTACATGGTGTATACCGGTATCCCGTGCCCATACCCGTCTTCCCCTTCCTCCTCGACATATACCGTATGGGGCAACATATTTTCCGGCATTTTCGGTATCGCACACAGGTTGGCTATAACTTCCTGTTCCAACGCTTTTTGTTTCTCCTGTATTCTCATTGTCTATCCATCTTTTAGTATGATTTTACCTTCTTGAAATAATCTCTGTTTGTAACGACGGTGGTTGCGTATATTTTCGGTATGTTTCTTCCGGTCATATTTATACAAGCCTTTTGCCTTGTTCTCTCTCAGCAGTTCCTTGTTCCGCTCTTCGCTTTCTGGGTTCACAATGAAGGTTATCAGCCTGCGGCTGACACCGTATTCCCGGGCAAGCTGGCGCTGGCTGACAGCTTCTGTCATGTAACGGTGGAAAATTTCAGCCTTCTGAAAAGGAGTGAGCTTCTGCCTGCGGTCATATTGTGTCCCGCTGATGATTATTCCCGAGCTTTTGTATGGCATGGTGAAGTCTGTTTTTCGTTTGTGGTCCATGAATGGTAGATGCGTTGTTTGCCATCTAAGGAGAGTAGAAACCAGCGGCTATAAATCCGTTCCAGCGTTTCGGTGTCGTGCCCGTATATCGGTCCCAGTTCGTTTGCAAACATCGCCGCTACCTTCAGCCTCCTGGTATCGGACAGCTTCTCCCACCAGCGGCAAATGGTCTTGTACTGCTTCACGTCCGTTACAAGGTCCGGAACCGGAGCGGAGGAGATATATTCCGCCTCTTTGCCGCACGGTGCCTGCCAGAACCCCTGTTCGCAAAGAGCGCGTTGCTCGTCACAAACCCGTTCTGCAAAGGATTTGAGTGCCATTTGGAATATCTTTCTTTCCAGTTCCTTACGTTCCATGGACAGTTCATGCACACCCACGTTCAGCCCGTGCTTATTGCGTTCATCCGGGGAAAGCTTGTTGCTCAAGGCTTTCCTGACCAGTTCCAGCCGTTCTTTCAGAGGGCCGTATTCGTTGTTATCTAAATACCGGTTAAACAGTTCCTGTTCGTTTCCGGGCAGTATGAATATATTTTCCATCATGCATCATTTAAGTTATCGGATGTGAATAGGATATATCGCAGTGGATAGCGGGTGTCGGGGTGCGGAAATAGCCACGAGATCCCGTGCCGTCAAGGGGCGCAGAAAAACGGCATCGAACTCCTGAGTATCGTCTTCACGGATATCTCGGACTTCAATGATCCATGTGCCTTCATAGCGGCACCAGGCAATCACCTCCAAAATCATTTCCTTTCTGTAGTCAGCCGGTCCGTCCCCGAAACTTTCACGTATCCGCTTAATTGCATCGTCTGTCAGCCGGACAAATTCCCCTTTGCGGAACGGAGCTTCCGGCGTAACGGCAGGAGTCAGCATCTGCCAGTCTTCATGTCCGTCCAGGTCTTCCACAGCCATTGCGTAGGCTTTGTATTCAGCTTCGGTCTCGAAATGTCTGGTTATCACATATCCCCCGGATTCGGCCGTGCTCTCCACCGACGAGATATCCCCGGTTTTCCTGTATATGCTTACAGTATCCTTACCGAGTAGAACTTTTACTGTTATCATTATTGCAGATGGTGTGGTTTTATTATAAATGGAACTCCACGTCTTCCTCCTCGAACTCCGTGTCGTGGTCCTCGTTGTACCCCTCGACGGTCGAACCAGGGACATAGGTCTCTCCGCCAATCCCATAACGTCCGGCATCGAGCAGTTTCCGAAGGGTTTCGGTGTCCCCGTTTAGAATCCTTTCGATGTCCTCCCGGCTGCCCCGGACGCTAATTCCGAGACGTAGCCAGAGATTTTCCTCTCTCGAGGTGTCCGCCTCTTCCGACCGGTGGCGTATGATATGATAATCACTCCATCCGTCGGCATCGTTTACCCCGGCGATGTAGGCATTGTACTCCGCCTCAGTCTCGAACTCTTTCTCGTCCACGACGCCCCCGTTATCCGCCAGCCATTCTTCAGAAGGCAGTTCATTGTTCTCTTCATATTCCCGTACGGCGTCCTCGCCGAAAATCGTTGTTATCTTTATCATGTGTCTTTGGGTTTTGAATATTTGTTATTTAATGGTTATCAAACTCGTTTGCCCGAACCGGTTTGATTCGGTTCGCAGACAGCCACCCGGTTTCCGGCGCGTATCAGTTTGGGGAGATACACGTCCAGGTCACGAAAAGAAAACCGCAGTTCCTTGACGCCTTTCCCTTGCCCGTCGACGCGTTCGGCGGTGGCAATGCCCAAAATGCCGGAAGCGGCGATGGCATCATCCTCATACAATTCACAAGATTCCCCGTTTCGGAAAATGTACAGGGCATCCGGGTGCGCCGCTTTCATCTCGCGGTATTTTCCCATCATGTCGGAAACTCCCGGGACATTTCCGTTCCCCGTTACATTCCGGGTCTTCAGTAGGTTCCTCGTGGCGTCGATGTCGATGAAATTCGTCCAGCCGGCTTTATGAAGTTCGACAGCAGCTTCCCGCAGGGATACCTTCCCGTTCTCGACCTCCTCTTTCAGGGATTCGAGAATGTTCTTGATTTTATAATCATTCATCATATTTTTTATTCTTTGGTTACATTGTTACTTGTTCCGACGGTATTCCGGTCAAGGGGAAAGCACCCGTGGCCTCCGGTAACCCGTCGATACACTGCCCGTCGTCAGGATTTCCCCGACAGGTAATGCCCGATGGACTTGTAACGGTTAGGAATGTTCGCGTTCTCGTTGAAACCGTTCAGGCAGTGGAGCAAGGCATCTTCGAGCGTGACATAACGACGGTCGAAAGTTTGGATATTATCCAGACAATAAGCATTTACAGCGTATTTGAAAGGCGCGTACATCCTTTCGTTCTCCCGCTTTAAAATGACAAACCAGTCGAAATGGAGTTTCAAGCGGAAACCGTCGCTCTCGCCGACTTTCATCAGCCGCTCTTCGTCGAGAAGCCGCCGCACGAGTGTGGCGTCGAGCTGACGGGTATACTCTCTGTACGCCTTGATACGGGCCGTGTAAGCCGCGGCATATTGTTCGATGTCCGTTTCTTTCAGCCGATGTTCCGCCGGGTAAAAGTCCAGCACCTCTTTCGTCGTGACGGGAATTTTCAGGTCGTCCACCCCGATCTCGTAGGTCTTGTTTTCCAACACGTCGTGGAACTCGAACCCTTGAATTCCCATGAGGGTAAATTCTCGCGTCGGGTCAGGGAGCGCAAGTGATTTGAGCTCTTCGAGGTCGCGGCACACGGCCACGACCGGATACTTCTCGACCACGTCTGACGGGCCTCCGATGCGGATATACGCCTTTTCACACCCGTCGTAATCACCATGCCGGACAATGTCGCAGCAGGTGTAGTTGGGGGCGGCACGATGCCGCGCCGTATATTCCGTCCAAAGCTTGTCCAGCCCGGCTTTTACTTCGTCAGGGTCGGTCAGGGCAACGTTGCCGCACTGGCTGCACCGGCCGTCCGACAAGGCGTTGCGGGTAAATTCGAGGAACTGTCTGGTGTTCGGGTCGATGACGGCGGTACATTTCACTCCAGTGCCGCCGCAGATACTGCATACGATTGACATAAGTTTTTTTGATTTGTGTATTTATTCGTACAATCTTTCTTTTTGACGCTTTTTCAAGGTCATCCGGAGATATTGCATCAGTTTCCCGCAGGGACACAGGGCATGTTCCCGTTGGCGGGCATAACTCAGGTCCCCGTTGGAGAGAACCATGCCTTCAGCATTGAGACAGAGGTCGCCGTAAACGTAGTTCTCCTCCGTAAGATAAATCCCATGAACAGGGTTCGGAAACCCCTCCGTGCTGCGGCCTTCCCGGAAAAGGAAGATACGCTCGGCCTGTCCCCGGACTCCGAAAAAGGGATACGGGGAAAGTGCCGCGAGCGTGGCGGCATGCTCTGCCGGATCATGGAAGCGGTCGTCGCTCATTTCGAGCATGTGGCCGGAGTCCTGCTCCTTTTCCTCCTGATACTCGTACAGCGCGGCGCAGGCTGCTATGAATTCCCCGGAACGGGAGGTAGCCGCTCCGTTGGTCACGATATAGAAATCATTGACTGTAATGCCGTATGCACGTACCCGTCCGAGTATATGACGGATAGCCAGGACGTTAAGCGACGGCTCGCCGCCCGTGATGTTGAAATGGTGGATATGCCTGACATGCCGCAGCAGGTTGCTTATATGTTTCAAAGGGATATCCACGGATTCGGCATCTCCCCGCATGCAATGGGTACAGCGCATGTTGCAACGTCGGGTAATCTCGATGCAGAGATTCTTGATATATAGTTCTCTCATATTCGATGTAGTTCGGCTTAAGTTTCATCCGGGATTTCCTTTCCCGTGTAAGGATTATACAGCGGTGTGTTGCCAACTGCCTCGGCGTCAATAGCGAAACTGCCACGGCCTACGTCGTAGAAGAGTTCCAGCTTTAGTGGCGTTGAAGCGATGACTTTCTCAGCCTCGGCTTGTGACAGGCCTGAATACATCAGGCATTTGACACGACACCGGAACATTTCCGGATTGGTTTCCGGCGTGGTAACTACATCAACGACCTCGCACACTTCATCCGTGATGGCGAAGCGGTCGGGATTGGGTGTGCCGTTCCTTCTAGAGCCGTCCGATGCGGCATGTCCGGTGATTGAATGGTTCCGCACCTTTTCGGCGGGATAGGTCTTATCGCCTTTGGCGAAATACGACTTGCCGGAGGCGACACAGGCATGATAGATTACGTCGTGGACCTTTCGTCCGTTGTCAAGTATAATTGTATAGGCCGTTCCCTCCTGCAAGACAGGAACGGCATTCGGTTTATGAGACATAAGATTTGTTTTTAGCTGTTTATGAATTTCGGTCTTGCACGCCGCATGATGTGTAGGTCATCGTAACCGATGGCTCTCAGTTCGGAAAGCGGGTTGCGGTACTCCTTTTCATGGGCTGGCCGTGTCATGGCGATCACGCCCGCATAGTCGGCTGCACCATGCTGGCCGACATGCATGTAGGAGGTTATTTCACCCCGCCGTCCGCTCCACGGTATGTCCGGGAACAGGGCGATGACCTGTCCGTAGGGATAGCGTCTAAAGACCACCTTCGTCATTTTTCCCGCAGATTTCCGTGTCGATTTCATAGTCCCCGTAATTTTTGAATTCATAGTCCACTTCGCTGATAATTTCGTCAACCTCTTCGTCCGTTATTTCATCAGCCTTCGGGTTGTCGATATCGAGCCGTACGGTCAGGTAAATGGTTCTTGTTGCCATAATATCATACATTTTTTAGTGTAACAAAGCCGGCTTATGACGGACCGACGGTATATTTCTCTATCAGCCGCTTCCGGTACGCCTTGTCTTTTCCGGCGGCAAGGCTTGCCAGTTTGCGGATATTCCGGTTGGCTTTTTCCGCGACCTGCTCCACTGTCGGTCCGGGAGTCATGAAATCACGGCATCCGGCACCGCAATACCGCTACTTCCCCTTGACCGTCCTGCCACAGGCCGGACACCGGCGCTTGCCGTCACGCTCCAGCACTTCCAGAATATTGGCATGAATGCCTTTCCACCATTCAATACGGTCTATGTCATAATCGTAGACGGTTATCGTGTTCCCGAAACTGCGGGCTTCGACCTCAACGGCAATGCCCTCATCTTCAAGGTAAACCTTCAATACCGGGTCTTCGTGAGGCTCACAGTGCCTGTCATACCAGATGATATAGGTGGGATCGTCCAGTTCGTCAGGCTCTCCCAGACAGAGTTCCGTAAGGCCGTTGTTCACGAGAATGTTGCGGATGGCGTCTTGTAAATCTTTGATACAGTCCATTGATATTTCGTTTTATGGTTGTTCCTCATTCGTCAGTTCATCTCCGAAGCGTGGCCGACGAACTGGAAGATATCGGCGTATTGTTCGCTGTAGATATAGAATCCGTCCCGTTTTTCCCCGGTCTCCGCATCTATTCCGTCAGCAAGGAGATATTCCCCGTCATCCGTCAGGTAGACATCGGTAAGCTTGATACGGGGCGTGTCGTGCTTCCCGTACAAGGTTGTCGTGACGGGGAAGTTGTTGTCATCGAGTTCCTCCTCTTCTGTAAGGCCGAGTGATACGCGGCCATATTGTGCCAGGAACTCCAGCATGAATTTCAGCATGGCTTGCTCGGCCTCGTGCAGCCGTCCGTCGATAAAGGCGTACTGGGTGGCGAACAGATGCAGCTTGTCGGCGCTCATTTTGTCCGGGGCTTTGCCCGGCTCCGCATTGTCTTTCTGTATTTTATCCATATCTGTCATATTGTTGGTTTCATGTTTCCAGCGGGGTGAAGGAGACGGTCAGTATCACTTTCTCGTCACCCAGGTTGAACACTTTCAGGCAGTCGTTACTGATAGTCCTTTTCAGGATGTCTCCCCGGTATCGGGAATTGCGTACCTTGAAGGTAAAATCATCAATGAACGAGCTGATGCAATGAAGCACGTGGTCGAATTCTTCCTTACCATACCGTTCCATTTCAGGGAAGATGCCTTTCAGATGCGCCCGCAGGCTCAATATGTAGTTCGGGGTCTTGCCCGTGATTTTTCCCGAGTATGTGATTTTGTATTTCCTGTCCATGATATGCCGTTCCATTTAATCGTTACTGTCATACCAGCCCTCGATCTCATCGAAATAGCCGTTCGAGTCCCATTCTTCCAGCAAGGTGGTCGGGTACGTCCATTCAAGGCTGTAAAACAGATCCTGGCACACCTCTTCATTACCCTTGCACAGGGCGAGCAGTGAGTTATGCGTGAAACAGCCGTCACTGCTCTCCGACACACGCCAGTCCTCACGGTCTTCTGCCGCGTATTCAGGTACATAGCACACTTCATCGGGGCGGTTGAGAAAGGCATCCTCGTTCTTGTAGATGTTTCCTTCCCCTCCGTATTCCAGTTCATAGAACACACCTTCCGGCGTTTCTATCCTGTTGCCAATCTCTATCATAGCGTTACCGTTTCGTGGGTATATATAATCACCATCCGGGAGGAGAGCACCTTGTCGCGTACCGTGGGGTTGGCGATTGCCCAATCGGAATGGAAATGCATGTCCGGAATGGATGCGGTGTCCACAATATCGCCCCCGTTTTCCAGATGGAGATAATCCGGCTGATACAGGTCGCAAAGGAATTTGCCGTCCGTATCGCTGATGGCGTATATCTTGCCGTCGAGTGCGGCCGTCATCTCCTCCTCGCTGCGGTAGACCAACAGGTATTTACAGCCGGTCTTCATCTCTTCCGCAATCCGCTTATGCAGTTCTTCAGGAGATAATTCACGCAGTCTTGACACGACCGCCCCGATACTTTCCACGGCATCGTAGCTGTCCAAGACATCATGGCAGGTCGTTTCAAACTCCTCTTTCGGACGACCCGCAAAATTGATGGTACGGACTTCCTGCCCGTGCCCGCCGAGCAGGTAAAAGGGCGTACCGTTCCATTGTTCCTTTCTGACAGAGAGCGGCCAGGGAGCATTCCCGTGTCTGCCGGTTCACAACGGCATACAGTTCCAGACTTTCCCCGCATTCCATACGCAGGATATGCCGGGCGAACTCCGTAAATGTCATGATTTTGATTCCTTCCCCGTTCGCCGTGAAGAAATCCTGTCTTGTCTGTTTCATAAATCCGTTTTTTTAAGAGTAGGTAATCGTTTTGTATAAGGGGTGGAATACTCACCTCGTTTTGAAAAAAAGACCGCCGCAGCCGTAGCCGCGACGGCCCGTCATCATTATGGCATGTGATGAACAGGTTCTATTTTCGTTATTCGGCCTCGTAGTACGGTACGCCGTGCCTTACCACTGCTTTTTCCATTTCTTCCCACCAGATTTCACTATGGCGGTCATTGTCAAAATCTATGGGCTTTCTTTTACCGAGCCGCAGCCGGTCCCGTGTCTCCATTTCCGTTTCGTACACAATCTGTTCCATTTCTTCGTCCGTAACATGGTAGGTATCGAACGGCTCCGGCAGAGATTCCAACTCCCTGCGTGACAGCTCGGATTGCCCGCAGGTGAAAACCTTGTCATAGAAAGCGTCATCTTTCGGCGGCAGTTCGGGTTCCTGTTCCGGCAGCACATCCAAATAATCCGACTCGTACAGGTAGTTTTCGTCGCGCCCCTTCGTCTGCCGGTTGTTCTTGAACTCTTCCAGATCACTTTCCGTCAGGCGGAATTCCTTCTTCTTACGCCGCAGGTACTCCATCATGTTTTCGAGGGAGGAGAACGGGGCTATGAGCTCCATGGAAGAACGGTTGTGCCAGGCATCGCTCCGGTACAGCAGGTAGACCTGCGGGCGGTTCCGGGCCGCCTCCTTACGGTATTCGCCGAACTCATACAGGGCGTTGTCGAAACTTCCGAATGCCAGCCGGACTTTGTCTTCGACGGATATGGACTCCCGGCATTCCTCGAAACGGCGTTGCACGTATCCGATGAAATCCACGTCTTCCAGAGTCTCCATGACCGTGCTGTCATCAGTCGAGAGCGCGATGTCAGCTCCTGCGAAATTGTCGGCTGACAGCACGTGTTTCTCTTCATTGTATTCGTCTTCCGCCCTGCAGACGGCCAGACCGGGCGTTTCTGCCTCGATCTCCACGACCTTACGGAGCGTCTCTTCGATAGCTATCCGGTATTTTTTCATTGTATGATGTTTATTTGTTTCAGTTCACGTTTGTAGTTTCTCAATGACGGCTTGTGCCCTTTCTCCCTTACGATCTGGCGCATCTGTGCAAAGGTGTATGCCTTCTCCATGTCCAGGCCGTAGTCCGTGGCGAATGCCGTCATTCCGATATAGCAGAAGCCGAACTTCCGGTGCAGCATGTCGGCCGTATAAGGAGTCATGTCTTCCGCCAAGGTTACGGGGACAGCCATTCCCCGGATCTTGAACTTCAAGCCCTCGATAAGGGTCCCGCAGTTGTCGCTGTGGTAGGTCAGGTCCCTGCGGCGGGCGCAGTAACCGATGGTCTCACCCATGAAGGTGTTGCGGAAGATTTCCGTACGGTTCAGGTCCTTCAACTTCTCGACACCGTAATAGCAGACCGCCTGTACGGCTTTCAACGCTTTGTCCACACGGGGTTTGACAAAGCGGGGGTCGTTTTCCGCCACGATCTTTTCCAGCCACGTGCGGTGGAAGGTTCCGACAGGCACGTCGAACACCTTCTCCGGCGTGCAGTATTTTGAATCCGACCGCGTCATCATCAGATGTGCCGAGGACGGCTCGTATTGTTCTTTCAGGTAAAAGGCCAGACAGGTATTGCCGACTTTGCAGTAAGTATAGTCGTCACGGCTGTTTTTCAGCGACAGCATCGTGGTTTCCCCGCCGTAGAACTTCTCGGGCAGTCCGGTCTGTCGGCAGAACTCCGTGAGGAAATGTCCGGGGATGGCATGTGCATAACTGCGCTCCTGGTAGCACTCCTTCGCCATTTGCGGAGTGATGAACCGTTTGGCAAAGTCACAGATATGGTAATGACCGTAATCATACGCCGCCTGCGTGTTCGCGGAGCTCTGGAACTTTTTGGGCATCTGGCGGAACCAGCGGAAACTCGTCCCGTGCTCCATGCAGTAGTCGACAAATTCCCGCGTCCATACATTTTCAGGAAATTCGGGACAGTTGCCGTTTCTTCGGATGAATGCCTTGCACACTTCCACCGAGAGCAGGGATTGTTCAGTTTCCTCGTCGATATAGCAGTTCGTCTCCCGTTTGCTGTTATCGATGGCAATGACCAGTCTTTCCGGTGTCTTGAACCGCTTCGGCAACTCCCCGAACATGTAAGGGTGTTTCTCCATCAGCCGGTCCGCCAGCATGTCGTCCAGATATACCGACAACGGCTTGAAAAACTGGGGGTCTGTGATGAAGTTTTTTCCTTCGGTCGAACAGACAGCCGCATGGAGAATCTCATAGGAATAGAACCGGGCGGGAACAAGCGAGAGGTCATGTTCCGCCATCTTGCGGTAGTATGCCGCAGTCTTGAAACGGGACGGCACGACGGCATCGGTAACCGTGCTCAATATTTTCATCCCGTCGAGCATCCCGTAATAGAACTCTTGAGTCTTTACCTCAACGGGGACATATCCGAGGATAAGCCCCGTTTTCATGACGGCGTCTGTCCTGCTGTCCGTGTAATACGGGTCGTAAATATAGCTGCGCAAGGCCAGGTATGCCAGTTGCGCGTCCCAAAGGCGTTCAGGTATGAAGGCGAGAATGTCGAAATCCCCGCGTCCGTTTCGGATGACCGCTTCTGCCATTTCTCGGGTAACCATTGCTTCGGGAACGGCCGTGATATTCTTCGGTTTTTTGCGCATGGCGTAGTCACAGACTGCTCCCGAACGGTACGCCTCCGGAATATTGCGCAGCTCGAAGCTGTGCCAGCTCTCCGTGCTGCCCGCGATGATTCGTTCTATACGTCCGGGTGTGAGGAAACGTCCCGGAATATGGCTCAGCACCTCTATTTCCTTGCTTTCGACGGCTGCTTCCACGATCTCTTCCGTGAACAGGTGTTCCGGCAGCCATTCTATGGCCGATACGATGTTATTGTGCCGCATACAGTTTCTTTTTAAGGTTGGACGAACGGACGATTCTCACAAGGCGGCACCCCCGGTAGACATAGAGTATCCTGGATTCCCGTTCGGCGAGTTCCTCAAGTCCCTGCCAGTGCTGCGGTGTATTTATCTTTTCGAGTCGGACATGGTTGTTCACATATACCGTGATCGGTTTCATGCTGTCATGGGAGGGCGTATCTTCGACGAAGAGCGGCTGTTCACAGTATTCTCCCTTGTCCATGACATGCCATCTGCCGTTATCGAACAGGAGGCACGTGTCCTCCATGCGGCCGAAAATGTCTGCGTTGTCCGCGATGCGTGATGCGGATTGCCGCGGTGTTTCCCGTCCGTCACGGATCTTTGAAAAACAGTGGACGGTATCGCCGGTTCCTGTCCATTTTCCATAGGGTGACGGTCCCAGTTTTGTATGTCGCCCAGCGACAGCAGGGCATCTACCCGTCTGTCATTGGGATAGAACACCCGGAGTTTCCTCACAAGGTCTTTTGAAAGCGTCTCATGGAGCGCCTTGATGTGCCGGACACTGCCGTCCGGCAACAGTTTTCCGATTTGTATGCTCATAATAGTGCTATCTCTTGTTGTTGAAGTATAGCCGGGTCGTCCTTCTTTCGATTGACAGTCCGGCTTGAAAATTATGATTTACAGAAGTCTTCGGACTGGTATCCGGCCATGTCCGGTACGGAACCGCGTGTCATTCCGTCCTGTCGTCTTCCCGTCTTTTCATTTTCAGTTCCCTGCCGGTTGCCGTGCGGCAGAGCGGCAGTTTCCCGGAAGCGGTTTGCTTGCATCCCTCGACGAGCCGTCCTTCGGACACCATTTTCCCGTACATTTCCCTGATATAACGGTATGCCGGGGAGGTGTTCGAATAAACGGACTTCCCACGGAGTGTCTTGACACGCAGCTTTTCGACGAGTATTTCCAGCACCTGCTCCCGGCTCTTGTACAGGTTCCGGCGCTTGGTGCGGAAGGCGTCGAGAAAGACACCCCCGATAGTCATGTCATGAGTCTTGTGGTAATACGCGAGTTCTTCCTCCTCCGTCAGGTCGAGAATCTCGCCGTAAGTGTCAGTACGTAGGTACCGGAAGGTCGTTCCTTGTGCCAGAATCTTCTCGATAAGCTCCATGTGCTCTTTAAGAACAGGGCCCGATAACGATTGGGGATGACAGTACAGGCATGTCTTTCCGAGATACACCTCGGGACAACCGTCTTTGTATTTGTTTTCCTTGATGCTGAACCCTGTTTCCGTGAAAAGGCGCTTTACCTCGTCGAAGAAGCGTCCGGCTTTCTCTTCCGGCATGCGACCGCCGTCATAGCCGGACTCGACGCGGAAGTATGTGTCGATATATATCGGTGTGTCCATTTACAGTTCTGATTTTGATATGTTATATAAAGCATAGCCCGGAACCTCCCGCTCGGGTTCCGGGCATCGTTGAAAATATTCTCATAGACGTATGGAATCGAACACTTTGTCGATGTCCTCCTGCGCCAGCCCGATGTAGCGCCGGGTGGTTTCCAGGTTGGAATGGCGGAATATCTGGTTGAGCAGGATCAGGCCCTCGGCCGAGCGTCCCATCAGCTCGTAGACATAGCGCCCGAAAGTCTTGCGGAAGGTATGTGTGGAGAATGCCCTGATCGGCAGCCTGTACCTTACCTTGAATACCTTGAGCAGCCTGTTGATGTATTCCAGCGAGTAAGGTTTCCCGGTACGCGGGCTGAGAAAAAATGTACTGTTCGGGGGCGGGTTGTCCGAGCATCTCGTACAGGAAACGGTTCTTCTCCTGCACGTCCCTGTTGAACTTGATCAGGCGGTTTTTCTTTGTTTTCTGCTCGATGCGGGTCATGGTGCTTTTTCCTAAGATGTCTTTCCAGCGCAGGGTCCTCACGTCGGAGGCCCTGCATGCCGTGCAGAACGACAGCCAGCAGTAGGTCTCCCACAGGTACTCGCCGTCCTTCTCAAGCCCGCGGACCAGCCTGTTATATTCCGCTATGGGCAGGTAGTCGGCTGTCGTCAGTTGTCCCTTGATTCTTGTCACGTGGCAGCCTTTTAAGATTCCGGCAACCCTTCCGAGAGCATCAGCTCGGCCAGCGCCCCGTTCTGGGGAATCATGGCCGGAATGTCCGTACGTCCGGGCTTGTAGATTTCGGTTGCCACGTTATAGATATCCCACGCCGTGAGCGTCTTCTTCTCTTCGGTGAGTTTGAGCAGGTCCTCGGTGAAGATGGAAATCTGGGACTGGTTCAGGGGATAGGTCTCCACCTTGGACGAAAGACGCTTGTCGGAACTGTCATGCGATACGCGCAATGCTGTCAGCAATCCGATGTAGGCGTACATCTCCACCGGGGTAATTACTTTCGCTTTCAGGCGGCGGATGCGTTCCCTGTCCTCGTTCATCTGTACCTCGAAGTTCGAGAGCCACTCGTCTACACGACCGAAAAAGCTCTTCGGTGGTGACTTTGTCTTTCCCCGTAGTTCGACACACTGCGTTCGGGGGAGAGGATGCACTGGTTGTGGCACACCCTGACGCACGGGCCGATGGCCGCCTGGATGCCGTCCTGATGGAAGGCGATGACAAGCGTCGTGGTCAGCTCGTCCGTTTCCCATTCCTTAATGCGGATGGTCGTATAAACGCGGCGCAGGATATGCGCCTCGACGGCCATCGCCCCGTACTTTTGTTCCACCTGGGGCAGGACGACCACGCCGGGCTGTGCCTTGTTCTTGTTCTGGGCGGCGAAGATTTCCTCCACCTCGTAATTCAGGTTGTGTTTCTGGCAGATGTCCGCCATGCGCTCTATCACCTCGTAATGGTAGATTCCCTTGAGCGGGTTGCCATAGATGTCATTTTCCTTGTGTGTGCGCCGGAGCGTGTCGAGCGTCATCACCTCGACGTTGTTATTCTGGAAATCGAACTGCACGGGGGCGGCCGTTGTTGCTAATGCTGTTGCCATAATGATTGATATTCAAAAAAGTTATACAATAAGAAAGGCGGTGAACCGTTGTCCATCGCCTTTCCGGAATTCATTTTGCGGTTTCAGGCAGGTAACGCCTGCATATCAGGTCCGTGATACTCGGGTAATACACGTTGCCATAAGTTCCGTATGGTCCGAAACGGGCAAGGAAGCGGAAGTAAAAATCTACCGGACGCCGGTAGCTCGTCTGTATTTTGGTTTTCAGCAGGCGGTAGGCGTACTCGTCAGAATTTTCCACCTTGACCTTGCGTCCGTTGAAATAATAGTTTCCCTCCTTATCTGAAGAAAACGATACCTCTTCCTTTGCCGGACGCTCGCCGGCAACGACCCTGAAGAAGTCCTCCAGGGAGCGGCAATCCTGGTATTCTACCGGAATCGTGTCGCCCTCTCGCAGTTTCACGTCCAGTTTGTCAAGCAGTGTCTTGATGGCGAGCGTGTAGATATTTTCGGATTGGAAGCATCTTGTATCCCGCCAGTATTTCTCGAAAAGAGAGCCGGTTTCAAGGAGTAGGAACAGGGTTTCACGCGCTGTCTGCGGTTTATCGGCCAGATATGGAATATACTCGGTCACCAGTATGGAAAGTGAAAGATACTCCTCCGGTTGCAGTTCGCTCTTCTGGTGCAGGTTACAGTGCCTCTCGAGCAGGGAGTCGATGTCGGCTTCCCGCAAGCTTTCGTCCGTCCATACCAGGCAACCTTCTTTCTTGCAGGCGGGACATTTATCCGCTCCATACGGCAGGAGCATCACCTTGCCGCAATCGGAACAGGTGACCAGGTCGCCTCGTTCCGTATAAACATCTACCGTTTCCATTCTCAATCCTCCGCGTAAGGCCATTCAAGGCAGCAGTCATTGCATACGGCCACGCCCTCGTCACTCAGAATGTCAATATCTGTGCCCCCACATTCGGGGCATACCGGTACCTTTTTCTTGTCCATTCGTCGCTCTGCCGCTTCTTCCGTCAGAAGCAGCGGCACCCAGTATGCCGATGTGCCGAAATCCCGTATCCCGTTTTCATCCTGTATGGGTTCACAACCTTTCGTTCCCATGTATTTCTGGGAGTCCGGCCAACACACGGCACGGTAACACTTGTCCCGTTCGGGAGATTTGCCGGTATGGCGTATATAGTCTTCCTCGGGCACGTAAAGCGCCCCGTTCTCCCCGCTTCCCCATGCCGGATAACCGGTTCCTTCTTCCTCGAAAGGAGCACTTTCCTCGGGAAATTCCACGAGTGCATATAACTTGTCATCCCATGCCAGGGAACACTCGCCGCAGTGGAACCGACTTTCGTGAATATCATAACGGATATTTTCCGAATTGCATTTCGGACAGATAATGTCTTTTGTTTTTACTTTCGGGAAACTCAGGATTTCTCCGGCAATGATTTCCATGCTGGGCCAGAACAACTGTTCGCAGTAATCGTCGGCCATCTTTTCCGCCAGATTCTGCATGTCGTCATCGCTGATCTTTTCCACATCGAAACCTTGTCCTTCCAGGTCATCTCGGTGGACGGACGTGATAGGGAAATACCCGGCGTTCAGCTCCCGGATAAATTGTCTTTCCTCTTCTGTCGGTTCGGGTAAGTTGTTGAAATATTCCCTGAGCCGTTGATAAAGTTCTCTTACCATAATTATATTCCTGTTTTTAATCTAATATCCACCAGTCGAGGACCAGTAGTTCCGGTCCATGATTTTTTCAAGTTCGAGGTCGGAACGTTCTTTCCAGAGGTCGAAGTCATCAAGCAGCTCCGTTCCGTCCTCCAGAGAAAGCACAGTATCCTCATTGTCAAACAGATAGTCTTGTATGTCATATCCGGACGGATAACGGTTTTCCCGGATGATTTCTTCTGCAATTTCCTTGTCCATTCGGTTGCCATTTTTTCAGTTCGCCGGTATTGTAACCGGATTCATTTGTTTTGTCTTTTCCTTGTAAAACCTGTCGATGGCAAGGAAGTAGTCCTCCGCATCCCAATCAGTGCCCGCATGCTCAGTCTCGAATTCTTCCGCCCACTGGACGATCTCGGCATTGACGGCACGGGAGTCCCTGTCCTCCCACAGGTTGTCCGCCCCGGCATTGTAGGCAAGGTCCACGACAGCCTCCTGCAACTTGTTGTAGCCGTTACACTCTCTACCGTTGGAACGCAGCCATAAGTCCACGTCGACGGCATCCTCTTCCGTCGTCCCATTGTGCAGGCACAGGCACTGCCCGTTGCCGTTATGGCATACGAGGACCGGCCGTTTGGTGTCGGGGCATATCCGTACCAGCAGCTCATTGGCGGCAAGTGTTTCCGTATCATGCCCATTGAGCATTGCAGGAAGCGCCTGGCTGACCAGACTCAGGATTTCCTGTTCCTCCTTTGTCCCGGACGGCTTGGAAGCCAACAGGTTCTGTATGCGTTTAAGAAGATTGTAAATCATAATCAGCAGTCATTATGTTCTTTCCAGATTTTACGTTTCTCGTCATAGCCCTTGTTTTCCCACCATTCATTGCAGGTTTCGGCAAACCCCTGATGGTTGTCTCCGGCCGGACACTTGTCCTGACGGCAACCCGTGATCTGTTCCATTTGATTTGCGTCCAACGAGTTCCACCATTCCTCCATGCGTTCTTTGAACTCTTTTAAAGTACAGAATGGCTGATGGTCCTCGCATTCGTCGCACCAGTTATCATAGCGGTCTATACCCGTGGTACCGATGAATGTACGGGCATTCGGATCCACCCATGCCTGGGTCTGTATATTGTCTGAACCGCACCCCTCGCATACGACAATCTCGTCGTCATTGACATCAGCGGAGATGAACCCGTGTTCTTCCAGCCAGTGGGCAATCTCAAGCAATCCCTCGGTCTGTACCTGTCCGATGGGCTCATCGAAATCCTCGCCGGCTTCGCCGTTGAGCGTGCAGAGCAGTTTGCCGTTCCCGTCGATGAAAAGTTCATAAACGGTCGCACTTTCATAACCGCCGTATCCGTAAAAAGCGGAATTGTGGACCACCACTATCGGGGAGGTTTCATACTCCGCTGATTCCGCCTCCCGGTAATGTACGCCGCAGTTGCGGTAGAACGTGCCGATGATGTTGTTCTCCTTCTTCACGGCGTCGCGGATTTTCTCCATAAGTGATCTTCTGATGGAGATGATACTGAGGTGCGCATAATCCTTACGGAGACGTCTGTACACTTCCTGCTCGAAGTTGCCTCGAACAGAGTCGAAAGGGGATACGCCGGCGTTCTCCCGGATATATTTGTCCTCGTTAAAGTTGTAGCGCCGGCAGACAATATTCTTGACGCGGCGGAATTCCTCTCCGGCAAATTTGAGGATACTGTTCTCGCCTAGCGAAGTCGGAAAATAGCAGCGGGGCATGTGCACTGTCATTTCACGGTAAAGTGTGTCATCGTCTTCCGGAAAGGTTCTGTCTGTTTCCGGCTTTGTAGGTTTTTCCTGTTCCATGTTGCTTGTTTTTTATCTGTAGTTGAACAATTTCCGGTTTGCCGCCCGTTGCATGGCGGTCACCATATTCTTATGTCATAATCTTTAAATAGTATTCCAACTCTTTTAATCCTTCCAAAGAGTGCAGCTCGTTCTTTCCGGTCACTTCGATGTCAACGGATACTGCATTTTCATCTTTGATGTTTACTTTGGCATTGTCAAATACGCATCTTACATATTCTGCAATGCATGAGGCAGGCAGGTCGTTTTTTACAATATTAAGTACCATATTATTTATTGTTCATTAAATGTTTGCTACGTCCATAAACCGGGCACCGCTTGCGGTATCTGCATTCGCCCCGGGCCGCGTCGGTATGCGCCCGGTGCCATTCATCCCAGCTCTTCACTCCATTGTCTGTAAGGAATATGATCAGTTGCATGCAGCAGAAACCGCGTTCCTCACGTTTCCGGTCATGAAGGTTGGCCAGCCCGTTATCTTTAGGTTTCATACAGGTTTGATGTTACGGCAGGTTTGCTCGAAACGCCTTCATGGCATATCATTAAAACCATGAGACATGCACATAGGCATCGCTTTGGTCACTGCCGTTGATTAGACAATCGAGTACTTCGATAAACTTTTCCCGGTCCATCCCGACCTTTGCCAGGCAGGAATAAAATTCTTCGGCATTCTGCCGGAAGGTTTCATCCTGTTCTGAGATATGTTTTCTTAGCTGCTGCAGACCCGAACGGGCTATTTCGAAGTCATCGGTATAGGCGTCTTCTGCGGAGTTATCAACTTCGAACATTGTCAGGATATCATAAAAGATATCCTGACCGTCCCCGCCATACATACCCGGATATTTGTATTCGATTTGCCAAACTCTGGCTACATGTAGTTTTCTGGCCATTATCTTTTCATTTTTCGGATTTGTTGTCTTATGCAGTGCAGCATCAATTCGATACCACGGATGCTTTCCTCATTCTCTTTCAGTTTGTAATAGTAGGCGTTCGCTTCGTCGTAGTCTTCCCGTGCCTTGCGCAATCTGCATTCCTTGGCGTCACGGACCTGTTCATGGGACAGGTCGTAACCGATGAACTCGTCCATGAAACAGGAAACCGTACGCCCGTAATAGTGGTCCGTGCGGGTTTCCACCGCAGTACGGATGATGTCGTCGCACCGCCTTCCGAGTGTCCGGAGTACGTCGCTGATATGCCGGTCATGGTACTCGTAACCAAGAACGGGTATACCACTCGTGTTCCTGCCGGTTTGTCTTCCCCGCGTAATACTCGTACCATTGGGCGTCGCACTTGGTGTGCCTCTGGGTAACCTTGAATATGGCATACTCTTCACCGATCCATGTAAAACGTGAGAGTATCTCACTCGCTTCTTCCTCATAGTAGCTATCCCGCCAATTCAATTCTTCGGTCTGGCTGAGCGGGAGGAATGACTGTTTGGTGATCCACTGCCCGAAACCTTTGTGCGTGACATGCGGAAGCACTTTCACGACCTTGCTCCATGCCTCGTTGCAGGCTTCATCCAGTGAAGGGAAACTTTCAGGAAAGCGTTCCCTGTCCGTTCCGTCTCGCAACACCTCGTTCCAATCTTTGTCGCAGACAATGAGGGTGAGGTCCTCCCTCACATGGCAGTCGCGTTCGCAATAGCCGTAGGGAGCATCGCAGAGCGTGTACCACTCCTTCGGTCCATAACCGTCGTCACGTCCCAGATAGCGTCTGGGCTTCCCCTTCTCTGTCTGCACCTCCCATACTTCCGTGCAGTTTCCACGGTCGATATGGTGCAGGCGTACCCTGATTTCCTTGTTATCTCGTTTTTCTTCCATGTCGTTCATTTTTAGTATGGCCTGTCTTTTTCTTTTCGAGAATCCGGTAGATTTCTTCAAGGTCATGCTCATTGTCTATCGGTTGCCCGTATTCCGTATCCACGATGACCACCCTGGCATTGGCCAGGTGACATCCTGCTATCGTCTTGTCATAGTCGCTCCATTCAGGATTGATTTCTGTTACCGTGTCAAATTCAAGTCCGTATGATGTCTTCATTGTATTTCCAGTTATTATGCGTATTTTTCTATTTTATGCTGCCGCTTTGTTCTGCCCGTCGATAATATGCCTGCATTCGGCTTCCAGTTCTTTCATACATTCCGTACCATAGAATCCCCAACAACTGTCCAGTTCATTGTCATCGTCACTTTCCGGCATGATGCGATACCCGAAAACTTCCCCGGTATAGTAGTTGTCAAGGGTACTGATTTCGTCTTGCAGGTATCCCTCGATCCGCTTCCTGCGTTTCGCGGTGATGTTCTTCCACCCGTATTCCCGGCGCACCTTGTCCAACGGTACCGCGATGATTCCGAAAAATCCGGAATCCCACGGGCAGCTGAACGGCGAGGTGGATATTGTAATGCCGCCATGGTCGTAGAGGTAGACCGGCAGGGCGATATATTCCTTCAGGAACGATTCCCGGAAATTTCCGATATGCCCTTCAAAAACCTTGTCGATATCGAAGTGGTCATCAAACTCCTTCTCCGGGCGGTAGCGACGATGTGCCGTATAAAGCGTACCGAGATTGTCATACGCTTCACGCGGGCTTCGGGCGTCATCATCATAATAGATGTTGATGCGATACCCGTTATATTTGATTTGATTATATAGATTCATTTGCCTGGGTATTATGTTTTGTTACAAAGTCTTACAAATTGTTCCGTAATCTCGTCCCGCTCGAACTCGTCGCAGTTCAGGTCGAAGAATATACCCGAAGCCGCGAGCATGTCACGGGCTTCTCCGTAGGTAAGGTCGTTCCTGTGCCTGTATCTGTCCACCATATCCCGATGTTCGGCTTCCGCCCGGTCGTGCAGCCTCATTTTATACTGCCTGTACCATGCGGGGAACTGTTCCTTGGAAACCATATGTTCCAGCTGCAAGTCCCGGTATCTTCCCGGTGCCAGCAGGATGTGGCTGTCAATGTAGGACTTCGCCTCGGCTATGATTCCCTCCCTGGTGAAGGGACGGTGGGAGCGTGCCGTGAAATGCACCCATCCACCATGCAACGGGTGTTCGATTTCAATCTGCACACCCTGCCTCCTGACATGTACCACGATATAGGCGGTCTGGCCGGGGAACATATCGTCCTTGAGGCTCACTTCCCGGCAGGCCGGCGGGTCAACATGGATGTAGTGGTCCTGCCTTGCGCCCTCGAGGAACCTTTCAAGCTGCCGCATCGACTGGCAGTAGATGAATGTCCCCACGCGGCACTGGCCTCGGCGGATGTCGCCGTAATAGTACTTTCTTGCCCTTGCTCCGGTAATGCGGGACTCGTCCGATGCCTCGAAATAGCTCCGGTAGGTATCGTCCGTACGGCAGAAATCATATATTTCCTGAAAAGTCCTTGTTTTCATTTGTTACTCCTTTTTATGTATTGTCTTCTTCCGGCGGGGGAAATTCCCCCGTCCTGTAAAATATCTCTCCGAGACGGTCAGCCTGTTCCGCCAGACCTCTCTTCCGGACAGCCGACACGGCATCGCATGCGGCCTTTTCGTACATGCCCAGCAGTACCGCCTCGGGCAGGCGTTTCGTCCGCCACACCTCCTGTGCGGTGGCGAGCATCTCCACCTCGCAGCCCAGATGGGCGGCTGTGAGGATAATGACGGCATTGCCGATAAAGTTCGGTATGCGTTCTTCCTGTTGTTCTCCTTTCATTGTTCCGTGCCTTTAATCCGTTTCGAACTCGTCTTCATAGACCTCGATCTCCTTCCCGCTCTCGCAGATGCGTACCAGCCAGGTGTATTGGAGCCGTTCCAACAGCTCTATACGGCGATAGCCCTTGTAGGGCACTTTCAGCGTTGCAATGTCTCCCGGTTTCATGTCAGGCGGGTATTTCAAACTGGACATGGAAATGGAATTCGCTTATCAGGCTGCAGATCTGCGGTACTGATTTAGGATCCTCCCCGTAAGGGTAGAAGATGGTCCGGCAACGTGTCAGGCATCGGATACCCTGTTTTCGTAACCGGTACAGCAGGTAGGCCCTGCGTCGTAGTTGTTTCTTGCTCATCGTATAAAGGATTATGTCGTTTTGATTAGAATAGCGGTGTGGTCGTCAAACAGGGGGCATCTCTTTACGTTTTCGATGTAATGCCTCCATTGAAAGATGCTCATCTTGTGTTAACAGGGATGAGCATCATTTCAATGGAGGGAGTACTAATTTTATTCTGACCCGCACACCGTGCCGCCTACCGGGCGGATGGAGATGACGGCCTATTTCTTACGCCATGCCGCCATCTTCTTTTTGATGTTGATATTGTTGTCCGCCAGCATTTTTTTTCCAGGACTGCCAGCAACCGCCAGCCTTCTCCGTTTTTATACTCTTCCGCCTTGGCTGACAGGAACGCCAGTGACTGGTACTTGTCCAGACGCCGACCCCGGTCATTGACAGCCGTGCAACCGTGGAAACGAATCAGGTTCTGCATGGTAAAGAACGCCCCGGCTCCCTTATAGGCATCCATCCATGCCTTGCTTTGAGGAGTGCCCCATGGCAGCCGGATACGACGGTCATTGAACTGTCTGACCGCGTTGTAAAGCTGTGTGGCGTCCAACGCGTGCCTGATGTGGGTTATCGCGATGGAAAGCGGGTAGTACAGTTTGGATTGCAGGTCCTCCACGAAAATATTACGGCCGTGTATACGCTTGTAGGGAACTCCCTTGCATTTTCTTGTTTCCAGGTTGCCCACGTGTTTTTTGCAGCGCGTTGACATAGTCGCTCGCGATGGCCAAAACCACATCACGGTTGAACCAGCGGTTTCTCTCGGCAAAAAGCCCGTGATGTCCTTGTGTTCCATCTTCATCTGGGCGTGCAGCTCGTTCAAGAGCATTTTCCACTGGTAATCATAGCCTTTCCGGTGAATCATCTCGGTCACCCCTGCCGGCTCTTTTTCACGGTAATGCGTGTATGACATCATATGGAACATTTGTGCCATGACCCACCGGCGGAAGAGTCGGTTGTTGGGAACGGTACCCTGTGCCATGATGCTGCCGAATATCGGGTCGTTGTCATCCAGGATGGTAAGTTTCCCGTCTTTGTTGGAGGCGATATACTCGCCGCCCTCGGCTCCCTGCATGGCGAACAGGCAGCTCACGTCCACACCGGCACCGCGGAGTGCCTCGATACGCTCCCGCGCCCCTTTGGGAAGTCCGGCGGGAGAATTATGGCCGGCCACCACCGGATAGACGGTGCCCAAATCCGAATTCTTGCCGATAACGGTGCCCGTGGCGGCAAATTCCTTGTCCGCGATGGCGAATTCCGTGCCGCATCCGGGGCACAGGACTTTTGTTTCTTGTTTCTTTCTGCTCATTGTGAATTTGTTAATAGTTGATTACTTCCGGGTTCCACCCATTTTCTGAGTATCACCAGGTCCTTGTCTTTTTCGCTTTGCCAGAACCATTTGCCCATCGTTTCGGGATTCCATGTGAACCCGCCTATAATCCGGCAGAGGATATAGAATTCCAGCTCGAATTGCGCGGTATCCCGGTGTTGCCCGTACAGCATGTCCCCGTCCTCGAGGTCACTTTCGGGCAATGCCATGAAATACCGGCGGGACTTGCTCTGGCTGCGCTCCGATGGTATCGAATGTTTATAGCGGCGGTACAGCTCCTCCACATCCGTGAAAAAATCCCCGCAGCCGTACTCCGGCAACCACGGAGCGCCATCATACCTGCCGTTCCGTATCATGTGTCTCCCGTTTACTTTTAAACTTCTGGACTGGAAATCAATCCGGAAATTTGCGCCGTTCTCTATGGCGGTGACGGTTTCTCGGTAAATATCTTCCATTTTCTCACCTGTTTACAATTAATGGCACTCAAACCCCTAGCGCGTATCTTTATAGTCCTGATAAATACAGTAGGACTTCGGTCCTGAACCAGGTAGTTGCCTGGCTCAGGACCAAGCTTGAATACTGTATCTTGAATTTGGGTCCCTCGTGCATATGCGGTCGCGCTACCTTCTGTTCAGGGGACTCATCCGGACGGCACATCCCTTTTAAAAACCTGATACGGGCCGCGAGTACAGCTGGAACCTGTGTCATCTGTCGTGTTAGCAGGAGATGACACAGGCTCCAGCCGTGTGAATTGCGGCTCTGTTGAAATCCCGGCCTTGCCCCCTTTGCCCTGTGCTGTTCTTTTTGCGGTTCCCGGAATGCCGGCACGTTCCTTTACAGGTCCGATGTCTGCTGTGGCGGAAGCCGGAATGGCGCCGTCGTATAACGTTAGGGATACGACGGCGCGAGACGGGCTTATCGGGGACAGCAGGCTGAATCCATTCCCCCGAACCGCACGTTCCCGTGCTGGAAAAGACTGAAAGTTCTCATAATACCGGCACATGGCTTATGCTTCCGATGTATCCCGCGTATGGGTCTTCTGCGGAGTCCGAAGGCGACGGTCAGCCGCCTTCAGACTCGGAAAGAAGACGTTGGTACGCGGATGCCCAAACCTATTCCTTGAACTTTCCCGGTGTGCTCCGGTAACGGGTGCGGGACAGACGGCACATGACTTTAATTTCCCGATACATTACAGGCGCAGCCAGAATCGAGATGGGATTAACCGGGTGTTAGACCGGTTAATCTCGATATGGATTCTGGTTATAAGCCTGTAACGTTGAATAGCCTGCCCGTCCACCCGTTCTGCCGTGTGCCCGGCGTAACTTATAGCGATGCCACCAGCGTGTTGTACACCGCCCGGCTGGTCAGAAGGGCGTTACGCATGCAGCCGACAGTCAGGTAACCCGGTATGTCCCGGTCTGTTTTATCGCGGTTGGCCTTCACGTTGCGTCCCCGTCCCCGGACGATGCAGCCATCCGGTTTGGTTCGGACATATCCCAGACCGCCGATCTTGCACCTGCCCGTCTGAATGGCTCTAAAGCAGTCCATCACGAACTTGTTCAGCTCGTTGAGGTCACTCTTCACATTACAGACCGGCAATACCTGTATCGCCCAGCTGAACTCGCCCTTGTACAGGTAACGGTTCACGGCGTCCACGGCTTTTGCCAGTGTCGTGTCCCGGCAGCGGATTGTCCGCCGCTCGATCTCGTGCTGGAAGGTCTTGATGCGTGATGACGAGAGCGAGACCATGCCGCCCTTGATACTGAATCCTAAGAACTTGAACCAGACATCGGCTGCCAGGTATTCCACTTTCTTGGGATTTAGCTTCATGGATTTATCTTCCAGGCGTTTTTGGAGTGTGTCCATCGCTTTTTCATAATCCTTGCCGATAAAAGCATATCGTCGGAATACCGGACGTAGTAGCCGTTCATTTGTGACAGTTCCCTGTCTAGGTCGTAGAGCAGTACATCCGCCAGCCAGCTAGCCACAGCACAACCCTGTTTCAAGGATTGATACTTGCTTTGCAACCGGTTATCTTCATCGAAATAGAGGTCCGAGTGGTAATATTTCCTAAGTACGTCTATCAGGGCAGACTGGCCGTGTTTGGCCTCCACCTTGTCGAACGCCTCGTCGATGAACCGTATCGGAACACTGTCGAAGTATTTGGAAAGGTCGGACTTCCAGCCCAGACAGCCGCTATTGCCGGTTTCTGTCATCCGGTGGCTGACTTCCGTAACTACCTTGCCGCACCCTATACCGGTCTGGTAGGACTTGCACGAAGAGTGCAGCATCTCCGGCATCAACTCGAAGAGCAGGTCGTTGGCGATACCCAGTACTACGCGGTCCATCGGCTCGTTTACATACACTGTGCGGAACTCACCGTTGTCCTTGGGTATCTGCGCCGTGTGGGGAGGGGAAATCTCGTACTTTCCCCGGCGCATGGCATAGGCCATCGCCATACGGGTATGCTCGTCGGTCAGCCGAATAAGTTGGTCTTTCCTAATGTCTTTCAGCACGCCTTTCTCAATGGCCTTCGTCCACTGGCCTATGTCGAAGAACATTTGCAATATCTTGTCTTCATTCATAGCACTCAAAACTTTTTTTGGGGAAAGGATAAAATTCAGTATGTCCATGCCGGATTCTACGTCACATTCCTGCTCGTACTCCTCGCCCGTGTAGTAACTGTAACCCATGATGAAGATTTTCCCGTCTTTCCGGAGCGACGCGTTCGTGATGACCAGTTCCACGGGGTCACGGTCCACAACATGGAGATAGGTCGAGGATTGTTCACCGTTGTCATCAAGGCTGCCGCCACACTCGGAAAGCAGCTCCACGGACAGGGCGTAACATTTTTCATTCAGGGCTTTCTCCGCCACGTGATGGTTGTTCATCTCTTCCGTAAGTGTTCGGATGCGGTCACCGCGTCTCTGCTCGGGAACCGGTTCGAAAGCGGTTTCGAACATCCAGACAGGCATCCATTTATGGAAGACGGCGGGTCCCAAGCGGCATATGTAAACTTCATCGTTCTCTTTCTCCGTCTCCGGGATATCCATTCCCGAGGCTCGTGCTGCCGCTACGCTCATGCGCTCGAAACCGCCGAGGCAGGAAGGTGCCGACTTCAAACGGTAGGGACGGATGTTTCCTACAGGGACACCCATTGACATAAGTAGCATCCCCTTAAAAGTGTCGGTAACGGGAGTGGTTTGCTGTTTGTTCATTCTTTTATTCATTTTCTGGTCTTTGTACATACATTATGATTTCTCACGCATCCTCCGCAAGGGCCACAAGCCGCTCTTCCGGCAGCAGGAACTCCTCGTCCGTGAAGTAATAGCAGATTTTCCGGTCCACGGCCTCCGCCTCGTCCGATATGGGTGCGCCGTCTTTGCCGACCAGCACGTCTTGCAGACCCGTTACAGAGACTAGGGTTTTGTATTCCCCGCCCGTTCCACGGAACAGCGTCAGTTCCCTGACAAAATATTCCCTGTCATTCCATGTGATAATCTCAAACATTTCCTCCACTTCCGGGAACAGCCGGCACAGGACCGGAAACAGTTTGCAGGCATCGCTCCGGAGCATCAGGAAGACACATTCCATCAGGCATAGTCCGGCATCTTTGAGCATGGGCAGCAATACGTCCGTGCCTGCTCCGTTTGCCTCTGCCACTATCAGGGCTTTCCAGTATCCTTCCTGGAATGAGTCCGTCCAAGGGATGAGTTCGGCTGCCCTGACGGAATAGGAAACCGCGATTTCTTCCGGATTGTCCTCGTCCGTGGAAATCAGTCCTATTTTCGTGTCATCTTCGACAGGCTCCTTTACCGGCAGGCAGACTTTCATTTTCCGGAACGTGTCCGTGTCCTCGTCCGCCCAGTTGACAAAGCCGCCGAATCTTATAAAATCATATCTGCTCATTTGTCATTATTGTTTATTGTTATTTACCTTACAATTCTTCCGGTTCTCCATCGTTGATACTCCGGTAGAAACGGTCTCCGTCCGCCCACTTCTTGGCGGTGATAGCCAGCTCGAAAGCTTCCTCTATGGAAAGGCCGTCGGCGGGAAGGGCATCAAGGAGTTCTCCCATGCATACGTCATTCTCGCGATACTCTTTCTGCACCTTTCCGAGTGTCATTCTGCCCTTGTCCGTCTTTTTACGCCACAAAAGCATCTGTTGTATCCAATTTTTCATGCGATTCTTTTATTAAAGGAAATCCTTGGCATAACTGCGGGCTTCATTGAAAGTGTTGAAGCCGATTCCACTCATGCAAGAGATTGCCCAGTATCTTAATTTCCTGCTTTCGGCACGGGCAAGATAGATTTGCCCGATACAAATCCCGTCTTTGAGAATGTCATGCCGCTTGTCTTTTGTAATCCGTACCATGTTCCGACATTCACTTGTCCATTTTCCAAAATCCGTAATCGGACCCGTCACCGAGATGAGCACCGAAATAGTACCCCTCCGGTGAGTACTATCGAGCGTGTCGAACAGCGATTCCAGCAATCCCGCCGCGTCATCGCTGTTCCACCAGTCTGCTTCTTTTGTCCTCCATGGCATGGGCGGGGATGGCATTCATCACCTGCACGTACTCCGGTGTGTCACGGATAACGTCCAAGAACGCCGGAATCAGGTCCTGCGTGCGCATCGTGCCGTGGGAGATACTCTCTCCCGGCACGGCATGGAGGCGGTTTTGTGTCCTCTCGTCTATGAACATGGCATTTAGATAAAGGGCAGACGGGTATCTTCCAGCATGGAGGCCAGCATTTGACACATCTCGTATGAAGCACGGTTGCGGTCGTCAATGCAGCGTGAATCACGCCCTGCCATAGCGGTAATGGAAGCCTTTACCGTTCTGAAGAATGTCTGTTCCAGTGTCTTGTGGAAATAGGAAGAGCCTGGGCGAAACGTTCGGACTTGAATCCCAAATTCGTTCATGGCGTATTCCAGCTGTTTGGCCGCCTTGTACTCGCGGCTGTTCTCCAGGCTTTCCGGAATATCACCGAACTGTGCGGTCCGGAGCTGGCGTTCCAGTTCGATGACGGCCACCGAAAGCAACAGCTTGATGGCTTCCGGGTTGCCGATACCGTGTTTCTGCCCGTCAGCGGTATGGAACTCGATCAGGTTTACACTGTTATTCTCTTGTAATTCTTTGTAGCATGCGAGGGTCTTGCTGAGCGCTTTTGCTTTCTCTTTATCCATAATTTTATCTGATTTGATTGTTATTGCACACAAGTACGTCCCCAACGATGAAGTCTTTCGACGCCGGGTGATGAGCACGGAATATCCTGCTCGCTTCAAGATTGAGGGACAGAGGGATAAGTTTGCCTTCCTCGTTGACGACCATTGTCGTGCTCCCGTCCAGTTCCACCAGTTCGATGTAGCCGCCGACAATCGCCTGCATCTCCTCCAGCGTGAAGTCTGAGCCATTGGCTGGCTGCACGGGTTGGCGTGTTCCGTCCGTTTTGATGATTTCTGTCATAGTTGCTTTGAAATTTTAAGATTCATGACTCGCCAGTATATCCAAAATCTGTTGCAAAGGGAATTTTTCAGTATAGAATCGCTCGTCGGTATGTTTGCCGTACGCCCGGTATCTGGCTTCCCCGTTTGCAAATACCGCCAAGATATGGCTGACCAGCACATTGTCCGGCGGAACCAACCTTTCCAGTTCCGTTTCGGTCAGTTCCACGAAGCACCAGTTATTGTCTTCCGGCAAGTCCTCGCTGCCCAGTATCCCGTCCTCGTCCGGCTGGTAAAAACCAACCGATATGTCATAAAAGTTCAAAGACTGGAAACTGATGTCATCCTTGAATGGCTTGACGGCTTCCAGCCTGCCGGACTGTGTCTGTCTCCACTCTTTTGACAGGTACACGATTGCAAAGTCGCAGCAATCCCATGCACTGTCAGTTCCTGCCTTGAGCAGGAGGTATGGGGTAGGTTCATTTGAGATTTTCATCGTATTTCCCTCCTTTTATGCCACGCGTGATACCGTTTCACGGTGCGTAGCTGGTTAATGATATGGCCAAAAAGCTCGCGTGAATAGATGCGGTAATGGAACACAGCCGAATACTCGCATACATTGCCGTGAAAGTCCACGTGGGAGCGGTCATCCGCAAAGTCGAACAAGTCGCCCTGGATTTCCAGCGTGTATTTGTTCTTCCGTAGCCAGTCAAAAAACTCGAAGATGTCCTTCTTTGGGGAGTAGAAAGTGCAGTATTCGTAGCGGTTTCCGCGCAGGTTCCTCAGCAATGCCGCCATCTCGTTCCGTTCCCGGCGGTCGCCAAATTCGGATCCCGTCCGAGTGGCGAGGTTCTTCAGGAAATATATTTTACCTCCATACTCGAAATAGTACGGTATGTAGGTGACCGTCTTTTTGTACCAATTGACATATTTGACAAAGGAAGCCTTCTTGACGATGGCGGGATGCAGGTTTACTTTCTCCATGTGTTCCCGAATCTGGCGGTAGATTTCCGCATTGGAAAGACGTATGGGACGTTCCGCCCGGAAATACCTGCCGTCCGACTCGAAACAGAGCGCGTACAGGTTTCGGTAATACGGTTCCCCGACAAAGAACCAGTCGCTCTGCATGCGGGCCGGAGGCAGGCATTCCAGCAGTTCGTAATAACGTTCCTCCGTAATTTCATGGAAGGGCTTGCAAAGTGCCCGGGTATAACGCTTCACAAGCAGTGTCATGCGTACCGGTGATACAGCGACCAGGTACGGGTTCTTCTCCCTTTCGCGCAGTGCTTCCAGCGTCTCGCCGCCGTAGTCGCTGTGCATGTCATCCGACATCGACGTGAGGCATGTCCCGTCGAAATAACGTGAATCGATGATGTATCTCATGGGCACTGGATTAAATGGTTATTTTCAACACCTGACCGGCGGCATATTCGGCATTGCGGGTGAGCTGGCGCTGCCATGCCTGGTTGCGTGGCGCCCACTTGAAAGCGTTACGCTTCAAGGTTGTACGCATATCGGTATCGGGTATTTTGTCGAAGAGGATTTGCAGGCGGTCTTCTTCGAAGTTGTAGACCACCTTGCCGCCATCGAACGGAATCTCACGATTTTCACGGCTTGCCCGTTCCTGCTGCTTTTCCCGCACCTTGCGGACGAGTTCGGGATACTTGAAGATTGAATGGCGTGCCGTGACGACAGGTTTCTTGACTTTGTCGTTCCACTCTCGCAGACGAGCGACGGCACGGTCGATGATTTCCACGTTGCCATGGTTGACATAGGTGGAGAGTCGCCCGGCGAGGTTGCTGACGAAGAGAGCCCGGCTATAGCCTCGTGCCGTACCCGTATCGATACCGTGAATGGTCGAGGCGGCATCGTCGATAAAGGCTTTGACCTTCTGCCACTCCTCCTCGAGACGCTGTTCTTCGGGCTTGGCCGCTTCGGTAGCCTTGCGAATCGCTTCGAGTGCACGTTCTCGCCATTCCCGGAACGCCGTGACGCTCTTGGCGTGGCTGTTGCAGGCCTTTTCGTTGCGGCCCGTGTTGAAGCGTGCAGGTCCCGTAATCATCGCGCTGGCACAACGGCTGTTGGCGGCGATCATGGCAGAGAAATAGCGTTTGTAGTTTTCCATGTAACGTTCCCGCTGCTGCTCGGGCATCGACTGCAAATCCTCGTGCAGTTCCTTTTCGTGCGAGGCGATGTCTGACTCACCCCGCTCGTCGGGTGAGAAGGAGGTGAGGTTGTAGGAGCTGCACGCCTGCTTGAAATATTCTTCCAGATAGCCCGGGTGCGCCACTTCCACAACTTCCCAGTCCTTGAAGTCCGCCGGGGCGAGGATTTCTTCCTTGCCCGGATTCCCTACAAGATGGGAATAGCTGCAATACCCGTGTCTCTTTCCCCTGAAAAGAAACGCTACCGGTTCGCTTTCCGGGGCATCCACACGCCGCACCATGGTCACACGATGGGCATTTTCCTTTGTCAATAATGTTGTTTCCATACCTTTCTTCTTGATTTCGTTATTTGATTGTTTCCGATTTTTATTGTTGCTTCATCCGGGCGGCATGGTCCATTACAGAGGCGAACCCCACCTCGATACCTATCTGGTATCCGCCCTTGATAGTCGATTCCAGCTCCGCCTCGCTTTCGATCAGGGATTCCGAATCATCGGCATAAAGCCTGTACAGGGAGAATACGTCTGCCTCCCATAGCTTCCGGGCATTTTCCGCCGATACAAGCAGCCACACGAAACCGTCCTCACGGTTACCTTGACGGCGGCTTCGCTATGGCTCAGAGTCCGCCACTCCTTGATGTCCAGTGCCACCCTCCACACGATATACATCAGCGCATCGTGGCGGCTTTTAATATCAGGGGAATCGCACAGGCGGCTGGCCACATCTTTGAGTGTCCGGAAAGAGTCCGCCATGAACTGCTCCACGACATACGGCTTTTCGGCAATGGCGGAACAGGCATCGTCCGCCCTGCCTGATTCCGGAACGGTCTGAATATCCTCCTCTTCAAGGAAGATTTCACGGTGCGAGGTAGTCCAAGTAGTAATATGATTTCATTCCGCTTATTCTTTGGGGGTAGAAGTGATTCTCGTCGTGCCGTCATAACGAGGACGGTTTCAGGCCGAAGGCTTCGGCATCACTGCTGATGCAGCAGATGTCCCAAATCTCCAACCCTCCGGCGCAGGTTATGACGGTATTGTTTTCAGATATTTGCGGCGACTTGTCTTTCAATGCAGCCCCGCCGCAGATGCCGCGTAGAATAACACCACGCTGGTGGGTAGTAAGTTCTTTCGTTTCCATAGACCTAATCTTTTGCTTTTACACCGAACATGTTCTCCATTGTACTGGCGAGGGCTTCCTTGAAACCGTCGCTTACGCCCCAGTATTCAAGTAACCCGTTGCCGATGACCTGCATCTGTTTGTCGGTGGGCATATCGCCATCATACCCGTATTCCTTGAGCAGGGCACGGCTGATGATGACACCTTTTATCTCGTTGATTCTATGTTCCTCTCCCATAGCCGTTAATACATCTTTACCCGCAGACCAGATATCTGCTTTCTCGTTATTTCTGTCATTTTCTTTATCCGTTTATAAAAGCATAGGGGCATTCCGCCCCCATAGTTGTTATTAATTCATATTATTTTGCATGATTTTTTCCGGAACACCTATCCGGCATAGATGTACTTGAGCTTGGGCACTCCGTTCTGGAGCACGGTGAAGGCGTTTTCTTCCACCTGCACGTCCTTTGCCTTTGGCCACCATAGCCACGAGAGTTTCCCGTCGGGTTTGAGGAATGCCACGGCATTACCCTGCACTTTCCCGACCTCACGCACGCCGAGGTCTTTTCCGCCCTCGAACAGCCGGACACACCGCCACTTCGAGCCAAGCGTCATTTTCCGTTTCACGTCTGCTAATGTTTTCATACTCATTGCGTTTTTATTATTGCATATAAATTCTGCATTTCCGGTTGCACCGTCTCAGGCTGTCCGCCGAGAGCGGATAACTGCGGTTCAAATGGTCGGGAAACCCTTCTCGGAACATCAGCTCCGCCGTAGCGTACTCCTTGCACCATTTCCGCCGACGTCTCCCACGGGCAGGTCTCGTTTCCGGCATCCGCCTTTTCGGAGATTTCGGCACACGCCATTTCCCACCGACAAACACCGCTTCATATTCCCGTTGTAACACGCCGCTGCAATACGCCGCCACGCTGACAGCGGGCACACTTCCGAGCTGTCCCGTCGCGGCAAGGCTGTCAAGCGTATCGGTGGCAGCCTTGAAACTGGCAAAGCACCCGTAACTGCGGGTGCGCTTTGCGTCAAACACTTCTATCATATTTATTCGTTTTATTATTGGCACATCCGTTCTCCGCTTCCCCGCACAGGATAACAGCGGAAGCACGGCAGGCGGTTCCGCAGAACGCCAGACCGTGCTTAACCGTGTTATATACAAGGTAGGCACAACGCCTCACGGCGCAAGGAAGTCATATCGGAGGGAATTTTAGAAAAGTGCGGGCATTTCAGGGTGCAATCCTGACACAGTGTATATCAATGCCCGAAAAAGCGCGCACGCCCCGCAGTTTCCGCAGCACGTGTGCGCGTCATGTCACTCGCCATCGTCCCCGCTGTCAATTCCTGCGGTGATGTTGCATATCTCCTGCAATGCCGATTCTATCTGCACAAGGTCGTCGATGTCGAACTTCACGGCATCGCAGTCCTTCTCCCACACTTGGCGGGCTATGAAGACGGCATCATGCAGCGACCGCTCGGACTCTTCCAGAGCGGTCTTCAGGTCGTCCACGGTGTACTCCCCGTCCTGCGGCGGAGGTACAGTCCCGGCACCGTTTTTTGCCGGGAAATTCTTTTCGCCTATCACGTTACAGTTGCTTTCGCCCGAAATGAAAAGCGCGTATCCGTGGCATACGTCACAAGAACACGCGCTTACGACGGCAGATACGAAAAGGGCAGGCAGTCCCACACGTTCAGCGGGCTGCCTGCCGTCCTTTTGCCTTTTTCGGGCAGGTTTCAGTTACTCCGTTGCCCTTATGCCGCCTTTTTTGCTTTCGTCGGCAACCGTTCCGGCAGGCTGTTCCGCCACCTTTTCAGCCTTGCCGGTCTTGGTCGTTTTCTCGGTTGGCTTTTCGAGGCTGGCGAGGTTCGGGGCGAAATCCATGGCGTTGCGGATAGCCTTTGCAGCGGCATGGATTGTCTTTTGGAAATCACGGTTTGACTTCTCGAGGTCTACTTTGGTCGGCACAAGACCGATACGCGCCCAAACGCTGTCGGTAAGGTCGTACTTCTTGATACGATTTCCCGACTTCTCGCAGATGATGATTTCCGCAGGGGTTGTGGCACGGAATTTCGAGCGTATGCCGTCGGCATCGGCACGCAGTTTCTTTTCCTCCGCAATGGTGTGCCACATAGTTGCGACCATGTTTTTAATCACACGGAAAATCTCGTTGTCCGACTTGTCGGCAGGCTCAAAGTCCGCACCGAAAAAAGTGCTGTGCCGTCTGCACGAGTTCACCGTCCTTGTTGGTAGAGTTGTAAACCAACATGATACCTGCAAACGAACCGATGTTTGCATACTGTTCCTTGTTCAATTTAGAAGTTGCCATAATGATAAAATTTTAGAAACACTGCGCAAAATCACGCATTGCGGGCACTCGGGGAGTCGAACCCCGAACTTTGCACCATAGCGCAAAGTGTGGCATTTCCTGCCACGCGCCCAAAAATTTGCCGTGCATTTCACCCTGCACGGCAAAATTTTTCGTAACTTTGTCGCACTTAAAACGTACCCCATAGCAGAGCTATCCAAATGAGCGCATTTTCGGCATATCGTATCTTTGCACGAGTTCTACTCATCGTGTCGTGGCTCTGCGCTGCTTTACTCCAATTTCGGCAAGACGCTTCTCTGGCACGTTCCGGATCTTTTCCAATCCGGCAGCTAACAGTAAGGCGGTGGGCGGCTGGTGATTATGGGCATAACATTGGCAATGCTCTTTTCTCAAGCTCCGTGCGGACTGTTTTTCCGCTACCGTGCATTTTATCTCCGTGCGCACAAGGGCGCAATTATGGCATTATTCTTGCACGTCCTTTTCAGTGGCGGTATTCTCAATACTCCCAGCGACTTGCAAAAGTCTTGACGTATTTCCGGCACTCGGAATAAATACGATTTATCCCGTTCCATAAATTTCCCTACTTTCGTAGGTTGGCAATACTGGTATTATTGCCCCGTGCGAAGCGTGGTTATTTAACGCACTCTTTAAGCGTACCTAAACGCACACGGTGTTGTTTCGGGTGTTACCCTTTGACGGCTCAACAACTCACTTTCGTGTAAACGCCGTTTTTGTTTCTCGCTCTCGGCGGTCTTTGCTTTTCTGTTTTTTAATTCTGTTTTTTGACTATCTATTTTTTTGATTCGTTTTTCTCCGTACTTGTTTGCCGTTTGTTTGGCTTTCGAGTACATGACTATTATAAAACCGTTTTT
>ENA-OQAB01000099-OQAB01000099.1-human-gut-metagenome-genome-assembly--contig:-NODE-99-length-47192-cov-4.339445_pt1 | contig 47192 bp, 49 predicted proteins | sample MGYA00242490_ERZ504517 | MGnify/ENA primary metagenome ERZ504517 (study PRJEB26092, sample SAMD00036298) | human gut metagenome | host: Homo sapiens | study: EMG produced TPA metagenomics assembly of...
CGCTTGCGATCAGAAATACGGGAGCCGATGTGGTTTCTTATGGAGCGCCGGTGCTTCCGGGGGCAATGTTTATGCTCGCCTATTATAATAGAAAGATCCCGATCGTCGGGCTGCCGGGGTGTGTGATGTATGCGAAACGTACGGTATTTGATCTTGTGCTTCCGAGGATCATGGCGGATGAAATCCTTGTGAAAGAAGATTTGGACAGCCTGGGCGAGGGCGGTTTATGTCTGTCTTGTTCGGTCTGTACATTTCCAAACTGCGGATTCGGAAAAGGAGGATATTAATGAGCGGATTTACACATTTTGATGCGAGTGGCCATGCTGTGATGGTCGATGTCAGCGAGAAGCAGGAAACACAGCGCGAAGCGACAGCGAAAGGAAAGATCTATATGAGTCCGGAATGTTTTGCGCTTGTCAAAGCAGGAGAAATGAAGAAGGGTGATGTCCTCGGTGTGGCAAGGATTGCCGGGATCATGGGAGCCAAAAAGACATCGGAGCTGATTCCGCTCTGCCATATTTTAAATCTTTCTAAAGCGGAGATCACATTCACATATCTGGAGGAAAGCTGCGCGATCGAGGCGGCGTGCACGGCAAAGACGGTCGGTAAAACCGGCGTGGAGATGGAGGCGCTGACGGGAGTTAATATCGCGCTGCTTACAATCTATGATATGTGTAAGGCGGTGGATAAGGCAATGCGTATTTCCGATATCCGGCTGTGCAGAAAGACCGGGGGCAAGAGTGGGACACTTATTTTGGAAAGCGAGGACGAATAGGTGAAAGATTCGTATGGAAGAGTCATTGATTATATGCGGATTTCCATCACGGACCGATGCAATCTGAGATGTCGCTACTGCATGCCGGATGGGATTAAAAGCATTCCGATGGAGCAGATCCTTACACTGGAAGAGATTGCAGAAGTCTGCCGGATTGCCTCGGAACTTGGAATTACAAAATTCAAGGTGACCGGAGGGGAACCGCTTGTGAGGAAAGGCTGTATGGAACTGATCCGTATGCTGAAAGCACTGCCGTACACAGAGCAGGTGACGTTGACGACAAATGGGATTCTCCTTGCAGCGTATGCGAAAGAATTAAAAGAAGCGGGGCTCGACGGAATCAATGTAAGTCTGGATACGCTGTGCGCAGAAAAATTTGCGGAGATCACCGGATATGACAGGCTAAAGGATGTGCTGGAAGGAATCCGTACCGCACATGCGCTTGGACTGAAAGTCAAGATCAACACGGTACTTCAAAAGGGCGTCAATGAGGGAGAATGGGAAGCGTTACTCCAGATTGCAAAGGAAACACCGATCGATGTACGGTTTATTGAGATGATGCCGATTGGGCACGGCAGCAGGAAGGCATCTGTCTCCAATCAGGAGTTGTTGGAAAAGATCCGTGGAAAATATGGCGAAATGACAGAAGAAGCAAAGAAGCAGCAGAGCGGTGGGCGAGGAGCATTTTCTGGGCATGGCAATGGACCGGCAGTATACTACCAGATACCAGGATTTCAGGGAAGTGTTGGATTTATTAGCGCATTGCACGGAAAATTCTGTGACAGCTGCAATCGGATACGGATGACAGCGGAAGGCTTCATAAAGCCATGCCTGTGTTATGATACCGGGATTTCAATAAAAGAGGCGGTCAGAAACCATCAACCGGAGAAAGTGAGGCGGTTGCTTGCACAAGCAATTTCAGAGAAACCGGAAGCACATTGTTTTGAAAAGAAAGAGGAAATCACAGAAAAGCGGGAAATGTCCCGGATAGGAGGATAATATGGGAATCATCAGGGGAATCTGTACAAGCGATATCAGAGGAATTCAAAAAAGCGAAGTGCAGGAAGCAGATATTGAAGTAGACTGGGGGATTGTTGGCGATGCACACGGGGGGAAATGGCACCGTCAGATCAGTCTGCTTTCGTTGGAGCGCATTCGGGAATTTCGTGAGCGAGGGGCGGATGTGGAATTTGGCGCATTCGGAGAAAATATTATCGCGGAAGGGTACGATTTTAAAAATCTTCCGGTTGGTTCGCGCTTCCAGATTGGTGAAGTGATCTTGGAGATGACACAGATTGGGAAAGAATGTCACAGTCATTGCCAGATCTTTCAGAAAATGGGGGACTGTATCATGCCAAGAGAAGGCGTGTTTGCACAGGTGATCCACGGAGGACATATTAAAGTCGGAGATGAGATCAGGCTGCTGGAGCAAAGTGAATAAAAGAGAAGGGAAAAGGTGGATTCGATGCATCTGAGGAAAATGGTGGGAAGCGGAAAGAAAACATGAAGACGGGCAGGCGCCCTATTGCTGGCAGGATGCCTTTTGAGCGGAAGTGCGGTTGGGCTGACCGGCTGTGCCGGAAAAAATGAAAAGACGGAACCGCAGGGGAAACAAGCAGAAGCAAAAGTAACACAGAAAAAGGGGAAAGCAGATCCCGGCAAGAAAGAAGAGACGGAGATCCAGGTATTTATCGCTGCGAGTCTGAATACGGTCATGACAGAACTGGCAGAAAATTATGAGAAGGAGCATCCGAAAGTGAAGATCACTTACAATGCGGATAGTTCGGGGACCCTTCTCACACAGATTGAAGAAGGATACGAATGCGATATTTTTTTCTCCGCAGCGCAAAAGCAAATGGATCAGCTTGAGGCAGACGGGCTGATTGTGGATGGGACAAGAAAAAATGTAGTGAACAATCAGGTTGTCCTTCTTACAAGAAAGGACAGCGGTACCGAGGTTACCGGACTGGAAGATCTGGACAAGGCAGAGAGCGTTGCCCTTGCCGGGGGAAGTGTACCGGTTGGAAAGTATACAAGAGAAGCGCTTGTCAGCCTTGGGATCCTTCCAGAGACAGAGGATGTATCAAAGATTTCGACGGAGGAAATGTCAAAAGCATTCGGAGGCGTGGAAATCAGCGAGCAGGATAATGTCAGCAAAGTTCTGATCGCTGTCACAGAAGGTTCCTGTGAGGTTGGGACAACTTACTATTCAGATACATACGGCTATGAGGATCAGGTAAAGGTACTTCAGACAGTCAGTTATGATCTGACGGGAAATGTCATTTATCCAATCTGTCAGGTGGAAAATAAGGAAGCGGATGATGCACAGAAAGAAGCGGCTGCAGAGTTTTTAGAATATGTCGTCTCAGACGAAGCAAAAGCGATTTTTGAAAGTTATTATTTTGATACACAGGTAGAATAGAGAGAGTATCGTATTAGGAGGAAGGAAACATGGAAGAAGTCAGAAGGATCATGGCAGAACTGGACTGGAGTCCGCTTTGGATTTCTATGAAAACCGGTGTGGTTGCGACAGTAATCTCGTTTTTTTTAGGAATCTACGCGGCTAGAAAATCTGTTCAGGCGGGACCGAGACTAAAAGCGGTGCTGGATGGTATACTGACACTTCCGATGGTACTTCCTCCCACGGTTGCAGGTTTTTTTCTGCTACTCATATTCAGTGTGCGGCGGCCGTTTGGGGCATTTCTATATGGCAATTTTGACATCAAGGTCGTACAGTCCTGGGCCGGATGTGTGATCGCTGCGACGGTGATCGCATTCCCGCTGATGTATCGGAATGCACGGGCGGCATTTGAGCAGATCGACATCAATCTGATCCATGCGGCGCGGACACTTGGAATGTCAGAGTTTCGTATTTTCTGGACGGTAGTTATGCCGACCGCAGGTCCAGGAGTTACAGCGGGAACGATACTGGCATTTGCCCGGGCGCTCGGAGAATATGGGGCGACTTCGATGCTGGCGGGAAATATTCCGGGAAAGACGGGAACGATCTCCCAGAAGATCGCGATGGTCATTCAGGATGGTGATTATCTGACGGCAGGTGTATGGGTAGGGATCGTGATGGTGATCGCGTTTGGAATGATCTTCGTGTTGAATCTTTTGCTTGGAAGACGGATGAGACATATCAAGAGGTGGTAGTATGGCGATAGAAGTAAGGATACATAGAGAATTTGATGATTTTAAGCTGGATGTGCAGTTTCAGTCGGAAAGTAGAAGAATCGGGATCCTCGGAGCATCTGGATGTGGAAAGAGTCTTACACTAAAAAGCATTGCAGGGATTGAAAGACCTGAAACCGGGAAGATAGAATCCGCGGGGAAGGTCTTTTTTGATTCTGCAAAAAAAATTATGGATGCCGCCGCAGGAGCGAAATGTCGGTTACTTGTTTCAGAATTACGCACTTTTCCCGACGATAACTGTGGAAAAGAATATTGGGATTGCACTTCGTTGTGGAAAAAAGGAAAAAGAAAAAAAAGTGCGGGACATGATTGACCGATTTTCCTTGCAGGGACTGGAAAAAAAACTTCCGGGGCAGTTGTCAGGAGGCCAGCAGCAGCGGACGGCGCTTGCGAGGATCATGATTTATGAGCCGGATATGATTCTGTTGGATGAGCCTTTTTCAGCATTGGACAGTTATTTGAAGGAACAGACACAGAGAGAATGTCTGGAACTGCTTCAAGATTATCCGGGCACTGTTATTTTGGTTTCGCACAGTCGGGATGAAATTTATCGTTTTAGTGAAGAAGTACTGGTGATGGATGGCGGAAAAGCTGTTATCCAAAAAACGGTCAAAGAGTTGTTTGAGCATCCGCAGAAAGTAGCTGCAGCGAAGCTGACCGGATGTAAAAATATTGAAGAGATTGTATGGAAAGACGGGAAACACCTGTATGTGCCGGGATGGGATATGGTGATTCCTGCTGGAATGGGAAACGTAGGCGATGCACAGGCAATCGGGATCCGGGCGCATGAATTTACAACAGAGCGTACAGAGTCAGACGGTGAACTTGTATTTCCGGTTTACAAACCGGAAGTGAAAGAGGATTTATTTGAGTATCATGTACAGTTTTTCACATCGGAACGTGCAAAAACTCCAGTTGTGTGGAAAGTTTCCAAGAAACTCTGGGATGTTGGGGAAAAAGGTGTGCCGAAGTGGCTGCATCTGAAGAGAGAGCATATATTGTTTTTGGAGAGAGAGTAGGAAGTTTCCGGAAAGAGTAGAAAATATGCTAGAAAAAGCGTATGATAGCAGAAAGAAGCATATGGAAAGAAATTTTGAAAAATGGGAGAAAGAAATATGAAGTTATTTGACTTGCATTGTGATACACTTGTTACCTTGGGAGAGAAAAAGGCAGATTTTTTCTGCCCGGAAACACAGTTCTCATTATGTGAGCTGGAAAAGTTCAGGTGCTTTTGCCAAACGATGGCGATTTTTATTCCGGATCAAGTCCGAGGAGAGGATGCATTTGCATATTTTCTCAAGTACAAAGAATATTTGGATCAGCTTTTGCAGAGACAGGCAGAAGTTGTGGAAAAAATCAACTGTGGAGCAGATATCAGACGGATTACCGGGCAAGGAAAGTGCGCGGTAATTTTGGCGGTAGAAAGTGGTGCGGCGCTTGGAGGAAGGATAGAACGTATAGATGATCTGGCGGAGAGCGGCGTAAAAATCATGACGCTTGTCTGGAATGGAAAAAATGAGCTTGGGTCAGGACATGATACCGGGGAAGGGCTTACGCCGTTTGGAAAAGAAGTAATCAGAAAAATGGAAGAGAGGAGAATGATCGTAGATGTCTCTCATTTAAATGATCGAGGATTTGATGAAGTCTGTGAAGTGGCTGCGCGTCCGTTTGTTGCAACTCACTCGAATTTACGGTCAATCTGTTCGCATCCGAGAAACTTGAAAGAAGAACAGTTTTGTGAAATGGTTATACGAGGAGGATTGGTAGGGATCAATCTTCATCAACCGTTTTTAAGTGATACAGGAGAGGGGAAAGAGGAGGATGTGTATCGGCATATTGACCGCATGTTGGAGTTAGGTGGAGAAAATGTGATCGCATGTGGAAGTGATTTCGATGGAGCGGATATCCATTTGTCGTTAAATACGCCTGTGAAATATGCAGAACTTGCAGAGAAGATGTTAAAAAGAGGGATCAAAGAAGCGGTAGTAGATAAAATCTTTTTTGAAAATGCAGAGCGATTTTTCAGAGAAAATGTATAGAGGGATGTGCAGGGTGGGAAAAGTCCTGCCCTTTTTAAATTGCTGAAAAAAACACTTGACAACAGAAAGTTTTCATGATACAGTTAAAAATGCGCTATTGTGGATAATAATGCCCGTAGTGCGCATATGAAAACACTCATAAATGCTTGTTTTCATTGTATATTCAAGGAAAATACAACGCAACCAAATAAATATACAAGGAGTGAAACGTCAATGGAGAAAAATAGAATTCGTCCCATCACAAATGGAAAAAGTTCCCGTATGAGCTATTCTAGACAAAAAGAAGTATTGCAGATGCCGAACTTGATCGAAGTCCAGAAGGATTCTTACCAGTGGTTTCTGGATGAGGGATTAAAAGAAGTATTCCGCGATATCTCTCCGATTGCTGATTACAGCGGTCACTTGAGTCTGGAGTTTGTAGACTTTACATTATGCGAAGATGATGTGAAGTATACGATCGAGGAATGTAAAGAGCGTGATGCAACTTATGCAGCACCGCTGAAAGTCAGAGTAAGACTTTATAATAAGGAAAAAGATGAGATCAACGAGCATGAAATCTTTATGGGAGATCTGCCGCTCATGACAGCGACCGGTACTTTTGTAATCAATGGTGCTGAGCGTGTTATCGTAAGCCAGTTAGTTCGTTCCCCTGGAATTTATTATGCGATTGCCCATGACAAAATCGGGAAAGAATTATTTTCATCAACAGTTATCCCTAACCGTGGGGCATGGCTGGAGTATGAGACAGACTCCAATGACGTTTTTTATGTTCGTGTAGACAGAACAAGAAAGGTACCGATCACAGTGCTGATTCGTGCACTTGGATTTGGTACGAATGCAGAAATTATTGAATTATTCGGAGAAGAGCCGAAGATTCTTGCAAGCTTTGGAAAAGATACGGCTGAGAATTATCAAGAAGGTCTTCTGGAATTATATAAGAAGATCCGTCCGGGTGAACCTCTTGCAGTAGACAGTGCAGAGAGCCTTATCACAAGCATGTTCTTTGACGCGAGACGCTATGACCTTGCAAAGGTTGGACGTTATAAATTCAATAAAAAACTTGCACTGAAGAACCGTATTTCCGGACAGAAAGCGGCAGAGACAGTTGTAAGCCCTCTGACAGGTGAAGTGCTTGTAGAGGAAGGACAGCTCATTACAAGGGAACTTGCAGAAGCAATCCAGAATGCAGCAGTTCCATATGTATGGGTACAGGGAGAAGAACGTAAGATCAAAGTTCTTTCCAATATGATGGTAGATTTAAAGGCGATCGTAGATATCGATCCAAAGGAAGTTGGAGTGACAGAGGCAGTCTTCTATCCGGTACTGGCAGGTCTTTTGGAGGAAACTGCAGGAGATGTAGAAGAACTCAAAGATGCAATCCGCAAGAACATCAATGAGTTGATTCCGAAACATATTACAAAGGAAGATATTCTTGCTTCCATTAACTACAATATTCACTTAGAGTATGGACTTGGAACAGACGATGATATCGACCACTTAGGAAACAGACGTATCCGTGCGGTTGGAGAACTGTTACAGAACCAGTACAGAATCGGTCTTTCCAGACTGGAGAGAGTTGTTCGTGAGAGAATGACTACACAGGATCTGGATGGTATTTCTCCACAGTCTCTGATCAATATCAAGCCTGTAACGGCAGCAGTGAAAGAATTCTTCGGTTCTTCACAGCTCTCACAGTTCATGGATCAGAACAACCCGCTTGGTGAGCTGACACATAAGAGACGTCTCTCTGCACTTGGACCAGGTGGTCTGTCACGAGACAGAGCCGGATTCGAGGTGCGTGACGTTCACTATTCTCATTATGGAAGAATGTGTCCGATCGAGACTCCTGAAGGTCCGAACATCGGTTTGATCAACTCTCTTGCAACCTATGCGAGAATTAACGAATATGGATTTATCGAGGCTCCGTATCGTAAGATTGATAAGACAGATCCGGCGAACCCGGTTGTCACAGAAGAAGTTATCTACATGACAGCAGATGAAGAAGATAACTACCATGTAGCACAGGCGAATGAGCCTTTGGATGAAGAGGGACATTTCCTTCACAAAAATGTTTCCGGTCGTTACCGTGAAGAGACACAGGAGTACGAGAGAAAGATGTTCGATTACATGGACGTTTCTCCGAAGATGGTGTTCTCGGTAGCGACAGCACTCATTCCTTTCCTGGAAAACGATGATGCCAACCGTGCGCTGATGGGATCCAACATGCAGCGTCAGGCAGTGCCGCTTCTTACAACAGAAGCGCCGGTAGTCGGAACAGGTATGGAAGTGAAAGCCGCTGTCGATTCTGGGGTATGTGTTGTTGCAGAGCAGGCAGGAACTGTGGAGCGCTCTACATCAAAAGAGATTACGATCAGACATGAAGATGGAACAAAGAAAACATATAAATTGACAAAATTCCTTCGCAGTAACCAGAGCAACTGCTACAACCAGAGACCGATCGTAGTCAAAGGAGAAAAAGTAGAAGCAGGTCAGGTAATCGCAGACGGACCATCCACATCAAACGGAGAGATGGCTCTTGGTAAGAACCCGCTGATCGGATTCATGACATGGGAAGGTTACAACTACGAGGATGCTGTACTTCTGAGTGAAAGACTTGTGCAGGATGATGTTTACACATCTGTACATATCGAAGAATACGAGGCAGAAGCTCGTGACACGAAGTTAGGACCGGAAGAAATCACACGCGACATTCCAGGTGTTGGAGATGATGCACTCAAGGATCTTGACGAGAGAGGTATCATCCGCATCGGTGCAGAGGTGCGCGCAGGAGATATTCTTGTCGGAAAAGTAACTCCGAAGGGAGAGACAGAACTGACAGCAGAAGAGAGACTGCTCCGTGCAATCTTCGGGGAAAAGGCGAGAGAAGTAAGAGATACTTCCCTGAAAGTACCTCATGGAGAATACGGTATCGTAGTAGATGCAAAAGTATTTACAAGAGAAAATGGTGATGAGTTATCTCCTGGAGTGAACCAGGCAGTCCGCATTTACATTGCACAGAAGAGAAAGATCTCTGTCGGTGATAAGATGGCCGGACGTCATGGTAACAAGGGTGTTGTTTCCCGTGTACTTCCTGTTGAAGATATGCCATTCCTTCCAAACGGACGTCCGCTTGACATCGTGCTGAACCCACTTGGTGTGCCTTCACGTATGAACATCGGGCAGGTACTTGAAATTCACTTAAGTCTTGCTGCGAAAGCATTAGGATTTAACATTGCAACGCCGGTATTCGACGGTGCAAACGAAAATGATATTATGGACACTCTGGATCTTGCAAATGATTATGTAAATCTTGAGTGGGAAGAATTTGAACAGAAACATAAAGAAGAGTTGCTGCCGGAAGTTATGCAGTATCTGTCAGACAACAGAGAACACAGAAAACTCTGGAAAGGTGTTCCGCTCTCAAGAGACGGTAAAGTTCGTCTCCGCGACGGTAGAACCGGAGAATATTTTGACAGCCCGGTTACTATCGGACACATGCACTATCTGAAGCTGCATCACTTGGTAGACGATAAGATCCATGCACGTTCTACTGGTCCTTACTCACTGGTAACACAGCAGCCATTAGGTGGTAAGGCACAGTTCGGTGGACAGAGATTCGGTGAGATGGAAGTTTGGGCACTGGAAGCATACGGTGCATCTTACACACTTCAGGAAATCTTAACTGTAAAATCAGATGACGTTGTCGGCCGTGTGAAGACATACGAGGCGATCATCAAGGGAGATAATATCCCAGAACCAGGAATTCCGGAATCCTTTAAAGTACTCTTAAAAGAACTTCAGTCACTTGGACTTGATGTCAGAGTACTCAGAGAAGACCAGACAGAAGTAGAGATCATGGAGACAATCGATTACGGTGAGACGGATTTACATTCAATCATCGAAGGAGACAGAAGATATAATTCAGAAGAAGAATCTTACGGGGAACACGGGTTCAGCAAACAGGAGTTTGACGGAGAAGAACTTGTGGACATCGAGGAGGATCTGACGGATTTTGATGCAACTGATGACATCGATTTTGAAGCAATTCTTGACGAAGAATAGAAGAAGGGAGTGCCACAAATGACAGCCACAAATAATGAAACATCATATCAGCCAATGACGTTTGATGCAATTAAAATTGGATTGGCATCACCTGAGAAGATTTTAGAGTGGTCAAGGGGAGAAGTTACAAAACCTGAGACAATTAACTATAGAACATTAAAACCAGAGCGTGACGGTCTGTTCTGCGAAAGAATTTTCGGACCAAGCAAAGACTGGGAATGCCACTGCGGAAAATACAAAAAAATCCGCTACAAAGGCGTTGTCTGCGACCGCTGTGGTGTAGAGGTAACAAAGGCGAGTGTCCGCCGTGAGCGTATGGGTCATATTGACCTTGCCGCTCCGGTGTCTCACATCTGGTATTTTAAAGGAATTCCGAGCCGTATGGGACTGATCCTTGATCTTTCTCCGAGAACACTTGAGAAAGTATTGTATTTTGCTTCCTATATCGTACTGGATAAGGGAGAGACAAACTTACAGTACAAACAGGTGTTATCTGAGCAGGAATACCAGGATGCAAGAGAGGCATGGGGAAATAATTTCCGTGTCGGAATGGGAGCAGAAGCAATTCAGGAATTGCTTCAGGCAATCGATCTTGAGAAAGAATATGTAGAGCTTCAGGCAGGATTAGAAGGAGCAACTGGACAGAAGCGTGCAAGAATCGTGAAGCGTCTGGAAGTTGTAGAGGCGTTCCGTGATTCCGGAAACAAACCGGAATGGATGATCATGACTGTGATCCCGGTTATTCCGCCGGATTTACGTCCGATGGTACAGCTTGATGGTGGACGTTTTGCTACTTCTGACTTAAATGATCTTTACAGAAGAATCATCAACAGAAACAACCGTCTGAGAAGACTGTTGGAGTTAGGTGCGCCTGACATTATCGTCCGCAATGAAAAGAGAATGCTTCAAGAAGCAGTAGACGCCCTGATTGATAACGGACGCCGCGGACGTCCGGTAACAGGACCAGGAAACAGACCGTTAAAATCACTTTCTGATATGCTGAAAGGTAAATCCGGACGTTTCCGTCAGAACCTGCTCGGAAAACGTGTTGACTACTCTGGACGTTCCGTTATCGTTGTAGGACCGGAACTGAAGATTTATCAGTGTGGTCTTCCAAAAGAGATGGCGATCGAGTTATTCAAGCCGTTCGTAATGAAAGAGCTTGTAGCAAACGGTACCGCTCACAATATTAAAAACGCAAAGAAAATGGTTGAGAGATTACAGCCGGAAGTATGGGATGTCTTAGAAGACGTGATCAAAGAGCATCCGGTTATGTTAAACCGCGCCCCTACTCTTCACAGACTTGGTATTCAGGCATTTGAGCCGATTCTTGTAGAAGGTAAGGCGATCAAACTTCATCCGCTTGTATGTACAGCGTTCAACGCTGACTTCGATGGTGACCAGATGGCTGTTCACCTTCCGTTGTCTGTAGAAGCACAGGCAGAGTGCCGCTTCTTACTCTTATCTCCAAATAACCTTCTGAAACCTTCAGACGGTGGTCCGGTAGCAGTTCCTTCCCAGGATATGGTACTTGGTATCTATTACCTGACACAGGAAAGACCGGGAGCAAAGGGAGAAGGAAAGTACTTTAAGAACTTAAATGAGGCGATCCTCGCGTATGAAAATGGCGTGATCACGCTTCACTCTAAGATTAAAGTGCGTGTTACAAAGACAATGCCAAACGGTGAAGTGAAGACTGGAAATGTAGAATCTACACTGGGAAGATTTATCTTTAACGAGATCATCCCACAGGATCTTGGATTTGTAGATAGAAGCATTCCGGGAAATGAACTGCTTCTGGAAGTAGACTTCCATGTAGGAAAGAAACAGAATAAGCAGATTCTTGAAAAAGTAATCAATACACACGGTGCAACAAAGACAGCCGAAGTATTAGACTTAATCAAGGCGACAGGATATAAGTACTCTACAAGAGCAGCGATGACTGTTTCGATTTCTGATATGACAGTGCCTCCGCAGAAGCCGGAGATGATTCAGAATGCACAGGATACTGTGGATAGAATCACAAAGAACTTCAAGCGTGGTCTGATCACAGAAGAAGAACGTTACAAAGAAGTTGTAGAGACATGGAAAGAGACTGATGATAAGCTGACAGAGGCACTGTTATCAGGACTTGATAAATACAATAACATCTTCATGATGGCAGATTCCGGAGCCCGTGGTTCTGACAAGCAGATCAAACAGCTTGCAGGTATGCGTGGATTGATGGCCGATACAACAGGACGTACGATCGAGCTCCCAATCAAGTCAAACTTCCGTGAAGGTCTTGACGTATTGGAATACTTCATGTCTGCCCATGGAGCTCGTAAAGGACTTTCTGATACAGCGCTTCGTACAGCCGATTCAGGATACCTGACAAGACGTCTTGTTGACGTATCACAGGAACTTGTTATCCGCGAAGTAGACTGTGTGGAAAAAGGCGCTGAGATTCCAGGTATGTATGTAAGAGCATTCATGGATGGAAACGAAGTTATTGAAAGCTTACAGGAACGTATCACAGGACGTTATTCCTGCGAGACTATCTGTGACAAAGATGGAAATGTGCTTGTAAAAGCAAATCATATGATTACACCGAAACGTGCAGAGAACATCATGAAATACGGTGTGAATGCACAGGGCGGAGAGATTACAGAAGTGAAGATTCGTACGATTCTTTCTTGTAAGTCACACATCGGAATCTGTGCAAAATGCTACGGTGCAAACATGGCAACGGGAGAGCCGGTACAGGTTGGAGAAGCAGTCGGTATCATTGCTGCTCAGTCAATCGGTGAGCCGGGTACACAGCTTACGATGCGTACATTCCATACCGGTGGTGTTGCCGGTGACGATATCACACAGGGTCTTCCTCGTGTCGAGGAGCTTTTTGAGGCAAGAAAGCCGAAGGGTCTTGCAATCATCACAGAATTTGGTGGAGTTGCAACCATCCATGATACTAAGAAGAAACGTGAAATCATTGTGACAAACAACGAGACAGGAGAATCCAAAGCATATCTGATCCCTTACGGTTCCAGAATCAAAGTGCAGGATGGAGCAGTATTAGGAGCAGGTGATGAGCTGACAGAAGGTAGTGTGAACCCACACGATATTCTGAAGATCAAAGGACTCCGTGCAGTACAAGATTACATGATCCAGGAGGTACAGCGTGTATACCGTCTCCAAGGTGTAGAAATCAACGATAAGCATATCGAGGTCATTGTACGTCAGATGCTGAAGAAGATCCGCATCGAGGAAAAGGGTGATACAGAATTCTTACCGGGAACAATGGTAAATGTACTTGAATTTGACGATGTGAACGAGAAGATGATCGCAGAAGGAAAAGAGCCTGCAACAGGTGTTCAGGTAATGCTTGGTATTACAAAAGCTTCTCTTGCAACAGATTCCTTCTTATCAGCAGCTTCCTTCCAGGAGACAACAAAAGTCCTGACAGAGGCGGCAATCAAAGGTAAAGTGGACCATCTGATCGGTGTGAAAGAAAACGTATTGATCGGTAAACTCATTCCAGCAGGAACAGGTATGAGAAAATACCGTGATGTAAAACTGGATACAGATATGGCAATGGAAGATGAGATTTCTTTAGAAGACTTTGAGACATTTACATTATCTGAGGAAAGTGTAGCAGAGCTGGAAGCACAAGATGTATTGGTCGAGGATTTATTTAATTCGATAGAAGAATAAAAGAGGAGGGTGAGGCTGAAAAAGTCTTGCCCTCTTTTGCTGCGCGGAAGGCGTTCTGCTGGATATCACTAAGAGGTTTGAAGAAGGAGACATGTATGGTTGACTGGATCATAGGAATTGGAGTTGCTGTGCTGGTTGTTTTGATTATCCGACAGCAGTTTCGAAAGAAAAGAAATGGACAAAGTGGATGTGGATGAGGCGGTTGCAGCGGTTGTGCCGGAATTTGTCCGACGGACAGAAAAGATCAGAATTGACAGTAGAAAGAAGAAGAGAATATAATAAAAATAGAGGGTTCTGCTGGGAGAATTTATCAGTGAAAGGAGAACCAGACAGAAATAGATTAAGAGATAGCAGGAGGAAGAAAAATGTTTCAAGATAAGCTGAACCGTGTATTGAATGCGATGAAAGACGCAGGACTGGAACAAATGATTGTTGCAGATCCTGCATCGATCTACTATCTGACAGGAAGAATGATCCTGCCGGGAGAGAGGATGCTAGTACTGTATCTGAACCAGAATGGAGATCACAAGCTGATCCTATCTAAACTTTTCCCGCAGGAAGGAGAAGTTGGAGTGGATGTCATCTATTTTGATGATGTGGAGGACAGTGTGGAAATCCTTGCACGATATGTGGAAAAAGAGAAAAAAGTAGGAGTGGACAAGATTTGGCCCGCAAAATTTTTACTTCGTCTGATGGAACTGAAAGCAGGAAGTGCGTTTGTCAATGCTTCTTTTGTACTGGACGATATTCGGCAGATCAAAGATGCAGATGAGATTTGTAAAATGAAAGAAGCTTCCAGACTGAATGATATGGCAGTGGAGCGACTGATACCGCTTGTGAATCAGGGGATGACAGAACAAGAGTTGGCAGAAGAATTGCAGAAGATTTATCTAGAACTGGGTGCAGAAGGATATTCTTTTGAGCCAATCTGTGCTTATGGGGCAAATGCGGCAGATCCACATCATATGACAGATGCGGTCAGTGTCGGCAAAACAGGAGATTCGGTTGTGCTTGATATTGGCTGTAAGAAGGATGGATATTGCTCTGATATGACGAGAACCGTCTTTATCGGTGAGGCTTCTGAGCAGGCAAGAGAAGTGTATGATACCGTGCTTCAGGCAAATCTGAGGGCGATTGCGGCAGTAAAACCAGGTGCGCGTTTCTGTGATGTGGACAAAGCAGCCCGAGATTACATTACAGAGAAAGGCTATGGACCATATTTTACACACCGCACCGGACACTGCATCGGACAAGAAGTGCATGAGGCGGGGGATGTTTCTTCTGTGAATGAAAACGTGTTGAAGCCGGGAATGATCTTCTCCATCGAGCCGGGCATTTACCTTGAAGGGAAAGTGGGAGTCCGTATCGAAGATCTTGTTCTTGTGACAGAAGAAGGGTGCGAAGTGCTGAATCGAGCAGATAAAGCATTGAGAATTATCTAAGATGGTAGTAAAAAATATGTTGAATATGCAGCTGATGATCTTTCTTCTTGTGATCATTGGTTTCTGCATCCGAAAAAAGGGGATTGTGGGCACAGAGGGGCGGAAGAACATGGTAGACCTCTGTCTCTTTGTCACACTTCCGTTTAATATTATTCATTCATTTTTTATGGAATGGGATTGGGGGATGATGGTTTCCTGCGTGATCGTATTGTTCCTGTCAATTGGATATAATGTAGTCAGTATTGTGACGAGTTTTGTATGCTACCGAAAAGAACCGCATTACAGGCAGAAGACACTTCGGTATGGGACGATTGTGTCAAACGGTGGTTTCCTCGGAAATCCAATTATTGAGGGGATTTACGGAAGCAACGGACTTTTTTATGCATCTATTTTTATGATCCCTGTTCGGATTGTGATGTGGACGATTGGAATGTCTGTGTTTATGAAAGGAAGCGGGCAGGAAGAAAAAGCAGGGAAACACAGCCTGTTTCGAAAAGTGATGACCAATCCCTGCATTGTGGCGGTGTATACCGGGGCAATTCTGATGGGGAGCGGGATCAGCCTTCCGACTTTTCTGGAAAATACTATTTCGGGGATCAGCAGCTGCAATACACCGCTCAGCATGATGCTGGTAGGGATGATGCTTGCCGAAATGAATCCGAAGGGACTTTTGACCAAGTCCGTTGCCTTTTACACATTTGTCCGGCTGATTGTTGTGCCAGGGATTGTGTTTGGATTGACGGCACTGCTTCCGATCGATCCGCTTCTTCGGGGAATCACAGTGATCATTGCGGCGATGCCGACACCGATTACAGCAGTACTTCTGTCAGGAAAACATGGAGGAGATGAACAGTGCGCTGCGGGAATGCTGTTTGTATCTACGCTTCTGTCACTCGTGACGTTGCCGATCTGGTGCATGTTTTTATAGAAAAGCAGGGAAAGCAGAAAAAAGTTTGCAGGATTGCGACTTTTTTTTGCTTTTTTTGTCTGGGTGCTTGACATTTGGGGAAAATCGTAATAGACTAATAGAGCGTGCATAGGAATATGTATATTTTTTATGCACAAAAAGAGTGAATAAAAGCTCAGCAACCAGGAGTTCTTCGCGAAAAGAAGAACAGGAAATATCATAGGAGGTGAAAGGAATGCCAACATTTAATCAGTTAGTAAGAAAAGGACGTCAGACATCTGTAAAGAAATCTACAGCTCCAGCTCTTCAGAAAGGTTACAACTCTTTAAAAAAGAAAGCAACTGACACATCTGCACCACAGAAAAGAGGTGTGTGTACAGCAGTTAAAACAGCTACACCTAAGAAGCCTAACTCAGCTCTTAGAAAGATTGCCAGAGTTCGTCTTTCTAACGGTATCGAAGTAACAAGCTATATCCCAGGAGAAGGACACAACCTTCAGGAACACAGCGTTGTTCTGATCCGTGGTGGTAGAGTAAAAGACTTACCAGGTACAAGATACCACATTGTCAGAGGAACACTTGATACAGCAGGTGTTGCTAAGAGAAGACAGGCGCGTTCTAAATACGGTGCTAAGAGACCGAAAGACGCAAAGAAATAAGAATCAGTAACAAAAATCGTATCACAAACAGAACTATGATTCCAGTAGGTTGCGGGTTATATCGATAGAGATAGTAAGTCCCGCACGAACACATTATCATTAGAAAGACACATGTGAGTACCGATGAATTAATTAAGTAATTTTGAACATTTCAAAACAATGATTAAGGAGGGAAGGACCGTGCCACGTAAAGGACATACTCAAAAAAGAGACGTATTAGCGGATCCATTATACAATAACAAAGTGGTTACAAAGCTTATCAACAACATCATGTTAGATGGTAAGAAAGGTGTAGCTCAGAAGATTGTATACGGAGCATTTGAAAGAATCGAAGCAAAAGCTGAGAAACCAGCGATTGAAGTATTCGAAGAAGCAATGAACAACATTATGCCAGTGCTTGAAGTAAAAGCAAGACGTATTGGTGGAGCAACATATCAGGTACCGATCGAAGTAAGAGCAGACAGAAGACAGGCTTTAGCACTTCGTTGGATCACATTGTATTCTCGTAAAAGAGGAGAGAAGACAATGGAAGAAAGACTGGCAAACGAACTTTTAGATGCAGCTAACAACACAGGTGCATCAGTGAAGAAGAAAGAAGACATGCACAAGATGGCAGAGGCTAACAAAGCATTTGCTCATTACAGATTCTAAGGGAGGAAAAAGTCTTGGCTGGAAGAGAATATCCATTAGATAGAACTAGAAACATCGGTATTATGGCTCATATTGATGCTGGTAAAACAACAACAACTGAGCGTATTCTTTACTATACTGGTGTTAACCACAAAATCGGTGATACTCACGAAGGTACTGCTACTATGGACTGGATGGCTCAGGAGCAGGAAAGAGGTATCACAATCACTTCAGCTGCTACAACATGTCACTGGACACTGCAGGAAAACTGCAAGCCAAAAGCTGGTGCGTTAGAGCACCGTATCAACATCATTGATACTCCGGGACACGTTGACTTTACAGTAGAGGTTGAGCGTTCACTCCGTGTACTTGACGGTGCAGTTGGTGTATTCTGTGCAAAAGGTGGAGTAGAGCCTCAGTCAGAAAACGTATGGCGTCAGGCTGACACATACAACGTACCAAGAATGGCATTCATCAACAAGATGGACATCTTAGGTGCAAACTTCTACGGAGCAGTAGAACAGATCAAAACAAGATTAGGTAAAAACGCAATCTGTATCCAGCTTCCAATCGGAAAAGAAGATGAATTCAAAGGAATCATCGACTTATTCGAAATGAAAGCATATATCTACAACGATGATAAAGGTGATGATATTTCCATCACAGATATCCCGGAAGATATGAAAGAAGATGCAGAGCTTTACCGTACAGAATTAGTTGAGAAAATCTGTGAATTAGATGATGACTTAATGATGGAATACCTGGAAGGAGAAGAACCTTCAACAGAAGCATTAAAAGCAGCTTTAAGAAAAGGAACATGTAACTGTGATGCTGTTCCGGTATGCTGTGGTACTGCTTACAGAAACAAAGGTGTTCAGAAACTTCTTGATGCAGTTATCGAATTCATGCCTTCACCACTTGACGTACCTGCTATCCAGGGTATTGATGAAGACGGAAACGATGTTGTAAGAGAATCATCTGATGAAGAACCGTTCTCAGCATTAGTATTCAAGATTATGACTGACCCATTCGTAGGTAAGTTAGCATACTTCAGAGTTTACTCTGGAACAATGAACTCAGGTTCTTACGTATTAAATGCAACAAAAGGTAAGAAAGAACGTGTTGGACGTATCTTACAGATGCATGCAAATAAGAGAGAAGAGCTTGACAAAGTATACTCAGGAGATATCGCAGCAGCGATCGGATTTAAGTTTTCTACAACTGGAGATACAATCTGTGACGAGCAGCACCCGGTAATCCTTGAGTCTATGGAATTCCCAGAGCCGGTTATCGAGTTAGCTATTGAACCAAAGACAAAAGCTTCTCAGGGTAAATTAGGTGAATCTTTAGCAAAACTTGCAGAAGAAGACCCGACATTCCGTGCTCATACAGATCAGGAAACTGGTCAGACAATCATCGCTGGTATGGGTGAGCTTCACCTTGAAATCATCGTAGACAGACTTCTTCGTGAATTCAAAGTAGAAGCAAACGTAGGTGCACCACAGGTTGCTTACAAAGAATCCTTTACAAAAGCAGTTGATGTAGACAGCAAATATGCAAAACAGTCAGGTGGACGTGGACAGTACGGACACTGTAAAGTTAAATTTGAACCAACAGACGTCAACGGTGAAGAGACATTCTTCTTCGAGTCAACAGTTGTCGGTGGTGCAATTCCAAAAGAATACATCCCGAAGGTTGGAGAAGGTATCGAGGAAGCTATGAAGTCTGGTACACTTGGCGGATTCCCGGTAGTAGGTATCAAAGCTACTGTATATGATGGTTCTTACCATGAAGTCGATTCAAGTGAAATGGCATTCCACATTGCAGGATCTTTAGCTTTCAAAGAAGCTATGGCAAAAGCTGCACCAGTTTTACTTGAACCAATCATGAAAGTAGAAGTAACAATGCCAGAAGAATACATGGGAGATGTTATCGGTGACATCAACTCTCGTCGTGGACGTATCGAAGGTATGGATGACCTCGGCGGTGGTAAGATCGTTCGTGCATATGTTCCATTATCTGAGATGTTTGGTTACTCTACAGACTTACGTTCTAAGACACAGGGACGTGGTAACTACTCAATGTTCTTTGAGAAGTACGAGCCAGTTCCGAAGAACGTACAGGAGAAAGTGTTATCTAACAAAAACGCTTAATCAACCGTAAAATATATCGTATCTGACAACCGGATATGGCTTCTGAGATTTTCTTAGGCAGATTCGGTTGTTTGATATAAAAAAATCAGAAAAAGGCTTGAAAAACAATGCGATTTGAAATATAATCGAAGTAGTCGAGTTAAACTGAAACTAATAGAATTGTCTTCGTTAAGAAGACATATAATAAGGAGGATTATTCAAAATGGCTAAAGCTAAATTTGAAAGAAGCAAACCACATGCTAACATTGGTACAATCGGACACGTTGACCATGGTAAAACAACTTTAACAGCTGCTATCACAAAAACTCTTGCAGCAAGAGTAGAAGGTAACACAGCAACAGATTTCGAGAACATCGATAAAGCTCCAGAAGAAAGAGAACGTGGTATCACAATCTCTACATCACACGTTGAGTACGAGACAGAGAACCGTCACTACGCTCACGTTGACTGCCCAGGTCATGCTGACTACGTTAAGAACATGATCACAGGTGCTGCTCAGATGGACGGTGCTATCCTCGTTGTTGCTGCAACAGATGGTGTTATGGCTCAGACAAGAGAGCACATCTTACTTTCTCGTCAGGTAGGTGTTCCTTACATCGTAGTATTCATGAACAAATGTGACATGGTAGACGATGAAGAGTTATTAGAATTAGTTGAAATGGAAATTCGTGAATTATTAGACGAATACGAATTCCCAGGAGATGATACTCCAATCATCCAGGGATCAGCTCTTAAAGCTCTTGAAGATCCAAACGGAGAATGGGGAGACAAGATCATGGAACTTATGGCAGCTGTTGACAGCTACATCCCAGATCCAGAACGTGAAACAGACAAACCATTCTTAATGCCAGTAGAGGACGTATTCTCTATCACAGGACGTGGTACAGTTGCAACTGGTAGAGTTGAGCGTGGTACACTTCACGTATCTGACGAAGTTGAAATCGTTGGTATCAAAGAAGAAACACGTAAAGTTGTTGTAACAGGTATCGAGATGTTCCGTAAACTTCTTGACGAAGCTCAGGCTGGTGACAACATCGGTGCATTACTTCGTGGTGTTCAGAGAACAGAAATCGAAAGAGGACAGGTTCTTGTTAAACCAGGTAGTGTTACATGTCACACAAAATTCACAGCTCAGGTTTACGTATTAACAAAAGACGAAGGTGGACGTCACACACCATTCTTCAACAACTACAGACCACAGTTCTACTTCAGAACAACTGACGTAACAGGTGTTTGCCACTTACCAGAAGGTACAGAAATGTGCATGCCTGGAGATAACGTAGAAATGTCTATCGAACTGATCCATCCAGTAGCTATGGAACAAGGTTTACGTTTCGCTATCCGTGAAGGTGGACGTACAGTAGGATCAGGAAGAGTTGCTACAATCATCGAATAATTAAAAGATGAATAAATTTTGAGGGATTGCCGTAAGGCAGTCCCTTTTTGCATGACAGGTTGCCAGTTTGTATGATAAAATATTTTTGTATTTTAAGTAAGAGAGAAAAGGGATAACTACAAAATGTTAAAACAGTCTTACACATTTCAAAGTCCAATCGGTATCCTGACAATTTCAGAAGCAGATGGATATCTGACAAATCTTTTTTTAGAAACGGAAAATGTTACTCTGTTGTCGGAGAAGCACTCTGAACAGCGTTATCATCTGCATTCGGATGTTCTATATGAAACGTACCACCAGATTCAGGAATATTTCGCGGGAGAGCGAAGGAATTTTACAATTCCAATCAAGGCAGAAGGGACAGCGTTTCAGAAGCGAGTATGGGAAGAGTTACGCAAAATCCCATATGGGGAAACGAGGAGTTATGCAGAGATTGCAGCAGGTATAGGAAATCCGAAAGCAGTCCGCGCAGTCGGACAGGCAAATAATCGAAATCCGATTTTGATCCTTGTTCCATGCCACCGTGTGATCCATAAGAATGGAGATATATCTGGATTTGGATGTGGGGATGATGTGAAGCGATATTTGCTGGAACGGGAAGGGAGAAGAAACGAGAGATGGAAATGAGAGTAGATGGGATTATTTTTGATGTAGACGGTACGCTGTGGGATTCGACAGAGATTGTGGCAGGTGCATGGAATCAGGCAATCATAGAAGAGGGAATCACAGACGTTCATCTGACTGGAGAGATTTTAAAGGGATTATTTGGGAAGACGATGGATGTGATTGCGAAAAATATTCTTCCAGAGGCTACAGAAGAACAGAGGGAGCGTATCCTGGAGCGATGCTGTCGATATGAGCACGAGGCGCTGGCTGCCAGCGAAGAGGACATTACTTATCCACAGGTAATAGAAGTTATGCGAACACTGGCAGAGAGGTATCCTCTGTTTATTGTCAGCAACTGTCAGAGCGGTTACATTGAGTTATTCTTAGAGAAGACAGGGCTTGGCAAGTTTGTGACAGATATGGAATGCTTTGGGAATACAAAACGTCCAAAGGGAGAGAATATCAGAAGCGTTGCAGATAGAAATGGACTAGATTTTCCGGTCTATGTCGGAGATACGCTCGGGGACTATGAAGCGTGTGAGATTGCCAAGGTACCGATGATATTTGCGGGATACGGGTTCGGTGAGGCGCCGGATGCTGAGGCAGAAATAGGGCAGTTTCAGGAACTTCTTGAGATCTTTTAAGAGCAGTTTATATACTTTTTGCAAAAGGATAAAGGATATAAGAAAATGACTTTTTGCAAAACAGGATATGATATGAGAAAAATATAGAGGTTTTTCGGTAAAAAAGTGTTATACTAAAAGGAGTATGACACTTTTTCTGTATTAGGAAAGATAGGAGCAAATGGATGACACAAAAGAATAATTTATTGAGAAATGCCTCTTTTTTGATGATTGCGGCGTTAATTTCAAAAGTGATCGGGTTGCTGTATAAAAGCCCGCTGTCGGAGATTGTTGGAGAAATTGGGATTGGTTATTATGGGCTTGCACAGAATGCGTATCTGATTTTGCTGATGATCGCATCTTTCAGCATTCCTCAGGCAGTATCGAAAGTGATTGCAGAACGGCTGGCATTTAAGGAATATAAGAATGCACAGAAGTTCTTCAGAGGTGCGCTGATCTATACAATGATCTTAAGTGGTGCAAGTGCGCTGTTTTGTCTGTTTGGAGCAAAATACATGATTCCAAGTAATCAGCCGGGAGCGACTCTTGCACTTCAGGTATTAGCGCCGACGATTTTCTTGTCAGGGATCCTTGGGGTATACCGTGGATATTTTCAGGCGCACAGCAATATGCTTCCGACTTCTTTGTCCCAGATTATTGAGCAGATTCTCAATGCAGCTGTCAGCATCGGGGCGGCATGGCTTTTTATCCATTTTTTTCCGATGGAACAAAAGAAGGAATTGCAAAATGGGGGGCAGCAGGAGGAACCGTTGGAACCGGAGCCGGTGTATTGATCGCGTTGCTTTTTATGGCAGCTGCCTATGAGGTCAACCGAAAACAGATCGCACGGCATGTGAGAGCAGATCAGACTGGGAAGGAAGATAGTTATCGAGAGATTTTCCGTGTTTTATTTCTGATTGTAACACCGATTATTTTCAGTTCGTTCATCTATAATATCAACGGTTATATCAACGGTGTCATGTATTCAGAACTGGCAGGCAGGCAAGGGGTAAACTCGGAGGTGGTGAGTACACTCTATGGTGAGTATTCAGTCTATTTTCTTACGATCATCAATATTCCTCTGACGCTTGCTGGAGCGGTGCCTACGTCGATGATTCCGGAGGTGTCTGCACTGTATGCACAGCATAGGAGGAAGGCTGCCAGAAGGAAGATCGATGAGGCGACTCAGTTATCGATGTTTATTTCAATTCCGGCGGCTGTAGGGCTTGCAGTATTGGCTTATCCGATCACAAGACTGTTGTTTCCGAATACGAACGGAACCGCCGGCACTTTGCTGCTCATCGGCGCAGTAACGATTATTTTTAATACAAATTCAAATGTATCCAATGGTGTTCTGCAGGGAATCGGCAAGGCAAATCTGCCGATGTGGAATGCGGCGATCGCATTGGTCATCAATGTCGGGCTGCTTGTTGCGCTTCTTCAACTGACTTCACTTGGGATTTATGCAGTGCTGGTGGCAACGATTGTCTATTCAATTGTCATCTGTATTTTAAATGATATTTCAATGAAGAAGTACATTCATTATAAAAATCCATGGGGAACTGTCTATCTTTGTCCGCTTCTGGCATCTATTCCGATGGGAGTGGCAGCAGGTGGGATTTATTATCTTTTGGAGCTTGTTACCGGATCTAATCTGATCAGTCTTTTGTTTGCAATTGCCATCGGAGGAATGATTTATCTGAGTTTTTATACAACGATCATGACTAAGCTGAAAGCTATGGAGAAAAGGCGGCGTATGGAACAAAGATACAAAAGGGAACGGGCAAGAGAGAGACGGTAGATGAAACAAAGTGAGATGTTCTGCATAGAATAATGATAAAGAAATTTATCGGGAGTAGAAACATGCCATATTCAATTATGTTAGATGCCGGGCACGGTGGACGTGACCCGGGAGCAGTATATAACGGTAGACAGGAGAAGGATGATACACTGAAGCTTACGTTAGCGATTGGGCAGATTTTACAGAATAACGGATTAGATGTAGAATATACAAGGACAACAGATGTGTATGAGTCGCCGTATGAGAAGGCAATGGAGGCGAACAAAGCCGGAGTAAATTTTTTTGTGTCCATTCACCGGAACTCCTATCCCACTGCCAACGCAGTATCAGGGGTAGAGTCACTTGTCTATGACAAATCTGGGATTAAGTATGAGATGGCACAGAATATCAATGAGCAGCTAGAATCCATTGGATTTGTGAATCTCGGGGTCAAGGCAAGACCGAATCTGATCGTGTTGCGCAGAACAAAAATGCCGGCAGTTCTTGTGGAAGTTGGGTTCATCAATTCAGACACAGATAATCAGCTGTTTGATGATAATTTTCAGGATATTGCAGAGGCGATCGCGTCAGGTATTCTTGATACCTTGGAGAGCAGCAGTGGCGGAACCGTGCCGGGAAGTGGTGGAACTGCCGGAGGAGCAGGAGGAAGATACCGTGTCCAGGTCGGAGCATTCCGGAATCAGGTATATGCAAATAACTTGTTAAGAGAGCTTCAGGAGCAGGAATATCCCGCAAGAATTGAAGACTCTAACGGGTTTTACCGTGTAGTGGTCGGGAGTTATCCGACTTTGCAGGAGGCAGCGCAGATGGAACAGCGGTTAAAATGGGCAGGATATCCAACGATTGTGATCCATTAAGCAGTGAAACTACATGGCAATAGAGCATAATGCTTTACAAAAGCAGTGAAAATAGGTAGAATAGGGAAATATACAAAGCAGAAAAGAGGATAAAAGTATGAGTGATAGATTAGAATTTCGGGAGAAACTAGGAGGAATTCTTCAGAAGGCTCAGGGAGCGCAGAATGTACTTTCGGTAAGAGAAGTAGAAGAATATTTTGCAGAGGACGGACTTTCCAGAGAACAGATGGAGTTGGTCTGCGACTATCTGCTGTCGCAGAAAGTAGCAGTCAAAGGCTATGTAAAACAGGGAGGAACTGTTACTGAGAAGACAGAAGAACAGGCAGAGGAGCACTATACAGAGGAAGAAAAGCGTTATCTCGCACGCTATATGGAAGAAATCAAAACAATAAAGGCAGAGGAAGCAGGCGAGCGACAAAAGTTATTTGCAGCCTCGATAGAAGGAGATGCACTTGCAAGGGGAAGACTGATCGAGCTGTATTTGGAGAAAGTTGTGGAAGTAGCGAAAGAGATGTATCACAAAGAAGTATTTCTCGGAGATCTGATCCAGGAGGGAAATGTAAGCCTGATGCTTGCACTGGATGAATTGAAATCCGCAGAGGAAGCGCATGGGAAGATTATGGAGGAAGTATGCGCGGGAATGCAGATGCTGATCGAGGAGCAGACAGAAGTGAAGCGAAGAGACCATACGCTTTTAGAGAAGTATACAGATTTAGATGATAATATCAAGAAACTGAAAGAGGAAACAGGAAGAGATGTAACGATAGAAGAAGTATCTGCCTTTCTGGATATGACGGAAGAAGAGATCAATGATATTCTCAATCTGGGAGAACAATAGGTGAATGCATAGAAAATAAAAATGTTGCTGTAAAATGGTAAGATACCATATTGCAGCAACATTTTTGTTAGATTAGAAGTCGAAAGAGTCTTCTTCTTTCCGATCGTAGAATCCTTCCGGAATATATAAGTGAACACTTTCTACACGATTCTTCTGGAGTGCCTCCACGACGAGCCGGATTCCATCATCTGTCGTCAATTCATCCCCCTGTTCAGGAAGACGGTCAAGATGTTCGATGATGAATCCACCAAGGGAATCGTAGTCTTCAGAGGAAAGATTTAATCCGAGGCTGTCGTTGAGATCGTCAAGATTCATGGAACCTTCAATGATATATTCCCGGTCATTGATCTGACGGACAAACTCCTCTTCGTTCTCATCGTACTCGTCATGAATCTCGCCAACAATCTCTTCGAGTAAGTCTTCGAGGGTAATCAGTCCGGCAGTTTCTCCATATTCATCGAGGACGATGGCGATGTTGATCGAAGCCTGTCGCATTTCTACTAGCAATTCAGAGATGCTCTTATACTCGTAAGTAAAATAAGCTTCTCTTAAAATATCTCTGACATGAAATTCCTTCTTGTCATTGTAATTGTATAACAGAAGATCCTTCATATTGATTGTACCGACGACATTGTCAGTGGTCTCTTCGTAGATCGGAAGTCTTGTAAACTTGTCCTCACGGAAAATCTCAATCAGTTCATCGTAAGTGCTGTTTATATCAGCGAACGTCACATGGACACGAGGCACCATAATATCTTTTGCTTTGGCATCTCCCATATCAAATACATTGTAGATCATTTCTTTTTCTTCTGATTCAATCACGCCGTCCTCATGGCTGACATCCACGATGGTCCGAAGTTCGTGTTCGGTCATTGTGTTGACCTTCTGATCCGGATTGACACGCAGAAGAAACAGAACTCCCATGGAGAGCTTGTTCACAATAAAAATGACCGGGGTAAAAATCTTCATCAGAAAATGGATCAGCGGTGCATAAAGCAGCGCCATCTTTTCGGAATGGATCGTTGCCAGTGTCTTTGGAGAAATTTCTCCGAAGATCAAGATCAATAAAGTGATCACACCGGTCGCAATACCGACCGCAGAATTTCCGAATAGCTGAATGATCAGAGACGTCGTGAGCGCGGTTGCCGCATTGTTCACGAGGTTATTCCCGATCAAGATCGCACTCAGCATCTTACCAGAATCTTCTGAAATCCTTAGAAGAATGCGGGCGCGCTTGCTTCCCTGGTCTGCCAGAGATTGAATTTTTAGTTTGTTAGAGGTTGTCAAAGAGGTCTCTGCCGATGAAAATAATGCTGATAAAAGAATCAGTATGGCTAAAATAATTAATTGTATGACGACACTCGAGTCCAATGATAAGTTCACTCCTTTTTTGCTTTACATTTTGCTTCTAATATACCGTATTTCGGGAGATTTTGCAAGTGTACATTGAATTTGCGGGGGCTTTATAGTATGATAAAGATACTGCCCGGAGGAATACTTCGGGACAGGATGAATAGGAACAGAATGAATGATGCATATAGATAGAAGCAGGAGATAGAGCATGAAGAAAGAATTTTATGACGCATTGATACAGCTGACCGAAGAAAAAAATGTGCTAACAGACGAACCGTTGAAAAACCATGTGACGTTCCGTGTCGGAGGAGCAGCGGATTACTTTGTATCACCGGAGAGTGCAGAAGAAGTACAGAAGATTATTCTCTTATGCAAAGAGGCAGGAATGCCATATTATATTTTAGGAAATGGAAGTAATCTTCTTGTTAGCGATCAGGGCTACCGAGGGGTTATCATACAGATTTACAAATCCATGAGTGAGATTTCTGTAAAAGGAGAATTTGTGACAGCGCAGGCAGGTGCGCTTTTATCGGCAATTGCAGCAAAGGCAGCAGGAGAGTCGCTGGCTGGATTTGAGTTTGCTTCCGGAATTCCGGGAACAATCGGAGGAGCTGCAGTGATGAATGCCGGAGCATACGGCGGTGAGATGAAAGATGTGCTGGAGCAGGTGACAGTTCTGACAAAGGAAGGAGAACTGCTCACGATTCCGAGAGAGGAACTGGATATGGGATATCGCACAAGCAAGGTTGCGAAAAATCAGTACATTGTACTGGAAGCGGTAATCCATCTTGCACATGGGGAGCAAGAAAAAATCCGGGAAAAATGAATGAACTCAAAGAGAAGCGCACGACAAAGCAGCCGTTGGAATATCCAAGTGCAGGCAGCACCTTCAAACGTCCGGAAGGATATTTTGCCGGAAAGCTGATTGAGGAAGCCGGGTTACGAGGATTTCAAGTAGGAGGCGCACAGGTATCAGAAAAGCACTGTGGGTTTGTGATCAATAAGGATAATGCGACAGCTGCGGAAGTACGAGAACTGATCCGCCAGGTATCGGAGCGCGTAAAGGCAAATTCCGGGGTGACACTGGAACCGGAAGTAAAGATGTTAGGAGAATTTTAAGATGAGATTTGTGATCGTTACGGGAATGTCCGGTGCGGGAAAGAGCACTGCATTGAAGATGCTGGAAGATGTTGGATATTTTTGTGTAGATAATCTTCCGATTCCTGTGATTCCGGCTCTGGCAAGTCTTTTGAGTGGGGCCAATTCAGAGATTGATAAGCTGGCTCTTGGGATTGACATTCGGGATGAGCGGAATTTTACAGAATTAGAAGAAGTGTTAAAGAAGATTGATGACACTGGATTTGCTTATGAAGTGTTGTTTCTTGAGGCAGGGGATGATGTGCTGATCAAGCGATATCAGGAGACAAGGCGGACTCATCCGATTGCAGGAAATGAGCGGCTGGATAAGGGGATCGAACTGGAACGTGAGAAATTAAAGTTTTTAAAATCCAAAGCAACATATATTGTAGATACAAGTAAAATGCTGACAAGGGAACTAAAGGGTGAACTCAACAAAATTTTTGTAGAGAATAAAGAGTTTAAAAATCTGTATATTACAGTATTGTCGTTCGGATTTAAGTATGGAATTCCTAATGATGCAGATCTGGTATTCAATGTGCGTTTCCTTCCGAATCCATATTATATAGAAGAGCTCCGGCCGATGAGTGGAAATGACAGTCCGGTCAGTGAGTATGTGATGAAGGAACCAAAAGCACAGGAATTTTTAGAGAAGTTAAAAGATATGGTTACCTTTCTGATTCCAAACTACATTATAGAGGGAAAGAATCAGCTTGTCATTGCAATTGGATGTACCGGGGGAAAGCACCGATCTGTTACACTGGCAAATGAACTGTATCAGTTTTTGAAGCAGGATGACAGATATGGAGTAAAGGTAGAACACCGGGATATTGAAAGAGATTCATAGGGAAAAGTAAAATAAATGGAAAAATGTCATTTTCAGCAAAAGTAAAAGAAGAACTGTCCACGCATATGAGCAGTGCAAGACATTGTCAAATTGCAGAACTTGCGGCGATCATAAGTATCTGCGGGAGAATTTCCATCTCCAGTTCGGATAGATACCGGGTGACGGTACATACAGAAAATATAACTGTTGCAAGAAAGTACTTTACATTAATCAAAAAAACATTTAATATATGTACTGAAACTTCTATTCGAAAGAACCTTAAAAAAGGAAGTGTTTTTTATTCCGTTATCATTGCAAGGCACGAAGAGGCAGTGAGAGTGCTTCAGGCAGTGAAGTTATTGGATGATACGGGTGAAATTAGAGAGGAACTTTCCATTGTAAAGAATGTGGTGATTCGTCAGCTATGCTGTCGGAGAGCGTTTCTAAGGGGAGTGTTCCTTGCATCAGGTTCAATCAGTGATCCTTACAAATCTTACCACTTTGAAGTGGTATGTGCGACTGAAGACAAGGCGAAGCAATTACAGTATATTATGAACAGTCTGCATATGAGTGCCAAGATCGTGCTTAGAAAGAAATCCTATGTTGTCTACCTCAAGGAGGCAGATCAGATTTCAGATATGCTAAATATCATGGAGGCACATGTTGCACTGATGGAGTTTGAAAATATTCGTATTTTAAAAGATATGAGAAACACCGTGAATAGAAAGGTAAATTGTGAAACTGCCAATATTAATAAAACCGTTTCCGCAGCAGTCAAACAGCTGGAAGATATTGTATATATCAGAGATGAGATCGGTTTTGAAAAATTAGCAGACGGATTAAGAGAGGTTGCTCTTGCGAGAATCGCCTATCCGGAAGCAACATTGAAGGAACTAGGTGACGCACTGACACCGCCAGTCGGGAAGTCGGGTGTGAATCATCGGCTAAGAAAGTTAAGTGAGATCGCTGAGAAGGTAAGAGCGAACAAGGAGGTACACAATGATTAGGAAACCAGTAACAATTCAACTTGACAATGGACTAGAGGCAAGACCAATTGCTCTGCTTGTTCAGGAAGCAAGTCAATATGCAAGCCAAATCTATATTGAGATCAAGGAAAAAAGAATTAATGCCAAAAGCATTATGGGAATGATGAGCCTGAACGTTCACAGCGGAGAAGAGCTGACAGTAGTTACTGAGGGTGAGGACGAAGAAAAGGCAGCACAGGGTATTGAATTGTTTTTAAATAATGTAAAGTAAAAGAGGTAGGAAAAAGAGCATGTGATATGCTCTTTTTTATCCTATAAAAATAGTAGAAAGGAGAACGCGATGAAGAAATTATTATTTATTTATAATCCGAACGCAGGGAAGGGACTGATCAAGCCAAAACTGTCAGATGTACTTGATATTTTTGTGAAAGCAGGATACGAAGTGACCGTTTATCCGACACAGAAGTACCGGGATGGATATCACAAAGTGCGTCACTTTAAGGAAGAATATGACTTAGTTGTGTGCAGCGGTGGAGATGGCACGCTTGATGAAGTCGTAACCGGGATGATGAAGAGAAAAGAACAGATTCCAATCGGTTATATCCCGACTGGTACGACGAATGATTTTGCCAGAAGTTTACATATTCCAAAAGATATGTTAAAGGCTGCAGATACGGCAGTGAATGGAATTGTCTTTCCGTGTGATATCGGGAAATTTAACCACGATTTTTTTGTGTATATCGCAGCATTCGGGCTTTTTACAGATGTTTCCTATCAGACAAAGCAGGAAGTGAAAAATGTTCTCGGACATCTTGCATATGTGCTGGAAGGAATGAAGCGCCTTTATAATGTGCCGTCTTACCGGATTAAAGTGACGCATGATGATCAGGTGATCGAAGATGAATTTATCTTTGGGATGGTAACAAATTCTAGGTCGATCGGCGGATTCCGAAATATGGTTGGAAAGAGTATTGTATTTGATGACGGAGAGTTTGAAGTGACTCTGATTAAGACGCCGAAGAATCCGTTAGCATTGCAGGAGATCATCGCAGCGATTCTGATCGAACAGATTGATACAAAACATATGTATACATTTAAGGCAAACAGCTTGAAACTGGAGTCTCTGGAAGAGATTCCGTGGACACTGGATGGTGAGTTCGGAGGGGAACATGATGAAGTGATGATTGAGAACCAAAGACAGAAATTAAAGATTATGGTGCCTATCGATAAAGTCAAATCTCTGATGAAGGAACCAGATACGTTACAATTAGAGGAAGGAATTGAAGAGGATTAATGGAAAAGAGAGAAAAATTTTCATCCCGGTTGGGGTTTGTATTGATTTCAGCCGGTTGTGCAATCGGTCTTGGTAATGTATGGAGATTTCCATATATTACGGGAAAATATGGAGGGGGAGCATTTGTACTTGTATATTTGTTTTTCTTATTTATACTTGGTCTGCCGATTGTTGTTGCAGAGTTTTCAGTAGGGAGGGCGAGCCAGAGAAGTATTGCTACTTCCTTCAATAAATTAGAGCCAAAAGGGACAAAATGGCATTGCTATCGTTATTTTGGAATGGCAGGTAATTATTTGTTGATGATGTTTTATACAACCATCGGTGGATGGATGCTTGCGTATTTCTTCAAGATGCTCAAAGGAAAATTTACAGGACTGAAGCCAAAGGAAGTTGAGCAGGTATTTGCTACATTTACATCTGATCGAAATGCGATGATCTTCTGGATGTTATTAATTTCAATAGCAGGATTGTGTGTGTGTTCGCTTGGACTTCAGAAAGGCGTGGAGGGAATCACAAAGATCATGATGTCTACGCTGTTTGTAATTATGGCGGTGTTGGCGGTGAAGTCACTAACACTTCCAAACGCAATGGACGGTCTCCGTTTTTATCTTGTACCGGACTTCGGTAAGATGAAAGAGGCAGGGATCGGTACTGTGATTTTTGCAGCCATGGGACAGGCATTTTTTACACTGAGCATTGGAATCGGGGCACTGTCAATTTTCGGAAGCTATATCGGGAAAGAACGAGCACTGACTGGAGAGGCCATCAGTGTTGGTTTACTTGACACAACAGTGGCGATTGTTTCTGGCCTGATTATTTTTCCAGCATGTTTTGCATTTGGAATCAATCCAGGAGAAGGTCCGGGACTTGTATTTGTTACATTGCCGAACGTATTTAACGAGATGGCAGGCGGAAGAGTGTGGGGAAGTCTGTTCTTCCTGTTCATGACATTTGCGGCATTTTCTACGATTATCGCAGTGTTCCAGAACATTATCACATTTGCAAGAGAAATGTGGGGGTGGTCCTTACAGAAATCTCTGCTCATAAATGGTGCACTTTTGATCCTGTTAGGACTTCCGTGTGTACTTGGTCTGACAGATTGGTCTGGAATACAGATCCTTGGAAAGAATATTATGGATTTTGAGGATTTCCTTGTCAGCAACAACCTACTTCCACTCGGATCTTTGATCTATCTGTTATTCTGTGTGACAAAATATGGGTGGGGATGGGATCATTTCCTGAAAGAAGCCAATACCGGAACCGGAATCAAATTCCCGGGTGGCCGTCCGATGAAGTTGTACCTTACATTTGTTCTTCCGGCGGTAATCTTGTTTATCTTTGTGCAGGGATATATGTCCATGTTTGCCGGAGGAATGTAGGAAAAATCAGCAGCAGAAGCCGAGGGGCGAAACGCGCCTGGTTTCTGCTGGTGAAATCTATAAAGGGAAGGTTTGGGCGATAGATAAGAATTGTTCAAGTATAGAAGCAAAAAATAGAAAAACAAAAAAGTTTAAAAAATTTGAAAAAAATTGAAAAAAGACTTGCATAATCCAAAAAAGTGATTCTATACTAATACAAGTACCAAACAAATGGCTCCATGGTCAAGCGGTTAAGACGCTAGCCTCTCACGCTGGAATCAGGGGTTCGATTCCCCTTGGAGTCACTTTTAGAATTGGCGGAAGACCTTTAAAATGAAAGGGTTTTTCGTCTTTTTTGTTTGCTGGAAGATATATAATATTTGTCTTACGTTTTCTCAGATTTACGGAAGGTTCTGCACTAGATATAGTGGATCCTTTTGTTTTGCTATAATAAAAGGTTCTTCTATGATTTTTATTTTATCAGAGTAGAACCTTTTGTATTTTATTTAGGAGAAAAATTTTATACTTTTATGCTCAAGAAATTATACGGAATAAACAAGTAACTCTTCCATGTGCACATTTAGGAGTGAAGATAAGGCAAGCAAATTATCCAGAGAAGGAAGAGACTTCCCGGAAAACCAATTATAAACAGACTGATTGCTGATATTAAACAGTCGTTCAATTGCACAAGCAGAAAGATTATTTTCCTCACATAGAGAACGAATATTTTCCCCAGTTTTTATCATATCTATCTGAGGATAATTAAAAGGTACAAAAGTCGTCATCAAAATCACCTTCACAATCATTATTGATATCATCATCTTCTTCCTCATCCCAATTCCAATTCAGACCATCCGCTTCTTCCTTATCCCAGTACAAGTCATCTTCCTCTTCAGGATCATCAGATAAGAAGTCTTCTAAATCTTCTGCAGGAAATAGGGAATAAGGAGTAAAGACTTCATCATCATTTTCCATTTTGACATCGGAGTCTTTTCCAGTGTCGATATTTTCTGCAGAAGAAAATTCATTTTCTGAAATCAGTTTTGAGAAATTATATAAGTTTCTTTTTAAAGTTTGATAATGCTGTTCTCCAAGAAAGTCTTCGACCGTATCCAATAAATATAAAATACTGCTGCGTGCAGCAGGAATAGCCATATCTAGTGTAGCCATTGCATATGTGCATAATGAAACAAGTCCTTTTTTTGAATAGGAAGAATCGTTTCCCATTACAAACCCTTCTTTAGGCTGCAAAGCATATGCAAAAAGTTGGTCGACGGTTTCTTTGAAGTATTCGTTGACAGTGATATAGTTCTCGGTATCTTTTTTGCACGATAATATATCGATGAGTAATTTTGTGAGTTGATACAAGTTTGTTATATGTAATTCTGATAAATATCTTCGATAGAGCTTTTTCTCCTTTTTTGTCATGTATTTTGCTGGTGTCATTTTAAATCCTCCTTATTTGAAAACAATATGTTAGTAGTTCTGTTGTGATCACACTTATAGTATACGGGTGGGAGAAAAAACTCGAAAGAGAGTATAAAAAATATTTTTATGGTTGTTCCAATTGGTAGTTGGAGTATTAGATTGTGTAGCATATAGGGTATTTTTTGTCAAGGGGATAGGAAAAATATTTTTAAATATTTTTAAAGTGTATAAACCATTTTTTAGTGTCCAGTTTGTGATTGAATGTGGAAATCAGAAAAATTTGATATGCTTGATGTAAGTCACAAGAAGAACTAGAGTGACATATTAAGATGAGTCTATGAGTCACTATGGGGAGGAAGTTTATGGGCAATATTTTGAGGAGTGATTAACAGAACTATATGACTATCTTGAGAGAGAAGGCTATGCTCCATTACTCTATTCAGAACTTGAAGTTGGCATTTATGTGCATGATAAGAAGATTGAAATATTAGGGGTAAAAAATAGTACAGGTTAGCAGTGGAGAGGTGACAACAATGATTTATATTACAGGGGATACCCATGCAAATTTTAGGCGTTTTTCAAGAAAACAGATGCCTTATCATTTGGAAGAAGGCGATTATATGATTGTGTGTGGAGATTTCGGTCTGTTGTGGGCGAAAGATAGGACCTTTCAATATAATTTAAAATTTTTTGAGCAAAGAACATACACAACCCTGTGGGTAAGTGGAAACCATGAGAATTATGATATGATAAAAGAGTATCCAAAGGAACTTTGGCATGGAGGAATGGCTAGACATATTGTCAGGGATAAAGTAATCCTACTTGAGCGAGGGCAGGTCTTTGAGATAGAAGGAAAGAGATTTTTCACATTTGGAGGAGCTGCAAGTCATGATATTCAAGGAGGAATTTTAGATTTGGATGATCCGGAATTTATGGTGAAGAGACAGCGGGCAAATCGATCCTACCTTCCATATCGGGTGAAAAATATTTCATGGTGGGAAGCGGAACTTCCCACAGAGGAAGAGATGAAAGAGGGAAAGGAGAATCTGGAAAAAGTCGATTATAAAGTAGACTATGTGATTACGCACTGTGTATCCAATCGGATTCAAGATAAAATAGAAGAAAGGTATTATGGTGGTGGAACTTATGGCAGAAGTTATTTTCCAGATATTCTGACAGGGTATTTGGAGGAAATAGAGGGAAAATTGCAGTATCAACATTGGTTTTGTGGACATTATCATATGAATGAAGAAATAGACATGAAGCATACGGTTCTATATGAAAAAATCATTCCGCTCAATCAGTATGAAATGAAAGGGATGTTTCAAAAACAGGAGTAGGTGGAGAAATGGATAAGATTATTAGAGGGGGTGAAAGCCACTGGATGGAGAAGACATTCGTGGATGAAGAAATAGCAGTTCGCTTTATCCGGTTTAAAACAAAGTATTTTCTAATCAGGAAATACAAACTACAAGGTGTCTGTGGAAAAGATAGAATATGGGCATAGGAAAGAAATGGCTGGAATACATGTTTAGTGTGGGAGGAATTCGATTCACCTCATAAAAGGAAGAAAGAAGAGAGTGGGAGAGATAAAGACGGAAGAAAACGATAGGATTATCCCAAAGAACATTTTTCGGAAGGGGTGGTGGAAACGTACTGGTGGATAACACTTGGAGAACATGAAAAAGAATTAGAGGGACTGTCATATGAGATGATCACATGTCTGATATAAGATATCCCTGGGAGGAAGGATAGATGTTTTTTGTGAAGAATGAAAAAGGAGAGTACATTTGTGCAAGATGCGGATGTGGTGGGAAGATTACAAAGGATCATTTTATTCCGAAATCGTGTGGAATGACTGTAAATGAAGAAGGAAATTATGTCGGCATTTGTGAGAAATGTAACAGGGAGAAAGGAGATGACATTGTATTACCTTCGTGGTATTCTTTTCTTCCGAGAGGGCAGCAAGAGGAACTGAGGAGATACTTAAGATATGCGAGAAGTTATGTTTTGCAGAAGTGTAAAGATGAGGAAGTTGAGAAGTATTTGAGGGAAATGAAGAGGGAGTAGAAGATACCGGATTGCTTTGCAATCCGGTATTTTTGTTAAGAAAAGATTGTTTGTCATAGATTAAAAATGAAAAAATTTCGAAAAGTATTGACAAACAGATTGTTGATGTATATAATAAAAGCCAGCAAAGTCAGTAATGTCAGTGATGTCAGCGATGTCGGCTTTGTCAGATGAGTTGTTTTAAAAACTACATTCAAAAAGGAGGAATTTAGTGTGCGAACAGAAGCGGTTGCATTAAGAGTGGTGAATTATGGTGGAGATGTCCCTCGGGATATCATCAATCAGCATTTTAAAAAACTGAAGTTATCTGGCCGGGTTTATTATTCAACAGGGGTTATTTTTGAGGAAAGTAAACTCCGGGAGATCAAAAAGTTGATTCTTTTTTTCGAAGAAAACAACTGCAGGCGGTATGTTGTTGCCGATGTTATCAAATCCTTGAAATACAGTCTGAAAAAGGAAGATTCAAGCCAGTGCATTCCAAAGGATAGTTTTTTATGGAGCGTGAAGAAATATGAGAATATAGCTGCAAATACTTGGTTTTTAATAGAATCTTTGAGAGTCCCAAGCCAAGAAGAGATTGATTCTTTTCGGGTTAAATACATGGCTGAAAATCAAGTTTATGTTAGACGGTTGGAAGACGTACTAGACGCGTCTACGCGACCTAACAGAGTCTATTGTTCTCAGTTTCATGAGTGTAGTGAAGAAATTGAAGACGAATTCTGTTTAGTTTAGGCCCAGAGGGATAATTAACAATTTTTCAATGACAGATTTCTCTAGAGATCAAAGGTAACTAAAAAATTATTTGTAAAAAAGGGGTAGTTTTTGATACTATCCCATCTTTGACAGTTGAAAAATGAAAATGCGGCTACAAGCCCAGTAAACATGGGCGGTGTAGCCGTTTTCTTGTTTGCAACGATATGTGCTATTTTTCTATTTTTTCTGTTTTGTTTCTTTTATGATCGTCCTCATAGTAGATTTGCGTATGAATTCATAATCCGTACGGAACCCAAAGGAACTATGTAGTTTGTAGGTTCATATCCGTACACATTACCTGTTAGATTCAAATTTCTACAATCTTTTGAGTAGGTTGCTGTAGTTTTGTGTTCATATCCGTGGATATTGATTGTCTATGGGAATCCGATGATTGTCTTGTGAGAAACTTTTCAATAGTTTCAACGCTAAGTCCACATGTTTTTTGTAATAAACTGGTCTTGGTGGATATTCTTATCACTTCCTCGTGTGGTCGTAAGTGTTTTTCATTTAGATTATCCAAAATTACGAAACTTTCCACCGGTTTCCCATACCATTCTCTTAGCTATTGATCGATTTCATTGTCGCGCTGCACGTTCTCTGAGAATGGAGTTCGATCCCCAAATTTTAATCCAAATTCTCGAAACTTATTCTGCAAAACCCTAAAAAGTCGAAATTCCCGTTTGCGAAAAAACATTTTCTAGAATATAGGTGTTCAGGCATATCTAATCAAACCGCCAGGTAGACGATAGTATGATTTTGTCATCAGCACGATTTACCAATTGCTTTCATTACCCAAAGCGCCTCTCTGTTCTTATTAAAAAATACATTTTTGAGTAGGTAGGAAAGTATCAATGAAAATATCATACGGAAACGTATTTTTCAATCATGCTGCAACTGGAAATAAAAAATCTACTGTCGAGAAAATTTATGGAAATTGAATTTGTTCCAACTATGGATTGATGTCGGTTTCAGAGTGAAAATGGTATCCTAATATCAAACAAGGAACAACTTTTTGATTACAGATAATACAAATATATTTGTAGGAGAAAGTTCTATTATGGAAAATAGATTATTGATTACACAGGCATTGGATGAAAGAGATTTGCCGGTAAAAAGATTACGTCTAAAATTGCAGTATTTTAGTCGGCGGATGTAAAAAAGAACAATGAAGAAAAAGTTTTGGAAAACAGTATAGGAGAGGAAGCAAGCTTTCAAAAAAATATGGGAGTTTTTAAGAACCATTTATTCCACTACCCCAAATTAGATAAACAGTTTTTTCTATAAAAGATAGTGGTATTCACAAAGAAAAGTTAGTTATAAATATGGAGGTTGGATTTACAATGGACATTACAAAAGAAATTTTAAGACGTGCAACTATACAAGGTATTACAGAATATTTGCTCTATGGATCCGCGATCGAGGCAAAACAGACAGAATTAGATTATAACAAAAAGTTAGAAGAAAGTTATAGTAAAAATGAAGAGGTATTAAGAGAACATGGAAACAAAACAGTTTCAGAACTGATAGATTCAGCAAATGAAATGGCAAGTGAGGTTTCCGAAGTTTATACTGCGCTTGGTCTACAAGCGGGTATGAAAATCATGCAGGAACTGTTGAAAGGCATGAATAAATAGCAAATTTCCTTGTTTGTTTACATTCAAAAAACAGTGTCTTGCAGGATGCCCCGAGCAACGGCTTCTAACAGGTTGGTGGGGCATCGGGGCAAGCGTTACGCTGACAGAATATTATGGGTTCTTTCTATTTGACAATCCGAGCATATAATCAGCAGATACATTGTAAAATTTGCATAACGCTATCAGATAATCAATAGGCATTGGTCGCTTTTCTAATTCATATTGAGAATAAGTTGTTTGAGCAACTCCTAGCATATCAGCTACTTTCTTTTGAGAAAGATCGTTATCTTGTCTTAAATTTCTCATTCGTTCAGCATAATTCAAAGTTATCACCTCAAATTGATTTTATTATAGAAAGAATTTGAGGATTGACTTTCAAGTCGGTGCGAGTTAGAATAAAAATATAACTCGGAACGAGTTAAAAATATGCTGAATTTAAGGATGATAGAAGAGGGGATAGAATTCGGGTTCTTAAATATTGTCTTTAGATTCATGAAGGCAAATTTTAGGAGGAGATACAAATGAGAAAGAAATTTGTTGTTGCGTTGGTTGCTGCTATGTCTTTGACTGTTGCAGGAACGGGAACAGTATTTGCGATGGATAAAGTATCAGCAATAGCAAGCGAAAAAGAGCATGTACATGGGGATAATTGCGAGTGGGTAGTGGATAAGGAAGCGTGGCAGGAAACTATTCACCACGAAGCAGAATACAAGACGGTTCATCATGAAGCTGAAGGATATTATGAAAAACAACAAGTACAAGTAGGTACTAAGCCTATTTACGAAAAACAGAAGCATGCAATTTGTCAAACATGTGGTGGTATAGATATAGGTCTTTACGAAGATCCTGTAGAAGGCGGTTTATCTAAAGAGTATGGAGAACATATCGGATATCATGCGGATCGTGGTGAATTCCGTATAACAATAGAGGCTAAATGGGTTGATGTACAAGTTGGTGAGGAGCCTATTTATGAAGAAAAGGATATCTGGATTGAAACAAAGCCGGCATGGGATGAACAAGTTCTTGTAAAAGAAGCATATGATGAGGTGATTAATCACCCGGAAGAGGGACATTGGGTATGTAATGGAGAATCACAAGAGCCGGATCAGAAACCGGAACAGCCGGAGAATCCGGATCAAAAGCCAGAACAGCCGGAGAACCCAGATCAAAAGCCGGAACAGCCAGAGAACCCAGATCAGAAACCGGAACAGCCAGAGAATCCAGATGTAGAAACACCAGAAGTACCGGAACAGAAGCCAGAAGCACCAACAACACCAGAAGAAAATAAGGAAAATGTTCAGACACAAGCAGCAGAAACAAAGAAAGAGGGAACAACACCAAAAACTGGTGACACAGCTTCCTCACTTCCGGTTGCAGGAGCAGGAATTGCTTCACTCGGAGTTGCTCTTGCAACAATCTTAAAGAAACGGAAATAATTTGATAATTTTATTTGATCGAAGCCTAATCGCTTATGCGTGAGGGCTTCTTTGTATGGGACGTTGTTTACTAAAAAATAGATGAGCATAGGAAAGAAAGAGCGGACGTATGATTACACCCACTTGTTTTTCTATTTTAATTAAAACAGCAGGCAAGATACGACCGGAAAGTTTCTGTGATAAAAAGGTTTCCTTTTTTTTACATATGCGGTATAATAGGGCATGTGAAATAACGTAAAAGAAGCGGAGGAAGAAACATGTTAGTATCAGCAAAAGAAATGTTAGAAAAAGCAAAAGCAGGTCACTATGCAGTTGGACAGTTCAACATTAACAACCTGGAATGGACAAAATCTATCTTATTAACAGCTCAGGAATGTAATTCACCGGTAATTCTCGGAGTATCTGAAGGTGCCGGAAAATATATGACAGGTTATAAGACAGTAGTAGGTATGGTAAATGGAATGTTAGAAGAACTGAACATCACTGTTCCGGTAGCACTTCACTTAGACCACGGAAGCTTTGAAGGATGTATGAAGTGTATCGAAGCAGGATTTTCTTCTATTATGTTCGACGGTTCTCACTACCCGATCGAAGAGAACGTTGCAAAGACAAAAGAGTTAGTAGCAATCTGTGCTGAAAAAGGAATGTCTCTGGAAGCGGAAGTAGGTTCTATCGGAGGAGAAGAAGACGGAGTTGTAGGAAAAGGCGAGTGTGCAGACCCTCAAGAATGTAAGGCAATCGCAGATTTAGGCGTAACAATGCTTGCAGCAGGTATCGGTAATATCCACGGAAAATATCCGGAAAACTGGGAAGGACTTAGCTTTGAGACACTAGATGCGATTCAGCAGCTTACAGGGGCAATGCCACTTGTACTTCACGGAGGAACAGGAATTCCGGAAGATATGATCAAAAAAGCAATTGACCTTGGTGTAGCGAAGATCAATGTAAATACAGAGTGTCAGTTAGCATTTGCAGCAGCAACTCGTGAGTATGTGGAAGCAGGAAAAGACCTTCAGGGAAAAGGATTCGATCCTCGTAAATTATTAGCTCCGGGAGCAGAAGCAATCAAAGCAACTGTAAAAGAAAAAATGGAATTATTCGGATCTGTAAACAAAGCTTAATATTTGCAGAAGAATTGTTCAGAGATAATTGAAAAGAGATTTCGGAAAAAAAGATCAGTAGTGACTGCACCGATCTTTTTCCTTATCAATATTTATAAGAAATTACAAGTGTTAGGAACCTTGCTTTTTTCTGAAATTAGAGTATCGTATTAAAGTGTATTTGAAAACGGAAAACAAAAGCGAAACAAATATTTGGAAGGATGGGAATATGAGTGAAGTAATGAAGGTAACGGAAATCTTTGGGGAAAATGTCTTTAATGATGCTGTCATGCAGGAACGTCTGCCGAAGAAAGTATATAGAGAATTAAAGAAGACGATTCAGGAAGGAAAGGAGTTAGAGACTTCCATTGCTGATGTTGTCGCACATGAGATGAAAGAGTGGGCGATTGAGAAGGGGGCAACACACTACTCTCATTGGTTCCAGCCTCTGACAGGAGCGACGGCAGAAAAGCATGATGCATTTATTTCTGCACCGAAGCAGGACGGAAAAGTACTGATGGAATTCTCGGGCAAGGAACTTGTCAAAGGGGAACCAGATGCTTCCTCCTTTCCTTCCGGAGGATTGCGCGCCACATTTGAGGCGAGAGGATATACGGCATGGGATTGTACTTCTCCTGCAATTTGTGAAAAAAGATGCGGAGGGAAATGGAGCAATTTTATATATTCCGACAGCATTCTGTTCGTACAATGGAGAGGCGCTCGATCAAAAGACTCCGCTGCTGCGCTCGATGGAGGCAATCGATAAGGAGGCAATGCGTCTCCTTCGTCTGTTTGGAAATACGACCTCTTCTAAAGTAATCCCATCGGTAGGGGCAGAGCAGGAATACTTTCTTGTAGATCGGGAAAAGTATTTAAAGAGAAAGGATCTTGTATTCACAGGAAGAACACTGTTCGGAGCAATGCCGCCGAAAGGACAAGAACTTGACGATCACTATTTTGGTGCGATCAGAGAACGAATTGCAGCGTTTATGAAAGATGTGAACAAGGAACTGTGGAAGCTTGGGGTATCTGCAAAGACGCAGCACAATGAGGTGGCTCCTGCTCAGCATGAACTTGCTCCGATCTATGCACAGTGCAATGTGGCAGTGGATCATAATCAGCTTGTCATGGAGACATTAAAGCAGGTGGCATACAAACATAACCTTCAGTGCCTGCTTCATGAAAAGCCGTTTGCAGGAGTGAATGGATCAGGAAAACATAATAACTGGTCGCTGACGACTGATGATGGAATCAATTTGCTGGATCCAGGAAAGACGCCGCACGATAATATCCAGTTTCTTCTTGTGCTCACTTGCGTATTAAGAGCGGTAGACCGCCATGCGAAACTTTTGAGAGAGTCAGCAGCAGATGTAGGAAATGATCAGCGTCTCGGGGCAAATGAGGCGCCGCCGGCAATTATTTCTGTCTTTCTTGGAGAACAGCTGGAGGATGTTTTGGAGCAGCTGATCAGTACAGGAGAAGCGACACATAGTCTGAAAGGCGAACGACTGCACACTGGCGTGTCGACACTTCCTGATTTTACGAAAGATGCAACAGACCGAAATCGTACTTCACCATTTGCGTTTACTGGGAACAAATTTGAGTTCCGTATGGTTGGTTCCAGAGATTCGGTTGCAGCGCCAAATGTCATTTTAAATACAATTGTGGCGGAAGCATTTGCGGAGGCATGTGATTATCTGGAAGAGGCAGAAGATTTTGACAGAGGTGTCCATGATCTGATCAAAAAATATGCTTACGAACACCAGAGAATCGTTTTCAGCGGAAATGGGTACTCAGATGAGTGGGTTGAGGAAGCAAAGCGGAGAGGGCTTCCGAATTTAAAAACAATGGTAGATACGATTCCGGCATTGGTAGAAGAGGAATCGGTTGAAGTCTTTGAAAAATTCGGTGTATTTACAAGAGCAGAATTAGAGTCAAGAGCGGAAATCAAATATGAGGCATATGCTAAAGCGGTAAATATTGAGGCGAGAGCAATGATCGATATTGCAAGCAAACATATCATTCCGGCAGTGATCACCTATATTACATCGCTTGCGAAGTCTATCAATGAAGTGCGTCAGGCATGTGCAGTAGCGGTGATCGATGTGCAGGAAGAACTTCTTACCCAGTCATCGAATCTTCTTGCAGAGACAAAGAATGCGCTAAAAGAGCTGGAGAAAGTAACAGAAGAAGCTGCAAAGAAAGAGGAAGGAATGGAGCAGGCATGCTTTTTTGAACGTCATGTTGTGCCTGCGATGGAGCATCTGCGTCGTCCGGTCGATCAGCTGGAGATGATTGTTGATAAAAATATTTGGCCGATGCCATCTTATGGAGACCTTCTGTTTGAGGTATAGTACAGATCTTTTGTTGTGAAGATAGAATAGTGGAAATTGTAAAAATTCTTAGATTCTTTTAATAAAATATTAAGGATGTTCCTATTGGATTCAAAAGAAGTTTATGTTATTCTTTATTTTGAAAGAAGATAAGAAACATCAGACAGTCCCCGCCTGGTCTGCCTGGCGGGGGACTGTTTGTCATAAGGGACTGTGACTGCATGGAAGGCATTCTCTTCGGCATTTGTTGTGGGAGTGTCAAGTAGATACAGGAAATCTGGGGGAAATAGATGAATAGACATGAATTTTTAAAACAGTTGGAGCATGCTTTGGAAGCCGAGATGAATCCGGCAAAGGTCAGAGAGCATGTGGACTATTACCGAAGTTATATTGCAGAGGAAGTCAAAAATGGAAAGTCAGAGAAGGAAGTGATGAATCTTCTCGGGGATCCGTGGGTGATCGCAAGGTCTATCATTGACTCTCCTTTAAATGAAACGGAGGATCAATACACATATGCCGATTATGAAGAGGCAGAGCAGGAGGCACCATTTGGAACACCGGAGATAAAGATTAAGAAAATTACCGGATGGAAGATAGCGGCAGTTTGTGTCGGGATTGTGCTGATTTTGGTGCTTGTAATTTCGTTGCTCACTGGGTTGATCAGTATGTTGGCACCTGTGCTGGTTCCTCTTCTTGTGATTTGGATTGTGCTGCGAATCGTAGAAAATCACAGGCGGTGAGAAGAATCTGAAAATAGTAAAAATGGGGAAAAGTGGGGGAGAATAAGCCTAAAATAGCAAAATAAAAGACCGTTGGGGGAGCCAACGGTCATTTTTGAGGGGAGTATAAATAATTAATAAGGGGTTGTAAGAAGTTTCCTTCCTACAAGCAGTAGTATAATATAATACGTAATAAAAAGCAAGCTTAAATTAGAAAAAAAGCAAATATTGGCAAAATTTACAAATGCAAAACCTCCGGAAGCTGCATAGTTTTTTACTGAACAGGGATAATAAGAATGTAACTATTCACGAGTGAGCAGCAAATTGCAGGAGGAAATTTAAAATGGCAAAGAATGCGAAAACAACAAACAAAGCCAAAAACAGTGAATCTTATTCATCTTATTCTGATGGATATTCCGGAAACAGCAGCAAAGCTTCAGATCGAATGACATCAAAAAAATAGCAACAAGACATCAGATCGAATGACATCAAAAAACAGCAGCAAAGCATCTAACAAAAATAAGAATTCAGAGAGCAACGAAAATTCTTACGGAAATTGCGATTACTAATCAGCAGAAAAGAGCCAGTGCTGTAATACTTCAAATGTCTTAAATAGGAATACTTTTAAAAGAATCTGACAGAAAGCCTTTGGTAGTATGAAAATACCGCCGGAGGCTTTTTTATTGATGCGAAAATAGTTGTGCATCCAGACAAGTTGCGGTATCATAAAAATGAAATACAGAACATCGGGAGGAAGAAGATGGAGAAACTGGAACTGATTGCACCATGCCATTTTGGGCTGGAAGCAGTTTTAAAGAGAGAAATACAAGATTTAGGATATGAGATTATAAATGTAGAAGATGGAAGAGTGACTTTTGCCGGGGATGCAAGTGCGATTTGCCGGGCGAATGTGTTTTTGCGGACCGCGGAGAGAGTGCTGCTGAAGGTTGGAAGTTTCAAAGCAGTGACGTTTGATGAATTGTTCGAGCGGACCAAGGAGATCCCGTGGGGAAAAATATATTCCGGAGGATGGAAAATTTTGGGTGGCCAAGGCCGCTTCTGTAAAGAGTAAATTGTTCAGTCCTTCAGATATTCAGTCTATCATGAAAAAGGCGATGGTTAACCGGATGAAGCAGCATTATCATATTGACTGGTTCGAAGAGAATGGGGCGTCTTATCCGGTGAGGGTATTTTTAATGAAAGATATCGTGACGGTAGGAATCGACACTTCGGGAGTTTCTCTTCATAAGAGAGGATATCGTCAGTTGTCCAGCAAAGCGCCGATTACAGAGACATTGGCAGCCGCTTTGATTTTGTTGACACCGTGGAAAAAAGACAGGATTTTTATAGATCCATTCTGTGGAAGTGGGACATTTCCAATTGAGGCGGCGATGATCGCTGCCAATATCGCACCGGGGATGAATCGCTCTTTCACGGCGGAGGAGTGGACAAACTTGATTCCGCGAAAACTCTGGTACGAGGCGGTGGATGAGGCGAATAGCCTGATTGACGATGATATTGAAGTGGATATTCAGGGATATGATATTGATGGGGAAGTTGTAAAAGCGGCCAGAGAGAATGCGAGAGAGGCAGGCGTAGAGCATTTGATTCATTTTCAGGAGCGGGCAGTAAAAGATTTAAGACATCCAAAGAAGTATGGATTTATCATCACCAACCCTCCATATGGAGAGAGACTTGAGGAAAAGTCTGCACTTCCGGCTCTGTATAGAGAATTCGGTGAGAGCTTTAAGAAGCTGGACAGCTGGTCGGCATATATGATTACGAGTTATGAGGAAACGGAACGGTATTTTGGAAGGAAAGCAGACAAGAACCGAAAGATTTACAATGGAATGCTAAAGACGTACTTTTATCAATTTCTCGGTCCAAAGCCGCCGAGAAGGAAGAAATATCCGGAAATTTAGACAGAACATAAATAGAAAGTGAATGACAATGCAGGATATGGATGTGCAAAGAAAAGGATCTGTATCCTGCTTGCAAAAAGGGACAGGGAGAAAGAACATGGAAAGAAAGATCATATTTGCGACAGGGAACCAAGATAAAATGAAAGAAATCCAGATGATTTTAGAGGATCTCGGAATTGTGGTATCCTCAATGAAAGAGGCTGGGATTGACGTGGATATCGTAGAAGATGGAACCACATTTGAAGAAAATGCGATGATCAAGGCAGAAGCGATTGCAAAATTGACAGATGCAATCGTGCTGGCAGATGATTCGGGATTGGAAATTGATTATTTGAATAAAGAACCGGGTATCTATTCGGCGAGATATGCAGGAACAGATACTTCTTATGAGATTAAAAATAATCTTTTGCTGCAGCGTTTGGAAGGAGTTCCAGATGAGAAGCGCACAGCAAGATTTGTCTGTGCAATCGCAGCAGTATTTCCAGATGGAAGCAAAGAGACTGTAAGAGGTACTATTGAGGGGCGGATTGGATATGAGATTGCCGGAGAACATGGATTCGGATATGATCCGATTTTTTATCTTCCAGAATACGGATGTACAACTGCAGAACTGGACCCGGAAAAGAAGAATGAACTTAGCCACAGGGGAAAGGCACTCCGTTTGATGAGAGGGATTATCGAGCAAAAAATGCAGCAGGAAGATTAGGATCCAAAGAAATAAGAGGTTCGTGTTCCGAAAAAAGGAAACGCTAAAATAATATTCGAAGAAAATGACAGGTGAAAGAATGAAGATACTGATCGTGAGCGATACGCATGGGAGACACCGGAATCTGGAGGGGGTTCTGGACAGAGAGGGACCGATTGACATGCTGGTCCATCTTGGAGATGTAGAGGGGGGAGAAGACTACATCTGTGCACTGGCAGACTGTGAGACACATATTATTGCGGGAAATAATGATTTCTTTTCAGATCTGAGCAGGGAGTCAGGAGTTTTTATAGGAAAGTATAGAGTGTTATCACACATGGGCACTCTTACTATGTCTCTAATGGGAACGAAAAGAACTGAAAAAAAGAGGCAAGAAGACGAGGGGTAGATATTGTAATGTATGGACATACTCATGTGCCGCATCTGGAAGTAGATGGAAAATCTTACTGTGCTCAATCCGGG
>ENA-OQAB01000100-OQAB01000100.1-human-gut-metagenome-genome-assembly--contig:-NODE-100-length-47057-cov-4.047496_pt1 | contig 47057 bp, 46 predicted proteins | sample MGYA00242490_ERZ504517 | MGnify/ENA primary metagenome ERZ504517 (study PRJEB26092, sample SAMD00036298) | human gut metagenome | host: Homo sapiens | study: EMG produced TPA metagenomics assembly of...
GAATAACGAACGGACGCAAGAAGTTCATCGCTGCCGTCAAAGCCATATCGCGCTTAAATCTGTATTTCCGTTAAAAAATAAACGCCTTCGAAGACTCGTCTTTGAAGGCGTTTTGTCGTGTTAACCAAGCGAAAGACTCTTTGAAAGACTTGTTGACGCCTTTTGATGAGGTTTTGTGTTGCCGACCTTCGATGTCGAAACGATCAAGTTGTGCAACTGCTACCGCGTAGCCGTCATGCCGGGGACGACGCCTTGAAAGACGTCGTAACAGCCCTTGAATGCGGCGCAGACGTCGTCAAGATCTTCCCGGGTGACCGTGGTAGGCATGAAGGCCCTTAAAGCCATTCACGGTCCCTTGCTGCAGGCCCCGCTCATGCCGACGGGCGGCGTCAACGTCGACAATGCCGGACGGAAGATGGATACAGCCGGCTGCGTCGCTGTGGGTGCCGGCGGAGCCTTGACGGGCGGCGGAAAAACCGCTGCAGAAATTACGGAAACGGCGAAGAAGTTCGTTGCAGCTGTCAAAGCCGTACGCGCTTAAATCTGTGTTCCTGTTAAACATACGAAAAGCCTCGGAGATTCGTCTCCGAGGCTTTTTTCTCCTTGAGGCAATGATCCTTTTTGCGGAAGCTTCTTCTTTATCGCCTAAAGCGCTATGGAGCGACCTTGCGGCCTCTGATTAGAACTTTGCATCCCTGCCTCGATATAGTTATGATTAAACGTTGCAACCGCTGCCACGTGCGTCATGCCGGGGGGCTACAACCTTGAAAGATGTTGCAACCGCTTTTTAATGCGGCGCTGACGCCGTTAAAACCTTCCTCGATGCCCCGTTGTTAGTCGCACGGTCATCCACGTCCTTTTCGGGCTTTTCTGCAGTATTTCGATTTTTGCGAGCTCCGAAATGATCGGCCCCTTTTTCCGGACCCGAATTCTTGCTTCGGGTAATTCGTTTTTTTGTGTGTGTTAGCGCCGGACTGGGATAATCTCGTGGCAGCCCGGATATTTTATGGATGTTTACATCAATCTAAATTAGTTTAAATCTCACTTGCGCTTGCGGAATAAATGGCTTAATGGAGAGGACTATTGACATTTAAATAATGGTAAATATATTTAATGTAGTTTATTTATAACGACGGGCTTAAGCCGACTATATTGTAAGCGTTGACATTACTTTTAAAATCGACTAGGATATAGTTGTAAGTTTATTGGTTATAACTATAGATGTGCTATTTTTCTTAGGAGGTACTATTATGGATAAGAAACTCATCGACTTTATGGTTACGAAAACTCAGGAATTAGTGGCAGCACCCAGCTGCAGCCCTGCCTTGAAAAAAGCGGCCCAGGAATGGCTTGATGCCGCTGATAAAGAGGCAGCGACTCCGGCCTATGTTGAAGCCTTGAAGCAAGGCGTATCGACGATTGATGAACTCCTCGGCTTTGCCGGATCGGATACGGCTGCGAAGGTTTTGGGGGCAGATGCTGCTGCTCAGCTCTTGGATCATGCCAAAGATCTTAAAGCCAGTGGGGCTAAGTTCTGTGACTGCCCGGCCTGCACGCCTTCTTTGGCCATTCTCCGTGAAGTGGGGGCTCTTTAAGGATGCAGATTTCCAGTCGCCTTACGATGGCTGTCCACACCTTGCTGTGCATTGCATATTTTGAAAAGACCGAAAAGGTGACCAGCAGTTTCATTGCTTCCAGTGTCGGTACCAATCCGGTCATTATTCGGAACCTGCTTACCCAGCTAAAGGCGGCCGAATTTATTGATGTCAAGCGAGGGGCCGGAGGGGCTACGTTGAAGAAGCCTTTGGAGAACATCAGTTTATACGACGTTTACCATGCCGTTGACTGCATCCCCAGCGATTCTCTGTTTCATTTTCATGAGCACCCCAGTCCCCAATGCCCTGTCGGTAAAACCATCCACCTCAGCCTCGACGATAAGTTGAGTCAGGTACAGCAGGCGATGGAAGAGCAAATGCGCCGCATTTCGCTGGCTGATATGGCCGGGACGATGGAAAAGGCTATTGACCAGCAATGTTGATTTGGTAAAGGGAGGGCAACATGGTTCGACTCATCCTATTTCTTCTGGCTCGCCATAATCTGTGGCTTCGTCCTTTATCGTGGTTTACTCGCTTTGGTCACGGCCTGTTTATCCTCTATGGCTTGGGGGCCTGGTTTCGCCCTAAAAACGAGAAGGAACAACGGAAAGAACGGAAAACGCTGCTTTATTGCTTATTTTCGGTCATTCTCGCCTCATCTGTTTCGTGGTTTATTGGCAAATTGTGGTATCGGCCGAGGCCTTTTGCTCGCGGTAAAGGGGAAGCTTTAGTTAAACATAAGGCCAATGCCTCTTTTCCCAGCAATCATGCTATGAATAGTATGGCCGTCGCCGTTATGCTGCTTTTACGACGAAATATTTGGGGCTTCCGGCCTTGGCCTTGTCCGGTATTTTAGGCGTTTCTCGTGTCCTCTGCCGCCTTCATTACGTCAGCGATGTCCTCGGCGGATTCGTCTTAGGGGCCGGCTCCGGTTATGCCGTTTACCGGAGTAAACGATGTTCACAACTGGCCGACAGACTCCTCTATGGCTGGCATATATTTACGTATTTGCTGCGGGGGTTGTTGAGACGATGAAAGAAGACTGTGCATTTGGGCTTTACCCGATGCACAGTTTTTTTGCGCCGATGATTTTGTGAATAATATAGAACAAATTGCCACCATAAAGAGACATTTCTATGCTATACTGAGGAATAGCGAGAGTAAAACTCAAAATGATTCGAGAAAGGTGGTCTTGCATATGAAGCATACCAAGGTAATGGCGGCAGTTCTCTGCTTGTTGATGACCGGCGGGACGGTTTTTGCTGCCGATGGAACCATGACATCGCCGGTGTCAGTAGATGCGACGGCTTCAGCGACCCGGGCTAAGGCCGAGTCCTCTGTCAATGCTGTTTACAGCCTCAATCTGGATACGACAAAATACGAAAAGAAGACGATGACTGTCGACGGCAAGAAAGTGGCCTTTTCGGGCCTATGAAAAACCGCGTTTACGTAGCTCATCCTGTCGATACGACCTACCAATCGATGAATATTTACGTCCCTGAAGGTTATTTTAAGGGGAAGACGATCAACGGCTATACGGCTAAAACGGCTCCGATTTTTATGCCTAACACCGTCGGAGGCTATATGCCGGGCGAACCGGGGACCCCATCAGAAAAGGATCGCATGACCAGTGGTGCCAACGCCATTCTTACCGCCTTGTCTAAGGGCTATGTCGTGGCCGCTCCCGGAGCGCGGGGACGGACCAGTCAAGGTGCTGATGGAACCTATACCGGTAAAGCGCCGGCCCTCATCGTCGACATGAAGGCTGCCGTCCGCTACGTACGCCATAATGCCGGCCGTTTACCCGGTGATACGGAAAAAATCATCTCCAATGGGACCAGTGCCGGCGGTGCCTTGTCTTCCCTTATGGGTGCGACGGGGAACAGCTCCGATTATGAACCGTATTTAAAGGCCCTTGGTGCTGCCAATGAACGGGATGATATCTATGCGTCCAGCGTTTACTGCCCCATTACCGACCTCGACCACGCTGATATGGCTTATGAATGGATGTTTAATGGGGTAAACACCTATCACCAGAGTAAGGGCGGCATGATGCCTCCTATGGCACCGGGGGGATGCTCCTAAAGAATCGGAGGGAGCTGCCAAGGTCCCTGCGGCTGTTATGAATCGCCCTGATAATGCGCCTATGGAGGCGACGACAGGGACTGAGATGACGGCAGCCCAGCAGCAGGTTTCTAAAGAGTTGAAAGCAGCCTACCCCGATTACATTAACGGACTGCACCTTGTCGATAAAGACGGAAAAGCCTTGACCCTTGATGAAAATGGACAGGGATCCTTTGCAGAATACATTAAATCGATTTACATGGCGTCTGCTCAGACGGCGCTGGACCAAGGAATCGATTTATCGTCTAAATCGTGGCTGACGATTAAAGACGGGAAGGTTGTCGATATGGATTTAGCCGGTTATGCCCGTGACGTCACGCGGTTAAAGGCGGCCCCGGCTTTCGACGCTTTGGACTTGAGCTCCGGAGAAAATCAGGAATTTGGGACGGCATCGATCGATAAACAGCACTTTACCGACTATGGGGAAAGCCATTCTCTGACGACGGCAACGACGGCGGATAAGGCCATCGTAAAATTGCTTAACCCATTGAATTATATCGGTAAGTCCCATGTTCAGACGGCTAAATATTGGCGTATCCGTCACGGCGAAGCCGATCGGGACACGGCTATTGCCGTTCCGGCTGTCCTTGCACTCAGGCTGCAGCAGGCCGGATATGAAGTAGACTTTGCTTCTCCTTGGGGACAAGGCCACGGCGGTGATTATGACCTGGCAGAACTCTTCGCCTGGATGGATAAAGTAGGCCATAAAGGCTTATAATAAGATACCTCAATAAAAAAGCATTGCCTCCGTACGAGACTTGAGGCAATGCTTTTTTGCTACCATAAATTGTCTTCTTCGTTAAACTTCCAAGTAAACGGATCGGAGATGACGGTCATATCGGACCGACCTTCGATATCTTCCAGGCAGGAGGTGGAGCACTCGATTTCTTCCAGTTTCAGGGTATTCTTAATGCGCACGACCTTGGCGTTATTGGGATCCGTCAGGAAGGCATGGGCCATGGCCATTTCGATGGCATCTTTGTCGCTGTTGCCGTAAAGAGGCAGCAAGGCCATGCGGAATGATTTGGCCGTAATGCAATTGGTGTAAACAGAGGCAAAATCCATCTTGTTGACGAAACGGTAACTGACGATGTCAGCCATACCGCAGCCCGAGCCGTTTCCGTGAGAGGCATCGGTAATGTCGAGGATGACGATTCGTTCGATGTCCGGAGCCAGTGAACGAAAGGCTTCTTCTTGGCTGAATCGTTCCGTCCGCCCGGTGATGTTGGGGTCCATGCCGGTGCCGCTGATTTCCTTGCCGATTTCATCGACGATCAGGACGTCGATATGGGGCAGCTTCAAGCGCGGCATTTGTCCTTTTGCCAGGGCCTGCAGGGCTGCGTCTCGTTCGAAAAATTTATCCGTAGGGATGACTTCCAAGGCCGCGATGTCGTCGCTGGGGCTTTGGACCATGCCGACGGAAAAGACGACGTTTACCTTGTTTAAGAATGCCTTGGCGACCCGTTCCAAGTTGGGGCCAAAGGTATCGTAACCGCGTCCGTGGAAGGCCGAAGCCCCTTTGTGTTTCCCGCAGCCGATACAAATCATCTTCAAGAGACCCGATTCGTGCTCATATTTAAAGTGGGTATGAGGTTTAATTTTGTTAAACAAAATGATGCCATCGGCTTCATAGGCATTCTTGTCGCAGTAAATCGGAAAGCCATCGTCTAAGGTGGCAACGGTGACGACGTCCATGGTCGATAATACCGGGACGCCGAGGTATTCCTCGTTGATTCCGAATTGGGCCAGATGGGCTTTTTGGCCTTCTGCCGTGGCTCCGGCATGACTGCCCATGGCCGGGAATACGAATGGCTGTGCTTTCCAGGCTTTCAGTTGGTCACAAAGGACTTTCATGAGTTCTTTATAGTGGGGCAGGCCGCGGCTGCCGGCCGTAATGCCAATCCGTTTTCCTTCCAGGCCCTTGATGGTTGTATCATCGAGGGAGTGGAGCTGCTCCTTTAACTGGCCAATGGGATCGGCCAGGTTCTGTGACGGGAAGCTTTGCCGGACTTTTATCATTTCGGGAATGACGATGCCTTCGGTTAAGGACTGTTTATCGAGTTTGGGAAAGTGCAAAGAAAGGACCTCCTTCTGGTGAATCAATAATGGGTTGGAATGCTTGCTTTTATTATACGCGATTGCTCAAAAATATACAAAAAAAGTCCTCGCTGCGAAGACGATAATCGAAGCGAGGATTTTTTTAGAAAAACTTTTTTAATTTCTAACAGAAATTTAATACACCGTATATCTTACTTACTTGTTCGAACCGTTATCCGGAGTGAACTTGGTGATGAAGATGTGACGGATGAAGATGACAATCATGGCAATGAAGGCGATGAGGCCGAGGATATCAGCTGTCGACTGGAAGTCTTTGCCAACCAAGGCCAAGGGGTTTTCGCTGCCGCCGGAAGTAACCGAAACGACGATGAGCAGGGCGATGATGACGCCCATGAGGCTTTCGCCGACGATGAGGCCGGAAGCAAAGAGGACGCCGCGGTGGTTGCAGGCTTCAACATCTTCTTCTTCATGGCCCGGGCTGCGGCGAGCGGCACGAGCTTTCAAGGAACGATTGACGAAGTAACCCATAACGGAGCCGATGACCAAAGGAATTTCAAGGGTAGGCGGTAAGTAAATACCCATGCCGATAGCCAGGGGCGGTAAGGCCAGGGCTTTCGTGTTTTTCGTTAACAGTAAATCGATGATGATGGCAACGATGCCGACGCCGACGCCGAAGAGAATGTAATTCCAGTCGAGGCTGGCGCTGAAGATACCTTGGGCAATGGTCGTCATCAAGGTTGCCTGCGGAGCTGCCAGGGCCTGAGTCGGATCCATGCCGGCACGGGGCAGTGCACCCGTAAAGCCGTAAGCCTGGTACAAGAGGTTCAGTACCGGAGCGATGGCGAAAGCGCCGACGATAGAGCCCAAGATGAGGGCGACCTGCTGTTTCCAAGGTGTAGCACCGACGATGTAGCCGGTCTTGAGGTCCTGCAGGTTATCGTTGGAAATCGCAGCGATGCTGACGATAACGCTGGTGATGAAGATGGCCAATGCCGTTGCAAACTGGGTTCCCTGAAGGGTTTCAAAGACACCGGCTGAAGAGCCGAGGCCGAGGACGACCAAGGACGAGATGATGATGCCGAGAATGCCGATACCGGAGATCGGGCTGGCGGACGTGCCGATCAAACCGGCCATGTACCCGCAGGCAGCGGCGACGAAGAAGCCCATGAGGATGGCGACTAAGATGCCGATGACGATGAACATGAGGGTGACCGATAAGGAAAGACCGGCGTTGCTTACGAAGTTATAGAAGGTGATGAACAGCCCGATAAGGATAGCCAGGAATACGAGGCCGACCGATTTCGGCGTCATATCGATATCTGTGTGGTGGAGCTGTTTCTTTTCTTCCGTGTCGTTGGCGCGAAGGGCGTCGATCGACATTTTAATGCCGTCGACGACCGGTTTTGCCAAGCGGATTAAGGTCCAGACAGCGGCGATACCGATACAACCGGCACCGATGAAGCGGACTTTCTGAGCCCAAATTGTCTGGGCAAAAGCAGCTGCCGATTGGCCTTCAGCCGGCGTCAGCATCGAGGTCAGATAGGGAACGAAGACGTACCAGGACAAGAGGGTCCCGACTAAGATAGCGATACCGCTGGTGATGCCGATGAGGTAGCCGGCGCCGAGAAGGGCCGTTGAAAAACCGAGCGGAATCTGGGTGACGGCTTTACCGAAGTGGAGCCAGTAGCTGAATTCCGAGGAGAGGACGTGGAAGCCGTTGGAGCAAAGGCTGAACAGGCCGGCCAGTGCCGTACCGCCGACGATGTCTTTCATGCCCGTTTCCTTTTTAGCTCCCGCTGTACCATCCGCTTCTTCTTTGCGGATTTCGCTGCCGACTTTTAAGATTTCAGCAGCAGCTCGGCCTTCCGGATAAGGCAGGTCGCTGTTGACGACCATGGCACGTCGGAGGGGAATCGTAAATAAGACCCCGAGAGAACCGCCGCAGGCGCAGAGCAGTAACGTTTCCATGAAGGGGAATCCTTGCCAGTATCCCAGCATGAGCAAGCCCGGCAGAATGAAGATGATTGCAGATAAGGTGCCGGCAGCTGATGCCTGCGTCTGTACCATGTTGTTTTCCAAAATGTTGGAATCTTTGAACATGCGCAGGATTGCCATGGAGATGACTGCAGCCGGAATGGACGAGGAGAACGTCAGACCGACTTTTAAGCCCAAGTATACGTTGGATGCCGTGAAGATAACGGTGATCAAGGCCCCGAGAATCATCCCGCGGGCGGTTAATTCCGGCATACTTGGGTAGTTCACAGTCAAGTTTGATTGTGGTTTCATAGAAAAACCTCCCAAATAAGAATTAATGAGTACAAAAATGTACTAACACAATAACAATTATATTATACTCATTTTTTGTGCATTCGTCATATATCAAAATGTACACTGGACACGGAAATTAGCTTGTATAATTACTTTTTCGCAATTTATATTCTACATTATGGAATTGTAGCTTGAAAAGGGCCGCCGTGGTATAATAAAAAGCGATTACACAAGTAGAAAGCTACTTTTGAAGGGAGCGTTATACTATGCATGATAATGAAATTATTGAAGGCATTATTGCCGAATTTAAAGGACTCGCCAAACATCCGCGCCCGTCTCATCATGAAAAAGCCGTCAGCGATTACATCGTAAGCCGCCTTCGTGAATTAGGCGTTACCGACGTCGTTCAAGATGACGTTTACAATATCGTTGCCAATGTTCCGGCCAGCAAGGGCTGTGAATCCTGGCCGATTACGGTCCTTCAGGGCCATATGGATATGGTCTGCGTCGCCAAACCGGGCGTCGACTTCGACCCCTTGACGAGTGAAATTAAATTAGTCCGTGAAGGCAATATCCTCCGTGCCGACGGTACCAGCCTCGGTGCCGATGACGGCATTGCCGTAGCCCTGTCGCTGTACCTCATTCAGCAGGACATTCAGCACGGACCGCTTCGTCTCATCTTTACGACCGATGAAGAAACGGGAATGACCGGGGCTATGAATTTGGACCCGAAACACGTTCAGGATGTAAAGTATATCATCAACTGTGACTCCGAAGATATCGGCATGCTCGGCGTCGGTTCGGCCGGCAGCGTCCATACCCACTTCAACTGCCCCATCCATTGGCAGGCACCGAAGGGTAAACAGGCGTTTACTATTGAAGCTAAAGACTTTGTCGGCGGCCATTCCGGCGAAACGATCAATCGCGGCAAGAGCAACGCCATCAAAGCCCTGAGTTTGGCCCTGCGCCGAATCGCACAGGCCGGTGTCGCTTATACACTGGCTTCTATTGAAGGCGGCGTTGCTGCCAATGCCATTCCCTCCCAGGCATCGGCTGTCATTGTAACGGCTGACGAACAGGCCGAATCGTCCATTAAACAGGCGGTTCAGGAAGAACAGGCCCAGATCGCTGAAGTTTACGGCAGTGTGGAAACGAAGGCGCAATTCGTCGTAACCGCCGCCGATGTACCGGCGAAGGCATTCTCCGAAGACGATACCAAAGCCGTTGTAAACCTGCTCAACATCCTTCACTGCGGCGTCTTTGCCATGAATCAGATGCTGCCCAAACTGCCGGATTTATCGGCCAACATTGGGACGATTCGAACGGAAGAAGACGTCGTCGCCATTCAGTACTTCCCGAGAGCATCGTCTGACGGCCGTTTACGTGAATTTGCCCTGACCCTGCCCGTTTTTGCAGAGCTTACGGGCTGCACTATTGACTTGGCTACGCCGGAACCGGCTTGGGCCGAAAATCCCAAGAGTAAACTCGTTCCCTTGTTTGCCGACGTATATCGTGAAGAAGCCGGCAGAGATCCCCGCATTGAAGCCATGCACGGCGGCCTCGAAACGGGATACCTCTTCTCTATGAACCAGAATCTCGATATCATTTCCGTCGGGCCGACGACGCACGACATCCACAGTGCCGACGAATCGGTCGAACTCGATACAGTAGCGCTCTTGACCCGCATCGTTGCTAAGGCTCTGGGAAAACTCGACAAGTAATCGGTTGATGTAAACTGAATTTAAACGTACCCGCTTATGGGATTGTCCTGTAAGGCGGGTATTTTTTATATCTGTATGAGGTCGTGCAAGGTATCGCCTAAGGCGTCTAAGTTGACGGGCAGGCGATGGAGGGGAATAGCGCCGTAACCGATGAGAATCTGGTGCTGCGGACTGTCTTCAGGATCGGCCCAATAGGGTCTCAGCGAGTAAACGCCGACTTCATTTTGTCGGAAGCGGCGGAGGATTTCTGTTTCTGTGCAATCCGTACGGAGTTCGAGGACGAAGTGCATGCCGCCGCCTCCTCCGTGGATGCGGACTCCTTGGGGAAAGTTTTCTTCTAAGTAGCTGCGGATCAAAGCGTGCTTTTTACGAAAATCATTTCGTAGGGCGTTTACTTGCTTTTCATACTCGCCGCTCTCCATGAAGTCGGTCATGGCCAGTTGAAGGAGAGAAGGCACGGGAGAACTGTAGAAGGGATACTTCGCAGCAAAATCGAAAGACAGGGCCGGGGGCAGGACGACATAGGCCAGGCGGATGTCCGGAGCCATCGTTTTGGAGAAGGTTCCTAAATAAAAAGTGCGGCCATAGGTATCGATGGATTGGAGGGACGGAATGGGCTGCTCTTCATAGCGAAGTTCACTGTCATAGTCGTCTTCAATGATGTAATGGCCGCCCTTTTCAGCCAGCTGCAGCAGCTCCAATCGATGCTTGATGGGCATGATTTGCCCTAAGGGAAACTGGTGGGACGGCGTGATACTGATTAAAGACGGCGGGAGGCCTTGTAAGGATGGAAGGTCGATTCCCCCGGGGCCGACCGGAACGTAGTGCATGGCATAGTTCTGGTGCGAAAAAACGTCTCGCGTACCGCGATAGCCTGGATTTTCCATGGCGAATTCGTATTTTTCAGGAGGCATGAGTTGTGTGATCAGACTTAAAGAATGGTGGTGGCCGCTGGTTATGATGACCTGTTCCGGGCGGCAGCGGACGCCGCGGAACCGTTTCAGATACCGGCAAAGCCATTGCCGAAGAACGAACAGCCCTTCCGGCGGCTCATAGAGCAGGATATTCCGATTTTCAAGATCGGCCAGGGCATTGTTTAAGGAATGGCGAAAGGCTCGATTTCGATAGACGTTGCGGTCGATACCGCCGTAGCGGAAGTCATAATGGGGCGGGCGTTCTTTTGCAGGCGGTGTGAACGGCTCTGCCGCTTGAGATTCATCTGACTGAGGCGGCAGGGCTTCGACGTAGAATCCGGAGCCGCGCGTGCCGTAGATGTAGCCTTCTAATTCCAGTTGACGATAGGCCGTAATGACCGTATTTCGGGAAATTTCGTACTCCCGGGCCAGCTTGCGAGTGGCCGTAAGTGCACTGCCGGCGGTCAGTTCACCGGATAAGATTTGCTAGTTTCAGGCCTTCGTAAAGTTGGCTGTATAGGGGCTGAGAACTCTTTTTATCGATGAGCAGCATCGGGGGCCTCCTTCCCATAAAATTGGACCTATAAAATAGACGTGAATTGAACCTTTTTTAGGACCTCTTTTTCTGTTAGTATACAGACATGCAAGAGAGCTTGCAAGATACAGTGCGACTGAAAAGGAGAATATGACTATGTTTATAGAAAAATTTTATGACTGCTTGAAACACGACGGAATTGTAGCCGTAGCCACGGCATCGAAAGAAGGCAAGGCTCATGTAGTAAATACGTGGAATAAATACATCATCGTTACAGACGATGAAAAGCTGCTCATTCCCTGCTATGGTTTCCGTAAGACCGAGCGGAACATCGGTGAAAATCCTTACGTTGAAATTACTCTGGGAAGTCCGGACATCATGGGCTACAAGAGTATGGGGACGGGGTTCCTCCTCATCGGGACGGCTGAATTCCTGTCGTCAGGGCCGCTTTTTGAAGAAATGCACGACAAGTGCGATTTTGCCAATCGCGTCATGGTCTTTACGCCGGAAAAATGCACCCAGATGATTTGATGTAAAGACGTTTACACGACGTTTATTATTCGATGGCGTGCGTGTTTTTATGAAAGCTTCAGATTATCAATGTGACTTTAACCATAAGAAAGCCCCCAAAAGCGGCCAGTGCACGGCTGCCTTTGAGGGCTTGTTGTTTTTGCAACGGTTTTCTGGAATGTGATTTGATATAATAGGATTAACTATAATAAGGGGGAATGAACATGAGTAAAACCCATATTGATGAATTGGTGTCTCCCGATTATTTTAATCGGAAAGAGTGTGAAGGCTGCGGCTGCTGCATCAGTATCTGTCCGTACGACGCCTTGTCCATGGAAACCTGTGCTGACGGGGTTGAACGGCCTCGTGTCGATATGACCAAGTGCCTTCGCTGCAATCGCTGCGTCGATGCCTGTGAAATTTACAAGTGCTATGGCCCGACTTCGGAAGCGATATGATTCGGCGTTATTCGCGGCCGAATAAATACTTTGTATCGTAGCTTAAATCCATATACTGGGCAATGGTCTCGTCGTCGAACCCGTATTCTTCCGACTTGCGAGTCAATTTGCCCCATTTCATCTGCATTTTTTTCTTGGGCGGCAAGGGTTCTTCGTATTCGATTCGAAGTTCCTGTGCTTCTTGGGAGCGGTCCTGTACTTTTACGAATAAGCCCTTATCAAAGGTCAACTCGTAGATTTTGCGGAAGGCATGGGGAAGCTGGAAGCCGAAGGGGACGAAGTATTTGTCGATGAAGCCGTTGGCAATCAAGATGGAGCCGCTGTAATCGATGATGTGTTCGAGGTCGTATTTCAGGTCGCCGGCAGGAGAATGAAAGGCTTCAGGCAGAACGCCGTCGATAGCCGGGGGCTCCATGCCGTTGTTGTTGGTCAATAACTTATGAAGGGTCAGCATTTTTTCGTCGTTAAATCCGAAAACGGCTGTATATCCGCGCAGGCATGCTTCGTTATACATGATGGGATGAAGGCCGAAATCTTCGATATTAAAGAAGTCGTCGACCTTTTCGATGGCGACAATGCTGAGTTTGAAGGTGGCAAAATCGAAGCCGTCAAAAAATTGAGCGCGCATGATAAGTCTCCTTATTCGACAAAGATGGGCGTGTTGTTTTCAAAGCGGGCGATTCTGGCTAAGGATTCCACACGGAAACCGGCTTTTTCAAGGGTTTCCCGACCGGTCTGGAAGGTCTTTTCGACGACGATGCCGATGCCTTCAACGGTGCAGCCGGCCTGAGCCGCAATCTGCGTAAGACCGACGGCTGCGGCGCCGCTGGCCAAAAAGTCGTCGATGATGAGAACCGATTCCCCGGCATGGAGATAGTCTTTGCAGACCGTTGCCGTGTACTCTTCTTCTTTCGTATAAGAGTAAATTTTTGCCGTATACTGTTCACCCTTGGTGAGCAGTGATTTTTTTTTGCGGGCAAAGACGACAGGGCAATTGTTCATGGCAAGGGATGCCGCATAAGCGACGGCAATGCCTGAAGATTCAATGGTGATGATGCGGTCGATGTGAACATCCTTGAAACGGCGGGCAAATTCCTGGCCGACATGATTGATAAGAGCCGTGTCGATTTGCTGATTCAAAAAGCTGTCGATCTTTAAGATACGATTGTCAATAACCAGACCGTCTTGTAAAATTCGCTGTTTCAATTCTTCCATTACTTCCGAGTCCTCCCTGGTGATGAGAAATGGTCAACCTTGTCTACTATAATAGTACTAGTCTAATACGATTTCATAGGCAAGTCAACAAAATTCTAAGTTTACTTATGGATTTAAAACGGGTATACTAAGGTTGTCTATTGATAAGTATCTATCTTTGAGGGAGGTTATGACATGCAGTCTATTCGACGTTTGTATGTTGCCAAGAAAGGTATTTTTGCTGATGAGGCAAAGCGATTACTCACTGATTTACAGGAAAACCTGTTGATAAAAGGGTTAACTGATATTCACATTTTCCACCGCTACGACGTATCCGGTCTCGATGATGCGGCTTTCGAAGCGGCTAAAAATATGATCTTCTCGGAACCGCCTGTCGATGCCGTTTACGATACACTGCCTACGAAGGAAGGCGATACGGTCCTGGCCGTCGAATACCTGCCCGGTCAATATGACCAGCGTGCCGATTCGGCGGTTCAATGCCTGCAGATGCTGACCATGAAAAATGACAGCCTCGTTCGGACGGCACAGGTAATCGTCCTGTCCGGCAGCTTATCGGCTGAAGATATCGATGCTGTCAAGCATTACTGCATCAACCCCGTCGAAGCTCGTGAAGCTTCGTTGGAACCGGCTGAATCGTTGGAATTGGCTTGGGAAAAACCGGCTGACGTCCCTACTGTCGAAGGCTTTATCTCCATGGATGATACGGCCTTGACCGACCTTTCGGCGCAGATGGGCCTGGCCATGAGCTTCGACGATTTGAAGTTCGTCCAGACGTACTTCCGCGACGAAGAAAAACGGAATCCGACGATTACCGAAATCCGAGTCATCGATACGTACTGGTCAGACCACTGCCGTCATACGACGTTCATGACTGAACTCACCGATGTTTCATTTGAAAAAGGAACCTTTACGGCTCCTATACAGCGGGCTTATGAATCGTATAAGACGACGCGGGAAAACCTGAACCGCAAGAAACCTCAAACCCTCATGGATATGGCAACCATCGCCGTCAAGGAATTGAAAGCTGCCGGAAAACTCGATAATCTCGATGAATCGGAAGAAATCAATGCCTGCACGATCATTATTCCCGTCGACGTCGATGGCGTCGAAGAAGAATGGCTGCTCTTATTTAAAAACGAAACCCATAACCACCCGACTGAAATCGAACCGTTCGGCGGCGCTGCGACCTGCCTTGGCGGTTGTATTCGCGACCCCTTGAGCGGCCGTTCCTACGTCTATCAGGCCATGCGCGTAACCGGTGCCGGCGATCCTCGTCAGGCTGTCCAGGATACTTTGGTCGGCAAACTGCCGCAGCGCAAACTGACGACCGGTGCCGCCAAGGGATACAGTTCGTATGGCAATCAGATCGGCCTGGCTACGGGTGAAGTCAAGGAATACTACAACCCGGGATTCGTCGCCAAACGTATGGAAATCGGTGCCGTTCTCGGTGCGGCTCCGCGGAAGAACGTCGTTCGCGAAGAACCCCTTCCCGGCGATATCATCATCCTCCTCGGAGGCAAGACCGGCCGTGACGGCTGCGGCGGCGCTACGGGTTCTTCCAAGAAACATACCGTTGAATCATTGGAAACCTGCGGTGCTGAAGTCCAAAAAGGGAACGCCCTGACTGAACGAAAGATTCAGCGCATGTTCCGCCGCCAGGAAGTCACGACGCTTATTAAGCGCTGCAATGACTTTGGTGCCGGCGGTGTTTCCGTCGCTATCGGCGAATTGACGGACGGCCTTGACATCAATCTCGATAAAGTTCCAAAAAAATACGAAGGCCTCGACGGAACGGAATTGGCTATTTCTGAATCTCAGGAACGAATGGCCGTCGTCGTGGCTCCGGAAAATGTCGATAAATTCATGAAATATGCTGCTGAAGAAAATCTGGAAGCGACGATTGTCGCCGTGGCTACCGATACGAAACGGCTGGTCATGCACTGGCGCAATCAGAACGTCGTCAATATTACTCGGGCTTTCCTCGATACCAACGGCGTTACTCAGCGGCGCAAGGCTTTGGTCACGGCACCGGAAGATAAGGATTTCTTCAAGGCACCGGATGTAAAAGACGTCGCTAAGACATGGCTCGATACGATGGGAACCTTGAACATCGCTTCGGAACAAGGCTTGGCCGAACGCTTTGACAGCACTATCGGGGCTCGCACGGTCCTCATGCCTTTCGGCGGTAAATATCAGAAGACGCCGGTCGAAGGGATGGTCGCTAAGATTCCCGTAGAACACGGGAATACGACGACGGCCAGCATTTTCACCCACGGCTACGATCCGGACCTCGCTATTTGGAGTCCCTTCCACGGCGCTCTCTATGCCGTCATCCAGTCCATTGCGAAACTCGTTGCCCTCGGCGGCGACCGTAAGAAAGTATACCTTACGATGCAGGAATTCTTCCAGAGCTTGGGCAAAAATGAAACCGCCTGGGGCCAGCCGGTCAGCGCCCTCCTCGGTGCCTTCGTCGCGCAGCAGGTCATGGAAGTCGCCGCCATCGGCGGTAAGGACAGCATGAGCGGTACCTTTGAACACCTGACGGTTCCGCCGACTTTGGTTTCTTTCGCCATTGCACCGGAACATACCGATCATATCGTATCGCCGGAATTTAAGGCTTCTGACGATGCCGTCCTCCTCTTCGATTTGCCGCGTGACGGCGAAGGGATGCCGGACTTCGATACCTTTAAACAGCATTGTGACTTCCTCCATCAAGCCGTCATCGACGGTAAGGTCAAAGCCATGCACGCCGTCGGTCAGGGCGGTATTGCAGCTGCTGTGGCTCAGATGGCCTTTGGCAACCGAATCGGTTTTGCCGTAGACTCAGCATTTGATGTACAGGAACTGTTTAACCTCCGTTACGGCGCCCTCTTAGTTGAAACCGACAGTGCGACGGCTGTTGCATGGAGTAAACGCGATCAGGTCAGCCTGGTCGGTAAGACGACCACGTCGGCAAATATCACGGCCGACGGCGTAACGATTGCCTTGAGTGACCTTCAGGAAGCTTGGGAAAAACCGCTGAATCAGATTTTCCCGATTAAGGATAAGGATGGCCAAGGCGACGCCGAACTGCCCTTGTTTACGACCTATGGTCCTCGCCGCAGTGAAGCCTTTGGCGCTCCGCATGTCTTTATTCCCGTTTGCCCGGGAACGAACTGCGAATACGACTCGGCAGCTGCCTTTGAACGGGCCGGCGCAACGACAGATGTCATGGTCCTTCGCAATAACACGCCGCAGGACCTGGCCGAATCGATTGAAGAAATGGCAAAACGCATGGCCAAAGCACAGATCATCATGTTCCCCGGCGGCTTCAGTGCCGGTGACGAACCGGAAGGTTCGGGCAAGTTCATTGCCACCTTGTTCCGGAATCCGGCCCTGTCCGAAGCCCTCGAAAGTCTCTTGTATCAGCGCGATGGCTTAGCCCTTGGCATCTGCAACGGCTTCCAGGCTCTGATTAAACTCGGCCTTCTGCCCTATGGCAAGATTCAGCCTTTGAAGGCCGACAGCCCGACCTTGACGTACAACTCCATCGGCCGTCACCTGTCCCGCATGGTCGACACCAAAGTCGTTTCGGTCATGAGTCCTTGGTTCAGCAGCTGTAAAGCCGGCGATATTCACACCGTCGCTATTTCCCATGGGGAAGGCCGCTTTATTGCGACGCCGGAACAGATTCGTGAACTCGCCGCCAAAGGCCAGATTGCAACGCAGTACGTCGACCTTTCCGGCAAAGCTTCTTATGAAAGCGAATACAACCCGAATCAGTCGGTCCTGGCCGTGGAAGGCATTACCAGTCCTGACGGTCGTGTCCTCGGCAAGATGGCTCATACGGAACGGTTCAGCGCCGACGATGTCTTTAAAAACATTGACGGCAATAAGCTTCAACCTATCTTCACATCCGGCGTAAACTACTTTAAATAACTGTAACCGACGACAGCCTTTCCTGCTTTTGACGGCGGAAAGGCTGTCTTTTTTCTTGCATTCCGTATAAGTCTGTGATATAATTAAAAAGCTTGATTTGTGTCAAGCTCCTAACCCTTCTTCGGGAAGGGTCATATGTCCAAAAGAGGAGGTGATTTCGTGAACAAGTACGAAGTCATGTTTATTGCACGACCGGTCGAAGAAGCAGAAGTAGATCCCATCGTTGAATTGGTATCGAACCTTCTTACCAAGAACGGCTGCAGTATCGAAAAGGTAGATCGTTGGGGGAAACGCCATCTGGCATACCCTGTTAAGAAACAGGCTGATGGCTACTACGTTTTGATTAACTTTGAAGGCGAACCTGAAGTCATCAAAGAAATCGACCGTGTCATCAAAATCCACGATACTATTCTGAAACACTTGATCGTCAAGATCGACGAATAACCGGAGGCGCAAAGGTATGAACTCAGTACAATTATTAGGGAATTTGGCTCGGGACCCGGAAATCCGTTTTACGAAGACCGGACGGGCTGTCGCTATGTTTACCGTTGCCTGCACGCGGTCGTATGTTCCGACCGGCAGTTCAGAACCGCGGGAATTAACTGATTTTATTCCTTGTGTTGCTTGGGGTAATTTGGCGGAAAACTGTGGCAATAACTTGACCAAAGGCAGCCGTGTCTTCGTTCAAGGCCGTATCTCGGTCCGTTCTTATGACGGCCAGGATGGTCAGAAACGGTATCGCACGGAAGTCGTTTGTGACTTTGTTGCCCAGACAATGGGATCAGAACATCAGCAAGCTGCTGCTCCGGCACAGCCTGCCAGTGTAGCGCAGCCGAAACCGGCTGCTGCCGGTGCCGGCTTTGACAGCATGGGCTCCAGCACGGATGAAGAAATCCCATTCTAAAAGGTCAGACACGCCCCTTCTAATTCTTGAAGGAGGAAACTATACATGAGAAGAGATCGCTCGAGAAAACCGAGAAGAAAAGTATGCAGCTTCTGCGTTGATCATGCTGAACTGATCGATTACAAAGATACTGCAAAGCTTCGCCGTTTCACAACAGAACGCGGTAAAATCTTGCCGCGCCGTATTTCCGGCGTTTGCGCTAAACATCAGCGTAAACTGACTGTTGCTATCAAACGCGCACGTGCTATCGCACTCTTGCCGTACACGGCTGAATAATATAAAAGACTGTCGCTGAGCGACAGTCTTTTTTTTGTGATTAAATTTTCTTTCCGTTTACATAACGGGCGACGATGTTGCGGTCGTCACCGTCGTAAATGAATTGCTGAAGCTTTTCAAAGGGGGTCCGTTCCAGTCCTTCGATATCATCGTCCATGTGGATGACTAAGGCGTCAAAATCGAAGCCTGTTTCGAAACTGCCGGTATTTCCATAAAAACGGCCGGGGCCCTTCGTGGCCAAGTACAAGCCTTCACCGATGGTGAGGGCTTTTTCTGACGGATGATTCAGTGAATAGAGCTTTGAAATTTCGATGGTCAAGGCGATTTGCTTGTTCATGGCCGGGGTATGGCCGGCGGCGACGTCACTGGCAATGGTGCAGGTCAACCCCTTCGTAAGATTTTCGCGGAGGGGCATGATGCCGCTGGTCAGATTGGCATTGGACTGGGCACAGTGGGTCAAGTAAACGTCTTTTTCTTTGAGTAAACGCTTTTCTTCGTCAGACAGATAGATGGCATGAGCCATCAGCGTTTTATGTGGGCGAAGCAGTCCAAATGCATCGTAAACGGCCGTATACGACGACAAATCCGGATGCAGTTCTTTGACCCAGGCGACTTCGTGACGGTTCTCTGACAGGTGGGACTGGACGGGAAGATCGTATGTTTCGCAGAGGCGGCCGAGGCCGGTCATCAGCTTTTCTGTCGTCGACGGGACGAATCTCGGCGTTGCGATGAAGCGAATACGGTCCAATTCTTCGCGGCTGCGGAGGACGAGCTCTTCCGTATCGGCTAAAGAACGTTCTGTATCTTCCTTTAGATAGTCCGGGCTGTTTCTGTCCATGTTTACTTTCCCGACGTAGCCTTTTAAACCCATATCTTCGGCAATGCGCATGAGTTTCCAGGTGGCATCCTTATGAATGGTGGCAAAGGCCGAAAAACACAGAGTCCCTTCGGCTTTTAAACGCGACAAGAAAGCACGGTAAACACGGGCAGCAAAGTCCGTGTCGGAAAAGCGGCCTTCCGCGGGGAAGGTATAGTTTTCCAGCCAAGGCAGGAGCTCTTCGTCAAAGCCCAAGCCGCGGTTGATGTACTGCGGCGCATGGATGTGGAGGTCGATAAAGGCCGGGATGATGATGTCCTTTCCGTAATCGACGACCGATGAAGGGGCTGCATGAGCCGGAAGGTCTTTGGAAAAAACCCCAGGACCTTACCGTCTTCGACTTGGATATATTGATTTTCAAGGATGATAAATTCTGCTTGCGATGGGGTATAGAGAAAATTTCCTTTTAGAAACATGTAAACTCCTTTTTTGCTTGTTTACTCCGGAACGTAGACCGATAAGAAGGATGGAAGAACCTTAATATCGAGGGGGAAAGACGGGCCAGAATCTCCGTCCATATTGGTCGAAAGGGGATGATCACTCAGAAGTTCAATGCGAACTTCTTCCAAAGCTTTTAAGGTCATCAATTCCGAGGTCAGGGGCTGTCCGGATAAAAATTCCGGAATGACCTTGATTAAATCCAGGTAGTTGAAATCTTTAAAGATTCCCAGCCAAATCTTTCCGTCATCGACTCGCGCCTGGGGTGCCAGATTGCGGAAACTGCCGACAGAGTTGGTCAGCATGGCGACGATGAGGGGCGAACGGTAGACGGAGGAACCTTCCGGCGTCGTGATTTTAAATAAAGATGTTTCATGGGCCTGCATGGCTTTGATGCCGGTCAGAAAATAAGCCAACGGGCCGAGGCGGGTCTTCTGCTCGATGGATACGTGTCCCACGGCTTCGGGCATGATTCCGGTGGCAATGGTATTGATGAAGTAGCGGTCATTGGCTTTTGCAATATCGACTTTGACGGTCTTGCAGCGCGGCAGGATATCAATAGCGACTTCCGGGTGGAGGGGGATGTTTAAAGCCCTGGCCAAGTCGTTGATGGTGCCCAAGGGAATGAATCCGAAGTCGATCGGTTTATTGGCCTGGGCCAGTCCGTTTATCGTTTCGTTGAGGGTTCCGTCTCCGCCCATGGAAAAGACGGCATCGAATCCGATCAGGGCAGCTTCCTTTGCCCATAGGGTGGCGTCTCCTGCCTGCTCTGTTTCTCGTAATTCCACGTCGTCGAACATGCTCTCCAATTGGCGTCTTAAATTTTCTTTGTGGTATTTTGCTCTCTCTCGCCCTGCTGTAGGGTTGATGATTAACATACACCGTTTCAACTTGCTTCTACTCCTTACCTTGTAAATTCTTCTCGAAATGCATGATGCAATTACTATTATAACGAGAAAAAAGCCGTTCGTGAAGGTGGCGGACAAGGATTTGTCTGAATTTTGTCGAAGTCTTTCTTTAGATAGGTTTCCGCTTAGTATTTTTCAGAAAAGGAGTAAGGTCTTATGAATTTTGATGGTACTGTCTACCCTTATGGATCTCATCGAGAGGTAGTTTACGGTCGCCGGGGCATGGTATGCACGTCTCAGCATTTGGCTGCCCAGGCCGGCCTCGATATGTTGAAACGAGGCGGGAACGCCGTTGATGCAGCTTTGGCGACGGCCATTTGCCTGACCGTTTTGGAACCGACCAGCAATGGTTTGGGGAGCGATGCTTTTGCCCTCCTTTGGATGGATGGGCAGTTGTACGGTATCAATGGCAGTGGTTGGTCTCCGGCAGCCCTGACGCGAGACCGATTAGTGGCTGAAGGATATGAGGAAATGCCACTGCGCGGCTGGTATCCGGTCATGGTGCCCGGTGCACCTGCGACGTGGGCCGAAGTGCATCGCCGTTTTGGTAAACTTCCGTTTAATGAATTGTTTGAACCGGCCATCACCTATGCTCGGGAAGGGTTTGTAGTCATGCCTAATTTGGCGGCCATGCTGGCTTACAGTGCCGACGCCTTTCGAGCTTATCGGGAGGATCCGCTTTTTCGCCCCTTGTTTGATACTTTCTTTCCCCGAGGAAGGACTCTCCAAGCAGGAGATATCTTGACACTGCCGGAGCTTGCGAACTCGTTGGAACTCCTGCGGGACAGTCATTGCCGCTCCCTTTATGAAGGCGAACTGGCTCAAGATATAGTTCGCTGGTCCATCGAAACAGGCGGCCTTCTTCGCGGCGCTGATTTGTCGGAATACTGCCCTCAGTGGGTAGATCCGATTCACACCGACTATCGAGGCTATGATGTATGGGAAATCCCGCCCAACGGACACGGATTAGTCGTCCTCATGGCACTCAATATTGTAAAGGGGTTTACTTTTGATAAACAACGAGACAATGCCGAATCGATTCACCGTCAGATTGAAGCCATGAAATTGGCTTTTGTCGACGGAAGAAAGTATATTGCCGATCCGCGGTTTATGAAGACGGCCGTTTCCGACTGGTTGTCTGATTCGTATGCCGAAAAGCGTCGAAGCATCATTTGCGATCAAGCCTTGATGCCGGAGCCCATCGATGTAAACTCCGGCGGTACCGTTTACTTATGCAGTGCTGACAGTGACGGCAATATGGTGTCTTTCATCCAAAGCAATTACAATGGCTTCGGTTCGGGCATCGTCATTCCGGGCCGCGGTATTTCTCTCAATGACAGAGGTCATAATTTCTCCATGGACACAGCCAGTGACAACTGTCTCGGCCCGAGAAAAAAATCGTACCACACGATCATTCCCGGCTTCTTGACGAAAGATGGGGAGGCTGTCGGTCCTTTCGGTGTCATGGGAGCCTTTATGCAGCCCCAGGGACAGCTGCAAGTCTTGTTGAATACCATTGACTATCACCTCAATCCCCAGGCGGCCCTTGATGCGCCTCGTTGGCAGTGGATCGGCGGCAAAACGATTGAAGTCGAGCCGGAAATGCCGCAGGAAGTCATCGACGGACTGCGCGTACGGGGCCATGATATCGTCGTCAAAGGCGATATTCAGACCTATGGCCGGGGGCAGATTATTTGGCGCAGTGAAGCGGGCGTGCTGGTAGGTGGAACGGAGCCCCGGGCGGATGGAACCGTGGCTGCCTGGTAAAGGGCCTTCCTTTTCTTCTCGTCTAAAATATGATAGGATGGAGAAAACAAAAGGAGGTATTATTCCCCAATGAAACCGATAAAACCAAAACTTTCCCTATTAGACACGGCGCCGACGCCGCTCCAGTATTTATCCGGCTTGTCACAGGAGTTATTCCGCGAAATATACATTAAACGCGATGATTTAACGCCCTTTGGCGGCGGCGGTAATAAGCTGCGCAAATTAGAGTATTTGATGATTGAAGCTTTGAATGCTCAGGCTACGACCATCGTTACCGTCGGAGCACCCCAGACCAACCACGGCCGGTTGACAGCGGCTATAGCGGCCAAATTCGGTCTGCACTGCATCATCGTTGCCGTCGGAGACCCCGAGACTGAATTGAGCGGCAATTTATTCTTAGACGGTATCTTTGGGGCTCGCGTCATCTTGAAGCGCGATGACGGCCGCCATAAGGATGTACAGCTCGAAGAAGCGGCTAAGAAGGTCATCGAGGTCGAAGTAAAGAAGGGTGAACAAGTTTACTTCATCCCCATGGGCGGCAGCGATACGACGGGCCTTCTCGGGTATATGGACTGCGCCCGCGAGCTCGATGCCCAAGCCAAAGAACAGCAAATCAGCGGGGCTACGGTCTACGTTCCCGTCGGCAGTATGGGGACCTATCTTGGCCTGTACTGCGGCTTGAAATCTATTGAATCTGATTTAAAGCTGATTGGCATTGCCGTCATGCCCTTTGATATGGAAAAATTAAAGGCCTACTTTACGCAGGCCAAAGAAGAATACGGATTTAATTTTGAGGGTGACTTCCACGTCGAAACGGGATATGTCGGCAAGGGCTATAATGAGCCGGAACCGAGGATTCGGGAAGCCATTTATACTATGGCCCGCCATGAAGGCATTTTGCTCGATCCCTGCTATACGGGGAAGATGTTTGCCGGTGTCCTGTCGATGATTAAGGAAAAGAAAATCAAGTTGGGACGCCAAGTCATCTTGCTCCATACCGGCGGTATGCCCGGCCTTTATGCAGCGCCTCATCGGGAAAAAAATCGAACGGGACGTGAAAAATCAGATCCAAGTCATAAAATAAAGACAAGAAAACTCTTAGAAAAACAGGTGCTGCAGGATGAAGTACGATAAGGCACCCATGACAGCTGTGCAGGGGATGGTCATGACCCAGGCCGTGACCATCTGACGGGCGACGCTCCAGTGGACGGCTTTAACTCGCTGGGCCGACCCGACGCCCATGATGGAGCCGGAAACGACGTGCGTCGTCGATACGGGCAGGTGAAGTAAGGTTGCTGAAAAGATGACGACAGCTGAGTTTAAGTCAGCTGCAAAGCCGTGGACGGGATGCATTTTAAAAATCTTGCCGCCGACGGTGCGGATGATTTTCCAACCGCCGACACTCGTCCCCAAGGCCATGGCCAGGGCGCAGAGGAATTTTACCAGGTCAGGGACTTCCAAGCTGGTGATAAAACCGCCGGATACCAGGGCCAGGGTGATGATCCCCATCGATTTCTGGGCGTCATTGGAACCGTGAGAAAAGGCCATCAGGGCCGCTGATACGACTTGCAGCCGGTTGGCAACCAGGTTTACTTTGGCCGGTTTAAAGGAATGGCAGACCATGAAGATGATCTTCATGATGATGAAGCCCGTAATGATGGCCGAGATTGGCGAGATGATGAGGGATAAGACGATTTTTAAAATCCCGAAGCCGTTGAGGGCGGCTGCTCCGGCAGAAACCATGATGGCACCGATCATGCCTCCTATGAGGGCGTGAGACGAGCTGGACGGCATGCCGACCCACCAAGTCAGGAGGTTCCAGATAATAGCGCCTACCAGGCCGGCAATGATGATCATTTCATTGATCAAGGTCGGCGAAACGACGATATCGCCGCCGATCGTCTTGGCGACGCCGGTCGAAATCATGGCGCCGAGGAAGTTTAAAATCGCAGTGCCGATGATGGCGACGCCGGGGCGAATGGCTCGCGTCGATACGCAGGTGGCAATGGCGTTGGCCGTATCGTGGAAACCATTGATAAAGTCAAAAACAAGGGCCAGGATGACGACCATGATGATAAGCGACGTATCAAGCATACTTCATGGTCACCTCTTTAACGGTATTTGCCAGGGTTTCGACGTTGTCTGAGGCTTCTTCCAGCGTCCCCAGGATGTCTTTCCAGCGGATGACGTTGAGCAGGTCTTTTTCTTCACCGCTGAACAGGCGGGAAATTTCCTGTCTGTAAAGATGGTCGATTTCCGATTCCAGTCGGTTTAAGCGTTCGGCATGGCGCATGAGGTTAGCTTGGTTGCGGTCGATGTCTTTTAAGAGGGAGAAAATCTTATTCATTTCTTCCCCCATGAGGACCAGCTGCTCGGTCATGGTAACGGCGGCTTCCGGAGCTGTGGTAACGTGGTACATGCTGGTACGCATTAAAGCGCCCTGAAGAGAGTCGATGCTGTTTTCGAGCTGGCAGGTCAATTTATAGAAATCTTCGCGGTCGATTGGCGTGATGAAAACGCGGGACAACTTGAAGATGATATCTTGATTGGTTTTTGATGATTCATGTTCTAATTTCACGATTTCCTTTAAATGAAGTGAAATCGTGGAAACGTCTTGCATAACTTCATGAGCGATGACAGCGCCGCGATGGAAATTTTCGGCGTTGGCTACGAGATAATCGAAGAATTCTTCGTGCTTGTTGCTGATACTGAACATGGTTATTCCTCCTATACAGACATGAAAAACATTATATAAGGGATATATCAGTATTTTGCAAAGAATATGTAAAGAACAGGTAAAATATAATGATGCGCTTTGATTTTTTTGCGGCGATGGTATAATGGAGTCATTGCTATTATTTTATAACGGTACTGCCATATACAGTCGTGGAATACGGCTCGCGATGGTGCTGATTTATTCTGAACATGAGGTGACTTTTACAAATGAATGAAGAACGAACCGCACAGATTCATCCCGTCGACGAAATGCTGCCGACTGGCCAACTGTTTGCTTATGGGCTGCAGCACGTCCTGGCGATGTATGCCGGTGCCGTTGCCGTACCTATCATTGTAGCCCAGGCTTTGCACCTGTCGCCGATGGAATTGGTCCACCTGATCAATGCTGATTTGTTTTCTTGTGGGATTGCTACTTTGATTCAGACTTTGGGATTTTGGAAAGTCGGTGCCAAGATTCCCATGATTCAAGGCGTTACCTTTGCTTCCGTAACTCCGATGATTCTCATTGGGGCTGAACACGGCATTACGGCGATTTATGGGGCTATCATCATTGCCGGCTTGTTTACTTTCTTGATTGCTCCGTTTTTTAGCCGATTCATTCGATTTTTCCCGCCCGTTGTTACGGGGACTATCATTACGATTATTGGGATTACCCTTCTGCCTGTCGCTGTAAACTGGATGGGCGGCGGGAATCCAAAGGCGCCTGATTTTGCCTCGCCGATGAATTTATTCCTCGCTTTCATTACTTTAGTTATTATCATTGCCATTTATCGCGGCGGCAAAGGATTTTTGAGCAACGTATCCGTCTTGTTAGGCCTTATCGGAGGGACGATTATTGCCATGGCGTTAGGGCAGACTGATTTTTCGGAAGTCGGAAACGCTTCCTGGTTTGGTCTGGTTACGCCCTTTTCCTTTGGCCTTCCGACCTTTGACATCGGCTTTATCTTATCGATGATGGTCGTCATGATCGTCACTATGGTAGAAACGACGGGCGACTGCATTGCTATCGGGTCGATCGTAGGCACTCCTATCGGACGTGACCGCTTGTCCCGCTGCCTCCGGGCTGACGGCTTGTCGACGGTCATCGGCGGTATCTTGAACAGCTTCCCGTATACGGCCTTTGCCCAAAACGTCGGTTTGATTGCCGTTACCCGCGTCAAGAGCCGCTTCGTCGTCGCCGCTTCCGGCATCATTCTCATTGCCTTAGGTCTCTTTCCGAAGATGGCCGCCGTCGTAGCATCGATTCCGAATTCCGTCTTAGGCGGCGCCGGAGTTGCCATGTTCGGCATGGTCATTGCCAGCGGCATCCGAGCACTGAGCAAGGTCGAGTTTGACGGCACCTACAACCTGATGATTGTTGCCGTCAGTATCGGCGTCAGCATGATTACCCTGACGGCGCCGAATTTCTTCCACAGCTTCCCGTCGTGGGCCAATATCGTTCTCCACAGCGGGATTACTTTGGGGAGTATCACGGCAGTCCTGCTCAATTTGATCTTGAATGGCTGCGGCAGGGAAGAGAATATAGATGGTAATTAAACAACTGTAAATGAAAGTAAATTCATTTTACCTGAAAGCGAGGGATTTTTTTGGCTGAAGAAAATGGTGGCCTTAACCTGTGCCGTTGCTTTGAGTACAGGCGCGGCCTGGGTACATGCGGAAGAACTCAAAACGGCACCGCCTCCTTTTGCGGTGAAGGTTGAAATAAAACCGGCGACTGCACCGCAGACTTCAAATACGTCTGCGCAGAAGACGGCGACCCAGGCTGCTTCCAAAGGCTCAACCGAAGGCCGAAACGGCTGTTAAAAAATCGCGGAGAAAAAAATCGGCGTCAATATAAGCCAGTCGTATAACTAACCCTTTATGAGGGAGATACAAAAATCAAAATGTATCCTGTCGGTGTAGGCCGGACGTCGACACCGACGCCGACGGGTTTTTATAAGGTACAAAATAAAGAGGTGAATCCGACCTGGATCGATCCTGACGATACGAGCATTCAAATCGCATCCGGCCCGGATAACCCGATCGGCTATCGCTGGATTGGGTTTCATGGCAATTACGGAATCCACGGGACGAACAATCCCGGTTCTATCGGCGGCTACGTCTCGAATGGCTGCATCCGTATGAAGGAGCCCGATGTGGAAGACCTGTATCAATACGTATCGATAGGGACTCCGGTTACGGTATATTATGACCGCTTGGTCATCGATGTCAGTCCGGAACACGCCGTATCCTACTACGTCTACCCGGACGGCTACGGCTGGCAGGCCTTAAGTGTCGCGCAGGTAAAGAAAGCACTGGCCGGCTATGGCGTAGAAGACTTTGCTGAATTCAAAGAGATTTCGGATAAAATAAACCGTTCTGACGGCAACGTGACCTATGTGGCCAAAGCCTATGACTTGGTGGTTAATGGAACGAAACTGTCTAAACGAGCTCTTGGCAAAAACGATCAAATCTATTTGCCGTCCGTAGCTGTTGCGACAGCCCTTGACCTGGATTTACGCTGGAATCCGCAGCAAGGCATTCTGACCAGTCCTTATGGGATTGCGCCCGGCTATGTAAAGAGTGATGTCGTGTATGTAAATGCGGCTAACGCCTATTCCTTATTCCATTTGAATGGCAGTTTAACCCCGGATTACGTCTATAATATGTATTCTGTAAAAGGCGATAAAACACCGACGGTCGTCATTTCCCGCGGCTAATGCAAAAAGGCTGTGAAGAGAGGGTGAATCCTTTCTTCACAGCCTTTTGTTTTTGTTGACAAATACTGACATATGTCATATACTTAGGAAAAAGATTGATGACATATGTTGAAAATAGAAATATAAAAAATTCGTCAAGTTATGGCGTATTTAAGGAGAATCTGATATGATGAAGATAGCTGTTACCTATGAACATGGTGATGTATACCAGCATTTCGGCCATTCCTCACAGTTTAAACTGTATGATGTTGAAGATGAGCGCCTGGTCGAAGCTCGTATCGTCGATACGGAAGGTCAAGGCCACGGTGCACTGGTATCCTTTTTAACGTCTCTGGGCGTCACGACGGTCATTGCCGGAGGAATCGGTGACGGTGCCAGAAAGGCCCTGGCCGATGCTTCCATCCAATTGTATGGCGGCGTCTCAGGCAGTGCTGATGAAGCCGTCAAAGCCTTGTTGGCCGGAACCTTGGAGTTTAACCCCAACCCGTCCTGCGGCCATCATGGCCATGAAGGCGGTCACCATGGTCATCATGAAGGCCACCATCATTCTCATGACCTTTGATTATTTCCCTGAAAGGAGCGGATTATCTTGAAAAATATTACTGCTTTTTACTTACATAGCTGCCCGTACTGTAAAGGTGCTAAAGAAGCCCTTGCTGAATTGATTGAAGAAAATCCGGAATACCGCAAGGTTACCGTTGACTGGTATGAAGAAACGGAAAATCCCGAAGCGGTAAAAGGCCATTCCTACTATTACGTACCGTCCATGTTCATCGGTACAGAAAAACTGTATGAAGCTCAGCCGGGCCAGTCTTACGATGAAATTAAAGCTCACGTTAAAGCTGCCTTAGATGCGGCTCTGACGGCTTAATCGTCACCCAGTACGGCGTGAACGGCTTGTGCACAGCGACGGACGGCTTCGTCCATGGTTTCTTTTTCGATGGTCAAAGGCGGATTAAAGTAAAGAATGTCGCCAATGGGGCGCAGGACTAATCCCAAATCCATGGCTTTGCGGAAAATGTGCCAGCCGAGGCGTTTTTCCGGATCGAACGGGCGTTTACTTGCTCTGTCTTCTACTAATTCAATAGCGTTGATCAGGCCAATGTGGCGAATTTCGCCGACGTTGTGATGGCTGCCGAGAGCAGCATCTAGCTTTTCATGAAGGTAGATGCTTTTCTCGGCAGCTTTTTTTAGTATGTCGTCTCGCTCCATGATTTTTAGGACGGCCAGAGCGGCGCGGCAGGCCAAGGGGTTGCCGGCGTAGGTGTGGCTGTGAACGAAGGCTTTATGGGTGTTGAAATCCCCGTAAAAGGCTTGGTAAACGGCATCGGTAGTAATTGTCAATGACATGGGCAGATAGCCGCCGGTAAGGCCTTTGGACGTACAGAGGATATCGGGACTGATGCCGGCGTGTTCGATGGCAAACATCTTTCCCGTCCGGCCAAAGCCGGCGGCGACTTCGTCGTCGATGAGGAGGACGCCGTACTGGTCGCAGAGTTTGCGCAGGCGCCGCAAATATTCCGGCGGATAGATACGCATGCCGGCAGCGCCTTGGAGAATCGGTTCGACGATGAGGGCGGCTGTTTCCTTACCGTAGGCGGCGAAGGCCTTTTCGGCACCGATAAAGCATTCACAATCGCAGTTCTCACGAGTTTTGCCATAGGGACAGCGATAGCAGTCGAGGCCATCGAAGTGAATATTATGCATCATCATTGGCTTATACATTTGAGCATAGAGGTCCATGCTGCCTACGGACAAGGCACCAATCGTTTCGCCATGGTAGGATTCGGACAAACACATAAAGCGCTGCCGTTTCGGATGTCCCTTCTGGTACTGGTATTGGAAGGCCATTTTCAAAGCACATTCGACCGATGAAGATCCATTGTCAGTAAAGTTGAAATGAGTCAACCCCTTTGGCAGCAAGGGTAGCAGGGTTTGACACAGTTCGATGGCCGGACGATGAGAAAAGTTGGCAAAGATAACGTGTTCCAATTTGTCGAGCTGATCCTTGATGGCGTCGTTGATTTCTTCATTGCTGTGTCCTAAGAGATTGCACCACCAGGAACTGATGATATCGATATATTCTTTGCCGTTCGTATCGTATAGGTAGCAGCCCTTACCGTGGTCGATGACGACGGGTGGGAATACTTCGGCATCCTTCATCTGCTGGGCCGGGTGCCAGATATATTTTAAATCGGCTTCAAGTAAATTCATGTAAACGTCCTCCTCATTGGTATAAATGAATCAATTGGTCGGTATCGGCGTCGATGATTTCGTCGTCATCGGCGACAACAGCTAATACCGGCTTTTGGCTCAATTTTTCAATCATGCGGATATTGTCTTTTTCCATGGGGCTTCCCGTATAATGATTGACGATGAAGCCTTGAACGGGGAGCTGCTTTTCTTTCATATAAAAGGCCGTTAAGACGGCTCCGTTAATGGTACCGAGGCCGGCGGGGCAGACGATGAGGGACGGCAGGTTCAGCCAGTGAATGACGTCTTCCAACTGGAAAAAGGCCTGTTCATCGTCGCGAAGGGGACAGATAATGCCGCCGCTCCCTTCGACGGTGACATAGGGATAACGGGCCGTTACCTTTTGCCAGTCGCGCAGGATGACTTCCTTTTCAATGGGGCGGCCTTCCCAGCGGGCGGCTAAGTGAGGCGATACGGCATGGCTGTAGAGGTAGGATAAGAGAAGATCCGTATCGTCTCCGATGCCGGCCGTTTTATTGACGAAACCGGCGTCACTGTCGGCGACGGTCGGGGCTCCGCTGATGGCGGCTTTGTAGTAGCCGACGTCGTAGCCGTGTTGACGCAGGGTCTTGACTAAGAGGGCCGTTACATAGGTCTTGCCGATATCCGTACCGGTCCCGGTAATAAATAATCCTTTACTCATGGTGAATTAACTCCTTTCTAACGCGGCAGGCTTCGCTGTATTTGACGGGTCAGAAAGGCCGCGACAATACATAAAAAAGATGTCGCCGGGAATGGGTAATAAGAAACAGTAAACGAATAAGGTCCACAAGCTGATGGGGGTTCCCAGGTAGAGGTTGTTTATCATCGTCAAGTAGGCCATACCGGCGGTGTAAATGACAATCAGTCCGGCAAAGTTAGCTATGAGGAGATCCTTCAAGGATGGGTGGGAGCTTTGGTGAGCCAAATATCCCGTCAATCCGGCTCCGCCAATGAAGCCCAGGAGATAGCCGAATGTCGGTTGGATGATGTAAGACGGACCTCCGCCTGACGTAAAGACCGGCAGCCCGACTAAGCCTAAGAGAACATAGACGCCGACGGAAGCGGCACCGCGGCGGCCGCCTAAGATGGCCCCGGCCAGTGTTGTGAACAATAATTGCAGGGTAAAGGGACAGAAAGGCACGGGAATGCGGATAAAGGCCCCAATGGCAATCAAGGCTGTAAATAAGGCGAATAGAACCAAGTCCCGCGTCGTACAGCGGCGGGCAGACAAGGCTGATGAAGACATGAAACCACTCCTTTTTGTATGATTGTAAACCTGAATAACTTGTGATTTGGTTCACGATATTTATGATTATACGAGGTCACAACTTTATTGTCAATCATTATTTTAAATATAAAGTTGACAATAAATATATGAAAAAGCACAGCCGTGACGATCACGGCTGTGCTGAGGGGAGCATTTTTACATCTGGCCTGTAAAAATACCGCCTTTATAGAATACCTAATCCTTGGAGGAGAATCTTTAACCCAATAAGGATGAGAACGATGCCGCCGACAAGTTCGGCTTTGCTCTTATAGTGGTTCCCAAATCTTATGCCAATGGCAGAGAGCAGAAAGGTCGTGACTCCGATGATTGTAACCGAGGGAATCACTTGTATATTCATGAAGGCGAAGGTGACGCCGACGGCTAAGGCATCGATACTCGTTGCAATGGCCAGCATCAGCATCGTATATGGTTGGAGGGACGGGTTGCAGCTGCCACTCGCTTCACGAGACTCTTTAATCATATTAAGGCCGATTGCGCTCAGGAGGATGAAGGTGACCCAATGGTCGTAGGCGTCGATTAATTCAATAAAAAAGCTGCCCAAAACATAGCCGATGGAGGGCATCAAAGCCTGAAATCCACCAAACCATAAACCGACAATAATCATATGATGCCATTTGACGTTGCGAAGGGATAAGCCCTTACAGATGGATACGGCAAAAGCATCCATCGACAAGCCGATGGCTATTAAGATCAAATCCAGTATATTCATTAATTGCTCCTCTTTCGTTCCTGACTACAAGATAGACTGCAATTTATTTATTATAAAAGATGTGCCTCTTTATGTCAATAAAAAGATGACCGATTAAGTATAGTTTTGATGGAGGAATGTTGTAAACATCCTTGCCGTTGTTTACGAAGTTTGAACGCCGGAAATGGAGGTGTTTCGTAAACAAGAATAAACAGGCGTGGGAACTATTGTTTTCCTCTAGGAAGAAGCGTATAATAAGGGGCTGCAAGAAGTCAACAAAGGGAGCGATTTAGCATGAAAAAAATAGCAAAAAACATGGTTCTGTGTGCGCTGATGACGATGAGTTTATCAGCCGTTTGTGCTGCTGAAGAGGCAGCTGTTCCAGCGGCCGAACCGCAGGTGACCGTCGCTTCGACAACCCAGGCTCAGCCGAATCAGACTGTCGTCGATTGGCTGGCACCGGCTGCCGGAGACTGGTATAATACCAAGGGCGATTTAGTACTGACTGTCGAAGGCGCCGCCATCAACGGTTCTGCCGTTACAGATATCGAAGACTACACCGACGGCTATCCTCGTAAAGGGAAGTTTACCATTCGTGAACAGGCCGGGGATCGAGTCATGAGCTTGGACTTGATGGGACATAAGTCTCACCAATACCTCATCATGGACAACACGACTCCCCTGCGGCGATCTATCCATGGCGATCACTACGAATCCATTGGCGGCGTTTACTTGGGGATGACCCAAGCCGACTTGGAAGCTGCTTACGGACTGGCTGACAGCACTGTTCCTGATCAGGATACGTCACGCCTTATCTTCGGCAGTCACCATATGGACGTTTACCTTCGAGCCGGCATTGTCATTGGCGTACGGATTTACGACGGCAGTGATTTGAAATTCGAGAAGTCGGGACTGGGGGCTGCAGATACGGCGGCGGCCTATGCCAAGGCGTATGGCTGGGAATCGACGCCGACGGTTCCGACCGATGCTGCTGAAATTTCGCGGGCTTACAAACTTCCTCAAGGTGAATATCTGCGTTTTGGCCAAAATTTTGTACAGCTTTCCATTTAAGGGCGTTTACCTTGAGCGCGGTGGAAAGGCGGTCACCGCTTGCAGAATCTCCTCATTTATGACAAATTTGCTTGTGAGAGTTGCATTATTTAATCAGATGGTGTAAACTAAAAGAAAGGAATTTAGATGCGTTTTCATTGTGCTGATCGGCATGGTTAAGCCCTTTATTTCTTAAAATCATGAGCTTGGTAAATCAAAAATGACTGTAGTAAATGCGAGGAGAGAAGATACGTGATTACAACAAAGGATTTAATGGACCGCTACAATATCAAGACCCGTCAGGGCATCATTCAGTTCGTCAAGAAACATTTAGACGAAATTAACCACGATGGGGAAGAACATGCTACGATACAGAAGGGCGAATGGTCTTTTGATACCGAAGCCGTTCGCGTTTTAGACCAATTGCGCGGACTTCACGACCAGGCGACGATTACGGAATTGGAAAGTGAAAAAGTGTCCAATGCCCAACAGGAGTCGCACAACCTGCGTATTCTACTGTTGAAAACCCAGCAGGATCTCAATACGGCCCAGCAGCAGGTCATCAGCCTGCAGCAAAATCTCATTGCCAAGCAGCATGAATTGTCGGAAGTGAAAGTCAAGGCCTTAGAGGGGCAGCAAAATAAAGATCAGGCAGAAGCGCTTCAGGGAGAAGTAGACCGACTGAAAAAAGAAGGTCAGGCTATTGAAGAAGAGCAAAAACAGCTTCAGGAAAAACTGTCTTCCGTTGAGGCAGAACGCGACAGACTGCGTCAGGAGCTGACGGAAACCAATAACCGACCGTGGTGGAAGAAGCTTTTTGCGTAGTACCGGCGTATATCGACTTAATCAGGAGCCGTTTGACAGGCAGGATATCTGCACTGTCAGATGGCTCCTATTTTATTCTTTACTGCGGCGGCCGGCGATTCAGGCTGTTTATGGACGGTCGATTCCGATTGTGCTATACTCTGTTTTGTCGGATTCCAAAGGCATATGTCCTTTTACAGGGGCTGTTTTTGAGGCTAAGGGAAACAAACGACGTGAAAGGAATGATGGTTAAGATGAGTCAGGAAGTAAGGATTCGTACTGCCCGGAAAGAAGATGCAGCGAACCTGGCACGGATTTACGCCTATTATGTAAACCAGACGGCCATTACCTTTGAGTATCAGGCTCCGGACGCCCAAGAAATGGAACGTCGGCGAAAAACGATCCTTGCCCGGTATCCGTACTTGGTGGCAGAAAAAGACGGCAAGGTAGTCGGTTATGCCTATGCCCATGAATTTTATGGTCGGGAGGCCTATGCCTGGTCCGTTGAAGCGACGATATACATCGATAAAAATTTCAGAAGGTCCGGAGTCGGCCGCCCTCTTTACGAAGCCCTGGAACAGGCTTTGAAAGAGATGGGCATTCTTAACATCAATACCTGTATTGCCATAACCGGCGACGCTGATGATCCTTATGTAACCAATGGCAGCTTCTTCTTTCACCGACACCTGGGCTACGAGAAGGTGGCCCGGTTTCATCACAGCGGCTATAAATTCGGCCGGTGGTACGACGTCATTTGGATGGAAAAAATGATTGGGGACCACGGGGACAACCCGGTACCGATTATCCCCTTTGATGCGGAGAAATGGTAAATACTTTCTACTTGAGACAGGTTTGCTATCGTTTTGGCGCGAAAAAGATCGGTACTGCTTCCAGTCTGTGAATTTGATTTATTTATCGACAAGAAAAATACGACATCGCCTTTCCTTGCTATGGGGAGGCGATTTTTGTTTACCTGTTTCGTGAGAGAAACCGTTACTGCAGGATATTTTTGCGCCGAAGCTTCCTTACGACGAAATTTTTCTCCTATAGACGGTTAGTGGAGAGAGTGGCTCATCGACTTGACTTTCTTTGCTCGTGTAAATCTGTTTACATACCTCGATTCCTTCGCGAGATACAATGCCTCGTCTTTTCCGGTGGCGATGTTGGGGGTTAACCTGATTTCTGATATAATATAAGATAAATAGCATTTACTTTTCCGTCTGTTTTTTATATCGCCTGTCTGCCGTTATTGGGACGTCAGGTATTTCTTTTGGTTCTTTCCATGAAAGCATTATGATTTTATGTTCTTTATGAGGCTTATCAAAAGGAGGAAGCGACCATGTTTTTGGGACAATTCAGCAAGGAAGAACAGGCAATCTTTTTGAATTTGGCGTATACGATGATGTATGCCGACCATGAAGTCAAAGACGACGAAAGAGAAAAATTTCAGTTGTATCAATCGGAAGTAGAAGCGGATATCACAAAGGCCGAAGTCGTCGACTTTGTGGCGGAACTTGCAAAATTTCAGAATCTCGATATAACGAAAAAGAAGATGCTCCTGTTTGAACTGCTGGGCATTGCCTTTGCCGATGCAGAATACGCCGAAGATGAACGAGTCTTGATGGAACAGGCCGCTGCCTTTTTATCGGTTTCACCTGTCGATATAGAACGGATGATGACCCTGGTACAGGATCTGGCACATATCTATCAGGAAGTAAACGAGGTCATTATGCGCTAGCTGTAACGTATAGAGGTAGACGTATGCTAAAGAAAAAGAAGTCCAAGGAAGACAAATCAACTAAAAAATTGAAGATAGATACGGTTATTTCAGGGATTACCAATGCGGAGATGGCCGAGTCTATTCAACTCCACGGCGCCGCCGGCAAGGAACATATGGTAGCCTATGAAGGTATTGACTATGAAACCGGAATAACCCTTAAACGAAGTTTAAAGGATATTTCTAAGAGTAAGGTGAATCCGCAGTATAAGGACCAGAATCTCAAACAGCAGGCCGGTTTTTCGGCAGAGGTAAAGGAGACGGCTCGGGAAAATGCCGATCGAATCCTTAAGAAAGATGGGACGCGAAAGGTGAGGACCGACGATGCCGGTCGGGTAAATGATCCTTTGTATGACCATGTAGAGGTCGATGAAAACGGTACTGTAATCCCCGGGTCGGGTTCGCAGATGAAGATTGTCGGAAAGAATCCGGAAGAATGCTTGGATAAACTGATGTCCAAGAAATTTAAAAAATATCGTGATGCTAATAAACGCATTGATATCCAGTCCGACTTCTACGATGGAGTCTGTCAGAAAATCGATACTCGCATTGACAATCTGAAGAAACAAGCAGAAGGTGCAAGACGTCAAGGGAAAACAGATATTGCCCAAAAGAAACGGGATCAAATTGCTGAATTGAAGAGACTCCGGAAAAATTTGAGAAAATCCCATGTCTCTCAGGCAGAAGCGATGGAGGCGAGATGTAATCCGCTCCTGTCTACGGCCAAGGATATTCATATCCTGAGCCATAAGGCCGGCCTTCAGGGGGCTGATGCGGGTGCCCGTATCGGCGGTATTATCAGCGGACTTCAGAATGCTGTCTGTGTCTTGCGCGGGCAAAAGCGACCATCGGAAGCCTTGAAAGATACGGCTTTGACGACCGGGAAGGCCGCTGTTGGCGGTTACGTGACTTCCTATGGCAGTACGGCGGCCATTGCCGTCATGCGCAATGCCAGCCAATCCTTTGTCCGGACCTTGTCGAAAACGAATTTACCGACACAGGTTGTCTCAACGGCGGTCACTTCGGCCGATACAATCTGGCAATGGATGAACGGCAAGATTACGGGAACGGAATGTCTCCAAGAGATGGGAAAAAATGGCTTTGCTATTTCATCCTCGGCGGCGTATGCGACAGCCGGTCAACTGCTGATTCCCATTCCCGTTGTGGGAGGGCTCGTCGGCGGGATGGTCGGTTATTCCTTAGCCAGTGCCTGCTATGGGGAGTTGATGGCGGCCTTAAAAGAAGCCAAACTTGCCAGGGAAGAACGAATTCGGATAGAGCGTGAATGCGAGGAAGCTATTGCGGCTATACGACAATACCGCCAAGAAATAAACGAAATTGCCGATAGACACCTTGCGGAATATCGAAATACCTTTGACGCCGCCTTTGTCGATATGAAGATGTCCATGGGAATTGGTGATATCGATGGCTTTATGGCCGGAGCCAATACGATTACGCGTAAATTTGGCGGAGAAACGAAATTTGATTCATTTGAAGAATTTGACCGGTTGATGAACAATCCGGAACCCTTTAAATTTTGATGAAGGAGGAACTGACTATGCCTATCCCCGTTTTAATTGGTCTTGGCCTTGGTGTGGCTGCCGGCGTTACCGGCGTTGTAAAGGCCGTTGGTGCCAAACAGAAGAATGATCAAGCCCAGAATGTAAACGAGAAAGCCCGGAAGATTTACGATGATGCCAAAGCGGCTGCCGATAGAGCTCGTCGGACAGCGAACGAATCTGTTACCATATTAGGCAAAGAACGCGCGGATACCTTAACGAATGAGTGTTCCGAATTTAGGGAGACGTTCAATAAGATACATCATATAGAAGATTCTTTTTCCGTCGATTTTGGTGGGCAGCTAGAATGGAATGAAGAAGCGTATATTGAAATGAAAAAATTAGAAACCATTGCATTTTCTATGGCATCCGGAGCCCTCAAAGGTTCGGCGGCGGGGGCATTAACGGCCTTTGGTGCCTATGGCGGCGTCATGTCTTTTGGGGCGGCGTCTACGGGGACGGCCATTGCCAGCTTAAGCGGAGCAGCTGCCACCAATGCGACCTTGGCCTTCTTAGGCGGTGGGACACTGGCTGCCGGCGGTCTCGGCATTGCCGGCGGAACCATGGTCTTAGGAGGCTTGGTGGCAGGCCCTGCCTTGGCCGTTTTAGGTTTTACGTTAAGTTCCAAGGCATCTGCTAACTTAGATAATGCTCGCAGTAATTTGGCCAAGGCTCGTGAAATTGCTGAAGAATTGGCAATTTTAAGAGATGGCTGTTATAAAATCCGCGATGTAGCCCGGATGTATACGGACATGCTCCATAAGTTAAGGCCTCTCTTATCGTCTTTGACGGAAGAGATGGACTGGGGAATCCGAGAATACGGAACCGATTATCGGAGCTATCCGGTGGATGTCAAACAAACCGTTGCCGCCGGTATGGCGACTTTCCAAGCGATTATACCGATTGTCCGAACGGCCATAATTACTAAAGACGGAGCCGTTGATGAGAGAGCTTTGCGGATTATCGACGGAGCGAAGGCAAAATTACCGGAATTAAGGTCGTGGCAGCCAGAATGAATTTTCCCTGTATCCGGTGCGGCCAATGCTGCCGCCATGCCGGAGACGTCCCTCAATTAGCTCCGAGAACAGATGCCGACGGCGTCTGCCTGTGTCTTGATAGAAGAACGAATCGCTGCACCATCTATGAGACGAGGCCGAAGGTGTGCAACGTTTCCTATATGTATCAACACTACTTTAAAGACCAAATGACGGAGCGGGAATTTATTCAAAAGAATCTGCAGGTTTGCTGTCAGTTAAACAATGTTGCCGGGAAAAGAGACAATGTTGAAAAATTAGAGAAGCTCTTGGAAACATTTGACCGCTAGCCGACCCATCGTCAGGGGTTGAAGAGTCCGAAAAGAACTTCGAATCCGGGAAGGCATTGTGCGAGAATTACTGCGATAAGAAGGAAATCTTTTTACCTAGCAAAACAGAGCGGGCTATGTCGTCGGCTCTGTTTTTTTTCGACGGGCATGACTTTGTATTGATAGTATGCTGAAATCTGGGTATACTAGTGTTCAAAGGAAGTATACAAATGGAATGCCTGTGCGGCATCGTGTTTGTGGTCTAACGGGTTCATGCGATGGAACGTCGCAGCTTATAAATGAATCAGGTATGTATCTTAATTATTCATGGGAGGGGTATGTTATGATTTTTTCATCTCTTTATGCCAACAACCGAAGTATCGTCTTTCCGAGTGCCATTGAAGAAGCACTGGAGTATTTAAAAAGCCATGATTTTACAACCATGGAACCGGGTGTTTATGAAATTAAAGGAAAAGATATCTATGCACAAGTCTTTGATACTGAAACGAAGCCTGCTGAAAAACAGCGCCCGGAAGTACATGAAAAATACATCGACGTCCAGTTCTTGGCTTCCGGGAAAGAAAAACTGGGGTTTACACCGGATACCGGAAATTATGAAGTGGCAGAACGGGACGATGAACGCGATTTAATTTTCTATAAAGAAGTCGAAAATGAAGGGTTCGTGGAATCTCGCCCGGGCTGTTTCAGCATCTTCTTCCCGGAAGATGTTCATCGCCCTGCCTGCGCATCAGGAGAATCGATGACCGTTCGAAAAGTAGTCGTAAAAGTCAGCGTGGCCTTACTGTAAGAGAATAGGAACGTCTCGTAATTTGCCGAATACACGAGCAACCTGGTGTGACAATCTCTATAGGCCGTCATAGAGCCCAAAGAGTTGATATTTATTTCCGAGTAACCTGAAAAGATTGCTCGGAAATTTTTTTGATTCGTCGGTGCCGGAGGTAGGGCCGCGAAACCATCATCTGATTGCTATGTGTGGACCTGCCAAGGGTAAGGTGGAAGATACGATCGTTATGAACACGTATATTTTTTTGCACAGGGAATATAGCTCCGCTGTTTTGATGCGGCTCTGGAGGTGGAGCCTCATCGAACCTATCGAAACGATATTTTTGGTATTTGATATGAGCGAATCGTAAAATACTGATAAATGATAATATAAATGATATAATGAAGGAGAATATCGAATCAGCCCCCATGTTGTCGTCGATGGATTTTATCCCTGCACCCTTTTAGGGGATGCAGGAACGGGTGCTATGGTAGGAACCCCGGTAGGTATGTTGCATCGTAGAAAGGAGAACACCATGGATGACATCAAAGCTATTGAACGGTATTTAATTGGGCGGTATCTGCAGGAGACGGACGTAAGCCTTGCTGACGTTCCGCGGCGGAGAGATGCCCTCTTATACCTTGCCTTGCGGGAAGAATTAGCGGTCATGGACCGCCCGCTGTATGAAACGGTAATTCTCGCCGGAGATAAAGGCCCGGTCTTTCCCGAAATTCCTGTCAGGACCTCGGAGAAAGCCTTGAAACTGACCTTAGAGTGCCTCTATGGTATGAGGTCTGTCTATAAAGGCGGCCTCTTTCCCGGTGTGTCGCCGGAAGGCATGAACCGGATTCAAAACGTCGTTATAACCTATAAGAAGGTCTCCGATGAAGATCTGCAGGAGATGGTCATGGAGCAGATTTCGTGGCAGCAGGCTCGAAAATCAGGAAGGCCATACAACCTCGACGATATTCGGAAAGACGCCCAGAATATTCGTCCTTATGACAATGCCTGGGATTTGTATTACGACGAACCCTATCCGGGGATGGAAACCTGTGATAGCGAATAAAAAACCACGTCATAGAAATTTACTTCGACGAGATATTTTTACTTAAGGCGATGAATGTTTTGATGTACAAAAAGCCCGTTCCGGGCTTTTTTTTGTGATAGCATGGGCGTCACTGAGACGATCCACTGCCTTGCGAACGACATAGAAGAGCAACCCGTCGTGTAAAAAATTATTTTTTAGGGGAGACAGAGCCTGATTATGATTGCTTTGCATAAAAAAATAACCTTGCTATTGAGAATAGCAAGGTTATAATTAAGTGTTGGAGCCACTAATAGGATTTGAACCTACGACCCTCTCATTACGAATGAGATGCTCTGCCAGCTGAGCTATAGTGGCAAGTACTCTTATATTATAGTCATGTGCCTACCTGTTGTCAACACTTTTTTTCTCATCGTGAGATATTTTTTCTGAAGGGGTCGAATTTGATTTGCTTGGGATGAGGCACTGCGTTAAAAAATATGCTTTTTTGGCAATTATCCTCGGCTGCTAGCTGTATAAAACGACATATGGCTATTTCGTGAAATATGACACATTGTCTAATTTATAGGAAATATAGTATAATAAAGCAAAAAAACATGTGTAGAACAACTGACCTTTTCATGATTTTCTTTTGAGAAGTAGGGCCTTTTATTTTGTTTGATTGCTTGAACGATGAAATTGTTTATAGGAGCTGTTTATTATGGTGGAAGAAACGCAAAAGTATTTAAAACCAATCAATACTAAGTCTGTCGTACAACAAGTCGTTGATAGATTAACTCAGGCATTAATTAATAAGGAATTGCGGCCTGGAGATAAAATCCCGACAGAGAAGGAATTGGCGTCCACGTTTGGCGCTGCTAGAAATTCTGTGCGGGAAGCTATTAAGATTCTTATTTCTTTTGGGGTTTTAGAAATCAGAAGGCCGGAAGGCACTTTTGTGACTAATGGATTTACCGATGGAATGATCGATCCCTTGTTATATGGAATTATTTTGGATGATGCAGATTCTATGGATTCTTTGATGGAATTGCGCGAATGGAATGATTTTGGTATGCTGCGCTTAGCAATTGAGAAAGCGACACCTGCAGATATTAAATTACTGGAAGATCGTTTGGAAAATTTAAGAGTACAATTATCTAAAAACGATTTTGAGGGAGTTTTATCAGCCGATGATGCATTTCATGAAACCTTGGCACTTATTACACACAACTCGCTGTTCGGAAAAATCTGCCATGTAACAAGGCTGTTGACTACTTCGCTGCGGTACAGGACGCTTACACATATGTTGCGGTCTAAGCAAGGTGCAGAAGAAGTATATAGGACACATGTTGAAATGCTGAATGCGATTAAAAACAAAGATACTCACAATGCGGAAGATATTGTCCGGAAAAGCTATTTTTATGATGAAGGCGCTTTAGATGGCTAGTCTTTGTCGCATATCGGCAATATCATCGATGATTTTTGAGATTTTCTAAAATTGAATAATTGTATTGACAAATTGTAATCTCAATGGTATTATTACAGCATAAGAAAGGTCCTACGTTGAGCATTGGATGAAAGTATCAGAGATTTAATAAGAGGTGATTTAGTATGAAAAACACAAGTATCAAAGAATTGGAAAATATTGCTTCTGATTTGAGGAAAAAAGCAATTACCATGATTTATGAAGCGCAATCGGGACATCCGGGAGGCGCCTTATCTGTAGCGGATTATGTGGCTGCTTGCTATTTTCGCGAAATGAATATCGATCCGAAAAATCCGCAGTGGCCGGATCGAGATCGTTTTGTCTTGTCTAAAGGCCATGTTTGCCCCATCCAATATGCGGCTCTCGGTACATTAGGATATTTTCCGGAGAGCGATTTGCATACCTTACGTAAAGAAGGTTCTAAATTACAAGGTCATCCTGATATGAAAAAATGCCCCGGCATCGATATTTCTACAGGATCTCTTGGACAAGGACTGGCTTGTGCAGTCGGAATGGCCATTGCCGGCAAGAATGATAATAAAGACTATCGGGTTTTTGTTGCAGTCGGCGATGGGGAATGCCAAGAAGGGGAAATTTGGGAAGCCTGCCAAACTGCCAATAAGTATGAATTAGATAATTTGATTGTATTTATTGATAATAATAACCTTCAAATCGATGGAACAACGGATGAAGTCATGCCTAATATCGACCTTGGGAAAAAATTTGAATCTTTTGGGTTTGATGTATATGAAATTGATGGTAATAACATGGAACAAATTGTTCATACGTTGGATATCATACGCATGAGAAAAAATAAAAAACCACATTGTATTTTTGCCCATACGGTTAAAGGGAAGGGTGTCTCGTATATGGAAAATAGCTGTAAGTGGCATGGTGTGGCACCGAATGATGTCGAATATAGACAGGCGATGGATGAATTAGAAGGAGGTATGAAATCATGATGGAAATGACAAGAAAAGCAACGAGAGAAGGATTTGGCGAAGAAATTCTGGCCCTGGGTAAACAGAACCAAGATATTTATGTTGTAGACGCAGATATTGCGAAGTCTTGCAAATCTACAGCTTTCGGTACGGCGTATCCTAAACAGCATATTAATGTCGGGATTGCAGAGCAGAATGCAGCTGGTGTTGCAGCGGGTCTGGCGACGACCGGTAAGACTCCTTTTGTTGTGACGTATGCAGTCTTTGGATCTTTAAGAATGTGTGAAATGATACGGCAGGAGATTTGCTATCCAAACTTAAATGTTAAAATTGCGTGCTCGCATGGTGGGGTAACACCGGCTAATGATGGTGCCAGTCATCAGGCTATTGAGGATATGGGGGTATTGCGGACAATACCGAATATGACGGTCATAATGCCGGCAGACTATATTTCCGCAAAGAAACTGACTGCGGCTGCCGCAGATATGTATGGTCCTTGCTATATTCGATTTACCCGTGATGCGATACCGGTTATTTATGATGAGAGCGCAGAGTTTAAAATTGGCAAAGCTCATTTAGTTAAAGATGGCAGCGATGTTGCGATTATTGCCAATGGCGATACGGTTCATCTTGCGATCCAAGCTGCTGAAGCTTTGGCTGGAGAAGGGATTAGTGCGAAAGTGCTGGATATGCATACCATAAAGCCCCTTGATGTAGCAGCTGTAACCGACTGCATAGAAAATATCGGAAAAATTATCACAGTAGAAGAACCATAATATTCTTAATGGATTGGGAAGTGCAGTTTGTGAAGTGGCAGCAGAAATGGGAAAGGACAGGTTAAGCGAATAGGTATCCGTGATAAATTGGAGAATCTGCACCGTATGAACGGCTGTTAGCTAAAAACGGCATTAACCGTTGAAGATATTGTGGCAACGGCTAAAAGCTTTGATCTTTGATGCTTTTTAAAGGAGTTATTATGGATACTAGCGCGATTGAAAGACGTACCGTAAAGAAAGTAACAAGACGACTCATTCCCTTTTTGTTTCTATGTTTTGCTATTTCAATTCTTGATCGGGTAAATATCGGGTTTGCTGCTTTACAGATGAATTCTGATTTGGGCTTTTCCAGCGCTGTTTTTGGCTTTGGAGCAGGAATCTTTTTCTTGGGATATTTTTTATTAGAAGTTCCGGGCGGAGCCTTAATGACAAAGGTCGGCGCTCGGGCTTGGATTTCTCGAATTATGGTCTCCTGGGGGCTCGTATCTTGTTTGACCGCTTTTGTTACGACCGATATCCAGTTTTATGTTGTCCGTTTTGCTTTAGGGGTTTGTGAAGCCAGTTTTTTCCCTTGCATGGCTTGGTATTTAAGTAATTGGTTCCAGACAAAACATCATGCGAAAGCCATTGCAGGTTTTATGATTGCCATTCCTTGTGCGAGTGCTTTCGGCTCACCTATTTCAACCTATTTACTCCAAGTAAACCTGTGGGGGCTGCATGGCTGGCAATCGCTGTTTATTCTAGAGGCAATTCCTTCGTTGATTTTAGGGATCATTGTCTACTTTTTCTTGGATGATAAAATCGAAGATGCGAGTTGGTTAGACGCTAGTGAAAAAGAATGGCTTATTGGCGTTGTTTCTGAAGAACAAAAGTTAAAAGCGTCGAAAAAGTCAATGACCTTTTTAGCTGCTTTAAAAGAACGAGATGTCTTAGTCTTGTCAGTCGGGTATTTTAGCTGGATGTGCGGCTATTATGGAATTGTAATGTTCTTGCCAACACTGGTAACCGAGATGTCAAAGTTTCTTAGCATGACGGTCATTGGATGGGTAATTGGTATGATGTACTTGTTTGCAGCCATAATTATGTATTTAAATGGGTTGCATTCGGATAAAACTAATGAACGGCGCTATCATGTGGCGGTTTGCTTGGTGGTATCAGCCATAGGGATGGTTGGAAGTCTGTATGCAGCACAGGTAAATGTTGTCTTGGGATTATTAGTATATGCTGTTGCCTTGGCTGGGGCATATGGGGCATATTCGCCGTTTTGGGCCATTCCGCCGGCATACTTATCCGGACCGGCTGCAGCGGCTGGAATTGCCTTTATTAACAGTGTGGGGAACTTGGGTGGATTTATGGGCCCTTATGTAATGGGCTATATTAGTACCGTTACTGGTGTGTTTAACGCTGGTATGTTGTTCTTGGCTGCATGTATGGTTGTCAGTGCTGTTGTTATTACTGTTTTTGTTAAACAAACCGGAAAAGCGTTGCATGAGGTTGAAAATGGTCACGATCAGGACGTGAAGCAAGCTGAACCGGTTTTGCACAACAATGAACAAGGAATATCAACTACGTACCATTAAGGTGTTGTAATAAAATGTTGTATGAAATGCTTTAGGATAAAAGAGTCATGTATTGAGGAGGGTATTATTATGTTAGATTTTACAGATCAAGTGATTATTGTTACTGGAGCCGGATCTCCCAAAGGAATCGGAAGAGTTATTGCAAAAACATTTGCAAAACAAGGCGGCACCGTGATTATTGCTGATATTAACCAGAGTGGGGTTGACGAAACCGTTCAAATTATTCAGGATGAAGGCGGAAAAGCTGAAGGAATTTTACTCGACGTGACGAGTAAGGAATCGGTTGAAAACATGGTTGCTCAAGTTATGCAAAGATACGGGCGGATAGATGTCCTCATTAATAATGCCGGCATCTCTCAGAAGGTTACTGTAGCCGAAATGACGTTGGATGATATGAAGCGGATTTTTAATGTAAATATGTTTGGTCTCTTCTTGTGCACACAGGCATGTATGAAACCGATGATTGAGGCCGGATATGGACGAATTGTCAATCTTTCATCTGTTTCGGCTAAACGCGGCGGTGGAATCTTTGGTGGGGCACACTACTCAGCTTCTAAAGCTGCGGTATTAGCTTTCTCTAAAAATTTGTCCCGGGAAATTTGTCAATATGGAATTACAATAAATTGTGTTTGCCCAGGACTTATCAATACTGAAATTTGGAAGTCCCTGCCTCAGGAACAGGCTGCGAAGATTATTGAAGGAATTCCAGTGGGCCGACCTGGGGAAACACAAGAAGTTGCTGATTCAATTGTATTCCTGGCTTCACGAGAAGCTTCGTATATTACTGGGGAAGAAATTGATATTAATGGCGGTCAACATATGGATTGACCGGCAACAGCGATTATACTGGGATGTCTTTCGAATGAGTCTTCTAAAGAAGCAAATCATTTATGAGCGGTTTATCATAAAAAATGATTTTAGGCATAACCTGGTTGGAATTGAGGATTGAGGCTGTTACCAGGACTTGAATTTACGATCCTCTCATTACGAATGAGAGGATCGGTCTGCTGAGATATCTTTGTTATCGCTATGCGCGGCATAGTTGTCGATATTCTTTTCTCATAGCAGGATTCTTTGCTGAAACGAGTTGTAATATTCCTTAAAGCGTGGGAGTCGCCGTTGAATCGCTATTGTTGTAGCGTCTAACCGATAGACAAGAACAGGGAACTATATTTTATATGATATTAGTTCTTTGTTCTTGCCTTTTTACTTTAAGTTACTCGTAACCGAGTATTACTGAAATCATTGCTTATGGAGGCTCATCTTTATCGGTTGCTTCGCTCAATATGTTTTAGATAGCTGTATCAGAATATATGTTTATACGATAAAATTATAATCTATAATTTAACTATCTGAATTTACTAAAAACATGCTTGACAAGCTCCTTTGAGTTTGGTAAGATAAACAAGTCGTCGCTACGGCGACACGATGACCTTTGAAAACTGAACAATGATTGAATGAACGCCAGTAAATGAATCTTTAGATTTATTTATACCGAGTTTTACTCGGGAGTGCAGGTCATTTTCGTAAGAAAATAACCGAATCAATTCAAACGTCCGGCGTAAGCCGGACACCAAAAACAATAAGTTGAGCTAGTAAGCTCTTCCATACTATCATGGAGAGTTTGATCCTGGCTCAGGACGAACGCTGGCGGCGTGCTTAACACATGCAAGTCGAACGAGAAGAGATGAGAAGCTTGCTTCTTATCAATTCGAGTGGCAAACGGGTGAGTAACGCGTAAGCAACCTGCCCTTCAGATGGGGACAACAGCTGGAAACGGCTGCTAATACCGAATACGTTCATTTCGCCGCATGACGAGATGAAGAAAGGGAGGCCTTCGG
>ENA-OQAB01000101-OQAB01000101.1-human-gut-metagenome-genome-assembly--contig:-NODE-101-length-46754-cov-6.583417_pt1 | contig 46754 bp, 42 predicted proteins | sample MGYA00242490_ERZ504517 | MGnify/ENA primary metagenome ERZ504517 (study PRJEB26092, sample SAMD00036298) | human gut metagenome | host: Homo sapiens | study: EMG produced TPA metagenomics assembly of...
TTAAAAATAACAGTGCCTAATCAAAGGGCGTTATTACTGATTGATCAGTAATAACGCCGCATATTGAGGAGTATTTGTCAAGTAATATTTTAGAAAATATCAAGTAGGTATCAGAGAGATCATTGCCTGTTTAACAAGCAACAATCTCTTAAGTTAATGACATTGTGTATGAACAGTAACTTAAAATTTACTCTACAAAAAAATCCACTTAAGGTATATAATATGGCTGTAAATAATCTGGATATGCATAGAAATAGAAAGAAACAAACATAGATAAGCAAGGAGAATATAAACCATGAGACATATAGATGAAATTCAGATTGCCGGAACTGCAATCCTGCTTTGTGGCGCGATGTTTGCAGTTTCTGCTGTGGCACCAACCGGTAATACAGTGTCAAAAGCTGTTACAAACTTTACGGAAGCTCCGGAGACTGCTGCTGAGGCTCAGGCACAGGCAGAGGCTCAGGCTGAGGAAGATGGATTTACCATTTATACTCAGGAAAGTAACTATGATTCTGATTATGACAACAGTTATAATGATACTTCTTACGATGACTCTTCTTACAATACTGATACGACGCAGGACGGTTCTCTGGATGATACAGGGCAGGAGAATGATAATACAGATACAGGAGATGGATCTTCTGATGATGGAAGCAGTGATCAGACATCGTCTGACGATACAGGGAATGATTCTTCCGATCAGATTGATTATCCCAGTGACGACAATTCCGGTGACGAGACAGATGGTTCTCTGGATAGCTCTGACACATGGGAAGATAACGGAGAAGAAGTTCAGTAGATAGAGTATTAATCGTTTGGACGCAGGACTTCACGCTAAAGCATTTTCAAACATGATCCAGGATGGACTGGATTGTTTGTATTATAATTATGTTTTTGTTTCTCAATAAATGGTATAATCAAACTGTTATTAACATTCAGGAGGCTTTTTATGAAGAAACAAAACAGGTTACTATCACTAATTCTATCTCTGTTCCTTCTGCTGTTTACCTTAGTTCCGCAATCAGCACTGACGGCAAAAGCTGAAGGCAACAGTGAGATGGCAGTTCATTTTATTGACGTTGGACAGGGAAATGCCATCTTAGTACAGTCCGGAGGACAAAATCTTTTGTACGATGGCGGGGATCAGAGCCATGCTGATCTGATCATCTCTTACTTACAGGAACAGAATGTGGAAAACATTGACTATATGATCGCTTCTCACTATGATGAAGATCATATCGGCGGTCTTGTTCCATGTATAGATAATTTCTCTGTAAGTAATATATTCGGACCAGACTATGTACATACTTCAAATTTATTCAATAATTTTATGAATACTGCCACTGCAAATGCAATTATCGTACAGTATCCTTCTGTAGGTGAAACATTTGATTTTGGCACCGGAAGTTTCACTGTTCTTGCACCGAATGGTATCAGCCAGAACAGTAATGATAACTCTCTTGTAATCAAACTTGAAAATGGTTCAAATAGCTTTATTTTTACCGGAGATGCAGAGGAAACCAGTGAACAGGATATGATCAGTACAGGTATGAACCTTGACTGTGATGTTCTTTCTGTTGGTCATCATGGGTCTGCAAGTTCAACTACCTGGGATTTCCTTGAGGCAACTTCTCCATCTTACGCAGTCATAAGCTGCGGAATCAATAATCAGTATAATCATCCGTCAGCAGATACAATGGGACGTTTATCAGATATGGGAATCCCTGTATTCCGAACAGATAAACAGGGTACGATCATTGCAGTCTCCGATGGAACAAATATTTCCTGGTCACAGGAGCCATGCAATGATTATTCTTCCGGAGACTCCTCTGTAAATGCTTCTGCAGGTGGCACTGGTGGAAACTCCTGGCAAGAAGAAACTACCACTTCTGATCCGGTACCTGAACAGGAAGAATCCAACAATGCAGATGTAGGAACAATGGTATGGATCCCTGCAACCGGCGAAAAATATCACAGCATTCCCAACTGTGGAAGAATGAACCCGGATACAGCCAGACAGGTATCCAGATCAGAAGCCGAAGCTATGGGATACGGACCTTGCAGTAAATGTTACTGATAAACAAAAACAGCCGCATTTGCGGCTGTTTTGTTAAAATCCTTCCTGTCTGCGAATTTTCCAGAGTTTTGCACGTTTCTGTGCAGCTTCATTCTCTATCTGCTGAGTAACTCCCTCAATGATAAGTCCCGGTACTTCCACAGGATGCTGATGTTCATCTGTTCCAACCATAATAAAATATGCGCGGTTGATCATGGTTCTGGTTCCATCAAGGGCTTCACAGTAAGTATCAATACGTACTTCCATGGAAGAACGTCCCACATGTGTAAGCCGTCCGATGAGAACGATGGTATCGTTCACTCTGGCTCCGGCTTTGAAATACATATTGTCTACTGCAACAGTTACCACATTCATTTCCGCATGACGCTTGGCAACAATACCTGCTGTTTCATCAATCCATGCAAGCAGCTGTCCGCCAAACAGATAACCTGCGGCATTCAGACACTTTGGCATTAATAAATGAGACTGCTCTGTTAAGGAGTCCTCAACTCGTTTCATTTTTCTTTCTGACATTTCTTTTCTCACTTCCCCTTTATCATGCTTTCTGTTGGCTATTATAGCACGTTCCATGATTTTGTGTTATATTTTTCATAATTTTCCTTCTGTATAATTTTAAAGCGTTATCACTTTAATATGATTGTATGAAAAAAAATACAATCTTTATCTTGCCTTTCCCATCACTTTACTGTACAATGTTTAAATAGGTACAAATACAAATGTTCGCCATAGTAAAACACTGATCGCAAGGATGCATCTGCAATTCACTGTATCAGTGTTTTTTAATAAAATTCACTATAATATGCATTATTTACGAGTATTGCTATAAGTGAATTTGCGAATATTGCTGTAGATAAATAACGGGGAAATGAGGAATGATATTATGGAAAAACATGAAATGATGAGTCTGGAAGATTCCGGACAGCTTCGTGACAAAATAAGATTCTTTGAACAGGAACTGCTCAAGAATCATCATATCGATCCAAATCTGTATGTAGAATATAATGTAAAAAGAGGTCTTCGTGACTCCGCAGGTAAAGGTGTCCTGACAGGTCTTACAGAGATTTCTGATGTTAATGGTTATAATCTGATCAACGGCAGACAGATTCCGGCTGATGGACGTTTATACTATCAGGGAATCAATGTACAGGATATCATCGGTGGTCTGAACGGAAGACGTTTTGGATTTGAAGAAACAATTTATCTTCTGATCTTCGGTAAGCTCCCTGATAAGGAAGAACTTTCCAGATTTCTGGATATGATGTCTGATATGGAGGAGCTTGGCGGTCGTTTTGTCCGCGATGTTGTTATGAAGGGAACCAATGCCAATATTATGAATGCCATGCAGCGTTGTGTTCTGGCTCTCTATACATATGATGACAATCCGGAAGATATTTCTCCTGAAAATGTACTTCGTCAGTCTCTGGAACTGATTGCAAAGCTTCCTGAAATTGCCGTATATTCTTACCATGCATATCGCCATTTCAGAAAGGATGATACCTTATTTATCCGTAATCCACAGAAGGGGCTTTCTCTTGCCGAGAACATTCTTCTTATGCTTCGCCCGGATGGAAAATACACAGAACTGGAAGCAAAAGTTCTGGATATTGCACTGATCCTGCATGCTGAGCATGGTGGCGGTAATAACTCCACTTTCACCACTCATGTGGTAACTTCTTCAGGGACAGATACCTACTCTTCTACTGCTGCATCCATCGGATCTCTGAAGGGACCTCGTCATGGTGGAGCAAACCTGAAAGTTCAGAATATGTTTGCTGATCTGAAGTCTCATGTAGATCAAGATCACTGGGATAACGAAGATGAAATCATAACTTACCTCAAGAAGGTTCTGAATAAAGAAGCATTTGACCATGCAGGGCTGATCTATGGTATGGGGCATGCAGTCTATACACTTTCCGATCCTCGAGAAGTGATCCTGAAACGCTTTGCCCAGGCACTTGCTGAGGAAAAGGGGAATGACAGAGGAATTCGAGCTTTATAACAGAGTAGAAAATATTGCCGGCAAACTGATTATGGAACATAGAAAACTGTTTAAGAATGTCTGCGCAAATGTGGACTTCTACAGTGGATTTGTATACAGCATGCTTGGTATTCCTGAAGAATTATTTACTCCGATCTTTGCTATTGCACGTATGCCGGGCTGGAGTGCTCACCGTCTGGAAGAACTGATTAATGCAAATAAGATCATCCGTCCTGCTTACAAATATGTAGGACATCATACAGATTTTGTTGCTTTTGACGAAAGGTAAACAGATGAAACTTATTACTGGCTGCGGTTCATTCCGCAGCCGTTTTATTATGTCACTAAAGTGAGCTTCCCGTAGGAAGAGAATCCTGCGCTACTGTCCACTGGTAATATCCTTTCTCGTAAAAATATAATTTGCATTTGTTGTATGAGGTCTGTATAATCAAAATAAATCCGAAAAAGGAGGTATTCTCTATGGCAAAAGAACAGATTGCGGTTGCAGAACTGGTTTTAAATATGATCCTTGGAAAGACAGGCGGTACACGGGTAGATTATTTCCCGCAGAAACCGGATTTTCCGTTTGATGCAGTTTATGAGCAGGCATTTGTACGTGCCACACCGGAGAGTCAGGGAATCTCCTCTGATCTGTTTGCTGCCCTTCTTCGGGAACTGGATACTTCCAAAGATACGGAAATGCATCATTTTATGGCACTGCGTCATGGCAAGGTAATCTGTGAATGTAATTTTGCACCATACCCTAAAGGAATGTGGCATATTACACATTCCATGTGCAAGAGCATCACAGGTATGGCAATCGGCATGTTGATCGAAGAGGAAAAATTAAAACTCGATGAAAATATTTATGACATTTTTCCGGATCATATAAATGCCTTTTCAAAGATTTTCCGCCCTGTGATCACAGTAGAAAATCTGCTGACCATGACAAGCGGCGTAACTTTTAATGAATCAGGTATCGTGTCCGGAAATGACTGGCTTGGAAGTTTTCTGAATGCATCTGTCAATGGAAAACCCGGAACAGAGTTTCAATATAACAGTCTGAATACTTATGTTCTTTCTGCAATCGTGACGAAACGTACAGGAGAAACCCTGACCGAATATCTGACTCCGAGACTGTTTGGTCCTCTTGGTATCACGAAATATTACTGGGAAACCTGTCCGAAAGGAATTACAAAAGGCGGCTGGGGACTGTTTCTCTGTGCAGAAGACATGGCAAAACTGGGTCAGCTGTATCTTCAGAGGGGAAAATGGAATGGTCAGCAGCTGGTGTCTGAATATTGGATAGAAATATCTACGGCACGACATCTGAAAACTCAGAATGACACCTATGGATATGGATATCAGCTATGGATGGAACAGCGCCCGGGAAGCTTTGAATATAATGGAATGCTGGGACAGAATGTTATTATTTATCCGGATATGGATATGGTTCTTGTCACAAATGCCGGAAATAAAGAAATGTTTCAGGACTGTATCATGCTGAATATCATTCGGAAATATTTCCCTGTTAATTATCATCCCGCCGATGTTCTACCTGAGAATCCACTCTCCCATAGTCTTCTGAAACGGTTGTGCGGAGAACTGGAAAATGGAGAGCATAATAACAGAAGTACTTCTCTGCGCGGGAGATGGAAAAGAAATGTAGTTTCCAGAAGGAAACATTCAGATAAAAAATACAGCTACCGTATTTCAGCAGCCGTTGATCGCCCATCTGATCATCACAGTTTTATGCGGGCTGTAAGCGGCAGAACTTATGTAATGGAACAGCAGAATATTGGAATTGCGCCATTGTTTGTGCAGGTATTCCACAATAATATGACAGATGGTATTTCTGAAATTTCTTTTACTTATGATGCGGGAAACTTTAACGTTTCTTTTACCGAAGGTGAGGTAATTCATAAACTTCCTGTTGGATTTGGAAGGGCTGCAGATGGCTGTGTTGATCTTCATGGAGAACATTACCTTGTAGCTACACTGGGAGAATTTGCAAGGGATGAAAACGATATCCCTGTATTAAAGCTGGAAATTACTTTTATAGAAGAATGTGTGAAACGAAAAGTGCACATTTTCTTTCATGAAGATAATGGAATTGAAATCAGATGGAACGAAACACCCGGTAAAAAAATGATCCTGGCAGGACTGAGTTCTATTACTGAAGAACTGTCAGGAAACTTCCTGTATAATTCGCTTCTGGGAGATCATAATATTACAACAGAACTGCTGCACCGGCTTATGGAACAGACGATTGAGCCTGCTGTAAGGGGATATCTGAAGAGTTCGAAAGAAACAGACAGTATTGATACAGATGAGTGAATATAATAAAGTCTCATATACAAAAATGCATTTCTCACTAAACGATTAAGATGAGAAATGCATTTTGCATTTTACAGGTTTATTTTATTTATGGTATGCATTATTTACGCGGATTGCCATAGTTCTGTTTAGTCCTGTTTCACATTGAAAGCTTTCATTCCCGGATATACTGCGCTTGCGCCGAGTTCTTCTTCGATACGGAGAAGCTGGTTGTATTTTGCAACACGTTCGGATCTGCTTGGAGCTCCGGTCTTAATCTGGCAGGTGTTCAGTGCTACTGCAAGGTCTGCGATTGTTGTATCTGCTGTCTCGCCGGAACGATGAGAAGAAATCGCAGTGTATCCTGCTTTGTGAGCCATTTTGATTGCTTCCAGTGTTTCGGATACGGAACCGATCTGGTTTAATTTGATCAGGATTGCATTACCTGCGCCAAGACTGATACCTTTTGCAAGTCTTTCTGTATTTGTAACAAACAGGTCATCACCGACAAGCTGTACTTTATCGCCAAGTCTGGCTGTAAGTTTCTGCCATCCTTCCCAGTCTTCTTCATCCAGGCCGTCTTCGATAGAGATGATCGGATATTTTTCGCATAATTTAGCCCAGTGCTCAATGAGCTCTTCGGATGTATACTCTGTGCCGGCTTTTGGAAGTTTATAATATCCTTTGCCTTTTTCACTCTTCCATTCAGAGGAAGCAGCATCCATGGCAATCCTGAAGTCTTTGCCTGGTTCATATCCGGCTTTCTTAACTGCTTCAAGGATTGTCTCGATTGCTTCTTCATCGGATTTCAGTGCAGGTGCGAAACCACCCTCATCACCTACTGATGTAGCAAGTCCGCGTTCTTTCAGGATAGAAGCAAGTGCATGGAATACTTCTGCACACCATCTTAAGCATTCTTTAAAAGAAGGTGCCCCAACTGGCATGATCATGAATTCCTGTACATCCAGCCCGGATGATAATGCATGGCATCCGCCGTTTACGATGTTCATCATTGGTACAGGGAGACGATTTCCGGATACTCCGCCAAGGAAACGATACAGCGGAATTTCAAGAGAAGTTGCCGCTGCTCTGCAGCATGCGATAGATACTGCAAGGATTGCATTTGCTCCAAGTTTGGATTTGTCTTTTGTTCCGTCTGCTGCGATCATTGCTGCGTCTACTGCATAGATGTCACTTGCATCAAGACCTTCGATTGCTTCGTTGATTGTTGTGTTGATGTTCTCTACTGCTTTCTGTACACCTTTTCCAAGGTAACGATCTTTATCTCCATCTCTTAACTCCAGAGCTTCGAATTCTCCTGTAGATGCACCGCTTGGAGCAGTTCCTCTTGCAACAGTGCCATCCATCAGATATACTTCTGCTTCTACTGTCGGATTTCCTCTGGAATCCAGAATTTCTCTTCCAATTACTTTCTCAATTTCTAAGTACATGATAAATCCCCTTTCTGGTTTTGCATTTGGACTCCTGGTACACCGTAGCTGGGATGTACCAAGTGGATCATATCTGAGGTACGGCTTTCAGCATAGCCGCGATTTCAGCAAGTACAGATGTAATCCAATGTTCCGAAGAATTCAGCAGGTCTTCGGATGGAGTTCAAATGATTTAATTCACGCGAGAGTTTGCTATATCTAACTCTATTGGTTAGTATATTCTAACTTTTGTAAAAATGCAAGAGGGAAATTGGAGGGATATTGAGAAATTATTTCAGAAAACATATTTGTATTTATATTTTGTAATACATTACATCATCAACAACGAATCAATGAAAAAGATTCTCAGATATTTGAAATAATTCAAAAACATCTGAAGATCTTCATATCTACATAAATACTTATTTAATTAATGAGGGCATTTTGCGTATGTAATAGTATTTTGATATACTGCATTTGCACGATATCCACATTTTTCACATCTTTGGCATGAATAAATTTTAACAGTACATCCTCCTGAGGAATTTCTCCCATGAGTATAAAAAGATGATGGAACCATACTATGTGTACACAATGCATATGTATCGGATGATTCTTTATATACTACTTGATTTCCATCTGAATCAATATATACGCTGTCACTTTGTGAAAAATCGATTGAACTTATTAAATCATTATTTGTATCATTGAAACCAAAATCTTCTACAAAATCTTCAAAAACAACTTCTTCAAAACTTTCATCAGATGATGATACTGGTTCATACGCCATTATCGTCCCAGCACTCGCCACAACTGTCAACGCCGACACTGCCACCATAATTCCTCTTTGTAACATCCCTTTTCTCTTTTCCTTCATCATGTAGTTGATCCTCCTTTTTAATGTTTTAAAATCCTTTCCTTCTTTATTGCTTTTATGTCCGGAAAGGTTATTTTTCCACACGGCTGGGCGAATATCAGAAGTTGAAGCTTCTAATACCAGCAAACTTGCATAGTCTTGACGTTTTTCTTTTGTACAGCCATCGACGGCTGCACTATCACTGACTATTTCTGCTGTATCTATGTAAAGGAAAAGTAAAAGATATGCCACAGGATTCATCCAGTGCAGACACAGAACAAAAAGGCATAAAAGTTTTACTAAATTGTCATGATTTTTCAAATGCGTATGTTCATGCTTATATACCATAATAAAATCAGGATGCAGAGGAAAACTCTCTGGAAACACAATCTTCTGACGGAAAAATCCAATGGTACATGGACCACAGATCTCATCTGGAATCAGATAATAGGTGAGATTATCTTCTGGATCTTCAATCTTTTCAAAGATATAGTTCCGGATAGAATGTGCTCCTCTCCAGTATTTAATAATCTCATAGATTGCAAAGATAATAATTCCTGCTAGCCAGATCCTGGCAAATATATTAAACCATTGAGGTATCCATATGTAATCACCCTGCTTTTCACTCCAGAAAGCCAGAGAACCTGAAAGATAGGAATCAGCTTTTTTACCAATTAACATTGTTTCTGGAAGTGCATCTTTTGGAAGCAAATATTTAACCAACTGCACAGGTACCAGATAAAAGAACACACCTGTCAGTAGTAATCTTCTTCCAAGAATATAATTATAATTTTCACACTGAATCACATATAAAAGCAAACAAATCACAACAGGAATACTTCCTGAAATGGACATACAGACTAACAGTTCCATTTAAAACATCACATCATTTCTTCTTAATGTATTCTAATAAGAATTCTTTCTCTTCCTCTGTAAGTTTCTTATCAGAGATTAGAGCGCTGACAAGGGTTTTCATATCAGAGACTGTATATCCTGATACGGATGGTTTGGAAATCTGTGTAGATTTGACAGTTTCCGTCTCGCCCTTTTCTTTAGCAAATTTGTTTAATTTATCATACAGATAACTGTTTCTCAGTCCAAGGATGAACATGGTTCCTGGATAAAGTAAAGATACTGTTGCAGCACCGATCATATATAAGGTAAATTTATGTGTATCGTCTACAGGAGGTTTGCTCATAAAATTGATAAAGAAGCAAATACCGGAACATAAGGTAAATAAAATCCAGCAGACAAGTTCTATTTTTCTTTTCATTCTTTCATCTCCTGATTAATCAGGCAGATAGAGTCATTTGTCTCACCTGATTCGGTTAAGTAATTGTAAATTTCTGTCACTTCTTAATTACAAATAGTCTACCATGTTTTGTACAAATTAAGCAACTGATTTTTGGGAATTTTTCAGACTTTTTAACGCCATTATTCGAGATTTGTCGAGAAATCAATTTGTTGGCACAGAGAAAGCCAGGCAAAAACTGCAGTATAATCTGCAAAGTTTCTGCCTGTTTTTTTAATAGGTTTATGATTTAATGATATTTACTGAACATGCTCATTATTTATGAAGAAATGAAAACAGACCTTTCTTTTTTTCATAAGGTTGTGAACTGATACCTTTTACTTCATATCCTGTTGCGCTGATGGCTGTTTTTAGCTTTGCTTCGTCTACAGGCCCCTCTGAGATGATCACAGTTTCCCCTTTGCTGTGGGAAGAAGTAACTTTATCTACATGAAAGGCTTTTCTCACTGCATCATTTACGTGAGATTCGCACATTCCGCACATCATGCCATCTACTTTTACAGTTGTTTTGATCATATTGTTGTCCTCCATTTTTATGTTATAAGTTAGAAAAAAGCTAACAGAACTTATAGCATATGATTTTTTCTCTTGCAATAATTTTATGCCAATGCCTGGGCAAGTGCTTTCTGAATTGCTCCAAGGATTCCCTCTGAGGAATAAGTGGCACCGCTTGCAGCATCAATTCCGTCTGCTGACTGATTTCCCATAATCTGAGGATAAATAGTTTCCCATGCATAATCAAAGTACTCAGGTGAATCACTGTTACTCTGTTCAATAGATGCAATCTGACCGCCCTGAATCGTTACGGTTACATTTACTCTTCCACTGTATCCGTAGCTTGAGCCTGTATAAGTTCCGTCAATATATGGTCCTGTAGGTTCCGGCGTAGGCTCCGGAGTCTCTTCCGGTGTTGGTGTGGGAGCCGGTGTTTCCTCTGGTGTTGGAGTAACTTCCGGAGTCGGAGTTTCTTCCGGTGTCGGGGTTGGGGTTGCCTCAGGAGTTGGCGTAACTGTTACTTCTGGTGTTGGAGTTGGTGTCACTTTTGTGGTATCTTTTTCTGCCTGTTTCAGAATATCTTTCATTGCGTTTATGATACCCTTTGAAGAGTAGGTTGCACCACTGACAGTATCAATGCCATCGACAGACTGATTCTGAATGATCTCATTTTCCAGGATATCCCATGCTTTCTTAAAGAACATAGGCGTATCTGTATGCTCTGCTTCCAGAGACTTGATCATACCTTTTTTAATCTTAGCTGTCAACGTAATTGTCCCACTGTATCCTTTACCGGTTCCTGTATAGGTTCCGTCTTTGTAAATCTGTTCGTTTCCCGGCTTCGGTGTTGGAGAAGGTTTCTTTGTAGGTTTCGGTGTTGGAGTTGGCGTAACAACTGCCTGATTTCCTGATGGAATTGCCTGTGACAATGCATTCTGAACCGCAGTAATAATTCCGTTTGAAGAATAAGTGGCACCACTGACTGCATCTACGTTCGGAGACTGGCTTGCAAGAATTTTGCTGATCACACCCTGTGCATTTGCAAAATAGGAGGCTGTTTCATTTGATGCATCTACAATATTGATAGCTGCAATTTTATGGTCAGTGACAGTTACCTGAACAGTGATCGTTCCTCCGAAACCGGTTCCGGAGCCTGTATAGGTACCGTCTGCATATCCACCGGCAGGAACTTCTGTAGTTGGTGTGACTGTGCTTCCTGCACCACCCCCTGCTGTACCTCCATTTGCAGAGGAACCTGTAGATGAATTTTTCTTTGTTCCTGTTTTAATCTTACTTGTTTTTTTTGTCTTTTTTGATGTTTTTGAAATTGAGGTTCCATTGGTTTCAGAAGAGTCTTCTGAATCAAAATCCTTACCTGCAGTTCCTTGTGAAATCAGTTCTTTAATCTCATCAGTAGACATAACATTATTATCGGAAACCGATGTAGTCTCCACAGGACTTTTATCTGCCTGATAACAGGTTACACAGACTGCTGCAAAAACTGCTGCCGCAGGAATAAGCTTTAACCATGGACGGAAACTGTCCTGTTTGGGTTTCATTTCTGGAGTCTTATTATTTTTCTGCTCATTATTTTTGTCCATAAATTCCTCCTTCTTCAATAGTTTGTTTCAGGTAATCATATTCAAGTGATTACTGTAATAACTGTATAAAGTTTTACAGCTGAAAAGAAATCCTGCCCTTTCTGTGGGATACAGGATTTCTTTTCTTTTGTCTGCGAATCCGACTGCAAATATCAGCCTGACTTCAGTCCGGTCAGATTATTTTACAGTTACTTTAACTGTTTTGGTTACGCCATTGCATGTTACTGTAATCTTGGCAGTACCTTTTTTGATACCTTTAATTGTACCCTTGGATGATACTGTAGCAATTTTCTTGTTGTTGGATTTGTATGTAACTTTTCCTGACGGAGCTGCTTTTGCTGTAATCTTAGTTGTTTTGCCGACTTTTACAGATACAGATGTTTTGCTCAGTGTAAGAGTTGGATTTTTAACTGTTACTTTGCAGGTTACCTTTACATCTCCGCATTTAGCAGTGATGACTGCACTACCTTTTGCTTTTGCAGTAACTTTACCGGTTGTTTTGTTTACGGCTGCAACTTTTGGGTTGCTGGAAGTAAATGTAACTTTTGGTGCATCTGCTCCTGTTACAGTTGCCTTCAGTGTAGTTGTTTTTCCTTTGTAAACAGTGGCTGTTTTCTTGTTGAGAGTTACTGTTACCTTCGTATCTGCTTTAACAAGAGCCTCTACTGCTGCGTTCAGATGAGTTGTAGCTTCATCAACCTCTGCCTGAGTTGGCTTTTCTTTTGCAAGAAGATCCTTTGCTTCCTGAAGCTCTAACTGCATTGCCTTCCAGGAAGCTGCTGTGTAATCTGCTTCTTTTAAGGCTTCTGCTTTTTCTACTGCTGCTTTTAATGCTGTTGTATCTGCTTCTCCTGCTTCCGGTTTTACGATGTTTGCATCTGTTGCATTAACTTCAAATACAGTATCTGCATATCCCATTGCATATACGGTGATTTTCCATTTGCCGGTTCCATCTGTTCCTTTTGGAAGCTGGCAGCGGTAGGAATCTGTCAGACCAAGCTGGATTCCCATTGCCTTGTGCATCCAGTTATCTGCTGCAAATTTTGTTCCGTAAGATGCCAGAACTTTATTACCATTTCCGTAGTAATCCCATTTTACAGCATACATTTTAGCACCAAGAGCACCATATCCGTCACCTGTAATATCTACTCTTAAGAATTCGCCGTAACTTCCACTTGCTTCTTTTACTGTTGCGGTAACATTGGATGCAGTCTGGAGTGCCTGATCTTTAAGTCCGGAACCTGTACCGTTTGTTCTTGCCTTAAATGTGAATGTTCCATCGGAACCTTTTACAGCTTCTTTTAAGCCGTTTGTTTCAGCGGTAACATCAGCAACTGCACTATAGGACTGTAAATTATTTTCTCCAAATCCTCCGGCAACTGTGCTTCCGTCTTCCACAACCTTGAACTGGGATTTGAAGGCTTCATAATCTTCTGCTTTTACTGCGACAGGTACATATTTCAGGCCTACTACGTTATAATGGTCGAATTCTACAACACTTCCATCAGCTTTTGTAATCTGTCCTCTTTCAGGCTGATTCAGCTTTACAGTTGTTCCGTCTGTAAGAACTGCATCATTAGCTGAGGTCCAGTAGGAAATCTCATAAGAACCGCCGTTTTTGTCATACATGATTGCTTCACACTGGTAGCTTCCTCTGTGCAGGCCATGGTTTACAGTAGCTCTGGTTACTGTGTCGAAACCGCCTTTGTCAAGTTCATCATGGCTGTCTTTTGTTCCATTGGAAGCTGTGTTTGCAGCATTATAAACTCCCTCAGATGCCCAGTACTGTGCCCATGTCAGACCTGCATAGACATATTTGTAGCCTGTTTCTGCTGTTGCAGCGAATTCATCTTCTGCTGCTGCCTGATCGTCAACAAAAGGTGTTTCCTCATCGCCTGCAAAAGCATCAGCGGTGTCATCTGCTGCATCAAACCCATCTGTCTGTGCCTCAGTCTCCACAGCAGCATCAGATGTAAAATCCGCAGCCATAACCGGTAATCCTGAAACCATCATTGCTGCACTTAAAATTGCAGGAGCTGCCATTTTGATTAAATTTCCCTTGCGCATACCTTTAAATCCTCCTGAATATGAGTTAATAAATATATTTCCAAACTGTCCGGAAAACTGAAATTTTTGACAGTTCAGAGATCTTTATATAAGATAAACCTATTCACCGATGGAATAAGTATCTTTCAGTAATTGAAATCTTTCTTTCATGCCTTCCGTCATCCAGACATGATCAGAATCATCTACGAACAGACCGTCTGCATTGTATTTCTTCAAAAGTTCTTCTGCCTTTTCTTTTCCCAGTACAAAGCATGCAGTGGAAAGTCCGTCTGCGTTCAGGCCGTCATCACACACAACCGTCACAGATGTGAGACCGCTTCTTGCAGGATATCCTGTAGCAGGATCCAGTATATGATGATATCGAACACCATCTTCTATAAAGTATTTTTCGTAATCTCCGGAAGTAGATAAAAATTCAGTACCATTCAGAGTAACTACTCCCAGGTAATCACCTTCTGTATCCCGCGGATCAGTGACAGCTACCTGCCAGGCAGAGCCGTCGGGTTTGCTTCCATAGCTCATAACACTGCTGCCGCCCAGATTCAGGATCATGCCTGATACATTCTTATCTGCATCAAGAACTTTCTTTGCTGCATCACAGCCAATTCCCTTACCTGCAGCCCCCAGATCAAGAGTTACTCCCTTTGGCATGGTAACTTTATTTCCATCCAGAGTCACCTTGCCATATCCTACATTTTCAAGCATGGAATTTAATTCATCATCTGAAGGAATGTGTGGGTCCTCTCCGTCAATGTCCCACAGGCGGATCACTCTTCCCATAGTAGGATCCATGGCTCCGTCAGAAGCTTTCGACAAATCCAGTACCTGTTTTAAACAGGTGGCAGTTTCATCAGATACCGTTGTTATATTCCCGGCATTTTGATTGATCTGATATATCTGAGAACTTTCTTTTGTCCAGGAGATCCAGTTCTCTTCCACATCTTTTAATGCAGAGATCACGTCTGCTGTGATATCCTCACCTGTTGTGTAAAGAGTCTCTGATACTACGGTGTCCATAGCAAAGTCTGTTTTGGTGTATGTGTTTATTTCAGAGTTTCCCCATGCAGTCCGGGATGTGCATAAAAGAGAGGCTGCAATGAAAAGTCCCAGTACAAAAGAGTGTCTGTTTGTCATATATTTTCTGATTCCTTATCCTCTTATTGTTGTTTACAACTAACTCTATAGACTATATCACTGTATGGATAGTATGTCTACCAATATAGTTAGTTCTTACTAATCAAATTTTCTCAATAAGTTAGCAGTTGCTATTTTTTATCAATAACAGTGCCTGTATGAATATTTTTCCTTGGGCAGACTGCAGTGCAGGCGTGACAGCAGATGCATTCCCCTGAATGTGCAGTATCACCGTCAATATCCAGGTGTGCGGGGCATCTCTTCTTACAGAGAGTACACTTTGATGCACAGTTTGGACGATTTCGTTTGAAAAGTGCTCCCGGTATAACCGGCATAATTGCAAATACTGCTCCCATAGGACAGAGAAACTGGCAGAAGAAACGCTCCTGTGTACACATTCCGGCCATGATCAGGATCAGCAGAACTGTTCCCACAATGTAGGTAGATTTCGGCAGTCTGCCTGTTGTAAGCATGGAGAATACATCCCATGGACTCATCCCCTGTAATTTAGAATAAAATCCTGTTATGCAGGAAAGAAGCAGGAACGCAAGGAGTACATATTTTACTTTCTGCAATCTGTGTACCCATTCCTCCGGATATCCATGTTTTTTCTTTTTTCCAAAGCATTTCGCACGGATAAACGCGGTAAGCTCATACAGAGCATCTCCCAGCGAGCCAAACGCACAGGCATAACCGCAGAAATGACGTCCGAACAAAATAGTAATGATCAACAGTAATGCCGTAATATCCAGAAAAGAGTTCCAGGTTACGCTCTGCTGTCCTCCGATTGCAAGAAAGATGGATTTGACTCCTGCAAATGCCGTAGAAAAAAGGGAGGGCGCTGCTATAAAAAACATAAGTTGTATGGCGGCACGGATCAGCCGTACCTTTCGTTGTTTCTTTTTCATGCGTTTTCCGCCTTTGATAATGCGTCATTTACTGCTTCTAAGATACCGGTAGAACTGAAAGTTGCTCCGGAAATAGTGTCAACATCTGTGCTCTGCTCGCTGATGACACTGTTTATGACATTCTCGCCCTGTGACAGATAAGCACTGTCCTCACCCGGTGCACTGACTACACTGACTGCTGTAATAGTATCGTCTTCCAGTGTTACCTGGACTGTGATGGTTCCACCGTATCCGCTTCCGGAACCTTCGAAAGTGCCATTTTTATATACATTGTCAGAATCATCAGCTTCTTCAGAATCTGCCTGCTCTGTATTTTCTTTATCCTCTGTGGAATCTTTTTCGGATTTATTATCAGCTTCTGAAGATACATCAGAAGAAGCATTACTTTCTGCTGCTGTTTTCTGTTCCTCATAAGTTTCCTTTAATGCTGTAAGGATCTGGTCCTGCTGTTTCTCCAGGCTCTCTGTTTTTGCAGTCAGGTCTGCAATATCCTGGGCCTGTTCTTTATCCTTTACTGTTCCGTTATAGAAAAATACCGCCATGATAATCAGCAAAAGTGCGATCAGACGCAGATAAAAGTTTTGATTATTCACGTTGTTTCCTCTCCTTCATTTTTTTATTTTGCCGGATATGATATCTGTTTTTGGATGAAGCAAAACTTAATCATAACTAACTTTAAAAGTGTATCATTTTCGTATACAAAAATCTATATATAACAGATTCTGCTAATGTTGTTTTTTTTTCATTAAGATGACCCCGGAACAAAATCCGAGGTCATTTATTGTGTGAATTATTTACCTGTTATCGTTTATTTTACTTTTACTGTAAATACCTTCTTAACACCATTGCAGGTTACTGTGATTTTGGCAGTACCTTTTTTCTTTCCTTTTACAACGCCTTTGGAGCTTACTGTTGCAATCTTGCTGTTGCTTGACTTGTAAGTAACCTTTCCTGATGGGGTTGCCTTTGCGGAAATCTTTGTTGTTTTTCCAACTTTTACAGTTGCTGAAGATTTGGTAAGTTTCAGGGATGGATTTTTAACTGTTATCTTGCAGGTTACTTTGTATTCTCCGCAGGATGCTGTGATCACTGCTGTTCCTTTTGCCTTGGCAGTTACAACACCTTTGCTGTTTACTGTAGCTACTTTTGCGTTGCTGGACTTCCATGTGATTTTATCTGTAAGGTTTGTTGTAACTTTGAGAGTGGTTTTTGTGCTGCCTTTTGTATAAAGAGTCTTGGAAGAAGTATTTAATTCAAATGTGTTTTCTGCTTCTTTGTAAGTAAAAGTAAGATTATTCTTATATCCCACAGCAGTTATTTCGAAAACAGTTGTGTCTGTCACCTGAAGATCTGTGAGATCAAGAGTTCCATCTTCTTTTACAATGATTTTGCTTCCTTTTCCTGTTGCAGCATATTCTGTATCATCAACTTTTACTTTGCTGATGCTCTTAATGTATGCAGAGAACTCTTCTGCTGTAATGCCTTTTGCTGCAACCAGTTTTGTCTCGTTACTGTCATAAGAAGCCGGCATTTTGTCTGTATTTACTGTAAATTCAGTTACAATGGCTGCATATTTTCCGCTGGCATCTGCAATTTCAACCTTGTGCGTTCCCAGTGCAAGAGTTCCAACCGCAAGTTTTCCGTCTGTGCAGGAAACCGCTGTTCCGTCTACTGTATACTGTGCCTTGAAGTCTGCCGGCAGAGCCTGGTCAAAGGTAACTGCTGCAGATGAGTCTGTATTCATAATATCTGCTACTGTTGCCTTAATTCCTGTAGTTGTCTGCGCCTTTACATCAGGGACATCAAAAATGATCATACCCTTATCTGTGTAATAAGTAACGCTGTCAATTGTTTTTCCCATGATTGATTTATAATGTGCAGAAGAAACAGGGCATCCGTGAACTTCTGTTGTATATCCGGTTCCCCAGGCAAGCTTGCTTCCATGCCAGATATTTTCCAGATGGCGGAGGCCATAGTTGGTTCCGTCTGTAGTATTTACAGTTACACCATAGATTTTATCTGTATTTGTATCAATTACTGCTGCAAAATCATCCTTGTTAAGATCAAGCTCATAATCACCGTATTTTGTTTCTGTTTTTAATGTAGCATCAATAGTAACGTTCTTTGTCTGGGCACCTTTCATTGCTGAGAAAGAATAGCTGCCATCTGCATTTACAGTAAGTTCTTTGTAATAAGACGGTGTTTCACTTAAAATGTAATAAGAGTAAGAGGCATTTTCAATCAGGGAATCTTTTCCTGTATAGGTGTTGCTGCTTGTCTGTCCTTTGTTTGTCACTGTGATCGTTACAGAGTCGGAATCTGTGACCTGCTTCTGGTCTTTCAGAAGGGAAAGATCACTGACCTTTACAGGGAAAGTAACACCTGTTACATCGGTTCCATTGGGGTCTACGTGATAAGCGGAATTTCCGTTCATCATACCTGCTGTTCTTGATTTATTAAGAGTTGCAGATGTGAAAGCATCAACTTTTACATCATTATTTTTCAGTTCTGCCTTGTAGAAATCATCGTATGGAATATTCATAAGCACATAAGCTTCGCCCTGCTGTGCCTCTGCAGCAAAAGCATCCTGGACATCTTCGGTGGTAAATTCTTCCTGCGCATCCTCGGCGGCAAACTCTTCGGAAACAGAGAAATCTGTGCTGTCTGTAAGTACCTCACTGTCTGTGAAATCAGATGCCAGAACTGCATATGGCATGCTGGTCATAGCAACTGCGGCACTCATTACAACAGGTGCTATTTTTTTCATAAGTTTTTTGTTTGTCATGTTTTTCTCCTCTTCTAAAATTTTTTTTGCGGAATCACTCTTACCAGAGAGTTAATCAACTTATTAACCAAAGGGATTTTACTTTTACCAAAAGGGAGTGACTTCTGCCAAAGATATTCATATAGGATTGCTATAGGTATGCTGTCAGCAGTAATTATATAAATTAGTCACTACTAACTTATAAAATAGTAACATGTCTGTCTGAAAAAATCCACACTTTTTTACCGGTGATATTCGTCATTTTTTCTCAATAAATGCTTTCAGTAAAAATCAGTATTAGTTGCATCTAACTTGTGGTTGCGGGAATATTTTTTCTGTGTTAAAATGTCTGAAGAATTCTGATAATTCCATTTTGGATTTTTTGAGAGGAGAAAATAGATTTATGAAGCAAAAAACAGCCTGCCTTGGGCTTTTTTCAGCTGTGGCGATTATTTTGGGATATGTGGAATCACTGGTGCCGGTTTTTGCGGGGATTCCGGGGATTAAACTTGGACTTGCCAATCTGGGAGTACTGTTTATTTTGAAGAAATATTCATTTAGGGAGGCTGCCCTGGTTTCTGTTGTCCGCATTCTGGTGATCGGATTTATGTTCGGAAATCTGTTCAGTATCCTGTACAGTCTGGCAGGGGCCGCGCTTAGTATGACAGTTATGACACTTATGCTGAAAAAAACCTCCTTCAGTCTGATCGGTGTCAGCGTTGCAGGAGGTGTTTCCCATAATATCGGTCAGTTGATCATTGCCATGCTGATCGTACAAAATGCAAGTGTGTTTGTATACGCACCGGCACTTCTGGTGGCAGGTGTTGCTGCCGGGGTAGTAATCGGCGGACTTACTAACGAGATTTTGAAAAGAGTTCATCTATAACTTTAAAAGCATCAGTTATCTGAATTTATAATCTTTCAGATAACTGATGCTTTTTTCAATCTTCTTCTATATGTTCCCGTCCCTGGTTGATAATCGTGCGGACATGATCATCTGCCAGAGAATAAAAAATAGATTTTCCCTCTCTGCGGCTCTTTACCAGTTTATTCTGTTTCAGAATACGAAGCTGATGAGAAATCGCAGACTGAGTCATATTCAATGCTTTAGCGAGATCGCAGACGCATACCTCTGCCTCAAACAAAATCAAACAAATGCGTATTCTGGTAGAGTCTCCGAAAACCTTGAATAATTCGGCCAGATCATAAAGCTCTGTTTTCTTCCGGCAGGGTTTCATTCTTACAATTTTTAAGCAGATCTTTCATGTATTTCATTACTCTCACATAATTCTTCTTTGCATACTTCCATTTTCTTACCTGTTACCTTTCCGGCTTATCACAAAAGGTTTCTGCTGATTTGCCTGTTTCTTATAAATTCTTTACAAATAATGTACGGATCGCGTTTAATACTGCGATGATCATAACACCTACATCCGCAAAAATGGCCATCCACATGTTTGCAATACCTAAAGCTCCAAGGATCAGGCAGAGAACCTTGATACCGATAGCAAAGTAGATATTTTCATATACAATACGGATACATTTACGTGCAATTTTAATCGCTTTGGAAATCTTCAGAGGATCATCATCCATCAGAACGATATCTGCTGCTTCGATAGCTGCATCTGAACCAAGTGCTCCCATCGCAATACCAATATCGGCTCTGGATAATACAGGAGCATCATTGATACCGTCACCTACGAATGCAAGTTTATCCTTTTCAGACTTCTGATTAAGAAGTTCTTCTACCCTGGAAACTTTGTCAGCAGGTAAAAGTTCGCTGTATACTTCCTGGATTCCCAGTTCTTCGGCAACCTGATCTGCAACACGTTTTGAATCGCCTGTCAGCATAACGGTCTTGCTGATTCCGGCTTTCTTCAGTTCAGCGATTGCCTCTTTTGCATGAGGTTTGATGATATCGGATATCAGGATATGTCCTGCATATTTGCCGTCAATGGCCATATGCACAACAGTTCCTACATGATGGCAATCCTGATAAGCAATGCCAAGTCTGTTCATTAATTTGGTATTACCGGCAGCTACAGATATGCCGTCAACTTTGGCAATCACACCATTACCACTGATTTCTTCAATATCAGTAACACGATTTCTGTCGATTGGTTTTCCGTATGCTTTCTGCAGGCTCTTGCTGATCGGATGGGAGGAAGAACACTCGGCAAGTGCTGCATATTCTAACAATTTCTCATCCGGCATTTCATTGTGATGAATACCACTTACTTCGAAGACACCCTGAGTCATAGTGCCTGTTTTGTCAAATACAACATATTTTGTCTGAGCCAGTGTTTCCAGATAGTTGGAACCCTTGACCAGAATGCCCTGATTGCTGGCTCCACCGATTCCTGCGAAGAAACTTAACGGGATGCTGATGACCAACGCACATGGACAGCTGATTACAAGGAAGGTAAGGGCTCTGTAGATCCAGTCTCCCCACATGGCAGGTTTTCCCATAATAAGAAGTACGATCGGCGGGATAAATGCAAGAGCAAGGGCTCCGTAACATACTGCAGGTGTATAGTATTTCGCAAATTTGGAAATAAAATTTTCAGATTTTGACTTTCTGGAGCTGGAATTCTCTACCAGTTCAAGGATCTTGGATACTGTAGATTCACCGAATTCCTTAGTTGTACGGATCTTCAGCAGACCTGTCATATTGATACAGCCACTGATCACTTCATCGCCTGCTTTTGCATCACGCGGAAGACTCTCACCTGTCAGTGCACTTGTATTTAATGTAGAAGTTCCCTCGGTGATCACTCCATCGATCGGTACTTTTTCACCCGGCTGAACAACAATAATGGTTCCGATCTCAACTTCATCAGGATCAACCTGTTCCAGTGTTCCGTCTTTCTCTATATTCGCATAGTCAGGACGGATATCCATCAGTTCACTGATGTTTCGTCTGCTCTTTCCCACTGCATAGCTCTGGAAAAGCTCTCCAATCTGGTAGAAAAGCATAACTGCAACACCCTCAGAATAATCGCCAAGGAGAATTGCACCTACTGTGGCTACAGCCATCAGAAAGTTCTCGTCAAACACCTGTTTATTTAAAATACCCTTAAATGCTTTCTTCAGGATATCATAGCCGATGACCAGATATGGGATCATAAAAAGAACAAATCTCAGGTATCCCTCTGCCGGCAGTAAGGAAAAGACCACGATCAGCACTGCTGCTATGATAATTCTGATCAGCATTTTCTTCTGCTTCTTGTTCATATCAATACCTCTCTCTTCTTATAAAAGCAGGACCGCTGCAAAAAACTTTCCGGCGAAAAGCTCAGTGCCGGGATACGTTTTATGCAACAGTCCATTCTCCGGATAACGCAGAATTAAAGATAGATCTCACAGTCGTCTTCTACCTTCTTGCAGTTCTTTAATACGTCTTTCATAACTGCTTTTGGATCCTGTCCGTCTTCGAATTCAACGATCATCTTCAGCATCATAAAGTTAACTGTTGCATCTTTAACACCGGTTGTATTCTTGGCAGCTTCCTCCATTTTGTTAGCACAGTTTGCGCAGTCTACATCGATTTTATAAGTTTTCTTCATAATATTTTCCCTTTCCGCTCATCTCTTTTATATTAACATATGAGCACTTGTTCATTTGTTTGATTCTATTATAGCATTATTTTCTCTTCTGTCAATAGTTTTGAGGAGATTTCTTTACGGAAATCAAAAGTTATGTTATAATCCATGTTATTATAGTTTAACGTGTTGCTTTAATGTTTTAAAAAACAGGATATTATTATCTGGCAGGTATCAAAATCATAAAAAGAAATAGGATACTCTTTGACAGAACATAACTGTCTGTACTGTTTGCGTACAGCAGTTCACAGCAGCAATATCGGAAAGAAAAAAGGAGGGTATCAATATGGCGATACATGAATCAGGAGAAGATTATCTCGAAGCGATCCTTATGATCAAAAAAAGAAACGGTAATGTCCGCTCTATCGACATTGCGCATGAACTGTCTTTTTCAAAACCGAGTGTCAGTGTTGCAATGAAGAATTTGAAAGCCAGTAATTACATTACGATTGATGAAAATGGATTTATCAATCTGACGGAAACCGGGCAGGAAATTGCAGATAAGATTTATGAAAGACATACCTTTCTGACCGGATGGCTGACTTCTATCGGAGTTGACCCGAAGGTTGCAGCCGAGGATGCCTGTAAGATGGAGCATGCGATCAGCGCAGAGAGTTTTGCTGCCATTAAGAAGTCTATTGCAGGCACGCATGAAAATTATAGCAATCCTCGTAAATAATGCATTTAAGACAGTTCAGCAGCGTGCGAAAGACAAGGAAGATATCTGCAGGCGTGCTGACGCACGGCAAAGATATCTGACGCAGGATTTCACACTCTGATGGGCTGGATTAAGATGCATTATTTTAGAGGATTGCTATAAATAAAAACATAATAAAAACCATATCCCGGATTTTCAGAGACTAAGCATCTGTTGCTTTATCATGAAATCCCGGATATGGTTTTTTATAGTTATCTTTATGCTTCCTCTTCTTTTGGAAGAAGATTTCTCATACTTCTTAAACTGATAGTCAGTGTTGACATGTTATGAAGCAGTGCGGATGTTGTAGGCATAATGATACCTGTAACTCCAAGTGCGATCAGACCACCGTTTATACCAATAATAGTTCTGTAATTATTATGGATACGCTTCATCAGCGCTGTGCTCAGTCTCTTTAACGTAACAATCTCATGGAGATTATCTGCAGAAATTGTAACATCTGCGATCTCACGTGCAATAGCTGCGCCATCACTGATAGCAATTCCTACATTTGCAGAAGAGAGTGCCAGAGAATCATTGATCCCATCGCCGATCATAATAACTTTATGTCCCAGTTCTTTTTCTTTCTCTACGAAAGATGCCTTATCTTCCGGCAAAACTTCAGAATAATATTCATCTACTCCTACACGTTTCGCAATAGCTGCTGCTGTACGTTCACTGTCACCGGTCATCATTACGACTTTTGTAATGCCGGCTTCTTTTAATTCACGTACTGCATCTGCAGCCTCTTCACGAAGCGGATCCTCTACACAGATAACTGCTGCAAGTTTTCCTTCGATTGCAAGATACAGGTGAGAACATTCTAATGGCAGGTGTTCAAATCTGTTTTCCATTCCTTCCGGAATTACACACTTTTCATCTTCCATTACGAAATGCCAGCTTCCGATCACAGCCTTTTTGCCTTCAATAGTTGTAGAAATACCATGAGCTACGATATATTCTACTTCGGAATGCATTTCCTCATGAACAAGATGTTTCTCTTTGGCTGCATTGACAACTGCTCTTGCCATGGAATGAGGAAAATGTTCCTCCATACATGCTGCAATACGCAGAAGCTCATCTGAACTCAGTTCTTCACTGAAAGATACCACATCTGAAACTACAGGCTTTGCTTTTGTAAGTGTGCCCGTCTTATCAAATACAATAGTTGTGGCATCAGCCATTGCTTCCATATATTTACCGCCCTTTACAGTAATACTGTGAGTACTTGCCTCACGTATAGCGGATAATACGGAAACAGGCATGGCAAGCTTCAGTGCGCAGGAGAAATCTACCATAAGTACCGCAAGGGTTTTGGTCATATTTCTGGTAAGCAGATAAGTTATCCCTGTACCTGCAAGAGTGTATGGTACAAGTCTGTCTGCAAGATGTTCTGCATTACTTTCCACAGAGGATTTCAGCTTCTCAGAATCCTCGATCATGTTGACAATCTTCTCATAACGGCTGGAACCTGCTGCTTCTTTAACCTGAACAGTGAGTTCGCCCTCTTCCAGAACAGTTCCTGCATAGGCAAAGCTGCCTTCTGCTTTACGTACAGGTGCAGATTCACCTGTCAGAGAAGTCTGGTTAACCATTGCTTCTCCTGCTGCGACATTTCCGTCAAACGGAATCACATTGCCCATATGTACGCGTATCAGATCACCTGCTTTAACAGAAGATGCAGGTATAAGAACTTCCTGTCCGTCTTCGTTTACCAACCATACTTTCTCTACATTGATAGACATGCTTCTTGCAAGGTCATTGACGGATTTCTTATGTGTCCATTCCTCAAGGATCTCACCGATTCCAAGCAGGAACATGGTGGAACCTGCAGTATTGAAGTCACCGCGGAGCATAGATACACCGATTGCTGTTGCATCCAGAACAGGTACTTCCAGTTTTCCTTTCATCAAAGTACGTACACCATGATAAATGTATTTTACTGATTTCACTGTAGTGATCGCTACACGTACCGGGTATGGCAGAAACATTTTATTTAATGTACGCATTACTACAGAGCTGATCAGTTTTTCTTTATAGGTTTCATTTAATTCACGTCCGGAATTCTCGAGTGCTGATTCAGATACCTGAGCAGTTTCATAGGAAAATCTGCTCAGTAAACGAATCAGCCTGTCTCTGCTGCCGGTGTAGACAACAGTGACATCCTGAGTTCTTACATAAACCGATGCCTTGCTGATATTTGCCTGATTCTCCAGATAACACTGCAAAACATCTGCCTGTCTGTAGGTCATGTGTTTCTGGGCAAGGTGAATACGGATTCGTCCTTTTATTTCATGCTTAATAGCAAATTTCATTATTCCTCGCTGCCTTCTTCTGTTTCTTCTGTCTCTTCTTTGAAATCTGTTGTCTCTTCTGTTTCTTCTGCTGCTTCGTCTGCTGTATCTTCTACCACTTCCTCAGCTGCTGCTCTGTCTTCGTTGATCTGCTGTGCTTCTGCATAAATATCCTCAGCATTCTCCTGAATTGCGGAAGCTGTTTTCATTACACATGCTTTTGCACGTAAAACGGCTGCTGTGCAGTTTGTGTATAATTTCTTTGCATCTTTACTTGTAAGAATCTTGATACCTGCTGTACCGAAAGCTACTCCTGCTGCAAAGATTCCTGTTTTTTTACCGTCAAATTTAATCATTGATGTATCCTCCTGTTGTGATTTTTAATTTATTGTAACCGCTCAGCAACCTTTCGGTGCTGAGTGGTTATGAACTATTTTCAGATAAATATGATGGGCAAACGCATTATTGCGACATCAGCTTATTTACATTTCATGTATTATACAGCCAAAATTTTCATATTGCTACTATTTTTTTCTAATTGAGAAATGTTCTCATTTCAGATATATTAAGAAGGTTGACAGAAACTATATCTCCAATAAAGGACAAAAACCTGAAGAAAGATAAGAAAGCCACCGGAAATTATACTCTTCAGTATTTCCCGGCGGTCATCAGTTTGTTCTATATTTAAATTTTTACTTGTTTTCAATGTTTATTTAAAATCACAGGAATTTACGAACATCCGCTCGATTTCCTGTTTGTCAATGTATCCACAGGCTTTCAGTCCTGTCAGGACTACATTGTTAAAACTGTCTTTTGATAATTTCTGGACTGTATTATCATCCAGCTCGATGGTGCATACACTTTCATCTTTACAATCCGGATTTCTCACGATCTTATACATATTTCTTCTGCTGATCGCACCAATTTCTTCCAAAAGGTTTACCATACGGTACACCGTAGCTGATCCGATGCCCGGATCCAGGCGGGATGCGTTGTAATAGATTTCTTTACAGCAGGAACACTCATTTTCAAGAATGACTTCCAATAGCATTCTTCTCTGTTTGGTAATCCTGCATCCTCGCTTCTTTAATTCCTGGATTACAACATCTTTCTGCATTCGGGTTCTCTGGTAATTGGGCTCTTCACAATTTTCCTGTCTCTGTAATGCTGCTGCTCCCAAAATCACATCATCCTTCCGCTTGTTAATTTCTGTTTCCTGACATATGGCTGCTGTTTTGCATCAGGCTTCAGTAATATGCCTGATTCTCAATGGCACCCTCTGCAGTGGCTGCAGTCTCCGCCACATGATGACTTGCCACTTTTTTTGTCTCTGACGATTCCTTTTATAATCAGTCCGACAATCAAGACCAAAATTGCTCCTACAATCAATGTTCCCATAAATGACACCTCCTGCTTTATATCATTATTATACACATATAATCACTATACTGCAATCTGATAATCAGCAGTCCACTAACTGTTTATCAGAACCCGCACCACCAGATGGGACGCAGGCTCTGATCTTATTACTGTTTTATCTGGCTTTTGCCATACCCTTTACATTAAGGCTGCTGCTTTCCTTATAAGGTCTGAACAACAGATATAAAAATCCGATGATAATTGCGAATGCAACCACTGTCCAGATACCGAAGCCACCTCCTGTGACCAGTGTACCAATCTGATAGATACACAGGGACACAAGATATGCAAGTCCACACTGATATCCGATTGCAAAGAAAAACCATTTTGTATTGTTCATTTCTCTCTTGATCGCACCCATAGCTGCGAAGCAAGGAGCACACAGAAGGTTAAATACCAGGAAGCCGTAAGCTGCGATCGGTGTCATGGCTGCTGCCAGGTTACCCCAGATCTCAGCACCGTCTTCTGCAACTTCTGCGAATCCATAAAGCATACCGAATGTAGCTACTACGTTCTCTTTTGCGATCAGACCTGTAACAGCTGCAACTGCCATCTTCCATCCTTCGCCGGCTTTTGTCCAGCCAAGAGGTGCAAAGATCCATGCGATTGCTGTACCAATCTTAGAAAGGATACTCTCGTTAAGTTCTTCAACCATACCGAAGCTTCCACCTTCCCATCCGAAGCTCATTAAGAACCACAGAATGATTGTTGAAAGAAGGATGATTGTTCCGGCTTTCTTAATGAAGGACCAGCCTCTTTCCCACATACTTCTTAAGATGTTGCTGACTGTTGGCCAGTGGTATGCAGGAAGCTCCATAACGAACGGAGCCGGATCACCGGCAAACATTTTTGTTTTCTTTAAGATGATACCGGAGCAGATAATTGCTGCGATACCGACAAAGTAACAACTTGTTGCAACCCATCCGCTGTTTCCGAAGAATGCACCTGCGATCATGGCAATGATCGGAAGTTTAGCTCCGCAGGGAACGAATGTGGTTGTCATGATTGTCATCTTTCTGTCACGGTCATTCTCGATCGTACGGGAAGCCATAACACCCGGAACACCGCATCCGCTGCCGATAAGCATTGGAATGAAGGATTTACCTGAAAGACCGAATTTACGGAAAATTCTGTCCATAATGAATGCTACACGAGCCATGTAACCACAGGACTCAAGGAACGCAAGGAATGCAAACAGCACAAGCATCTGAGGTACGAAACCGAGAACAGCTCCCACACCGGCTACGATACCGTCAAGGATCAGTCCCTGTAACCATGCTGCACAGCCAATCGCATTCAGTCCGGATTCAATTGCCGGAGGAATGATCTCACCAAACAGAACATCGTTTGTCCATTCAGTTACGAAAGCACCAACTGTAGTTACAGATACATAATATACAATAAACATTACAACTGCAAAGATCGGCAGTGCCAGCCATCTGTTGGTAACGATACGGTCAATCTTATCAGATGTAGAAAGCTTATCTTTTCTTGCCTTAGTCACACACTGACCAATGATGGAAGAAATATAAACATATCTCTCGTTTGTGATAATACTCTCTGTATCGTCGTCAAACTCATCTTCCATTTCTTTGATCTCGGCAGATACATTTACGGATGTATTCATCTGCTCAATAATCTTGTCATCTCTTTCGAGAAGCTTGATTGCGAAGAATCTCTTCTGTTCTTCCGGTACCACACCGGTCAGTTTATTCTCAACTGCTCCGATGATCTCTTCTGCTTTATCACAGAATTCATGGACAGGTGTTACTTTCTTATGGCTCTGGGCAATGGAAACTGCCTTGTTTGCGGCTTCTGTGATTCCCGTTCCCTTCAGAGCGGAAATAGTAACAACTTCACAGCCAAGTTTCTTTTTCAGCTTATCAATATGTATTGTATCACCGTTTTTCTCAACGATATCCATCATGTTGACTGCCATGATGACCGGAATCCCAAGTTCCAGAATCTGTGTTGTAAGATACAGGTTACGTTCAATGTTGGTACCATCAACGATATTGATAATCGCATCCGGTTTTTCCTGAAGAATGTAATTTCTTGCAACTACTTCTTCAAGTGTATATGGTGATAAAGAATAAATACCAGGTAAGTCAGTGAGGACCACATCTTTGTGTCCCTTCAGCTTACCCTCTTTTTTCTCGACAGTTACGCCTGGCCAGTTACCTACAAACTGATTTGAGCCGGTCAGTGCATTGAACAATGTCGTTTTACCGCAGTTCGGATTACCTGCGAGTGCAATTTTTACTGACATAATCTCTCTCCTCTGATTTCTTGATCTCTTTCATTTTGATCGCTTTACCCAATCTTTCTGCTGTTGATATCAATTTCAACAGTTATTAGTCATCACTAATACTTAGTTTTTATTAACTATTAGATAACACTAATTGTTAGAAAGTTCTAACATGATGTCAAAAAAATTATTCCACAACAATCATTTCGGCATCTGCTTTACGTAAGGATAATTCATAACCTCTTACAGTTACTTCTACAGGATCTCCCAGAGGTGCAACTTTTCTTACATAGATTTCCACGCCTTTAGTGATTCCCATATCCATGATTCTTCTCTTGACCGGGCCTTCACCGGTAAGCTTCTGGACTTTAACGGTTTCTCCAACATGAACTTCTTTTAATGTCTTCAAGCTTCTTTCCCTTCTTTCCCCCGGAGCGTGTTTGAAAAATCATTTTCATGATCTATACTATACGCTCTGGAATTTTATTTTTCTTTCAGGAAGAAATTATGGTTCAGACCATAATCTTGCTTGCCATATCTTTTCCAATGGCAACCCTGGATTCTTTAACATTAACGATCAGGCTTCCGTTAATCTCAGAAACAACTGTGACAACTCCTCCTACTACGAAGCCGAGCTCCTCAAGATGTCTCTTCACTTCTTCTTTGCCTCCGATCCTTTTAATTGTAAAAGGCTCACCGGCATTTACCATTGATAACGGCATTTCTTCATCCCTTCCTTTGCATTTAATAAGTGATAAACATTATCTTTATCATGTGGTTAGTGTATTCTAATTTTGGTTAGATGTCAATAACTTTATTAAAATTCTTAATGATAAAGTTTTTCATCTTAAAACATTAATATTTTTTTTCATTAATTCATCACTATATTATGCAATATATACAAGAAAAATATTTATCAGCAACGTGCTTCAAGAATACCGTTAAGCGCATTTCCGCTGCTGGTATGGCAGCGTACAATATCTGTAGAAGCGCCAACCTCGTCCAGTGCGCATTTTACCATCTTATGGGATACGGTATTTGTAAAAAGTACCAGAAGATCTGGACATCCTATCTTTTTACCGAAGTCGGCCTCCATCTGTGTAAATACTTTACATTTACATTTATAAGATTTGCAGATTTTTTTGTACTGTCCTACCATTCTGTCATGTCCGCCTACGATTACGATACTCATATATTGTCCTCCTTTGTTTTAATATATTTTATGAGTGTTATATTATAGTATGCTTTCTTATATTGCCAGAAGTTATTTGCCTCTAACTATAAGTTAGTATAAACTAACGTACTGCTTTTGTCAATACATTACTATAAGATATATATATTTAAAATAAAGTATATTGAAATACTATGAAATATGCAGTCAAGAAGGTAAAATCATCCGTTTTGCTATATGTTTCTACAACAAATAACTAACTTATTGCTCTTCTCAACCTCCGCAGGGAACTTACTTGATTCGGTTAAATTAATTATTCGTGTTTATCTGATCGATACAAAAAAGAATCCTGCTTGCAGGATTCTACGCCTGCGGCGGGTCGCTTCAGCGACATAATTCCTCTCCGTCGCAGTGCGATCCTGCCCGGAGGGCTTTGTTATGTTATAGGAACATTACGGAGTAATTTCCTATAACATAATAAACAAAAAGACCACCATACTTCCTTGTATAATGGTCTCTTCAGCAATTACAAATTATATTTTAGGTGCTCATCTTAGAGCGTGTTTGAAAAAGGCTTTCTGCAAAATATTCTGCAAATTATGGAAGTGCAACGTGCTCTAAAATTCCCGTAAGATGAGCAATCGTTATTCCATAATTAGTCATTGGGACATATTGATTTCTGGCTTTATCAATACGGTACATTACATATTTGCGATTAAACATACAGGCACCGCATTGGATGATCAGATCATATTTAGTAAGGTCATCAGGAAAATCTGTTCCGCTTACCAGACTTACATCCAGTTTCTCTCCAAAACGTTTTTTGAGCATTCGCGGAATCTTCACTCTTCCGATATCTTCCTTCAGAGGTGCATGGGTACAGCATTCTGCAATGAGAACATGTGAATTTTCATTAAGAGTATCAATTGCCTTTGCGCCTTCTATATAATATGGTAAATCTCCCTTGTATGCTGCAAAAAGAACTGAAAAAGAAGTCAGCATACTCTCCTTTGGTTTATTTTCATATACATAGGAAAATACCTGCGAGTCTGTAATGATTAATTTCGGAGGTACTGCGAGATTTTCCAAGGCTGACAGATACTGATCTGTTGTCACACTCATTACCAGACATTTTTGTCCAATAGTTCTCTTAAAGTTTGCACCTGTGGTAATATCAGTCTCCCCTTTGGTGCCTGAATGTCCTGTGGCATCACAAGCAGAACCAGGTCACCGGTATCAACCAGATCACCGGTAATCATCCTGTTTCCATATCCTTCCGGAATACTTCGGGCAAGCAGTTCCTTCAAATTACGGATTCCCTCTCCTGTTTTAGCACTGATCAGACAGACTTCTTCCTTTGTGTTCCCTTGAATCAGGTGAGCAATTTTTTCTTTTTCTTCCTGCGTGTACAGATCTGTTTTACTGAGAACGGAAATCACAGGCGTATTTTTCTCTTTAAAGTAACGATACCATTTTAATTCCTGCGACATTTCTTCTTCACAGAAGAGAATAATTGCCAGGTCCGTCTTCTGCGCTGCCAGTTCTGTTTTTTCGATACGTAAAGCTCCAAGCTCACCTTTATCATCGAATCCCGCCGTGTCGATCAGGACGCAGGAGCCGAGAGGGTAAATTTCCATAGCCTTGTATACAGGATCCGTAGTAGTTCCCGCAACATCTGCTACAATAGATACTTTCTGTCCGGAAAACGCATTGATAAATGAAGATTTTCCGCTGTTCGTTTTTCCAAAGATTCCAATATGCAGACGATTTGCAGAAGGTGTTTCATTTAATGTAACAGCCATATTTTTTCCTTTCACAATATAATAAGTCACACGAATAAAATCATTCGCGTTTGCGACGTGGCTCTACACTGGATAACTGTTTCGCAGATGATTTCTGTCAGAATCTGAAATCACGCTGCCCATTTACGATATCTGCCAGATGTTCTTCTGTAAGCCTCTTTACTTTTTCACTTGGAATATTTTCGAGTTCCTTCTGAATCAGTTCCAGACCGACTTTCTTAGTTTCAGGACTTGCATAATCCTGTAAATATTCCATTAAAGTCATCAAGGCATTTGGATGGCAGCAGTTTGAAATCTGTTTACTTTTGCACAATGACATAAAACGGTCACCGGTTCTTCCGGCTCTGTAACAGGCGGTACAAAAGCTTGGGATGTCTCCCATATTCATCAGCCAGTTTACGATCTCATCAAGCGTGCGCTGATCGCTGACATCAAACTGAGCAGATGTAACCTCATCTTCCGTTTCGGGCTTATCATATCCACCGACACTGGTTCTTGAAGCTCCACTAATCTGAGAAACACCCAAAGGAAGAACTTTCTCACGAACAGCCTGACTCTCTCTTGTTGAAATAATCATACCTGTATATGGAACAGAGATTCGGATCAGTGCACAGATTTTTGCAAAAATCTCGTCGCTGATACTGTTGTCAAATGCAGACGGATCAATGTCATCCGCATGTTTGATACGTGGCACACTAATCGTATGCGGTCCTACACCATGAACTGCTTCCAGATGCTCTGCATGCATCAGAAGTCCTGCAAATTCATATCTGTAAAGTTCCAGTCCGAATAATACACCTAAGCCGACATCGTCAATGCCACCTTCCATCGCGCGGTCCATTGCCTCTGTGTGATATGCATAGTTATGTTTTGGCCCTGTTGGATGAAGTTTTTCATAGCTTTCTTTATGATATGTTTCCTGGAAAAGAATGTAAGTACCGATTCCGGCTTCTTTTAATTTACGGTAATTTTCTACTGTTGTAGCCGCGATATTTACATTTACACGACGGATCGCACCATTTTTATGTTTGATACTATAGATCGTTTTGATACATTCCAGAATATATTCAATCGGGTTATTGAGCGGATCTTCACCCGCTTCAATAGCGAGTCGCTTATGTCCCATATCCTGCAATGCGGTAACTTCTTTTACAATTTCTTCCTGTGTTAATTTCTTACGGGCAATGTGCTGGTTTTTCTTATGATACGGGCAGTACACACAGCCATTTACACAATAGTTAGACAGATACAGAGGTGCAAACAAAACAATTCTGTTTCCGTAGAATTCTTTCTTGATTTCCGCTGCCAGATCATACATCTCCTGAATTTTCTCAGGAATTGGACAGGCAAGAAGAACAGACGCTTCTCTGTGCGTAAGACCTTTACATTCTTTTGCTTTCGCAAGAATCTGATCGATCAGTTCCACATTCTCCTTGTTTGCGTCAGCGTAGGCAAGGGTTTCCCGGATTTCCTCGTCGGAAATGAAATCTTCTGCTTTTAATGATTTTGGATTATACATAGGCTTTGTTCCTTTCTTTTCGGTCAGGAGCTTTCTTATCAGCTGCTTTCCGATTAGTTTTTATTTTTCTATATTCAGTTTTATTTTCCGCATACTGCGGATGCTTAAGTTATTCAGAAGTGACTCTTTTTGTAAAGCATTCTGGAACTTCAGAAAAATCAGCTTTACATTCAGACCTTATAATCTCCTCTGTCCGTCACTACTTCATAACCAATGCTCTTCATTCTTGCTGCCATACAGGCCTTACATTCTGCTGCTTCGTCACCGGTGCAGATTTTGTTATCATAAAGTTTGTATTTATCTCTGACATTGACCGGAGAAAGGTTAGGCATTACGACGTTTCCGCCAGCCAGAATTCCCTTCTCTCTTCCTTTAGGATCAATTGTTCCAAGTGCAGTTGTCGCTGGCAGAAGAACATGTGGATGAATCAGTCTGATGATTGATAATAATCTCAATGTCAGATCCAGTGTCCCTGCAGGCTGATCTGCAAACGGAGTATCCTTATGGGGAATAAAAGGTCCGATGCCAACCATTTCAGGTTTCAATTCTTTAATAAACAGAAGATCCTGATAAAGGGTGTCTACCGTTTGTCCCGGCGATCCTACCATAAATCCGCAACCGGTCTGATAGCCGATTTTTTTCAGAACTTTCAGGCAGTTTTTTCTGTTGTTTAAAGACATCTGTTGTGGATGGAGTTTTCTGTAATGTTCTTCATCTGCAGTTTCGTGTCTTAACAGATATCTGTCAGCTCCGGCATTAAAATATGCCTGATAACTTTCTTCGCTCTTCTCACCAATGGATAAGGTTACTGCACAGTTCGGATATTTTGATTTAATTTCCTGAACGATCTGGCAGATTTTCACATCTGTATAATAAGGATCCTCTCCTCCCTGTAATACAAATGTACGAAATCCCAGGTTCCATCCGGTTTTACAACAGGATAGAATCTGTTCTGTTGTAAGGCGATATCTGTCGGCTTTTGCATTCGCACAGCGGATGCCACAATAATAACAGTTATTTTTACAATAATTAGTAAACTCAATCAGACCGCGAATGTATATTTTATTTCCATAGATCTGTGTCGCTGTCTGCTGTGCCTTTTTATGAAGTTCCTGTATCAGAAAGGAATCTTGTGTCTGTAAAATCGCGCCTAATTCTTCCCTTGAAATACTTTGCGTATTTTGGATACTCTCTAACATTTTAAAATCTGCCGACACTATGTAATCCCCCTCTTGTTATATGTTTTCTGCCTTTTTTGAGCAAACTGTTTTTGCAGAAACCCCTGCAAGCCGCCCGATTTTTCCTGTCATTGCATTAATCATATCCTGGGGGGCATCCATCGCCACGCTGATAATATTAACACCACGCTGTCTGTATGGGATTCCCATTCTTCCTATGATATATTCACCATATTCGTGAAGAATCTGATTCAGCTCTTTCACAGAATCAGGCTCTTCAACTATAATTCCAATCACCGCAATTCTGCTCGCCATAGAAACACCTCATTTCAGAAATTTTCTCAGATAATTTTCAAAATTAATATGTACAGAAATTTACAACTCTCTGAATCTGATGACTGATCGGATAATAGTCGTATCCATAAACTCCAGTCATCCATCCTGCATACTGAGCCTCCGGATCATAGTAAAGGCCATTTATTTCTACCCAGCAATGACGTGTAAATCCATCTGCCGCTCCATCTCTGCTTCCCGGTACCCGGCCACAGATCATATACGGTGTATATCCTATTTCTCTTGCAAGAGCAGCAAAAATACAGGAAAATCCATAACAGTTGCCATATCCTGTACGAAACATCCTCAATGCCTCACTGCGCGCCCAGCCACTCTGGTAAATGTTAGGATCCGGACCACCATAGTAAAATCCTCCGTAAACAACATATTTCCAACATGCATAAAGCTTCTGGCTCTGACTCATACCTGAATTTGTGATTGACGATACAATCTGCATCACACGCATTTTCAGCAGAGCATTATAATCTTTTCTTGCAGCACCGGAATTGGTAAAATAAAGCTGGCCGTTCTGTCTGGATTTCTTCTGATACAGCCTTCCCTTTGGATCCGCATAATACAGATTGTTCTTATAGATAAAATATCCAATGCTGGCGCGGCCGTGTTCTGTCCTTATATGATAAATATTGGATCCGGATTTTACAATTTTATTCTGTTTATTCTCAAATAAACGTCCTTTCTCATCAAAAACATAAACTACATTGTTGATACGCTGTCCTCCTCGCACAGCATTTCCATTTGCGCCAAAATAATACTTATAACCATTATATCTCTTCCATTTGTTCTTAACCATCTTTCCCTTGTAATAATAGTAAATCTTATTTCCCTTTGTAACCAGTTCTCTTATGGGAACCGGAGATGGCGTCGGGGATACCCCGGACTGCTCTGTAACAGGAATATCATTTTCCGCAGCCTGTACACCAAATATCGGCACAGCCAAAACAGCAAATGCCATTATAATAAAAAGCAATTTTTTCAGTGTTTTCATAACCCTTTTTCTCCTTACATATTCTCGTGAATCCAGAAACAAAAAATATAACCACACACCATGATTACGATCCTGTCTCTTCCATTACCTTCTTCACTTTAGTGTAACAAAAAATCTATCTGATTTCCATATTTTTGTGGCATTTTAGCAAAAAAATACTGCTGCCCGAACTTTTATCAATGTTTCGAACAGCAGTATCTGCTATATCTCTGAATTATTATAATTTCTTACCTGTAAGCATTTCATAACCCTGAAGATATTTTCCAATTGTCTTATCCACAATGTCCTGCGGAAGTGTCCAGTCATTGTCCGGATTTGCTTTCAGCCAGTCACGTGCAAACTGTTTGTCAAAGGATGGCTGGCCATGTCCCGGTTCATATCCTTCAGCAGGCCAGAAACGGGAGCTGTCCGGTGTGAGCATCTCATCACCGATCACCATGTTTCCGTCTTTATCCAGACCAAATTCGAATTTGGTATCTGCGATAATTATTCCCTTGCTTAATGCGTATTCCGCACATTTCTTATAAAGTGCAATTGTATTATCACGAAGTTTTGCAGCTAATTCCTCTCCTCTGCCCGGGAAATATTTCTCAAGGTGAGCGATGCTCTGCTCATAGGAGATATTTTCGTCATGATCGCCAATCTCAGCCTTTGTGGACGGAGTATAGATCGGCTCAGGAAGCTTGTCAGATTCCTTCAGTCCTTCCGGTAATTCAATGCCGCAGACTTTACCTGTCTTTTTGTAGCTTTCCCAGCCGCTTCCTGTAATATATCCACGAACAATACATTCAATAGGCAGCATTTCAAGCTTACGGCACATCATGCTGTTTCCGTCAAATTTCTCCTGCTGGAAAAATTCAGGCATGTCTTTTACATCTACAGAAATCATGTGGTTCGGCAGAATGTCTTCTGTCATATCAAACCAGAACTTGGACATCTGAGTCAGTACAGTTCCCTTCTTGGTTACCTGATTGTTCAGGATAACATCAAAGCAGCTGATGCGGTCTGTCGCAACCATGATCAGGCTGTCACCGTTGTCATAAATCTCACGTACTTTACCTTCTTTGATTGGTTTCATTTCCTGCATTTTTTCGCACCTCAATATTCGTTATGTAATTTGTAAAACTCCAAAATCATCGGCCTTTGCCGAAATTACTGTATTACCGTACCACTATCTCTGTAAGATTGTCAATACACTGAATTTTATTTAGCTTGGCTGATAAAATGTAAGCAAATATGAATTCCACTTCATATCCTAAAATGGCTTTATTCATCCTTCGCCCATCCGTAAGAATATTTCACAGCTTTATTCCATCCTTTAATCTTTTGCTCTCTTGTTTCTTCGGTGATAGACGGGTAGAATTTCTGGTCAATGGACCAATTGTGGCGCACTTCTTCTTTACTGCTCCAGTAGCCTACTGCCAGACCTGCCAGATAAGCAGCCCCCATTGCAGTTGTCTCAACACAGCATGGACGGTTGACCGGTGCATTGATAATATCTGCCTGTGTCTGCATCAGGAAATTGTTGGCACTGGCTCCGCCATCAACTTTTAATGCTGCCAGATTAATGCCTGAATCTGCTTTCATGGCATTTAGTACGTCATTTACCTGATAGGCAATAGATTCCAGCGTTGCGCGGATAATATGATATTTGTTCACACCGCGGGTAATTCCTACGATCGTACCTCTCGCATACTGATCCCAGTGGGGAGCTCCCAGTCCTGTAAAGGCCGGCACAACATAACATCCATGTGTATCTGATACTTTATTTGCCATATACTCGGAATCTTCAGAGGAATCAATTACCTTTAATTCATCTCGCAGCCACTGGATAGCTGCACCTGCAACAAAAATTGATCCTTCCAATGCATAGGTTACCTTTCCGTCCAATCCCCACGCAATCGTAGTAACCAGTCCGTTCTTTGAAAAGACAGGTTTCTCTCCTGTATTCATCAGAAGAAAACATCCTGTGCCATAAGTATTTTTTGCTTCTCCGGCATTAAAGCAGGTCTGGCCAAACAAAGCAGCCTGCTGATCACCTGCTGCACCTGCAATAGGGATAGCACCGCCAAGGACTGCCGGATCTGCTTTTCCATAAATACAGCTGGATGGCATTGGTTTGGGAAGCATGGACTTTGGAATGTCAAGTTCATTCAGAATTTCCTGATCCCACTGTAAAGTATTGATATTAAAAAGCATGGTTCTGGATGCATTGGAATAATCTGTAACATGGACTCTGCCCTTTGTCAGCTTCCAGATCAGCCAGGTTTCCACAGTTCCAAACAAAAGCTGCCCTTTCTGCGCTTTCTCTCTGGCTCCTTCTACATTGTCCAGAATCCACTTTATTTTTGTTGCAGAGAAATAAGCATCGATCACAAGCCCTGTTTTCTCCCTGAATTTCTCAGTCAGTCCTCTGGCTTTCAGCGAGTCGCAGTATTCCGATGTTCTGCGGCACTGCCATACGATCGCATGATAGACAGGTACGCCGGTATTTTTATCCCATACGATTGCAGTTTCTCTCTGGTTTGTGATTCCGATCGCAGCGATCTTTGAAGCATCTGCTCCGATCTTGGTCATTGCCTCTACTGCCACACCCAGCATACTGGCCCATATCTCATCTGCATCATGTTCTACCCAGCCCGGTTTCGGGAAATACTGGGTAAATTCTCTCTGTGCAACACTTAAACGTTCTCCCTTTTCATTAAACAGGATACAGCGGTTGCTGGTCGTCCCGGCATCCAGTGCCATAATATATTTTCCCATAAAAGATTTCCTCCGTTCTCTTTCAATGTACTCTCGGAATCTTTTTGTACTTGATTTTGTGAGAAGATTTTTTGTTAGATGTGCCCAAATTTTTGAGGCGTACGCGGTGCGTACGTTGATAAAATTCGGGTGCAGCTAACAAAAAATCAGCCGCAAAAGCAAGTGCAATAAAGACTCCGAGAGTACATTTTATTATTATAACCATACCACAAACATCTGAAGGTTGCTATTCTTTTTTATTCATGTTATGATGCAGACAAAACAAACCTGTTATTGTTCACTCCGTTCTCAGTAATACGCTTTGCAGGATATTATCAGTGAACAGTAACACAAACCTTACTGCTATTATAGAAAGATGGAGTACAATATTTTGAAGAAAAAAGAATTTATTTTTATAGGTGGTATTCTTATTCTTGCACTGGCGATGTGGGGAGGAATGTCTCTTATAAATAAGGGCAGTCATGGTTCCATCCGTATTACTGTAGACGGAAAAGAATATGGAACTTATTCTCTGGCAAAGGATCAGACGATCAAAATCAACGATACAAATGTCTGCGAGATCAAAGACGGTCAGGCACGTATGATCTCTGCACAATGCCCCGATCATCTGTGTATGAAACAGAAGGCAATCGATGAAAAAGGAGGCACCATCGTATGCCTCCCTAATAAAGTCGTTATTGAAGGGGAAAAAAGTACTGACAGTAAAAAAACTGACGAACCGGTAATTGACGCAGTAACCTGAGCTCTCTGTTGCCTGTAACTGAATAACTGTTTCACAGTTCGGCTAAAAAGCAAAATTAAAAGGAACCATATTATACGGCAGCTATATGATGATACACACCAGCCCGCCCTTACTGTCATTGACAATTTTCTGCATGGTATCCTGAAGCTTTACCTGGCTTTCTTCGCTGATAGCTGCAATCTTGCTTCGGATGCCATCCTGTACCAGCTGCTCAATGGATTTACCGAAAATATTAGTCTCCCAGATACTCTCCCCCCTCTGGCTGCCTTCGTCAATATACTGGATCAGATCCTTTGCCTGCTGTTCTGTTCCTACTATGGGAGCAATTTCAGTTTCTATATTTGCCTTTATCATATGGATAGACGGACTCTTTGATTTTATCTTTACTCCATATTTATTTCCCTGTCGGATCACTTCAGGCTGTGCGATCTCAATCTCATCCAGATTCGGGACAACCACACCATAACCGGTTCCACGCACTGCTTCCAGTGCAGCCTGCACTTTTACATATTCCTCTTTCATATGTACCAGTTCCTGCATTGTATGGATCAGTTCATATTCACTCTCCATTTCGATTCCACTCATCTGACTGAGCATCCTGTAATAATATTCTTCCTTTATGCGTATTCTTATCTTTACTGTTCCATCGGATAAGCCTACATCTTCCAGAAGGGAATCCTGTACATAAGGTCCGGATAATTTTACAGATTCCTTTGTGATATCACGTATATGCTGCATACTTTTCATTTTATCCCTGATCTGTGAAAGGATCTGCTGTTTTAATTCATGCTCCAGGGGAAGCATTTCTACCCAGCGCGGAATAAAAAACTGAATCTGACTGACAGGAAATTCATATAAAACCTTCTCCAGAATCCTGGCAATATCTTCTTTTCTCAATTGGTCACAGTTTACTGTCAGAGCAGTTACCTTATATTTCTGTTGAATTTCTTCCGCTGTTTTCAGAGCCGCATCTTTATATGGCATCTGCGAATTTACCAGCACGATAAATGGTTTCTGCTGTTTTTTCAGTTCCTGAATAGTCTTCTCTTCTGCCTCCGGAAAATTGTCTCTGGGAAGTTCACCGAAACTTCCGTCAGTTGTGACCACAATACCTATTGTGGAATGCTCCTGAATTACTTTCTGTGTTCCGATGCGTGCGGCCTCGCGAAATGGGATTGCCTGCTCAAACCAGGGAGTTTTTACCATTCGTTCTTTCCCGTCCTCCGTCTGCCCGGATGCACCCTTTACCAGAAAACCCACACTGTCTATCAGGCGGATCTTTACCTGCTGATCTTCTCCGAGAGTGATGGGAACTGCTTCTTTGGGAATAAATTTTGTTTCTGCTGTGGTGATGATTTTGCCTGATCCGCTTAAAGGAAGCTGATCTCTAATCTCTGCCTGCTTTGTATCTGACATCTGCGGCAATGCAACAAGTTCCATGAATCTGCGGATAAATGTAGATTTTCCTGTGCGGACAGGTCCTACGACCCCTATGTATATATCTCCCCCTGTACGGGCCTGGATATCACGATACACCTGAAAATTTTCCATAAAAATAGCCCCCTTGCATATTTACACATAACCTTCATGTATTGTTATAAAATATGCAAGGAAGCTTTAAAATATTCTATTTATCATTTGGACATATTGTTACTGTTCACACACCACTATCCCGCGAGGTGTTTTGGCATGAATATGCCAAAATCCCGAGACATACAAGCCAAAATTCTATTGCCGCAGGCAATCTGGAATGAATTTTGGCTACGTTACTGTGAACGGAGTGAACAGTAATGACATATTGTTACTGTCAGGTATCACAGATGTTCCTTAATAGGAATCATTGTGAAGCAGATGATGCTCTTTGCCTTTCAGAAGTCCGTTGTAAAGTTCCAGAACTAACGGATTTTCATCAGATTTCTTAATGATAGTTGTATTATCTGCATTATACAGGCCCTTAGCTCTCAGAGCTTTGGTTCTGTCGCCGGATCTTGTCGGCTGTCCGCCACCCATGATACATCCGCGGCGGCATGCCATGATCTCGATCAGATGATATTCTTTCTCACCATTCTTAACCTGTTCCATAACGGTTCTTGCATTTGCAAGGCCGCTGGCAACACAGATATTAAGGTTCATTCCTTCATAAGGAACTGTAAATTCCTTGATTCCCTCATCTCCACGAACACCGCATTCTGCGATCTCATGCATGGTTTCTTTGCTGTGATCCGGAGTCAGACGGCGGAGAACTGCTTCTGTAACACCTCCTGTAACACCGAAGATAACACCACCACCGGAGCCGAAGCCAAACGGCATATCACAGGCTTCCGGTTCAAGAGTTGCAAAGTCAAGACCAAAGTTATCAATCATGCGGAGCAGCTCTGTAGTTGTAATAACGATATCTGTATCCTGTTCACCGTCTGTGAAGCTGTTCGGACGAACTGCTTCTGCCTTCTTGGCTGTACATGGCATAATAGAGATCATAACTGTTTTCCTGCCGCCGGCATGTTCCGGATCGCGGAAGTACTCTTTGATTACTGCTGAGAGCATTCCCTGTGGAGAACGGCAGGTAGAAAGATTAGGAATATACTCCTTGTACTGGTCTGTGATAAACTTCACCCATGCAGGACAGCAGGAAGTAAGAAGCGGAAGTTTCTCACCCTTCTTAATTCTGTCAAGGAACTCGGCACTCTCTTCCATAATAGTAAGGTCAGCACTGAATGAAGTATCATAAACTTCATCGAATCCCATTCTGTGGAGAGCATTGACAATCTTACCCATAACACTCTTGCCTTTGGTCAGTCCATAATGATCACCTACTGCGACACGTACTGCGGGAGCAATCTGAGCAACTACACGTATATTCGGATCAGCAAGTGCTTCCCATGCCTCGTCCATATGTGTCTTGATCGCAATAGCACCTGTTGGGCAATATACACGACACTGACCGCAGTTTACACATTCTGTCTCTGCGATTTTTTTGTTAAATGCAGGCATTACCATGGCCTCAGTTCCCCGGAATGCAAAGCCTAAAGCTCCGATTCCCTGAAGTTCTTCGCAGGCACGTACGCAGTCACCACACAGAATACATTTGTTTGGATCACGAACCAGAGAAGGAGAACTTGTATCCAACTCATGATATTCCCTGGTATTTTTGAAACGGATTGTCTGTACGCCCAACCTGTGTGCCAGTTCCTGAAGGACACACTCACCACTCTTGATACAGGTTGTACAGTCACGACAATGTGCTGCAAGCAATAATTCTACAATTAGTTTTCTGTATTTCTTGACTCTTCCGGAATTGGTATAGATCACCATTCCATCTCTTGGCTGTTCAGAACATGAGGCAAATGTTTTTCCCCTCTCGTCTTCAACTGTACATAAACGACAGGCACCAAAAGTGGATACCTCTGAGTGGTAGCACAGTGTCGGAATATTGATCCCTGCCTTGCGGATGACAGACAGGACATTTTTTTCATCGGTAAATTCTACCTTTCTACCGTCAATTATCATATGGCCCATAGTGTATCCTCCCTTCTATGCTTCCACATATACTGCATCAAAGTTACAGTTGTCCTTACATGCACCGCATTTGATACAGATGTCGTTATCAATGTGATATGGATGTTTAATCTTACCTGAGATTGCACCTGCCGGACAGTTCTTTGCACATTTACCGCAGCCGATACAGAACTCAGGGTTGATGTGGAACTGACGAAGAGCAGTACATACTTTTGCACGGCATTTCTTATCGCGGATATGTTCCTCATATTCATCGCGGAAGCGTTTGAGAGTACTAATAACAGGAAGAGGTGCACTCTTGCCAAGTCCGCACAGAGCCATGTTCTGAACCATATTTGCAAGCTCTTCCAGCTCATCCAGATCGGACATCTCACCCTTGCCATCTACGATCCTCTCCAGGATCTCCAGCATACGTTTGGTACCCTCACGGCATGGAACACATTTGCCACAGCTCTCACGCTGGGTGAAGTTCATAAAGAATCTGGCAACCTCAACCATACAGGTATTCTCGTCCATAACTACCAGACCACCGGATCCCATGATCGCATCTAATTTTTTGACAGAATCAAAGTCAAGAGGTGCATCCAACTGATCCAGGATCAGACATCCGCCGGACGGACCGCCGATCTGGACGCCCTTAAATGCGGCGCCACTCTTCAATCCACCGCCGATATCATAGATAATGTGGCGGAGTGTGGTTCCCATAGGAACCTCGATCAGACCGGTATTCTCGATAGAACCGGTCAGTGAGAAGGTTTTTGTTCCGGGGCTTCCCTCTGTACCGATGGTGCGGAACCAGTCTGCTCCCTGAAGAATAATCTTCGGTACATTAGCATAGGTTTCTACATTATTAAGAACTGTAGGCTTACCCCACAGACCTTTCTCTACTGTACGGGGCGGTTTTACACGAGGCATACCTCTGTTACCCTCGATAGATGCGGTAAGTGCCGAACCTTCTCCACATACGAAAGCTCCGGCACCTCTGTTGATATGTAAATGGAAGTTTACACCGGAATTTAAAATATTATCACCTAACAGGCCATATTTTTCTGCCTGTTCAATCGCCATCCTAAGTCTCTTTACAGAAAGAGGATACTCTGCACGAACATAAATATATCCATTCTCCGCACCGACTGCGTAGGCTGCAATAGTCATACCTTCGATCATCTTATATGGATCACCTTCCATGACGGAACCATCCATAAATGCACCGGGATCACCCTCATCACCATTACATACAACATAGCGGGTTTTCTCTGCCTGGCGTGCAACCTGAGACCATTTCTTGCCTGCCGGGAATCCTGCACCGCCACGACCGCGAAGCCCGGATTTAGTTACTTCATCAATAACTTCCTGCGGGGACATGCTTCCCATCACTTTTGCAAGTGCCTGATAGCCTCCCACAGCAATATACTCTTCGATAGATTCCGCATCGATTTTTCCGCAGTTTTCAAGAACGATACGTGTTTGTTGATTTAAGAAAGGAATATCATCAGGATGTGGACAGACTGTATTATTATCACGATAAAACAGTCTCTCTACAGGTTTCCCTTCCAATATAGTTCTCTCCACAATTTCCTTACAGTCTTCCGGCTGTACGTGAACATACTGATAATCATATGGTTCAATTCTCATCAGAGGTCCAAGTTCACATAAGCCCTGGCACCCTGTCTTGATCACGCCTACATGAGGCACATCCTTCTGCATTTCAACTGTTACTCCATCAATTCTCTCACAGAGTACTGACATCTCTTCATAAATCTTCTGCGCTCCGGATGCGATACATCCGGTACCTGAACAGACAAGAACGCGGCAGGTATAAGATTTAATCTGCTCATTTACTTCAGCCTGCTTATTTAACAGGTCTTCTTTACTCTTAATACTCATACGCACTCTCCTCTCAGTTTATTCAAAAGTTCTACAGCTTTCTCAGGAGTCATCTTCGGATGTACTTCATCATTGACAGTCAGTGTGGGGGCAAGTCCACATGCACCCAGACAGGATACTGTTTCTACGGTAAAAAGCATGTCATCTGTAGTGTGTTTCTTGTTGCTCAGTCCAAGTTCCTTCATCAAAGCCTCTTTTACAGGCATGGATTTTCTCACATGACAGGCTGTTCCGTCACACACTTTAATGACATATTTCCCTTTCGGCTCAAAAGAAAAATTCTCATAGAATGTGGCTACACTGTAGGCCTTGGCTTCTTTTACTCCGATTTCTTTCGCTACATAAGTCAGCAATTCTCCCGGCAGGTAACGATATTCCGCCTGAATATCCTGCATGATCGGAATCAGCGATGCTGCTGTACGTCCATAGTGCTCGATGATCTCATCCGCTTTTCTGTAATAAGACTGGTCTAACATTCGGTTCCCTCCTTAAATAGTAATTTTGATACATCGGTTTTAATATAGTACCGATATATCGATTCCCACGCAGCTTTAGTTATTTTCAACATATGTGCTGTTGATATTATACATTATATAGTTGTTTTGCACAATATCATTTTTGAAATTTTCTGAAATTAATTTATAACAATTTGTTATAGATGTATAGTATTCATAAATGTATATAAATGAAAAGCAATTTCTTTAACAGGGTTGTTAATTTAATAGCAATATCAAAACAAAAAAAGATCATTGAAAAGAATATTATCTTCTTCTCAATGACCTTTCTGGAAATGGCTGCATTATTTAATTTCATGTTCCTCATGGAAATGCTTATATTTTTCTATAAACATCAACAGAAAGCTGATCATAAGGAATCCACAGGAAACCCAGATCATTCTGATTCCATAGCGTATGGACAGATTTCCACCAATGCCGGCACCCAAGGCAAACATAAGGATGATTCCAAAATAATACATCGCCTGTTTTAGCTGTTTTGATTTTTTTTCACGAAAATAAACTGACAACGCAGCTGTACCACTGCGCAAATTACCGATACACATAGTACTTGCATAGGAATATCCGTTTACCTTGCGGAAGGACTGTACCTGCATTGCACAGGCGAAAGATGCCATGGCATTTGCCAGCATATTGTATTCGGTTGGCAGGAAACCTACTGTAAATAAGATCAGGATTTCTGCCAGCAGAACACCCTGTCTCCAGTGGAGCTTCTGCGCATATTTATAATTTGCCTGTATTTTCTCCGCAACCCATACGCCCAGTGCAAAGAAAATAATAGGAAAGAAGTATCCCAGTCCTGCTGTCAGTTCTCCTGCCATAAAGTGCTGGCTCATAAGAACGACGTTTCCTGTCTGTGCATTACAGAATACTTCGTTTCTTGCATTATAGGTGTAAGCATCCTGAAAACCTCCTGACAGTGCCAGGAATGCACTGTTTAAAAAGGCTTCCGACATTTGTATTTCGTGTTGATTATGATCTTTCATGATTTTCCCCGTTCAAGTTTATTTGCAGTTATCTCCTGTACGGATAACTGCCTTTATTCTTTTACCGTCTTTCTCAAACATTCGAAATCCGCTGATTTACTGCGTAAATCGCTACTTTCTCATGTTTGGCGGGTC
>ENA-OQAB01000102-OQAB01000102.1-human-gut-metagenome-genome-assembly--contig:-NODE-102-length-46713-cov-8.232967_pt1 | contig 46713 bp, 35 predicted proteins | sample MGYA00242490_ERZ504517 | MGnify/ENA primary metagenome ERZ504517 (study PRJEB26092, sample SAMD00036298) | human gut metagenome | host: Homo sapiens | study: EMG produced TPA metagenomics assembly of...
GGTGACAATATCATCAATCGTTTCTAAACTCAAGTTTAGCTTATGTCCATATTCAGCAGCCCAACACCCTGTACAGTGCAAATTACACGCCGACGTTGGATCTAATAATATAGCCCACGGAACATTACAATTTTCTTTCTCACGAACTTCATTTTGAATTGCGGAGCCTTTCAAGGCAGAATTAACAATGAAATTCTGAAAAAATGTTTTTTTCACACCTGCATCCAACTGGTATGCTTTCATAATCAACTGATACCAGTTTCCTTTTTCTTCGATTGCCTTACGAAATGCTGCCCTTTGTCCCTCATACCAACCATCCGGTAATACTTGATCCATGAGCCGCATTGCTTTCGGAATATTTTCCTCCGGATTCTTTTCCAGATATTCTAATGCAGTATGTACCGCTGCTGAAAAAGCTGTATTTTTTACTGAATCTATAATGTTCATTTTCATTTGTCTGCTGATTATTTATTTGCCATCAGCTTTTTCCTTTCATTTTTCTAATTAAACTTTTCCCTGCAATTACCGCTATAACAAAAAGTCCTGCAAAACAAACCCATTTTTTATACTTCATATCACTTACCTCACACTAAAATCCCAACTTGATAAACTGCAAATGTCACTATCCATGCCACCACCAACTGAAACATTGCGGACAGTAACATCCAACGTGTGCTTCCTGATTCCTTGCGTATCGTTGCAAGAGCCGCCATACATGGAATATATAGTAGGCAAAAAATCATCAGACAGAACGCATTGAGTTGTCCAAACCCTGCACTTCCCAATATGCCTTCCAGTGTATCCATACCAGCTCCGGAATTGATGTTTGAAACTCCAAACAAGACTGCACAACTGGAAACCACAACCTCTTTTGCAGAAATGCCTGCGATCAGAGCTACCGCAATCTGCCAAAATCCCAATCCTATTGGTGCAAAAAACGGTACTAGCCCATGTCCCAAAATAGCGCCGAAACTATCCGACATATCCGTTGTATATCCATGTGGTCCGAAATTCAAGATTATCCACATCAGGATAGATGCTATAAAAATAGTAGTTCCTGCTTTCGTAAGATAATCTTTTACCTTCTCCCATACATAAATTGCTACTGTTCTGGAACTGGGGATTTTATACTCCGGTAATTCAATCAACAAATAATTTTCTGATTTCTTTTTATCAATCAGATGTATTATGGCGGCCACCAAAATCGCAACCACTAACCCGATCAAATACATGGAATATGCAACCAGCATAGCACGTTCTTTGAAAAACATTTCTGCAAACAGTATGTAGATAGGCAGGCGGGCGCTACAGCTCATAAACGGCGTAATCAACATTACTTTAAAACGATCACGCCTGCTTTCCAGTGCCCTTGATGCCATAATTGCCGGGACTGTACAACCAAAGCCTAAAATCATAGGAATAAAGGCTCTTCCAGACAGTCCAAGTTTACTCATAATTCCTTCCATAACATAAGCTACTCGCGCCATATATCCGCTGTCCTCTAAAAAAGCCAACGCAAGAAATAAAATGAAAATGTTCGGAAGAAATGTCAATATACCGCCCACTCCTGCAAGAATACCGTCTACAATCAGCGAACGAATTACTTCATTTACCTGTGCTGCAACCAGACCTTTCTCTATCCATAGAGACAGATTTTCAATTCCTATCTCTAAATACCCTTTCAGCCAGTCCCCAACAGTAAATGTCAGAAGAAACACTACCGCCATAATGCCTAGAAAGATTGGAACACCCCATACACGATGAGTCAGCACCTTATCCGCTTTTTCAGTCAAAGCATCCTGGCGATCTTTATTTACCAACACTTCTCTTATAATTTCTTGAATAAAATCATATTTCTCATTGATAATATCCGATTCATAGCTCCGGTCAATTACATCTGGCAAATGAACAGGGTAACTCTTCGTAATCTCCCGATCCATTTCCAGTAACTTAATAGCATACCAACGGTAATTTTTTAGTTTTGGATAGTTTATTTTCAGTGCATCCATAATAAGATCAATCTTATCCTCAATCTTATCGCTGTAAACCATTGCATATTCTGCATGATGGTTATGCCGATGCCTTGACTGATCTTTATGATGGTGAACCAAACATTGCGGATCGTTGCAATCCTTATGATGTGCTGCTGCATGAAGCAGCACATCCAATCCCGTCCGTTTTCTCGCAGAGACGGGAATCACCGGGATTCCCAACATTTCCGGCAGTCTGTGTGTGTCGATTTCCATCCCACGCTTTTCTACAATGTCCATCATATTCAGTGCCATAACTACTGGTTTTCCAAGTTCCAATAACTGTAATGTCAAATATAGATTACGCTCCAGTGCCGAAGCATCTACCACGTCAATAATCATATCAACTTCATCACTCAATATAAACTGTCTGGATACCTGCTCTTCCATTGTATAAGAAGTCAGACTGTATGTACCCGGAAGATCAACCAGACGAATATTCAGATTATGATCTCTGATTGCTCCTTCCACTTTTTCGACAGTAACCCCCGGCCAATTCGCCACTTTTAAATTTGCGCCTGTATAAGCATTAAAAAGTGTTGTCTTTCCACAGTTTGGGTTCCCGATGAAGCCGATTGTCAAATTCTCTTTCATCGAAATTCATCCCTCCTACATAGCAACCGAAATATGTTCTGTTATATTGCGCCCAAGTGCAAAACGTGTTCCCCGTACTTTTACAATCAAAATCCCCTTGCTTTTACTATTCAAAACTGTGACAGAAGTACCACGAGTCATTCCAAGAGCTTCCAGACGTTTTTCAATTCCTGTAGGAAGCTCAATGTCTTTAACAATATATTGGGTTTCTTTTTTGCCATCTGAAAGATACATTTTAATTCCCCCTCTATTGCTTTATTCCGTTGGTTCCGGGCATCTTCCGAAATTCTGAAAGCATCATCAAAACAGTAATCACTACAAGAATTGCATCTGTCAGGGCAATCGCCAGCCATACACCACGAATACCCATACCGCCCACCATCGGAAGGACAATACACAGAGGGATAAACAAAATAATCTGACGGAACAATACCAACCACGTCGCCTTATTGGCTTTGCCCAAAGACTGGAACAATGTCACAGCAATCAGAAAACTTCCCTGAAGAATATAGGTGCTGAACATAATACGGAAATTCGTTGCCCCCGAAACAGCTACACCTGGCGTTGTAATAAACATAGACAATACTTTACCCGGAAACAGTTCTGCCGGAATATAAAATACAAGGGATAGTATTGTGGCGGCAGCAATAAATACACGTGTCAGAGTTTTTACCCTGTCATATTCCTTTGCACCATAATTCGTTCCTGCCGCTGGCTGGAATCCCTGACTGATTCCCCATAATGGAACAAAAGAGAAATTCCAGAACCGAAGCGCCGCACCGAGAAGGATCTGTGAATTTTCCCCTCCATAATTAGCGGCTACACGATAAATGACTGTTTGCTGTACTAATGTCAATATCTGCATCAATAACGCAGATACGCCAACAGAAAGAACCTGCGGCAGAAGCTCTCCATCAATCCGAATACGTCCAATCTTTACATTAGGACTTTTCTTTCTGAAATACCATAACGTAATAACCGCCTGAACAAACTGTGAAAACACCGTTGCATATGCTGCCGCCTCGATGCCCAAACCGTAAGGCTTCAAAACTGTAATAAATATTGGATCAAGAATAATATTCAAAATGGCACCGCTGGCAATAATTGTCATTGCCTTTTTTAACTGACCCTCCCCACGAATGACCATATTAGCACTCTGGAAAAAATTCACAAACAAAGAGCCTGCAAATACGATCCGCAGATATTTTTCTGCATAATTTAAAATATTATCGCTTGCTCCAGCAAGAGATAAAAGCTGACGGGTAAACACCATTCCTACAATGGTATAAATTACTGACAATAAAAGTACTATTGCCACCAAATTTCCCATAATCTTTTTGATCGTTCTTTCATCTTTTTTACCAATCGCTCGTGAAAGTACCGAAGCGGAACCAACGCCCAGCATTGCGGCAGAACCTGCATTTATCAAAGTAAATGGATATGATACCGATACAGCTCCCATCTGAGCCGCACCTACCATCTGCCCGACAAAAATGGAATCCATCATGTTATATAACCCAACCACCACCATACCGAGAACTGCCGGAATACTAAGTTCAATCATCAGTGAAATTGGATTCTTTGTTAATAATTTTGTTCTTGTATCAAGTGACTGTTTCATCACTGTTACCTCCTTGTTTATTAGCCATGTCTAACCACCTAAAGTATATAAAATTCGGTTTGTTTTGTACGCTCCCAAAAGAAGAAATCACAATCCAATCGGAAGAATTAAGGGCAGAAAAGCCTTTTTTCTCTCTGCCCTCCGGCATCATTGTGCCATCTTCTCCAACACTTTTAATGCTTCCTCCAATTTCGGATTTTCAACATCTGTCTGCAAAGCCTCCCGGACACAGTTTCGGATATGTGCCTGTAATATTTGTTGGTTAGCGCTTTTTAACAGGGCTTGTGTTGCCTGAAGCTGATTGGATATGTCCACACAGTACCGATCTTCCTCAATCATCTGCAGAATACCGTCAATCTGCCCTCTGGCAATTTTCAATTTATGAATAACTTCTCCCTTTTTTGCTTTCATTGGAATTTCCTCTTATTGAATACTGATAAGCTGATAACCAGCATCCTCTACAGCCTCTTTCAACATGGCATCCGATACGTCTCCGTTAAGTTGAATACGTGCAGATTTCTCTGCAAGGCTGACTGTGACCTCACTGATTCCCGCAAGCTCTCTTAATGCTTTCTCCACGTGTTTTACACAATTCATACAAACCATACCTTCAATATTTAATACTTTTTCCATTTGACTCGCTCCTTTGTTTTCTTTTTTATCATTTTCCTGTCTAAATTCCATATCTGTATTTTCATGGGACGTATGCTTTGCCTTAAACCACCTAAGCCGCAGTGCATTCGACACTACAAATACGGAACTGAAACTCATGGCAAATGCTCCAATCATTGGATTCAATTTCAATCCAAATGGCAGATAAAACAATCCTGCTGCCACCGGAATACCAATGATATTATAAATAAACGCCCAAAATAGATTTTGCTTGATATTGCGTATTACCGCCTTGCTAAGTTGGATCGCCGTAGATACATCGAGCAAATCACTTTTCATTAAAACAATATCTGCCGATTCTATTGCAATATCTGTTCCTGCTCCAATGGCAATCCCCACATCTGCCCTTGCAAGCGCTGGGGCGTCATTAATTCCATCGCCAACCATCGTCACTTTTTTTCCACTGTCTTGCAAACGGCGGATTTCTTTCTCTTTGTCCTGTGGAAAGACTTCCGCTACAACACGATTTACACCAACCTGACGTTGAATTGCTTCCGCTGTTTTCCTATTGTCCCCGGTCAGCATTACCACTTCAATTCCCATACCCGACAATTCCTGGACTGCCTGACGGCTGGTAGGTTTTACAACATCTGCCACAGCAATCACACCCATCAGTTCCTTACCACGTGCAAAAAATAATGGTGTTTTTCCCTCTTCCGCCATAGCATCCCCAAGCGATTGCAAGACTCCTCCAGAAATGCCATTTGCCTCAAGCAATCTGCGATTTCCAGCAAAGCAAATCTCGTTTTCTATTTCTCCTATAATTCCCTGTCCGGGAACCTGTCTAAAATTTTCAACAGGAAGGAAAGAAATTCTCTCGTTTTCAGCTTCTTTCACAATCGACTCTGCCAGCGGATGTTCTGACAATTTTTCTAAGGATGCCGCAATCTGCAATAGTTCATTTTGTCCGATTCCATCTCTACATAGGAGATTCGTAACACTCGGCGTTCCCTCTGTAATCGTTCCGGTTTTATCTAAAACTACTGTATTGATGTTATGAGCTGTTTCCAAAGCCTCCGCTGATTTTATCAGGATACCATTTGCTGCCCCTTTTCCAGTTCCCACCATAATTGCCGTAGGTGTGGCAAGCCCTAACGCACATGGACAGGAAATAACCAGAATTGAGATTCCAATAGAAAGAGCAAATTCAAATCCATATCCCAACAACAGCCATATGATAGCCGAAACCAGGGCGATACTGATAACCACTGGTACAAATACCCCGCTTACTCTATCTGCCAATTTTGCGATTGGAGCCTTTGAACTTGTAGCTTCGTCCACCAGATGGACAATCTGCGAAAGCGTTGTATCATCCCCAACCTTTGTAGCCTGCATTTTAAAATATCCGGACTTATTCAAGGTTGCACCGATAACTTTATCCCCTATATGCTTTTCCACCGGAATACTTTCACCTGTTAAGGCAGATTCATCTACAGAAGAAGCCCCTTCTACCACTACGCCATCCACTGGCACTGCTTCTCCAGCTTTCACAATCAGCGTTTCGCCAGCTTGTACTTCCTCTACCGGAATCGTAATCTCCTGTCCATTGCGTTCAACAACTGCCGTTTTAGGGGCTAAATTCATCAGCTTTGTAATTGCGTCTGATGTTTTTCCCTTTGCACGTGCCTCCAGCGTCTTTCCTAATGTGATTAGTGTCAGAATCATGCCTGCTGATTCAAAATACAAATCCATCATAAAGCTGTGGACAGTTTCCATATCTCCATGTCCAAATCCAATCCCTATTTTGTAAATAGCATAAATCCCATAAATAATTGCCGCACTGGAGCCAATAGCAATCAGAGAATCCATGTTTGGAGAACCATGAAGCAATGTCTTAAATCCCATCTTGTAATACTTAAAATTCACAAATACTACAGGAATTAAAAGCAGGAATTGCGTAAAAGCAAAGCTCATTGCATTTTCCATTCCAAGAAGAAATGCAGGCAGTGGCCACCCCATCATATGCCCCATTGATATATAAAACAAAGGTATCGTAAAAACAGCAGATAAAAGCAGGCGTTGTTTCATTTGTTTATGGTCTTTCTGCGCCGTACTAATTTCTGGTTTTCCAGCCGCAACAGCAGGTTTACTACCACTCTGTGCAAGTGTTTTTGGAATTGCGCCATATCCTGCTTTTTCTACCGCCTGAATAATTCCCGATGTATCTAAAATAGATTCATCATAAGATGCAACCATACTGTTTTTTAATAAATTAACAGATACTTCTTTTATTCCGGGAAGTTTACTCACGCTCTTTTCAATTCTTGCAGAGCAGGCAGAGCAAGTCATTCCTGTAACATCAAATTGCTCTTTTTTCAATTTCATCCCTTCTTTCTCTTTAAAATTGGGTACCCGTCCCCCGTAGGGAACGTAGTCATTATAAACACTGGATTTACGTTTTGTACGCTCCATAGGGAAGTATTTTTTATCCAAAAAGAAATATATTTTTTCTCTAAATCCAATCAGTAGGTTTTGCGATCCAAAAGGTAATATCTGTTTCCAATCCGTTGACTTTTTCCTTTATCGTGCATATACTTGCGGCATGAACGATTAAACATTCTTTTAATTGTTCAGTCATGTCAAACCAACTAAAATTACTAAGAAAGGGGAATAATCCTTATGAAAAAAACAATCAAGTTACTCGATCTTGACTGCGGACACTGTGCCGCAAAGATCGAAACTGCTGTAAAGAAGATTGATGGCGTCACAAATGTATCCGTAAACTTTATGAACCAGAAAATGATACTCGAAGCGCCGGATGACAAATTTGATGCTATCCTGACCGAAGCAAAGGCACTGATCAAAAAAATCGAGCCGGATGTAACTGTAAAGGTATAAACGAAGCTGGACACCGGCTACCGTATCCCGGTAGCTGGTGTTTTTACATCAGAAAGGAGACTATAGATTATGACACGAAAGCAAAAACATTTGCTTGCACGAATTGTCATAGCGGCAATTCTATTTTTTGCAGGAAGCCTGTTTTACCTTCCTGAATATATGGAGGCAGGCATCTTCCTTATCTGCTACATTGTTGTTGGATGGGATATTGTATGGAAAGCAATCACGAACATTCTTCATGGACAGGTATTCGATGAAAATTTTTTAATGACGATTGCCACTATCGGCGCATTGGTTCTGGGAGAACATTCAGAAGGCGTAGCTGTAATGTTGTTTTATCAAGTTGGTGAATGGTTCCAGTCTTATGCCGTTTCCAAATCTCGAAAATCCATTGCAAGTTTAATGGATATTCGTCCGGACTATGCGAATGTACAGCGTAATGGGGAATTGATACAGGTCGATCCTGATGAAGTCCAAATTGGAGACACAATCATAGTAAAACCGGGAGAACGGATTCCACTGGACGGAACTATTCTGAAAGGTTCCTCTGCATTAGATACCTCTGCGCTTACCGGAGAATCCATGCCTCGTGAGGTAGAGCCGGGAATGGAAGTCATAAGTGGCTGCATTAACCAGACCGGGATTTTAACAATTTGCACAACTAAGGAATTTGGAGAATCCACCGTAGCAAAAATTCTTGATCTAGTAGAAAATGCAAGTGATAAAAAAGGACGGACAGAGAATTTTATTACCCGCTTTGCCCGCTACTACACCCCTGCTGTAGTATTTGCGGCATTAGCTCTGGCAATCCTTCCCCCATTTATTACTGGACAGGCATTCAGCATATGGATTTACCGGGCATTAACTTTTCTGGTTATCTCCTGTCCTTGTGCGCTTGTTATCTCCATACCGCTTAGTTTCTTTGGTGGTATTGGGGGAGCATCTAAAATCGGTGTTTTGGTAAAAGGCAGCAATTATCTGGAATCATTAGCTCATGCTGAATATGTGGTTTTTGATAAAACAGGGACTTTGACAAAAGGCTCTTTTGCTGTCAGTGAGATTCATCCAAACGGCATAAAAGACATACAGCTTTTGGAACTTGCCGCATACGCAGAAGATTATTCTAATCATCCGATTTCGCTTTCCATAAAAAAGGCATACGGAAAAGAGATCGACCATAATCGCATCGGGGATATTCAAGAAGTTGCAGGACACGGTGTGCGTACTGTCATTGACAATAATACAGTTCTGGCTGGCAATGCTAAACTAATGAAACGAGAAAACATTCGTTATATCCCTTGCACTTCCATTGGTACGGTTGTTTACATTGCCTGTAACGGCAAATATGCCGGATGTATTGTCATTGAGGATGAAATCAAAACAGATGCTCCAGCGGCAATCAAGGATTTGAAATCTTCCGGTGTTCGCAAAACTATTATGCTTACCGGAGACGCAGATGCCGTAGGTCAGAAAGTTTCTGCCCGTCTCGGTCTGGATCAGGCATATACGGAACTTCTTCCTGCGGATAAAGTTGAACGGGTAGAGGAACTGTTGAAACAAAAAAGCGAAAAAGGAAAACTGGTATTTGTCGGAGACGGAATCAACGATGCTCCTGTGCTGGCACGGGCAGATGTAGGAATTGCAATGGGCGGTTTGGGTTCTGATGCGGCGATTGAAGCGGCTGATATTGTTTTAATGACAGACGAGCCCTCCAAAATTGCCTCTGTAATACGAATTGCTAGAAAGACCATCCGCATCGCAAACCAAAATATCGTATTTGCTTTAGGTGTAAAATTCCTGGTACTGATTTTAGGGGCTTTGGGATATGCAAATATGTGGGCGGCTGTGTTCGCTGATGTTGGTGTTTCTGTTATTGCTATTTTAAACGCAATTCGTGCCATGAAAGTAAAACGGTTAGACGCATCCTCGCTGTCTTAACTGGTTTAGAAATGCGCCGCATTTTGAAGTAAAAGCGGCGCATTTCCTCAAACTTCCGTTGGATAAGGAATTAGATTATTGATTTGTCGGACAGGATATTTCAAATAACGCATCAACAGAACGATGTAATAATTTTGCCTGCGGGCTATCTGAAAGGGTGTAATATACCTCTTTTCCTTCTCTGCGGCTAATAATAATTCCACTTTTCTTTAAAATACGCAGATGATGGGACACAGCCGGAGCGCTCATGTCAACAGCCGCCGCTATGTTGCATACACATTCCTCGCAATGGCACAAGAGCCACAAAATCCTTAAACGTGTTGAATCGCCAAGCTGCTGAAACAAAAAAGATATATCCTGAAAGCCCTCTGCCGAAGGCATATTATCTAAAACTCGTTCGATATTCTGCCCATGATTATGAGGCAGATTATAATGCGGCATATCAATCAACTCCTTCCTTAAACTATGATACTCACCTAAATTTTATCTGTCAAACAGCTTTTCACAGATTGGAGATATATTATGAGCCAACCACAAAATATTACTTTTGACGTTCCAAACGCCTTTGAATTGGAGAAACTGAGTGAACTACATAAGGCTATGGGCGATTTCACACGTACGAAAATCCTCTGGCAATTAATGCAGGGCGAACAATGTGTCAATGACCTTGCAAAAACACTATCCCTTACTAATTCTGCCATATCTCATCAACTCCATGCATTCCGGATTACAAAATTAATCCGTTCCCGCAAAGCAGGAAAACGGGTATTTTATTCCCTGCAGGATGAACATATCCAATGGATACTGAAAGAAACCTATGCTCATATTTCAGAACGATAAAACGCAGCCCCGTAAACTATAATGGGGCTGCGCCAAATATTTTTTTACAGGTTTTCATATGAAACCAGTTCACTCATCGCAATACGCTGTGCTTCAAAACGGTTCCTGTCGGCAGGCTCTTCATCCGAATAGCCGATAACCAGAATATTGATTGGTTCCAGATTATCAGGAAGCGTAAATTCCTTCCGAAGTACGTCCGGCTTGAAGTAGCAAACCCAAACTGTGCCAAGTCCCAGTTCTGTCGCTTGCAACATCATATGGTCTGTCAGGATCGAAGCATCAATGTCACCAGTCTGCTTTCCATCAAACGGACGTACCCATGCTTTGTCATGGTCAGCGCAGACAATAATCGCCAAAGATGCTCCATAAATATTTGCGGCCTTACCAATTTTAGCAAGACCTTCCTCGCTTTGGACAACGATCAAATGAACGGGCTGGAGATTCGCGGCTGTCGGAGCCACATGAGCAGCCTCCAGAATTTTTTCCAGTTTTTCAGGCTCTACTTTTTTGTTGTTGTAATCACGCACAGAGCTGCGGCTCTTTGCAATATTGATAAAATCCATAGTATTTCAATCCTTTCTGTTGTAATATAAATGTGTCAACCAACTATAAACTTATTGTAACACCAAAAAGAAAAACCACAAGAATGCACTTTTTTGATAGGCACTATCAAAAAAGATAGCACCCTTGTCAAAGGAGAACTCATAATGAAAGATAAACAAATACATTTTAATTGTCCGGTAGAAGCCTCCCTGTCACTGATCGGCGGTAAATACAAGCCTCTCATTCTCTGGCATCTGATTGATCAACCTTTGCATTACATGGAACTGCAACGCTTAATACCAAACGCCACCCCAAAAATGCTTTCCAGCCAGCTCCATGATTTGGAGGATTGCGGAATGATTCATCGAGAGGTTATTCCCGAAAAACCGCCAAAGACAATTTATTCTCTTACACCCTTTGGTAAAAGCGTTATCCCCATTCTGGATGCTCTATGCCAATGGGGAAAAAACTATCTTGACGGACTGGATGTAAAAAGTCCATGCTGTTCAAATTAGTATAAAGTTTTCTACTTGCAAAAACGAGTATAGATAAATATATTTGCTATACCCGTTTTTGTTATTTCTAATTCTAAATTTGTGACTGCCGTATATAATTGCAAAGTACCGTAAAGTCTACTTCTGGATTTTTATTTAAGATTTTCTGTAAAGCTCCTTCTGCTTTTTTATGTAATTCTTGATTGTTCAAATCATCCAACATGAAAAAAATGTTAAACCGCCTGCCGATCACAAACAGGAGTTTTTCATTTGCTGGTAAATTCAAAAAGCGATTAATATCTGACAGTATTTTCTCCTTGTCCGTCCGTAAATTTCCTCTTACTTCCAAAAGCAGATTTATAATATGTTCATTTACATAGTAGCTGTCCATTTCTTTTAATTGCTGCAGGAACCTCTTTTGCTCTATCATAATCTCTTCTTCGGATTGTAATGTGAAAGAGCCTTCTCTTACAAATTCTCCCATTTTAGATTCTGGCTTAATTCCCGTCGCATGAACACGAATAAAATCTGGCCGAATAATATTCAATGCTTCTGCCGTTCTGGTTGCATTTTCTTCTGACAGTTCCTTTCCCCCAATCCCCAACAGAATAAATTCCGACAGTATCATATCTGCCTCTTTCGCCATACACCCACTTTTCACAGCCGTATCCGCATTAAACCCTTTGTTAATAAGTTTCAAAATTTGGTCTGAACCAGTCTCTATTCCAGAATAAATATGATTCAGTCCGGCTTCTCGCAGTATCCTTAATTCTGACGGACTTTTCCGAGTAATACTGTCAGCACGAGCATAAGAAGTAATATATTGTATATCTGGAAAATATTGATGGATTGTTTCCAAAATACGAAGCAGATAATCTGTCTTTAGCACCAGCGCATCTCCATCCTGCAAAAAGCAGGATATAATCTTTTTCCCTTTATAAAACTGTGCCTGTTTTTCAATATCCTCTATAATTTCCTCTATTGGTCGCATAGAGAAACGCATAGACTTATATAGTCCACAAAAATAACATTTATTCCAGTGACATCCTCTTGTAACTCGCACCAACAAACTATTACTTTCTGAAGGTGGACGGATTGGCCCGATTTCTATATTTTTCATTCGCTTCACCCTTTCTGAATATTTAAATCAAAAGTAACACTTCCTAAAATCTTCATCAAGAATGTACTTTTTTGAAAGGGACTATCTTTTTGGAAAGTACGTCATACAATTACATATCTCATATAAATCTTTTCCTTTTCGCTATTACCATTCCCTTTAAATAATCGGCTTTTATTTATGAAGGGCTTTTCTACTTTTTCAGAGCAAGTTTCGCCTAGAGTAACTCAAAATCCCATTTCTGGATTATGATTCTCTGACGAACTTAATGGAGATTACGATTCCCCATACCCTCAATATCACAAAATATCAAATTTTGCTATTAGCTCATAATAAATTTTCGCAGCTATCTGTTTTTGCACTCATAGTTACCAAAAGCTTTTTATAGCCATCTGCTTCTACCAGTAACAAAATGTCAATAGTTTTTTAATCACTTTTTCAAAAAAGGCAAAAAAATAGAACGTATAGATTATTTCCATACGCTCTATCTCACATTTCATATTAAATTTTTGAATTCTACAAACTGGAATTTTGAATCAATCGACAAGCAGCTCGGAGCTTCCACTATAAATTCATACCTTCAGCAAATAGGATATGGCAATGAAAATATATCCGGAGATTTCTCTTCCTACTGGATGCAGTCATCCTTAAAGATTTCACCAGTAGAACAAGTTGAACTTTTGAAAAATTTATATCGAAACAACTTCAACTTTACTCCTGCTAATATTCATGCCGTCAAAAACTCCATCCATCTTACCGCCTCTGAAAATGGAGAATTTTATGGAAAAACCGGAACCAGACGAGTGAACGGGCAGGATATAAATGGCTGGTTTATAGGTTTTATAGAAAGCCAAAATAATACATACTTTTTCTCCACAAATATTCAAAGCGAACAACGTGCAACTGGTAGTAAAGCATCAGATGGTGCTTTATCTACTCGTATTGATTCGTCACATAAATATAAGCATCTTCCAACGTTGCAGGAATTGACATACACTCCAATTCTGGCTGTATTTCAGAAATCACTCTTAACTGCAATCCCCCCTCAACATACTGTTTTGATGTAATACGATACTTCTGTTCCACTTCTCTTGCTTTTCTCTCATCAGGTACTTTGCAAATCCAGATTTTCCCCTGTACTTCTTCTGTCAAATTCTTCATAGAACCCGCATACAGAAATCGACCTTTATGCATATTTGCAAGCTGATTGCAGGTGGCAGCTAAGTCTTCTACCACATGAGTTGAAAACAAAACCGTTCTGTTTTCAGAAAAATCTACTAACAAATTGCGGATGCGAATACGTTCCTCCGGATCTAAACCGGTAGTTGGCTCATCCATAAAATTGGGTAGCCCTCTCCTATCCCTTGAAAACACTGGCTTTAACAGTAAACACATCTGCGTATTGTGTATACTTACTGATATTAGAGTTCTACTTTCTCTTCTTTCAAGGCGGCCTGCATCTGCTTTTCGTATGTCACCTGTCCACATTTTTTCATTCCAACGATAATTCTTAAACATGCATTTTTCTGTTTCAATTTCCGTATAATATACATTTCATCAAATTCACTATCAACTATATACTTATAAGTATTTTCCAGCTTTTCAACTGTTAAATTACTATTTCCTATTTCATAAAAGCATAACAAAGTATTTAATGTTTCTATTGAAATTTTAGATAAATAATTTTTCAATATCTTTGCATTTTGTTGTATTTCGGCTAAGTCATCCCACGCAATAACAACCTTTTCTTTCGATTTATCTTTTTCCCAATAATATTTAACTAATGAAGCATATTCTTTCAACTCATCTTCTGTAATTGTTCCAAACATTCTTTCGCAACCAATATTGCTTGAAAACAATCTATGTTTCTTAATTAAATTTAAGGCATCCGTTAATTCTTTACTTCCAAGTTGGTATTCCTGCTTAATTTGATCTTTGACCTCTTTAAATTTTTCTGTTCTCCACTCTTCGTAAAACGGAAGTTTTTTTGAAATTTCCCCTATATCAGTTCTTGATAAACTTTTTGTAAATGTCCCTAACGAATATTCATCAACACAGCTTCCTAAAAAATAAATCAAGTCATCAAATTTTTCCATTACTGCTTTAAATTCAGTTTCTAATAATTCGATACTTATATGAGAAATTTTATTTTTTATCATATGCGGTTGATCATCTTTATTTAATTCATATTTAAAAGCATCTCCCTCTTCATCAAAATAATAAAACTGAATCATATCTTCTATGTTTTCAAAATATGCAGGAATCCTTCTATCTATATTTTTATTTTCACATGCCATTTTATATAGTTCTTCAATATTATGTGTGTGAAGTTTCTTTTTTCTTTACTACTATAAATTCAACTAAGTGACTTATCTTCTTTTTCTCTCCAGTTCCCACAATCATCTTAATAACAATTTTCCAGAGATAATTCAATACTATGCCTTGCATTATAAACAATCGGATACACTAACAGATCTTCAACTTCCTGACTCACTTTTAATGACTTTATCAGGATCTCAACTGTACGTTTATTGATAAATGTCTGCCACCATATTGAGAAGTGATCTAACGAAACCACAATTTTCTCTCCATTTTCATAGTCACAAACAAAACGACTGTCTGATTGTTTTGTCAGTAAAAAGAAGCTTTCATTTGTTTCGAGATTAAACTGTGTGGCATTTTCCGTTGTTTCTGCTTTTGCTTTATCGAAGCATTGCTGCCGTTTAACCTTCAACATTCCTATCTGCTTCGCTGTTAAGTCATACGCATCTTGTCTGCCAATATTCTTTTCTATGTTGTTGGTCTGCATCACACGCTCCAGATATTCTGCATACCCCTGCGGAAGTAATTCATCCGCAGGGATTATCAATTCTTTCGTATCTGAACATCGAATTTTCTCAATCAGCCTTCCTATGATTTGGGGCGAAAGCACCAGAATGTCTTGGTTTCCTGTGATGCGTATCGTATATTCGCATATCAATTTTCCATTCCTCTTAATCTTTCTACAAGTGCTTCTTTTGAAAAGCTGTGCATTGACACAATAGTAATTAGCAGCGGTACAGCAATCAATACAACGGTATATGCAAGAACAAATACTGTTGGGAATTTGAATGAGATATAAAATGCTCCTCCGTTATAAAGTAAATGTGTAAGCACATATCCTAACAGCGTTCCGATTGTCATCGTTACAGCCACAGCCACAAACACTAAGAGCAGGCTTTCTCCTAAAAGCATCTTTCGTATTTGACCTTTTGACATACCAATAGATTCAAGCATTGCAAGCTCCTGTTTACGGGTAACAATATTGGTAATCAGTGTATTCATCATACTTAAAATACTGAACATCATAATAAAAATCGCCAACCCGCTGATTGTTCCGAATATTGTATTTGCTGTTTGGGCGTAAGCCACTTTTCTGTCGGCGTATGCTTCCAAAGATAGCTCTGCCCTTTGAGAAATCATTTCATTTAATGCTGCACCAACTGTGCTTTCCTTTTCTGTATCAACCGATATAAGAAGGTGGGCATTTAGGCTTTCATATGGAACAAATTTTTTCACAGCTTCCTCCGGCATAACAAACCAACCGTCTAAACTACTGTTGTCCAAAGTATATTGTTCATTTAACAGACCAAGCACCGTAACTTCTTTTTCTGCCATTTTATTACCGTCATAATAATGAAGTGTTAGAGTATCCCCAACGCAAAACTGCCAACCATAGATTTCCTGCACATTTGTATTGTCTGCAACAAGGACATAATCACCTGACATTAGTTTGTCATAATCAGCAGTTCCTTCTTCAATGTATTTTTCAATTTCCGTTGTTTCTTCTTTGTTCATCGGATAAATATAATCATCATTGTCGTATTCATCCTGTTGTGGAAAATCAAAACTTACACCGAAGCTTTTCAGTTCTTCTACTTTTTCCACCCCATCTATGGCAGAAATATCCTCTACCATTTGTTCTGTTATTGGTGTCTGTGCCTGCATCCCACTCATACCATTTTCGTTCAATTCAATCGCAGCCTCGGAATATTCAATATGGAACTCTGCTTCTTTCCAAATACCTTGCCTTGCATAATTATCCTTATCAAAAGAGGACATAAATGTCGCTGCTGTCATAAATAAAATACCGCCAAGAGCCAGAGAAAGCATTGTTATGACCGCTTTCTTTTTGTTCTTAGAAAAGTTCATCACACCTAATCCAAGTGGAGTAAGGTTACGGCACATCTTCTTGTTTGCAGTCTTTTTCATATCGTCCTGTGCTGTATAACGAAGTGCTTCCATAGGCGATACCGCAGCGGCTAACTTTGCAGGCTTATGAACGGAAATCATCGTAATGACATAAATGACTGCAAACACTACAACCGCCATGATCAAAGTATTGATGATACTAAATCCTGATGGAATAATAAAGTATCCTGCAATTCCACCAATCAAAATACCGATAGGTGAAGCATACAGAAACAATCTGCGTCCTTCTTTAGATACCAATTTTTTCATCTGCTTTTTCGTCATACCGATTGTGCGGAGCTGACCAAACTGATGAATTTTCCCAATAACCGATAAATAAAACACACCATAAATAACCAAGATACAGGCAAGCAGGATCACTATACCTATCAAACCATATTTTAAAACATCCTGTGTATCCACAGATAAAGAGTCCAGAAATGCTTTCGACGGGCTGACATATTTTCTCTCAATTCCTGCATCACTTCCGATTAAGTACATCGTTTCCTTGCAATCTTCAGAGTGCATTGTTGTCGCACCATACAACTTTGCATAAACCTCATAAGGTTCGTCCTTTAACTGACTGCCGCTTTCCGCATAACTCTGTGAGAAAAATGCTGCAAACTGTTTCGCATTTTCCCCACCTTTCAAAAGACCTGTAACCGTAAAGGTTTCTGTATTTCCATCATAAAACTTTAAGATCAACTGACTTCCAACACTTGCCTCAATGCCCATCTTTTTAAGCATTGCACCTTGTACTGCGATTTCATTTTCCTGTATGGGCAGCTTACCGCTTTTTAATTCTCCGATTTGAATTTTATCGGACAGCTCACTTACATAATATGGGATAACCTCAAAACCATCCATTTCAGAGGTTGTTCCCATTTTAACCTGAATTTGGTATGCAATTCTTTCATCAGACTTTAAGGTTTCTACCTGTTCATTTGTAAGATTATAGTAACCCACTTCCTGTGCGTGGGAAAGTTTTCTCTGATTATCCTCCTGCTGACCGACAGCATACATAGAAATTGCCATCAAGAGAGCTGATGCCAAAACAATAGTAATCATCACAAAGATATTACGCATACGGCTTGATTTAAGGCTCTGTTTTGACATCCGAGAAATCATTTTTGCCGTTATCTTTTTATTGTTCATCCCGATCACCTCCCTTATTTTGCTATTTTTCCATCTTCAATGCGTATTCTCACATCTGCCTTTTCGGCAATTTCAGGATTGTGGGTAATCATTACAATAGTCTGATTGAACTTCTCGCTTGTCATTTTCAGAAGATCAATAACCTTATCACTTGTGCGACTGTCGAGATTTCCTGTCGGTTCGTCAGCTAAAATGATTGCAGGCTTTGATATTAAAGCACGAGCAATCGCCACTCTCTGCTGCTGTCCGCCCGAAAGATGGCTCGGATAGTTAGAAAGTTTCCCATCAAGTTCCAAGAAATGCACAATCTCTTTCAAAAACTTTTTATCCTCTATTTTTCCATCTAAACGAACAGGAAGTACCATATTCTCATACGCTGTAAGATAAGGGATTAAATTATAGTTCTGAAAAATAAAGCCGATACGCTGACGGCGAAACACCGTAAGCTGTTCCTCGGTTAGTTTTTCAAGATTTTTATTTTCTACCTGCACACTCCCTTCGGTTGGAATGTCTAATCCGCCAAGCATATTGAGCAAAGTAGATTTACCACTGCCCGATGTACCAATAATGGCAACAAATTGACCATTTTCTACGGATACATTTACATCATCCAGAGCTTTGACAAGGCTCTCGTCCTTACCATAATATTTTTTCAAATGGGTTGCGTTTAATATTGACATAGTAATTCCTCCTTGATTTGTACCACTTGATATGACCATCATATTCCATTTTAATAAAGATACAATAGCAGACGCAGTTTCTAATATTCAGAACGCAAAATCTAATATAAGCATTAAAAAAGCCTGCTGTCCGTGATAGACAACAGGCTCATAAGCCACAACATATTATGGGATTGGTATTAAGATTTTTAAGGTGAATTTCTCATTCTCGCATTTGATAGTCAGCTGCCCATCATATTTTTCTGCGGCTTTTCGCATATTAGAAATGCCGAAACCGTGAAGAAAATCATCACTTTTAGTAGTTCTCTGCTTTGTGTATTCTCTGTTTTGTAAACAACTATTTTCAATCAGTACGGAAAAGAAGTTTTGTACCCGTCCTGCTTTCACAAGTATCGCCCTCTGTTCTTCAGGAAGTTTTTCACTTGCTTCTATGGCGTTATCAAGTCCATTCCCGAAAATGGTACTAACATCCAAAGGCTCAATAAAATCTACACCATTAAGGTCTGCGGTAACAGATAATGCAATATGCTTTTCTCTTGCCGTTTCTGATTTTTCTTTCAAAATGATGTCAAGAATATCGTTCCCCGTATGCTCATAGTCCCCATACATTGCCACCTGCGATTGCAATTTTTCAACCATTTCTGCCGTTTCGGGAGAATTGATCTGCCGTTGCAATACAAGCAGATGATTTTTCATATCGTGGTAAACGGAGCGTACCTTCTCCTCATCTTTGAGTTTTTCCTGATAATAAACAAACTGCTGTTGAAGCTGTGCAATCTGCATTTTGTCTTTCTGTTCCTGTTCGCGAAGAAACATCGTATTTTTAGAGTATAGAAAAACAATAAGAAAAATCAATATAAAAATTGTCAGACTGAAAAAAATAAGTATATGTGGTATTTTGCTTAAATTCAAGACATTATAAACGCTGAACATCAATGCAGCAAAACCTATCATAAAAACTGTTGATAAAACTGCACAATCATTTGCCTTGATTTTGTACTTAAAGTTTTTTAATACCTCATAAATGATAATCAGTGAAACAATACGAATAGCAATTGCAATAACATACACTTCCCAACGTAGAATATTTTGACCATCTATCACGACCAAAAGCATATTATTGAATATAAACTTCGAGACTGGATAGACAAATGCCTCCACTAAAAAAATACAACAGATAAACCAAATTTCTATAGCAATAACAGTTTGGTAAATGGACTCTTTGTAACTGACTTGCAATACTGTGAAAGCCACGATAAAAATAATTGGCATTTTGAACGCACCAAGCCCCGAAAACCAAGTTAATATCCAAGTAACCATAAACATTATAATCGGCGAGATATATTTACATAATGATGTATGAAAGCGAGACTCCTTCAGTAAAATCCCACTGATAATATACAGGCAAGCCATTTCTACTACTGTACTTAATATATCTAAGCATTGATAAACCCACATTTTATTGCATCTCCAATCTTGATGGTATCGGCAATAAAATCTTCAAGAGAAATTTTCCACTCTCACATTTAGTTGTCAACTGACCACCGTATTTCTCAGCAGCGTTTCGCATATTTGAGATACCAAAACCGTGAAAAAAATCGTCTGTTTTTGTGGTACGGCTCTTTGTGTTTCCGCTATCCTGCAAGCAGTTATTTTCAATCAGTACAGAAAAGAAGTTTTGCATTTTCCCCGCTTTCACAAGGATTGCCCTCTGTTCTTCGGGAAGTTTTTCACTTGCTTCGATGGCGTTATCAAGTCTGTTTCCGAAAATGGTACTGATGTCCAAAGGCTCAATAAAATCTACACCATTAAGGTCTGCGGTAACAGATAATGCAATATGCTTTTCTCTTGCCGTTTCTGATTTTTCTTTCAAAATGATGTCAAGAATATCGTTTCCCGTATGCTCATAGTCCTCATACATTGCCACCTGCGATTGCAATTTTTCAACCATTTCTGCCGTTTCGGGAGAATTGATCTGCCGTTGCAATACAAGCAGATGATTTTTCATATCGTGGTAAACGAAGCGTACCTTCTCCTCGTCTTTGAGTCTTTCCTGATAGTAGGCAAACTGCTGTTGAAGCTGTGCAATCTGCATTTTGTCTTTCTGTTCTTGCTCACGGAGATAGAGCGTGTTTTTCGCATATATAAAAGTAATATAGAATGTTAATGATAATACAATTCCACTTACAGATATAGCAATGTCTACAACTCTACTCAAGTTTAAGTAATTATAGTTTACTAATATATAAATCGAAAATCCGATTAGGAAAGTAAATGTTAATGTAAAACAGTCTTTTAACTGAATTTTATATCTAATGTTTTTAACAAGTTGATATGACACAAAAGCTGCCGTTAAGCGAATAAGGAATATTACAATGTAAACTTCCCAACGCAAAATCTTTTGACCTTCTACTAAAATAATCATACCATCGCCATATATCCAAGTTGCAACAGCCATACCCATAGCTTCTGGAAATAGACAAACTGACATAAACCATATTTCCATCGCTGTGAGCATTTGATAAATAGAGTCTTTATAACATAATTTCAAAACAATAAAAATACAAGCAATAAGAAATATTGTTTTATATGCACCAAGTTCTGAAAACCAAGTCAAAAGCCAGCTGAGTGCAAAAAGCATAGTCGGCGTAATCCATTTACATATCGGAGTAGTAAATCGGGGTTGCTTCAAAAAGCAATGGTTAAAAGTATATAGGAACAACGCTTCTGTTAGTGTGCCTATAAAGTCCAAACAATAATAAAGTCCCATTACAGCATATCCCCCCAGAAGTCCGTCAATTTCATCATAAAGTCCTTACGCTTCGGCTGACTGATTGGAATACGCTCTCCTGTGGTCATCACAAGTTCCAAGCTCTCCACACTTTTCACATAAGCCATATTGACTACAAAGCTCTGATGTGGGCTAGCGAACTGCGGCTGTGCTAAGAGAAGGGCAGATACCTCTTTCATATTTTTGTAGATTCTCTGCTGTTGTCCCTCAAAATGAAGCATAACATTTCTCTTTTCGGTTTCCGCATAGCAAAGATTTTTATACAGCACCTTATACTTTCCGCTATCGTTCTGAAAGCTCATATACGGCTCGTCTTTTCCTTGATAGCAGGCAAAATAACGGTCAAGTTCCATTTTTAAGACGCTATATTTTACAGGCTTTAAGAGATAATTGACTGCACCGTACTCATAACCTCTCCATACATATTTCTTCAAAGAGGTTAAGAAAATAAGTCCAACAGTGCTGTCCATCTTACGAATTTCCTCCGCTGTCTTTAAGCCGTTTAGCTTTTCCATCTTTATATCCATAAAAATCAAGTCATAATCTGACCTGTATTCCTTTAATAACTCGCTGCCGTCGTGATAGATAAAAAAACAAAACTCTTTATTCGTTTCAGCAGCATACTTTATAAGATTTTCTTTCAACTCATCAATGAGCGTTTCTTCATCATCACAAATTGCTATGTTAAACACTTCTGCACCCTCTTGTAGCTAAATTTCTTCAGTCTGAAAAGGCTCTTTTAGCACTATACAAACCGTGTTATTATACCAAAATCTAAATAATGAAGTCAATATCCCCAATGATTTGTTTATGTAGAATGCTGCAGGGTTACAATTGATGTGACACCTACCCCTACTATAATATGCCCTTATTGTAACTACAAAGGCATGTTCCAAAAGTGTACATCATATTTTTTCTTCAATTACATCCACCTAATTTTAATACACTGCCTGTTGACTTGCTTCTGTAACCAGCATCCGGTTAATCTTCTCCTGCATTGTTTCCTTTGCATTTTCATTGAAATGATAACGGACAACATAGACTGTCTGCCCGATTTTCTTTGTAAATGTGTTACCCTCTGTTTTTGTATTCATCATTTTTTCCATAATCATTTTTCCTTTCTTTTGGAGCCCCAGCAGAGAGTCATTCCATTGGTCTCTGTCAGAACATTATTCTTTAAATCAGGCCCCAAATGGGCACTTCCAGTTTCACAGGCTACCTATATATAGCCTTTTCATTTTTGCTTGCAAAAAGCCTTGTGATCACAGCACTTTTTTAACGTAAAAAGCGTTTTAATATGATACAGCCAACGACAAGAAGCATATCTAACAAATATCATTGTCTATCACTTCTGTTTTCTCTGCCGATATCTCTCTGGTTAATGCCTAATAATCTTCCCTGCCAGACAAGACGATAAGTACAGCGTTTGCTTCTATCGTGTTTCCAAATACTTTCTTCCATCATACGATGGTTCTTCATCAAGTTCCAGTCCGTGACGTTTACAGATATCTAAAACATTGTCCGGCAGGCAGAATCGGCTGCAGATTCAAATTTATTATTCAAAATAATAAAATGGATTCCACCAAATACCCATCACCAAAATGTACTGGACACTTCTATTCATTATATTTGCACCAACAACTTGAAGTTATCTTCCTGCTTACGACTTTCCAACAACATAAACTCCAAATATCATTTTGATAATATAAAGATACTTCTTTCTTACCCCAGAGCAAGATCCACCTGTGTTTAACAATATTGTCTTTCCGACAAATGTTCTTTCATCAGGTTTTTATCTTGCTGGGGATTCCCCAAACCCATTCTTTCTATTTATGCCGAGGTTACTGTACACATTAGAGCAAGTTTCGCAACGTAGCACAATAACCCTTTCCGGGCTATTGACCACTTGCAACTTGATGGGGATTTCGTTTCCCCATACCCTCGCCCACAATCACAGATATGTGTATTGGTTTCCATTTACATGGTCACAGTGCGATAATTTTTCATCACTCACTTTCCCAGCAGGCTACGAAATTTGGATTTTCTTATGAAACCACTACCACGTAAGAAAGGAAGTTATCAATGACAAGACCTAAGAAAGAGGAAACTCTTGCAAAAACTAAAGATGTGCATTTACGCATGAATGAAACTGAATATGATCTTCTTGCAGAAAGAGCCAAGGCTAACCGCATGACGGTTTCTGATTTTGTCCGAAGTGCCCTGGACAACCAGAAAGTCATCATCAAATACGAAATTACCGCAGATGTCCCCGAAATAAAAAAACTTATTAGCGAGTTTGGTAAGATTGGCAGCAACTTAAATCAGATTGCCCGGTATTTTAACCAGGGTGGAATTATCTCCACTGAAATGAAAAATGAAATCAGAAAGTCCCTTCGGGATATTTATGAAATGAAGTATGAAGTGATGAAAATGGCAGGTGATTTCCGTGGCAGTAATTAAACATATCGCAAGCAAAAACTCTGACTATGGAGAATCGGAACGGTATCTTATCTTCCAACACAACGAGTATACCCGAAAACCGATTCTTGATGAAGAAGGGCATATGATATTGAGAGAAGAATGTTATCTGGACGGTCTGAACTGTGATCCATTCACTTTTGCATCGGAATGTCAGGAACTGAACAGCTACTACCACAAGAACAAAAACTTCAATGAGATAAAATCCCATCACTATATCATTAGCTTCGACCCGAAAGACAGAGATGAATGTGGATTGACCGGTGAACGTGCCCAGCAACTCGGATTGACTTTTGCAAAGAAAAACTTTCCTGGTCATCAGGCTTTAGTCTGCACTCATACCGATGGTCATAACGAAAGTGGAAATATCCATGTACACATCGTAATCAACAGTCTCCGTAAATATGACATACCACAAGAACCCTATATGGAATTTGACTGTGAAGCAAAAGCCGGATACAAGCACCATCTAAGCACAGCATACCTTATCCATTTAAAACAGGAAGTTATGGATATGTGTAAAAAAGAAGGACTACATCAGGTTGATCTGCTCACTCCTGCTGAAAGAAAAATCACAGAAAAAGAATATTGGGCACAACGCCGGGGACAGGAAAAACTCGATAAGTTAAATCAGAAAATGAAAGAAGATGGAATCACTCCAAAGGGAACTCGTTACCAGACAGAGAAACAATTTCTTCGTGACGCTATTGATGATGCTGCAAGTACCGCCCGATCACCAGAAGAATTTTCAAAAATCCTTGATGAAAAATATCACATTATCTTCAAAATCAGTCGAAACCGGTACAGCTATCTTCACCCTGGCAGAAAAAAATATATCACTGGAAGAAATCTTGGAACCAGATACACAGAAGATTTTCTCTTGAAAACATTTGAGGAAAACACAAAATCCCATAAAGAACAGAAAGAAGAAATTCTGGAACAGCAAACTCCGAATACTTCCACAGATTCGCCAACTGTTCCTTTCTCCGATACTTCTGCTATCCCTGCACCATTCATTTTCATAAAATCAGATCTCCGGCTTGTCATAGATCTGCAAACCTGTATTAAAGCACAGCAGAGCGAAGCCTATGCTCAAAAAGTAAAGCTCACCAATTTAAAGCAGATGGCTCAGACTGTTGCCTACATACAGGAACATGGCTATGATTCTCTTGATGATTTCCATGCAACACTCGATCAAGCATCAGACCAGACCAGTGCTTCCAGAAAATCTTTAAAAGATACTGAACAGCAACTTAAAGATATGAATGAGCAGATTCATTTTACCGGACAATATCTGGCATATAAAAAGGTGTACGCAGATTATCGCAAAAGCCGAAACAAGGAGAAATTTTATGAAGAACACCAGGCAGAACTTTCCCTGTATGACACAGCTCTCCGAACACTCAAAGAAAAATCTGGCGGGAATAAATTGCCTTCCATGAAAGCTCTATATGCTGAAAAGGACCGGCTTGTTGAATTGAGGAATAGACAGCGTGAAGATTTTTTTAATCACCGGGATTATGAACGGGAACTTCGCACTGTGTCTGCTAATATTGATATGATTCTTAAGAAGAATTACGAGCAACTACATGATAGAAAAGAGCCAAATTTATAGAGACACATTAAAAGGGACAGATTGTTCCTCTGTCCCTAAAAATATATCTCTATTTTTCTAACTGCTCATACCAATCTTCTGGAAACCCTATATGTCTCAATGATATATCATTCTCATATTCTTCTACAATAGCTTTTAATTCTATCAAGACTTTGTTGATCCATTCTTTTTTATTTGGATATAATAATTTTAATACAAGTATTTGTGAAAACAATTTTCTGTTTGGTGACATTTCTAATTCCCTTGGCATTTTGGGTAATGCGGGAAATGACCAATAATACAGCCTTGAATAATGTGCACAACGGTTTCTTAAATCAGTGATGCAACGTAACCAGCTTTTTAAACAGGCCACTGATGTACCATATAATTCTTTTGCTAAATATTTCTGGTCACCAGACTGCAAATCCGCATAAAAGTAGGACAACATTCCCATTGAAAAAAATTCAACAATAACCCATATAGGAAAATTTCCGCCATACTTTTCTTTATGGTGCTGAACTACTGATGTACTTTTATTTTCCTCTATACATACATTTAACAGTTTCACGAACTTTTCATGATTGTGCCTGTCATTGTAAATAGCCCCATCCATATAGCCTAAAGCCCCATGAACATGTCCACTGTAATAGGCTAATTGCGTTCTTAAATATAATTCAACTTTTTCTATATAATTAAATAATACACCACGCAATCTACTGTCAAATTCATAGATTCTTTGAATTCTGTGAAAGTTTATATTTGAAAAATACGTCCCATCCTTTTTTCTAAACGGAAGGAAATAAGCAGATAATCTATAATAATTCGCCTGTTTTAAAAATCCGATACATTCTGTATCATTATCTATAATAAAACCCTTTTCTTTAATAATTTCGACTTGTTGAGCAAAGGTTTTCGGTTGTTTCATTACCTGTACAGTTGCTTCATTATTTTGCAACTTTTCATTTTTAGTTTCACTTGTATTCACCATTATTTCTCCAAAAATAAAAATGTCTCCCCATGGGACACATCACTTGCGTGAGAGGTGCGGGGAGTCCTGTTAGTGTTATGATATGATATTTGAGAGAAAAAATCAACCATTTTTTATATATTGCCCTCAAAAATTCCGGCAAGACTTTTTTACTTCTTCTTCCTTTCCATCTCTTCTTCCATCGCCTTCTGTTGCTGTGGCTGTCCTTTCCCTTGACTGGCTATCTTCTTCTGATGATTTCGGAGCCGTTTAAGTACCGATCTCCGTGGAGCGTTCTTATCCTTTTTCTTTGGAGTGTTATTCATCAGTCCGTCAATCATATTATAGTTGGCTTCTTCTGCCATCTCTGCACTGCGAAGATATTCTCCATTATCCATAACCTTCTGCCAGTTTGCCAGCTCTGGTTTCTTCTTTTGTGTTTCTCCAGATTGTGTCTGTCCGGTCTGGGCTTGTGCCTGCATTTCCTGTTGTTTTTGCTGTGCCTGCTCTGCCTGTTGCTGCATAAAATTCTGGATGTTCCGTCTGGCTTCTTCATCAAAGCCGTTGTAACAGTCATTCATAACTACGGTACCTTCTTCACTGAGAATCACATAGGCTGCTCTTGTCCCATACTCCTCATGTTCCATCAGAAACCATTTCTTTTCGTTCATCAGGATATAATCCTGTGCAAGCCATGTCCCTTTCTTTCCTTCGATTTCGTACCCGGTCGTATCAATGGAAAGTCTGGTATCGGAAGAACTTTTGATTGTGAGAAATTCCGGAATGATGATAAAACCATCTTTGTTGACATAGTAAGCTGTGGTTTTTCCATCATCGGTAATGATGATCACATCGCTGCAACCGATGGAATGACCTTTGAAGTTCTTCGGTCGTTGCTTCTGTAAACGGAGTTTAATATCAGCCGGAGTTTCCCCCGGCTGGATTCTTCCAATGTACACCTGCTGATAGTTTTCTATCTGGACTGTTCTTCCTTCGCTTTTCAGTTTCTCGTAAGAACGGAAACGCACATCCCGGTACTCTGGGGTATCTTTTACCTGATATACTGCACACTGACTTGTACTCATTCTTCGTCCTCCTCTTCCAGTTCCATTTTATATTCTTCCAGATCCATAAGAAAAACTTCATATCCTTCATCGCTCATACAGAACAGTTTTCTTATGGTATTGCAGACAAGCCCGATCATATCTGCATCGCCTTTCAGAAAAGGAATGATATGATCGATTGCCTCCATCGTGTCATTTCTGTTTCCTTTATCAAACATTGCTGTTACTAAACATTCATCCGCATCAAAGTTCATCGCCAAATCCATCATAATTCCACTTCTCCCTTCTTATGTGTCTTGGATTTCTCCGTTGTCTTATTCTGCTCCTGTGCTTTTGCCCTTGCCTGAAAATCTTTTAAAGACTGCAGCACAGATTTCTTCACTTCACCTTTTGCTCTGCTTGCAGGTTCTGCCTTTTGTGGCTGGCTCCGATTTACAGATACCGGTTCCTGCTCTGCCCTTCTGTCTGCCGCAACCGCAGAAGGTTTCTGTCCACTTCCTATTACTGTTTCTGTCGTATGTTCCGTTTCCTTTACCCTTCCATGCTTTTCATCCAGATACTTTTCCATGTCTGCGATTGCTTTCTGCACCAGAGGGCTTTCTTTATAGTGTGGAATCATATCTATCAGATCACGCCGTATCCGGTCTGCACTCATCAACTCATATTCTCCGGAATAATTTTCATCACCATCTTGCAGATCAAATCCGATTCCTTTAATCCCATGCAGTCTCTCTGCTGGGATACTCTCATATATTTTAATGGCTTCTTCTAAAGTGAGGTTGTTATGGTACTCTCCCATGACCGGAAACTCCATGCACTCTGCGACATAAAAACTGATCGTGGCTTCTGGCTGTTCCTGCTCCGGCTGTTTGTCAAAAATAGAAAATCGCTCTGTATCTTCCAGACGGGAAAGTAAAGAACGGGCAGTTATAACATCGCTGTCTATATCGGATTCCTCGGATACCTCAAGCAGCCAGTCCTTGATAGTTTCTGTTTTCTTATTCAAAATATCCTCCGTGAGTTTTTCCACCTGTTCTTCTCTATTTTCAACTGTATCGTTATACTCATAGGTATCAACGTCATAGCTAAAATTATCCAGGTCCACAGCGAGCTTTTTAATCTCCTGCTGGTCAAGATATTTTTCGGATTCTTTTATATACTCTGCCAGAGTGATTCGCTCCTCTGCAATCGGGTTAATATCCACCTTAATTCCTGCCATCGCTATACCAGATTCATTTAAGGCATTGAAAAAGCTATCTTCTCGAATATCACCTTTATAGGAAAGAACCACATCAAGGTCAGAATCTTCCCGGTAGAGGTCTTGTCTGCTTCTGGAACCATACACTCTTGCAGCAAGCAGCTCTACCTCCTGTTCCATTCCCATATCTTCTAATACTGCCTGTGCATGATACAGGACACCTCTTTCAACTTCTGCCCTGCTCAGGCTATTTAATGCCAGTTCATTTCTTCCAATCTCAGAAGTCGCACGAAGTTCCCCCTCCTGCAATAAATCCTTAGAGTGCTGGATCGTCATTTCTTCAAATTCTTTATAATCCACTTTGACACATTCCAGGTCATCCATTCTTTCACTTTTAAGGATTTCATAAGCAGCTTCCTGAATGGATGCGTCTGGATTATCGTAATCACCACTCTGGATTTCATGCAGATCAGAGTCATAAAAAATAAACGAATATCCTTCTTCTGTTGCCTGTATGGTCAGATACCCTTTACTCCTGATAAACTGCATTGCAATTCCTTCATAGGTTTGCATTGCTTCTTCCCTGCGAAATCCTTCAAAAATACTTGCTGGGCAGTTTTTTTCTAATTGTATCCGCTGCATCTGTTCTTCCTGAACTTCTTCCACATCTGCCATCAGTTCTTCATAATCCACTACTTTTGCGTCTTCCAATGAGTACCCTTTATCTTCCAAAATATCACTGGCAGCTTCATCTACATAAATTGTCGGATTGTCATAGATTCCTCCATCATCCTCCTGATAATCTTCATTGTAAAATGTATAATCATAGCCATCTTCAGCAGTCTGGATTGTAAAGTATTGTTTTCCAATCTGATATGCAATCTGTACCTCATTCCAGTCCAGCATATTTTCCATTTTATTTACCGCTTCATATATTTCCGGATTCAGCCACCCTCCGATCTGTTCATATGCATGGGTCAGCTGATCTATTCCGTTTTCACATCGGATAAAATCCATGCTTTCCTGCATTGTTTCCGTATTCTGGATACCAAGCACTTTTTCCTGATGATTTGGCAGGCGTAAATATTCCTGCATCGCTTCATCCAGTGATTCATACCGGTTTACTTTTACTACACCCTCTGCATTTACATCTTCCATCACATAAAAATTATCAACGTAATGAATCTCTGGCATTTTCAACTTTATGCCTTCTGGCAGCTGCACCTCACTGACTGCATGGAAATTAAACCGGACATCCGTTCCAGATTCATTTTTTCCTGCCATCGTTTCTTCCCAGGTATCTTTCTGTACTGCCTGTATTTCTTCGATTGTAAGTGTCTGTCCACTCCGCAGGGTTACAACAGAATCTTTCGGGAATTCCGTCAAGTCATAAAGTGTTGTTCCATTTTCCTGCAAATATTCTGATACAGCTTCTAACGCTCCTGCATCAAACCCATTCCATAAATCCTCCGCTACAAGCTGTCCATTTTCTGCTACGATAATCCCTGCCACATCGGAGCCAAATTCATCATGTTCCATTAAGAAGAACTTCTCCCCCGCATATTCCTTTTCATCAACCGTATGCCATGTCCCGTTATGTCCTTCTGCTTCATATTCTCTTGTCTCTGCCGTGATTGTCACTTCGTTTTCTCCTATCGCCTGTTCTATCCTCTGCATCCGGATCTCAGCTCTTGCCATGTCGATAAACCCATCTAAAACTGCCGGGTGGCTTTCGATCACATAATCCAGGTTTAGATTTCTACCCCGGCTGACATTTTCCGGGACTTCGATATGCTCCGCCCAGTCTTTGTTCTGTCTGGAAAATCTTCCATCATGGGAAAGTTCACGGATGGTATTTGCCATAACAAAATTCATACGTTCTTCCCCGAAGCGTTCCACGACTTCTTTTGCCGCATCCTGCTTTAAGTGCAGCCCGTCAAAATTCTCCCGGATGGCTTCTTCGATTGCTTTCTTACAGTCCAGGTTTAACTTTCTGGAATCCAGATAAGCATCCACATCCCGTTCTCCCATTGCCTGTTCCAATGTTCCTTTATAAACTGGCGGATATGCCCTGACGGAATTATGTTCCAGCATGTTCATTCTCTGCTGGACAAACCCCGGAAGTTCCTGAAATCCAAAAGAATCTACATAATAGGCTGTGATCTCTGCACCCCTGTTTATCACGATCATATCACTTACCGATAAGGAATGGCCACGGAAATCTTCCGGTCGGTCAATGTTAAAGCGTTCAAATATATTGTCTAACGTGATCGTTGGCATCCACGGTGCTGCATAAACCATCCTGTAATCCTTTCCGTCAATGGTATAGCCCAGACTCTTTGCGGATTCCATTCCCATAAACTGATAAGTATGCTCATCTCCGGTATCCATCTGATAAATGGCAAACCTTCTGCTTTCTCCATGCAGAAGAAGTGTCTCATCAATCTTTTCTGCACTCTGCTGTACCAGTGCTTCCTGTTTTGTAGCAGATATTTCTCTCTCTTTCTGCACTTCCCATTCTGTTTCTGTGATTCCAAAGATACCGTCATATCCAAGGATCTCACTTTCCGTCTCCACAAGCATCTGTTCTGCCCGTTGTGGATTCTCTGGATTTCCGTGTAAGATATAAATTTCTGCCCCTCCACGGTACAGTTCATATGCCCGGTCTTTCGTAAGCGGGAGCATATGGTCTAACTGAATTCCTGCCTCGTGCATTTCCGTAAAACCGATCATGCCATCCGGGAAATTGTCAATCTGTGCCTGTGTTTCATTCATAAGGCTTCTCGTATATTCACTTCCCGGTCTGCGGATTGCGGTCATCATACGGTTCACCAGTCCAAGCACTTCGTCTTTGTCATCCATCTTATATGCAAAATTCACAATAAGATTTCTCTGGGAATCTGTGAAATTTCCTGTATTTGCAGCTTCTGCCGTTTCAATCAGACGGTGAGCATACTGCATGGCTGTTTCTTCTACAATCTCCGGTTCTTTCACTGGGAAGTTCGCCCTTGCTGCCTGGATCACTTCATACACCAGCTTTGAACCGGCTTCATCGTAAGATTCCCTCATATCCCATACCAGGTCATTCAGTCTTTCCACCTGTCCAGGGAAGGTTTCTGCATATTCATTTACAAATGCCTTTTCATTTTCCGAAAAAATATTTCTTGGAAACTCTGCTTTTTGCACCAGCATCTCTGCCTGATCTTTCGGAGAAAGGTCAGAAAAATAAGTAACGCCTGTGTCAGCATCATATTCCACATCATAAAAATCAATCGGATAGTTCTCTCCGTGCCCACTGCTGTCATAGAGTGGTGTGACGGCAGCACCTTTTTCTTCCAGAAAACTTTCCAGTGGTTTCTCATTTTCCTCTATCTCACCACTTTCCAGAAGGCGGATGTATTCCTCCACATTCTGCTCTAACTGTTCCCTGCTCATGTTTTCGATCAGATCATAAGTAAACTCGGAACCCATACTGCCTGAAAGATGCAGAATTAAATCTTCCTTATGAAAAGTATCCCGAACTGGTCTTTCCATTTCCAGCTCGTGCATCTGTGTCTCGATATTCTCAATGACTTCCGCAGACGTTTTCCGGATGGTATCCATAGATGCCCGGAGTGCTTTCATATCCTTGCTTTCACACCAGCTGGCAATATAGGTAAAAGAGTATTCGGAAGTATCCAGACCAAAGTGGTTGCAGACAATATAGGCAATACTTTCTGCTTCCACTTCTTTGGTTGTCCGGTCTTTTAAAATCCCTTCCGCATCCATTACCTCCCGGTCATGCAGCAATGCATGGCTTACTTCGTGTACTCCGGTTTTCATGGTCTGGAGATTACTCATATCTTCCTGAATTGCGATATACTTTTCTGTCTGATGATAATACCCCTTTGCTTCCCCTTCTATTTCCATCATGCGGATTGGCACAGGAGAAATGTTCTGCAATGCTTCCATAAACGTGTCATAAAACTGTACACTCCCGGTAAGTTCCGGTACTTCCAACTCTACAATCGGCTCTCCCTCTGTCTGGCTGACATCAAATACCGTTGTCACACGAAACCTTGGAATGACCATCTCCACAATCTCTGTTTCCGGCTGACCGTCATCCCCGATCACCGGCTCTTTTGTTACAGGGTCAATCTTTTCAATCTCCTGTTTCTCACGGATGGGTGCCGGTGCGATAATCTGGATTCCTTTTTCCCCTCTCTTTACATGGCGGTTAAATTTCTTCTGCCACGCCTGATACCCTGCCACCAGAGTAGCCTCCGGTTTCTGCATGGTGATCAGAAGGGTGTTATTAAAACTGTAATTATGGAACTTGGACATGGTATTCAAATATTCCGTATATCGTTCCGAAGTAAAAATCTCCTTTACGCCCTGTTCCAGCCGTTCCGATATTTCCTTTAACTGTTTCTCTATATTATTTGCCATAAACAAACCCTCCATTTTATGTCCCCGCCAGAGAAAACTCTGACGGGAAATCTTTTATAACTCCTGTTCGTGTTTTTTCTTTGCAGTTTTCTGTACAGGTGGCTGTTCCGCCGTATTCTGCTGTGCCTTCTCCTGCTTTAAGCGTTCCAGAATAGATGGCTTATGGATTCTGTCTGCTGTTTCCGGAAGTTCTTTTTCTTCTACAGCATCCCTGCTATCTGTGCTACTTCCTTCTCTGCCAATATCCTCATCTGCCATAATCGTCTCATTGCCCTTTTCATCCATGTTCAGCAACGCATTTAACTCGGATAACCGTTCCATCTTTTCATTCAGCTCTGCTTCTTTCGGGAATGGTTTCTTTACCTCTTCCTGTGCAGTCGCAAGCTGCTGTTGTACGGTTTCCAATTTCTGCTCACTTTCCGCCAGCTTCCTATCAATGGAAGAAAGGGTGTTATGGATACGCTGCATATTTCCTACCGGGTCTTTTCCGATCTCCAGCTTATAAGAACATTTTCCTTTGACCGTCAGTTCAAACGCATTGGAGAACATATTATAGGAAGCAGATAACGTGAACCCATGATATTCCCCGACCTTTCCGCCGGTGCTAACGGCTTTTAACCCTGCACAGGCAGCGATCAACGCTTCGCCTGCTTCTTTCTTATCTTCATAAAGGACATTCCCTACTGTCATGGCAAACGTGTCATTATCCTGTAAATCCACACTTTTTACTACCTGCGAATCCACCTGCATTCCGGCAATCCGCTCTTTCAATGCACTGATCTGTACCGGGAAATTCTTTGCAATATCGGATTCCAGACGGTAAATCTGACTGGTATGGTTTGCCTTTAAGAGTTTCAGCTTACTCACCTGCACATCCAGATCCATTTTTTCCTTAATGTACGGATTGCCTGTAGCAAGTGCCTTGATCTCTGCATAGGACAGTGCCGTATCATCCACATCTTCACAAGCCCTGACCGGGGATTTACTGGTCATGATCTGACTGATGAACTTCTGCTTATTCTCCAAAATCTGCCACATATACGCATCAAAAGTGTTCTCCGTCACATACCGGAATATCTTTACTTTGTCATTCTGGTTTCCCTGTCTTAAAATACGCCCTTCCTGCTGTTCCAGATCAGACGGCTTCCACGGACAGTCAAGGTGATGCAGAGCAATGAGCCTGTCTTGCACGTTGGTACCAGCACCGAGTTTCGGTGTAGAACCCATGAGGATTCTCACCTGTCCGGCCCGCACCTTTGTAAACAGTTCCGCTTTCTTTGCCTCCGTGTTATATTCATGGATAAAAGCAATCTCTTCTTTCGGGATTCCTCTGGCAACCAGCTTCTCCCTCACATCATCGTAAACATTGAAACTGCCATCCCCTTTTGGTGTGGACAGGTCACAGAAGATCAGCTGGGTTGTCCGGTCTGTCTTTCCCTCATCCCATACCTGAAAAGCATTTTCCACACAGGTATTGACCTTGCTTTTTTCGGCATCCGGGAGAAGTTCATTCAACAGTCTCTGGTCAAGGGCACATTTTCTTCCATCATTCGTGATTTTCAGCATGTTGTCCTCGGTCGGATTTACTAAGCCTGCCCTTACGCTTTCCGCACGTTCCGAAAATGCCCCGACCATTTCCTGCTGTTCCTCGCTTGGTTTTAAGACTTCATTGATAAACTCTGCTTCCGGCACTGGAAGATTCAGCATATCAGAAGTCTGAATATCTGCAGCTTCCTTAAAAATGGAGATCAGCTCCGGAAGATTAAAAAAACGGGCAAACCGTGTTTTTGCACGATAGCCCGTTCCTTCCGGTGATAATTCGATTGCGGTCACTGTCTCCCCGAACGTTGCCGCCCAGGAATCAAAGTGTCCCATACCCATACGCATGAGTGTGTCATACTGGAGATAACGCATGATAGTGTAAAGCTCTGTCATACTGTTCGATACGGGAGTACCTGTAGCAAAGGTGATTCCTCTGCCGCCGGTCAGTTCATCCATGTACCGACATTTCATAAACATATCCGAACTTTTCTGTGCATCCGTCTGTGAGATACCCGCCACGTTCCGCATTTTTGTATACAAAAAAAGGTTCTTAAAACTATGGCTTTCATCCACAAACAGCCGATCTACCCCCAACTGCTCAAAGGTTACTACATCATCCTTTCTGGTCTGGTCATTGAGTTTCTTCATCCTCGCCTGCAGACTCTTTTTTGTTTTTTCCAACTGCTTGATGGTATAATTCTGCCCTGCCTGATGTGCTGCTTCTTCAATGGAAAACGTAATATCTGCAATCTGATCTTCCAACATGGCAATCTGACGTTCCCTTGAAAGAGGGATTTTCTCAAACTGTGTATGTCCGATGATCACCGCATCATAATCCCCTGTCGCAATACGGGAACAGAACCGTTTTCGGTTTGCTGGTTCAAAGTCTTTCTTCGTTGCCACCAAAATATTTGCTCCCGGATAGAGGCGTAAGAAGTCACTGCCCCACTGCTCGGTCAGATGGTTTGGCACAACATAAAGATTCTTCTGTGAGAGTCCCAGCCGTTTTGATTCCATACCGGCTGCGATCATCTGGAATGTCTTTCCAGCTCCTACGCAATGAGCTAGTAACGTATTATTTCCATACAGCACATGAGCCACTGCGTTTTTCTGATGCGGCATCAGAGTAATCTCCGGATTCATGCCAACAAACTGAATATGGCTTCCATCATATTCCCGTGGACGGATGCTGTTAAATCGTTCATTATAGATCTTACAGAGATCTTCCCGTCGGTGCAGGTCTTTAAATATCCACTCCTTAAATTCCTCTTTGATCAGTTCCTGCTTCTGCTGTGCCAGCATCGTTTCCTTCCGGTTTAATTCCCGGTGTTCTCCCTCGGCATCCTGTACCGTGTCATAAATCTTGGTATCTCTAAGATTTAAGGCATCTTCCAAAAGGCGGTAGGCATTGGCTCTCTGTGTTCCATATGTGGAAGTAACAAGGGCATTTCCGTAGCTGTCCACATTTTTTCCCATAACATTCCACTGTCCGGTCACTTCGGCATACTGGACTTTGACCTTGCTCCCTACATAATATCTTGGTGTATGGAATGTCTCTGCCATAAACCGTGTAATGTAATCCTCGGAGATCCAGGTTGCCCCAAGTCTTGCCTCAATCTCTGATGCATCCAGATCTTTTGGCTGTACCTGCTCCAAATACTGCACGTTCACCTGATATTCCGGGTGATTTTCTGCAAACTGTTTGGCAATCTGCAGTTTCTCCCTCACATTTCCAGAAAGATATTCGTCCGATGGCTCCCATTTTTCACTGATTGGGTTCTTAAAGATTACCCCTGCCAGTTCTTCGGTAAGCTCCTCTTCTGTTTTTCCGGAAAGCTGTGCCATATAGGAAAGGTCAACGCCTGCCCTCTCACCGATAGAAACCGCAAGTGCTTCACTGGCAGTATCTACAGAAGTTACCGTTTCTGCCTTGCGGATTGTCCTTTTGGTAAAAATATCCGCTTTCCGTTTCAGTTCTCCCTTATCATCCAGAAATTCCAGAGAAGTCAAAAGACAATAGCTGCTGTCCTGGCCAAATGCCCGCTTATTGGCATTACTGCTAAGCAGACCATATTTTGCTGTAAAGGTATCGTATTCTTCATTGAGTTTTCCCTGCAGCTTTGTGATCTGTTCATCGCTTCCCTCTTCCATCTGGCACTGGATCAGTTCATTCGTAACATCACGGATCTTCACCATCCCTTTGACACGTTCCGCTGTCATTGCCGGAAGTTCCATCCGGTTCATCACAGAGTTTTCCCGGTAATACACTTCCTCATTGACCACCGTAAAGCTGAAATTCTTTACTTCCGGGTCTGCTGGAATGGACACCACATCTTCTTCCAGTTCGGTATCGGAAAGTTCCAGTTCCGTAATGGTACCATGTATATGCTTTACAGCTTCCTTTAACTGCTCCTCTAAGGTTATTCCCTCTTTTGGTCTTACGGTTACTTCCTGCTTTCCATACTGGGTACTCTCCGTTGTAAACTCTCCAAGCACCATTTCCGGATGATCTGCAAAATACGCATTGACCGAATATCCTTCGGCAGTTTCCTTCAGATGTATCCAGTCCGGTTCCTCGATGGAAGTCCTGTCTCTTTTCTGGAAAAATAAAATATCGGAAACAACACCTGTATTGGCATTTCTCTGGAACGCATTATTTGGAAGGCGGATCACCCCTAATAACTCTGCCCGGTTTGCAAAATACTGTCTGACTGCCTGATTCTGCTTATCCATCGTCCCACTGGAAGTCACCACGGCTACCACACCACCGGGACGAACCAAATCAAGGGATTTTGCGATAAAATAATCATGGATCAGAAAATGGTGGCGGTCATATCTGCGGTCACTGACCTGATATGTTCCAAATGGTACATTCCCGATCACGCAGTCAAAAAAAGCTGTCCGGGTAATCTGTTTCCTCAAATCCCTGTATGGCAATCTTATTTTTCTGGTAAAGCTGCCTTGCAATCCTGCCCGAAACCGGGTCGAGTTCCACACCGTACATATTAGTTTTGCTCATACTCTCCGGGATCAGTCCCATAAAGTTACCAACACCACAGGACGGTTCCAGAATATTTCCCTGTTTCAGTCCCATATTTTCCAGTGCTTCATACATGCTTCGGATCACGGTCGGTGATGTATAAAAAGCATTTAAGGTCGATGCTCTTGCTGCACTGTATTCTTCCGGTGATAAGGTATTCTTTAACTCCAGATACTCATTTGTCCAATTACTGTTATTCTCTTCAAATGCCTGCGGGATGCCACCCCAGCCAACATAACGGGATAAAATTTCCTGTTCTTCGGGTGTTGCCAGACGTTCTTCCTGCTCCAGAGTCTGCAATAAATGGATGGCTTCCATATTTGCTTTATACTTTGCCTTCGGACCGCCTGCCCCAAGGTCATTATCCTGAATCCGAAAATTATGCGGTTCTGTTACAATCTTTTCTACTTCCGGTTTTAAATATGGCTGGAATTCTCCCTCATATCCAAACAGTTCATTTTCTCCGGGAATATAATTGCGTCCGGTTTCCAGACACCGGAACACATCGGCAGTCGGTGCATTGCTGACTGCATAAAAATCATCATACGAATACTTTGGGAAATCTTCTGTATGGTAGGTTGATAAATGCAGTTCTGTATTGGAACGGGTCTGTGCAACCAGATCTTTTCCTTCTATTCCTTCCGGCAATACCCCTACTGCTTCAAAATGATACCCCTGATACTCAAAAACACCTTCATCCCAGGACTCCGCCAATTCTTCTGCTGTTTTAGCTGTTACCTCTTCTTCTGGTTCTTTCTGTTCCTGTCCCTCAGAAGTTTCTATTATTTCCTGCTCCTGACTCTCTGAAATAGATTCTTCAGCAGTAACCTCTTCCTCTTCTATTTCCTCTACATCTGACATATCTACTACGGTCGGTTCTGTCACTGCCTTCGTATCTAAGAAATCAAACATGGTCATCTGGTGCCCGGATGGTTCCACAAAAGACGGTTCTACTTCCGGTGTCGGGAAAATCGTATAGGTTCCTTCTGCATACTGGTGAAGTTCTGAAAGAAGTTCTGTTTTCTGCTGGTAGTTTGTCCCATATGCCTCAAAATCTAATGGCAGAACTGCCAATGCTGCATCCATCTTCTGTAACAGTTCTTCTGCCTGCTCTGGATTCTCTAAAACTGCCACCATTTCTTTTCCTGGTTTTTCCCAGAAGAAATCATCCGTAAATGGTCTGTCTATCTCTTCCGGAAGACGGTCATAAAAGCGGAGTACCTTGTTTGCCATCTGTTCCCGTTCATATTCCGGCATACGAGCATAATCTTCTGCCTGCAGGAACTGGTCATTCTTTATCAGATAAGCTACTCTATTTGCAACTTTATTCCAAGATAATAAAACTGACGTATATGGATTTCCATAAGCACCTCTTGCAAGAAACAATCCTTTTCCATCATAATTTGCGTGTGAATCATCCGCACCAGACAGTGCATGACTGCTTCCACCGATCCCATACTGTTCCTTGATAAAACCTGTCCTCGATCTTTCATCTTCATGCAGCAGATAAAAGGAATACGTCCTAAGCCTGCCCTGCGAATACGCTCCACCTCCTGCAAGATAAGCATCAATCTCATCCTGTGTAATGAACATCGGATGTTCTTTCCAGGCAAAGCCATCCCTAGCCTGATAAGGAATCACCTCATCCGCAAACTTCTGAAACTGCTTTGAGATATTTATAGGATTATAATGATGGAAACGCATAATAGAATGATTTTCTTCATAGGCTTCTGCCAGTGCATCCAGTCTTTCATTCAGTTCCGAAAGCCACTGGGGATCCTCCAGCTTTTCTTCCAGATAATCCGTGATCTCCGGATAGATACTGCGAAGATGTGGTAAATCCTCCTCATCGAAAACAATCTCCGCTACTCCTTCTGCCATATCCCCTTTCATATAGGCAAGAGCCTGGGCGTGTTCTTTTACTGCATTACTTCTTGCCGCATCCAATACAGACTGCGGTGCATATTCTCCCTGATTTAAAAGTTGATGGATACGTCTGCTGACATCTTTCCAGGATAAAAAGGCTTTATCCAAAATCTGGTCTGCCACCGTATGCCCGACTGCGATCTGCATCCCAGTTTCATCAAACCAGACGGAATACTCCCTTCCATCCATCTGAAAACCTTTGCCACCTTTTCCATACTCACGCTTTACAAACTCCGTGTATTCTCCCGGTGACTGTTCACTCATAAAGTTATAGATGATACGCAGCTGGCTTCCTGTCCGGTTTCCTCCCGTCCGTAAAATATCATCCACAACACTTTCCGGAATAGGAATCTCCCCGGCATATAAAGCAGCTACTCTTTCACCAATCTGCCTTTTCTGTTCATTTGCTGTAGGATATTCGGGCAAAGATAAAGCAGAGGCAATTTCTTCCTCTGCTTTGCTCAGTCCATCTTCTCTTGTATCTTCAACTAGCTGTATACCAATTCCGTCAAGATGCTCTCTTCCGCTGTTGCCATCAGTGCGTTCATATGTGCTGTCCAGGCCATCGGGTCTGCTTCCTTGTCCGGTGCCGGATGGTTCTTCAGCAGTTTCTCCATCTGGCTGTCCATCCTCTCCTGTGCTACCTTCTCTATCTCTGCCAGATGGCTGTTCAGCTTTCCTGTCAGGAACAGGCTCTGATACAGGCTGTTCTTGTGTTCCTTCAGGAATGTCCTCCGAAGCATCCCGTATTTCCCTATTGTCACTTCTTCCTCCTCTACGGTCAGGTTCGGAAACAGGTAATCCCCCTTGCGATGATATGTCAGTTCCATAGTCGGTTCCTCCTTCATTCTCGATATTTTCTTCTTTGTTGTTTTCTACGTCCTGATTTTTATTTTTACACATTAACGCGTTAAAGTTATTATAATTCCTTTCACTGGAAATTTCAACCTCTTTTCTGGCTTCTTCCAGAGAAATTTTATGTACCGTCCTTCCAATGTCAATCAGAACACTCTCACTGATCTGGCTTGCTGCATTTCCAAGAAAGGTCAGTACAGACAGCCGGTTATAATCGGTAATATGCATAAAATCCTCTTCTTCCAGAAGCTCCATCGGTTCCAGACCACACCGTCTGCAAAGCATGTAATATACACTGTCCGTTGCAAGCTGGCGGAAATCACTGCGGATCGTAACTTCATCCAGATCTTCCAGATACGTTCCTTCCGCTGCATATTCCAAGCCGTCCAGATATTCTTCCAGACTGTCTGCGACCATTTCCCTTGCAACCGCCATCAACGCATCCGATAAAGTCCCTGTATCTTTTTCTTCCAGACCATACGCTTCTGCCAGATAGGTAAGGATCTCTTCCTGCTGATGTTCCTGCATCTGCCACAGGTAAGGGCTTCTTCCGCCTGCCACCATGTGCGTATCTGAAATATCAAACACATACCGGAGTCTGGTATTATGACCATTCTCGTCAAGCAGGGCGATTCCCCTAGCTCCCCGGTTTACCCAGCGGAACATTTTCTCATTCCACAGTTCCAGGGACGCACAGGCGGTTGCCTGTGGACGCTGTGCATGAATCAGAAGCTGATCAGAAAAAGAATACCGATATAATCTTGATGCTGTATCCATATAATCCATCCAGTCTCTGGGGGAACCGCTCACTGATACCGCATGTTCCTGTGCCAGATCCCGGATGTCCTGTAATTTAGACATATCGCTTTACCTCCTTGTCTTATTTCTTTTTCTTCTTTGGAAATTCCAGATGGAACCTTGGCTTTCCGTCCTCCAGTGTCAGTAAAAGATCTGCGTCAAACTTTATATCTTTTTTTCTGGAATACAGCCCTTTTACATGAGTACAGGCTTTATCAAGAAGCTCCACTGCCATCTTTTTATCCAGTGTTTTCTCCATGCTTCCTAAGAAACGGTTTTCTTTCCAGAGGGCAAAATCACACTGCCGGTTGGAACAGTAAAAATTCTGTTTTCCTTCGTAGACATCCGAACCGCAGACCGGACACTTACCGATCACTTCCCTTGCTTTCTGGAACCTTCTCCTTTCCACTTCCGGTATCTCCCTGCACACAGAAAGAATCTTACCGACTAAGGAAGTGATCTCTCCCATAAACTGTGTATCTGTGATCTGCCCTTTTTCCATCATTAAAAGCTGATTCTCCCATTCGGCAGTCATTGCGGCAGATTTCAGATAAGCCGGCATGACATTCACCAGTTCCCTGCCCTCTGTGCTTGGCAAGATCTGCTTTCCTTTTCTGACTGCATAGCCGGAAGAAACCAGTTTTTCAATGATGCCAGCCCTGGTTGCCGGAGTCCCCAATCCTTTCTTCTCTGTCTCCGAATCAAAGTCTTTATTCCCTGCGGTTTCCATAGCAGCAAGGAGGGTATCTTCATTGAATGGTTTTGGCGGGGAAGTAAAATGCACTGTCTTTTCTGCCTTTACCGGAGAAAGCGTCATTCCTTCTTCATAGCCATATGGAATGGAAGTTTCTTTTTCCGTTTCTTCTTCCGGCTTGGCTTTCACGCACTGGTTCTTAAAAGCATTTCCCGCCTCTTTAAATCCCATCTGCACCGGCACTTTTCCTCTGGCGGTAAAATCATGTTCCTGACATTTGACCGTAATATCCGTCTGCTCATACTGATACTCTTTCCCGGTTGCCTGCACCAGCTGCTGGCAGACCAGCATCATCAGGTTCTTTTTGTCCGCTGGCAGATCATAGATTCCTTTTTCTACGGCTTCTTTGGTTGGAAGAATCGCATGATGGTCGGATACTTTTGCATTGTTGATCACTCTGGTGATATTATGTCCCAGCTGTCCATAATCCAGGAACGGAAGTAAGACTGGCATTTTCCCTACCAGTTCCTCTACGGTATCCCTCATATCCTCCGTCACGAACTGGCTGTCCGTTCTTGGATAAGTGACCAGCTTTTCTTCATATAATTCCTGCAGCATATCCAGTGTTTTCTTTGCCGTATAGCCAAAGTAACGGTTTGCTTCCCTTTGCAGACTGGTCAGATCATAAAGTTTGGGAGGAAACGCTTTCTTTTGTTCCCTCTTTACCTGTGTAATCACTGCTTCCGAATCCATACATAAGGAAGCAAGGAGATCGGCTGCTTCCTCATTTGCAATATTTTCAGAAACTACCGTAAGCCTTCCGTCTGTCAGTGCTACTTTATAAAAGGCTTCTTTCTGAAAATGCTCAATCTTATCCTGACGTTCCGCAAGCATGGCAAGCGTTGGCGTCTGCACCCTGCCCACAACCAGACGTTTAAAATAACAGGTCGTATATGCCCTAGTTCCGTTCATTCCGATCAGCCAGTCTGCCTGTGCCCTGCATACCGCAGCCATGCAGATATTCCGGTATTCCTCTGCTCCTTTCATTGTCTGAAAACCTGTCCGGATTGCCGTATCTTCCATGGAACTGATCCATAAACGCTTCACCGGTTTCCTGCATCCGGCAAGGTCATACACTCTCTGGAAGATCAGTTCCCCTTCCCTTCCTGCATCACAGCCATTTACCAGATAGTCCACATCTGCCCGGTTCATCAGGCTTTTTAACACATCAAACTGTTTCTTCTTATCTCTGGAAACTTTCAACTTCCAGACCTGCGGGAGAATCGGAAGGTCATCAAACTGCCATTTCTCATATTTCGGGTCATATTCCTCCGGCTGTGCATACTCTGCCAGATGCCCAAGGCACCAGCTGACAATACAGCTCTCCCCTTCTAAATATCCGTCCTCTTTTTTATAAGCTGACAGATTTTTGGCATAACTCTGTGCCACACTTGGTTTCTCTGCGATCACTAAAAATTTTGACATACGCTTTTTTTGTCCTTTCTGAAAAAAAGGGCAGCCAAAACTGCTCTGGCTGCCCCTGTCCTTATTTTGGTTGCTTCTTTGGAGATGGAAGTTTATTCTTCTTCCTCATCCTCTTCTTCATTTACATACGGTCCGTCAGAGAATCTCCAGCTGTTCGCTTACATAGTCATCCTCTTTGCCACGTCCATGCTTTTTATAAACGGCGATACCTGCCACTCCAAGAATCGCTGCAAGTACGATTGCTCCAAGTCCTTTTACATTCATTCCTGTCTTTTCTTCTTTCTTCACTTCGGTTTCCTCCTCTGCTACCGGGGTAGTTTCCGGTGTGGTTTCCGGGATCACTACGGTTGATTCTTCGGTTTCTTTGCTCTTTTCTGTCTCATCCAGAAATTCTGCCAGGTCATTCTCATCGACCAGGGACATCATATATACATTTTCTGTATTGCTGGAACGGTCAATGACCATGTAAAATGTATTTCCCTTCTTGGTCTGGATGGTAAGGAACTGTTTCGTATCATCATTTTCCTTATCATCCACCAGCTGGGCATTTCCCGGAGTAGAAAAAGCAGAATTATCCCCTTCCCCGGTGACCCTTCCGGTATCCTCTTTCTTCTCTGTATCTTCTGTTGATTCCGTTGCCGTTTCTTCTACTACCTGTGTCGTTGTCTCCTCTGCCGGTGGGTTTGCATTTGCATAAACCGTAGCAATGGATGTCCCGGAGATCATGGTGACTGCCATGGCAATCATAAGCAGTTTCTTTACCACTTTATCCCTCATCGTCTAAAACCTCTCTTTCTGTCATCTGACCAACAGGTGGTCTGTGAACTTCTGCGTTGTTTTCCTTTTTCTGCGGAGCTTTTGCATCCTCCACCGTGATACCACCGTCCTCATCCATCTGGATCGTAACGGTTCCTTTCTGAATCCCGTCAAGCAGGACAAGCAGGCTGCGGCTGTCCAGCTTCATGGAACGGAACGACTTAACGATCTCTATATCTTCCATCTGCTGTCTCAATGTATTCTGCCGCTTCAGGTGTTCCTGTAATTCAGCAATCTTATCCTCCGTTTTCTGAATATCATTCAGAAGTTTTTTTAATTTCATGTTCATCTGCCCTGTCACCTCCTTTAATGCAGACGACCAAACGCCATAAAATGTTCCTGCCAGTAAGCACTTGCAATGCTGGTATACTGGACAGGCTTGCCACAGTGGATCATCATGTTATTGCCGACATAGATTCCCACATGGCTTGCTCCCGGTGTGTCATAGGTTCCCTGGAAGAAGATCAGATCTCCCGGTTTTGCCTCCGATGGAGATACCTGCGAACAGTGTGACCGCAGCTCATCTGCAGTACATCTTCCGACATTCCATCCATTTCCACAGTTATTGATAACCCAGCTCACAAAACCGGAACAGTCAAAACCACTTGGGGAATAACCGCCCCATACATATGGAACACCCAGATATTTTTCTGCTTCCTGTATCATTTTTGCAAACTGTGGATCAGATAAAGCATCTGCCGGTATGTCATAACCAAATCCACTGCTTCCGGTGGGTATGCTGTTTAGATCAAACAGATAATCACGGTTGCCGTAATATTTGTTATACGCATCGTAGCGTTCCTGTTCTTCCTCTGTCATACGGCTCCTTAACACGGCATCCAGGCTGTGGTTTGTCATCGTCACATCCAGACGGTTCACCTCTTTTGTAGTCGTGACCTGCACTTCCTGGTTTCCATTGCTGTCTGCTATGTAGGCTTCCCATGTCTGGTGTCCATGTGCGGATGCCGCCGCATGATTGTCATAGTAAACATCGAACTGTACCCCATATCTTGCGAACGCTCCGGTATCTTCTACTACATATTCCACACCGTTCATGACGACATGGGTCCCGATCGGCACAAATGGATTCGCCGCATCCACGGCAATCGTATGGTTTGCTGTCGGCATTGCCCCACTGGCTGTCGGTCCGCCACTCCACTGGCCACAGCAGATTGGGCAGTTACAGTACCCACTTGTCACAACCAGTCCCAAGGACTCCCCTACCCGGACAGTCTTGGTTTCTGTAACTGTTTCTCTGGTAGAGTCTGTGGTGATTCCATACTGCTGTCGGAAGATCTCCTTAATCTCATCTGCCACTTCATCGTAAGTGAAGCCGCCGTATTTTACCGTAAGATAAGAGATCAACTGATATGGGTTATGACCGATCTCATCAATCTGATACCGGTATTCATCATAATCCGGATGGGTGGATTCCATCTGGTTGACCTGTGTGTTCAGTGCTTCTTCCAAAGCCCGGTACGCATTTTCAGCAGCATAAATATCCTCATCCGTACTGGAATAACTGGTCGAGATGATAGCAGAGGACGCTCCCTGCAGTGATGCCGTACAGCTGGTAAAACTGGCTGCGATCAGCACAAAGATCAGGGCAAAAATGGCTACCGTAGCAAAAATCCCACGGTTCTGTGCTGCCACCATCTTGACTGCATCTTTCGCTTTTTCCGTAAACTTCTGTGCGGAAGTGATCGCCGCATCCTTTACTTTTTTACTCTGTCTGGCTGCCTGATACTGCTTCTGGTAACGCTTCTTCTGAAAGAGTTTCTGCAGAGCAGATTTCTTTTTCTGCTCGGCTTCTTTTTTCACTGCATTTTTTGCTTTATTTTCATAGACAGTTTCAAACATCAGCCTGCTCTTTTCTGCTTCATCCAGTACACTTTCTTTTAATCTCCGGGATTCTTCCCTCCTTCCTTTTAAGCGTTGCCTCATGTAAATGGATTTCCTTGCAAGGCTTTCCCCGGCAAGCTCTGCCCGATGTGCCCCTTCTACTGCCGCATTCTCGTCCTCTTCTTCGTGAGTTTTCCAATGGGCTGCAGTGACTGCCGCATCTTTGACTGCGGATGCCGGATTCCGGATACCAATGCCAGCACCATGTACCATACCGTCACCTTCATCCCCGAAAGACAGGCGGGAAACTTTTTTCCGCTGCTCTTTCAGCACCCGTTCCCTTTGGACTTGCCTTTAATCTCCTCCTGGAACTCGTTCCAGGGAATCTTCCATCACTTCGGAAGTTGCCCGGTAACGGGCAGATTCTCTTTTGGCTGCTTTTT
>ENA-OQAB01000105-OQAB01000105.1-human-gut-metagenome-genome-assembly--contig:-NODE-105-length-46094-cov-4.277590_pt1 | contig 46094 bp, 38 predicted proteins | sample MGYA00242490_ERZ504517 | MGnify/ENA primary metagenome ERZ504517 (study PRJEB26092, sample SAMD00036298) | human gut metagenome | host: Homo sapiens | study: EMG produced TPA metagenomics assembly of...
TCACATTCAAGAGCTGTCCGAACTGGAGAACAGCCTGTCGGAGCCTTACGAAGTACAGGAGAAAAATATCTCGACTTTCTGCGAAAGCGTCATGGACAAAGTAAGGGGCAAGGTACAAGAAGACGTCACCCTCACCGTCAACGCTCCCAAAACTGAATGTGAAGATTAACCCGGAACACTTGGAACGCATTTTGCTACATTTATTGGAGAACGCCGCCGAATATACTCCCGCAGGCGGAAAAATATGGTTGGATTTCAAGAAACGCGGCGCCCATACGCATCAGTTCATTATCAGCGATACGGGTTGCGGCATCCCCGAAGAACAACGGGAAGACATATTCAAACCCTTTACCGAAGTAAAAGACCTAACAAAGGGCGATGGCTTGGGATTGCCCATCTGTTCATTGATTGCCGCCAAAATGAATGGCAGCCTGACACTGGACGGCAGCTACACAAAAGGGGCACGGTTTGTATTGGAACTACACGCTTAGGCAGTTGAGAGTTGAAAGTTGGCTGCGCTATTATGCTGCATGGTAACTATCAACTCCCAACTTTCAATTATCTCAACGCTTCCACCTCTTCCGGTGTCAACGGAATCTTTTTGCCTAAGCGACGTGCACCGGTTTCCGTTATCAGATAATCTTCTTCATTGCGGATGCCGCCGAAGTTGCGGTATTCTTCCACTTTATCATAGTTGATGAAGTCCTTAAACTTCTTCTCACCTTTCCACAGGTCTATCAGTTCGGGAATAAAGTAAATGCCCGGTTCAACGGTATGTACAAAGCCCGGTTCCAGAGGGATGGCAAGACGCTGGCTCTTGCGGCCGAACTGCGTACTCTTGGGCTGACCGTTGTAACCCACCCAAATCTCTCCGAGGTTTTCCATATCATGCACATCCAGCCCCATCATATGTCCCAATCCATGAGGATAGAACAAGGCATGCGCGCCTTCGCGCACGGCATCTTCGGCATCACCTTTCATCAGGCCGAGGCTTTTCATGCCCTCTACCATAACACGGGCGGAAAGGTCATAAACATCCATATAAGGAATACCCGGACGAAGCGCCTTGACAGACTCCAGATGCATCGCATTCTGAATCTCGTAAACGGCTCGCTGGCGAGGGGTAAATGTTTTATCGGCAGGAATCGTGGAAGACATATCACCCGCATAGCCCGACTCAACTTCCGCACCGGCATCAATCAGGAATAAATCTCCCGGCTTCACTCTATTGCCATGATAATGATTGTGCAAAGTCTGTCCGTTGACCGTAGCAATCGTCGCAAAAGAAAGCTCGCAATTATTGGACTCGGCCACCCGGTTCATCTCCGCTACGACTTCGTATTCGTACATGCCCGGACGGAGTACTTTCATTGCCGTAATATGCATATCGGCCGTCACATTACACGCCTTTTCTATTTCTTCTATTTCTTCGGCGGACTTATAGCTGCGCTGCGCCACAATCGCGCGGATAAAAGGGACAGAACCTTCCTGGCGTGCAGGCGGAATGCCCAGCCAGTCCATCAGTTTCAACTTATGTTCCGCCCGGTAAGGGGGGAGATAATGCACGGTCTGTCCTTTGCGCACCGCTTTGTGAAGATAGTCCGCGATGTCGGAAGAAGGCATCACATCCGTAATGCCCACACGCTCACTTTTCTCTTTCAGGGTAGGCTGGGTGCCCATCCAGACGATATGGTCAATCGTGAGCTCATCTCCAAATATAATCTCCTTGTCCCCGTCAAGGTCGATAATCGCCGACAAACCGGCAAACGACAAGCCGAAATAATATAAAAATGTAGAATCCTGGCGATAACGGAAGGTATTATCTTCATAATGCAGTCCTTGCTCGTCATTACCTAAGAACAGCAACACTCCTGAGCCTATGTTTTTCTTCAGCAGGGCCCGACGCTGTATATACGTTTCTTTAGCAAACATGATATTCCGTAATTTTAATAGTTATACCACAAAGATAAGAAGAAAATTTGAAAGGATAAGATAAAACCCGAACATGTATGAAGAAGAACCATTCAGTAGCCGAACCCGTGTCCAATGCCCTACCCCTGTCTTCCCTATGGTAAGATAGTATTAAAAGGCTTATAATATAGTATTGAAAGGCTTTTAATATCATATTATAAGCCTTTTAATACTATCTCACCCGTGAAGCGACCTCTACTCATACAGTGCAAAACACAACCAAGCTGTGTCTTTCTTGTTAAATATAATAAGAGAAGATTTCTCGTTCCCGAACTATTCACTATTTTTGCAAAAAGTGCGAAGATAAAACTTATCTTTGCAGCGAGTAAATAAAGTAAAGTATGGCACAAGGTTCCCGACAGATACAGACCCAAGCGCAACAGCAGATACAGACGCTATCACCACAACAGATTCTGGTGGTAAAGCTGTTGGAACTTCCGGCAATAGAGCTGGAAGACCGTGTACGTGCCGAACTTCTGGAAAACCCTGCACTGGAAGAGGGGAAGGATGATGCCGCCAGTGATGAATATTCCGATGCTTCCGACGCAGACTCCAACGCAGAAGACGGCGGAGACACCGATTATGATTCTTTAAGCGACTATCTCAACGAAGACGACATACCCGACTATAAATTGCAGGAAAACAACCGAAGCAAAGGAGAGCAAGCCGAAGAGATTCCTTTCTCCGACGCTACTTCTTTCTATGAAACCCTGAAAGAGCAGCTGGGTGAACGCAACCTCACCGAGCACCAGCGTGAATTGGCCGAATATCTTATCGGCTCATTGGACGACGACGGCCTGTTGCGCAAGTCTTTGGAAAGTATCAGCGACGAGCTTGCCATTTATGCAGGCATCGAAGCTACCACCGAAGAACTGGAAGAAGTATTAAAAATCATTCAGGACTTCGACCCCGCCGGATTGGGAGCCCGCGATTTGCAGGAGTGTCTCCTCATCCAGATACGGCGCAAGATAGAGCAGCAACATTTCACACCCAATCCGCTGCTTTATATCGAAGAAGCCATTATCGCCGAATGTTACGAAGAGTTCACCCGTAAGCACTGGGACAAAATACAGCAGAAACTCGGATTGGAAGAAGAAGCCTTTCAGCAAGCCATCAAAGAAATCTGCAAACTGAACCCGCGTCCGGGCGCATCATTAGGTGAAGCCATCGGCAAAAACCTGCAACAAATCGTGCCGGACTTTATTGTGGATACCTATGACGACGGCACAATCAACCTGTCGCTCAACAACCGGAATGTTCCCGAACTGCGTATGAGCCGCGATTTCACCGAAATGGTAGAGGAACATACCAAAAACAAGGCGAACCAGTCTAAAGAATCCAAAGAGGCCATGATGTTTCTGAAACAGAAAATGGATGCGGCACAGGGGTTTATCGATGCCGTCAAACAACGTCAGAACACCTTGATGACTACCATGCAGGCCATCATCGACCTGCAACGTCCTTTCTTCCTGGACGGTGACGAGTCACTGCTTCGCCCCATGATACTGAAAGATGTGGCCGAACGTACGGGACTCGATATTTCAACAATCTCCCGCGTCAGCAACAGTAAATATGTACAGACCAACTACGGCATCTATCCGCTGAAGTTCTTCTTCAACGACGGATATGTTACGGAAGACGGCGAAGAGATGTCCGTACGGGAAATACGGAAAATCCTTAAGGAATGCATTGACAACGAGAATAAGAAGAAGCCTTATACCGATGACGAACTGACCGAAATCCTGAAAGAAAAAGGATACCCGATTGCCCGCCGTACCGTAGCCAAATACCGCCAGCAATTGAATATTCCGGTAGCAAGGCTGAGAAAGTAGAAACAAAAGATGATAAAGTGACGGAGTGATAATGCAAAAATAAAGAAATGGCCGTAGAACAACATATTATAACTGACAAGACCCTTATCAGGACAGCCAAGGTAATTTCGGTGATGTTCACACCGTTTTCCATACCTTTCATGGCGTTCCTGATTCTATTCGTATTCTCGTACCTGCGAATCATGCCCCCTGCAATACAAACTGATTGTACTGGGAGTGGTGTATTGCTTTACAATCCTTATGCCTACTCTTACCATCTTCCTCTTTCGTAAAATCAACGGGTTCAGTCCCGAAGACCTGACGGAGCGGAAACGAAGATATATACCTTTCATTCTGACCATTACCTCCTATGTATTCTGCCTGCTCATGATGCACCGGTTGAATATCCCCTGGTACATGACGGGAATTATTCTTGCCGCCCTCATCATGATGATTATCTGCGTGATTGTCAATTTGAAATGGAAACTCAGCGAACACATGGCCGGCGCCGGCGCCATAATAGGCGGCCTGGTTGCTTTCAGCGCCCTATTCGGGTATAATCCGATAAGCTGGCTATGCATATTCATTCTTATTGCAGGCGTATTGGGTACGGCACGAATTATCTTGCAGCACCATACGCTTGGCGAGGTAATGGGTGGGTTTGCCGTAGGATTGATTTGCTCCTTGTTGGTGCTGCATCCGCTCAGCAAACTAGTATTTCGCCTGTTCAGCATATTCTTATTTTAAATATTAACGCTTAAAACTAACGATTATGAATTTTCCTAATGATGTAAAGTACACGAAAGAACATGAATGGATTCGCCTGGAAGGTGATGTAGCCTATGTAGGAATTACCGATTACGCCCAGGAACAATTGGGAGACATCGTATTTGTCGATATTCAAACGGTAGGTGAAACATTGGCCGCCGACGAAGTATTCGGTACCATCGAAGTAGTGAAAACCATTTCCGACCTTTCTTGCCTGTTGCAGGAGAAGTACTGGAACAAAATGAGACTTTGGAAGAGCAGCCCGAACTGGTTAATAAAGACCCTTACGGCGAAGGCTGGCTCATTAAAATCAAACCTGCCGCCGATGCGGATTTCGACAGTCTGCTGGACGCAGAAGCATACAAAGCATTAATTAACGATTAGGAATTAGGGATTAGGGTTTAGTGATTAGTGATTAGGGGTTAGTGATTAGCGATTGATGAGGAAAGGCTTCAAAACAAATCATCAACGCCCATCATTCCCCCTAATCACCAAACGCTAACCCCTAATCACTAACCCCTAATCACTAATCACTTATAACTAAATAATATGTCTCCAATTGTAAGTATCATCATGGGCAGTACCTCCGACCTTCCTGTCATGGAAAAGGCCGCGCAACTGCTCAATGATTTACATGTACCGTTCGAAATGAACGCTCTCTCCGCTCACCGTACTCCGGAAGCCGTAGAAGAATTTGCCAAAGGCGCCCGTAAACGCGGTATCAAAGTAATCATCGCCGCAGCCGGTATGGCTGCCGCCCTGCCCGGTGTCATTGCAGCCAATACAACGCTGCCTGTAATCGGTGTACCCGTAAAGGGTTCCGTACTTGATGGCGTAGATGCGCTTTATTCCATCATTCAGATGCCTCCGGGTATCCCCGTAGCCACCGTAGCCATCAATGGAGCAATGAATGCCGCCATTCTCGCCGTACAAATGCTCGCATTAAGCGATACCGGACTGGCAGAAGCCTTTACCGCTTACAAAGAAGGTCTGAAAAAGAAAATCGTGAAAGCGAACGAAGACCTGAAAGAAGTGAAATACGAGTATAAAGTAAACTAATCACTAAACACCAACAACGTGGATATATTCAATTATTCCCGACGAGAAACATCAGAAGTGAATATCGGAGCCACCCCTATGGGCGGCTCCAATCCTATCCGCATACAAAGCATGACCAACACGTCCACGCAGGATACCGATGCGTGTGTGGCGCAGGCCAAGCGTATTGTGGATGCCGGTGGAGAATACGTACGTCTCACCACCCAGGGCATCAAGGAAGCGGAAAACCTGATGAATATCAATGCCGCCCTGCGCCGGGACGGTTATATGGTGCCGCTCGTAGCCGATGTCCATTTCAATCCGAAAGTGGCAGACGTCGCAGCGCAATATGCGGAGAAAGTCCGTATCAATCCGGGTAACTACGTAGATGCCGCGCGTACCTTCAAACATCTGGAATATACCGATGAAGAATATGCGCAGGAAGTCCGAAAGATACGCGACCGTTTCGTTCCGTTTCTGAACATCTGTAAAGCCAATCATACCGCTATCCGTATCGGCGTAAACCACGGGTCGTTATCCGACCGCATCATGTCACGTTACGGCGACACCCCTGAAGGCATGGTAGAATCGTGCATGGAATTTCTGCGAATCTGTGTCGCGGAAGAATTCACGGATGTCGTTATCTCCATCAAAGCATCCAACACCGTAATCATGGTAAAAACCGTGCGTTTGCTTGCCGACATAATGGAAAAAGAAGGGATGCACTTTCCCTTGCATCTCGGTGTGACGGAAGCCGGAGACGGCGAGGACGGGCGCATCAAGTCCGCCTTAGGCATAGGCGCTTTATTGGCAGACGGGTTGGGCGATACCATCCGCGTATCTTTAAGCGAAGCTCCCGAAGCGGAAATCCCTGTCGCCCGAAAGTTAGCGGATTATATCGCACAACATCATGACCATCCGTATATACCGGGCGCGGCAGCTCCTGATTTCAATTATCTCTCTCCCGACCGAAGAGCCACGGCAGCCGTGCACAATATAGGCGGAGAGAACCTCCCCGTGGTTATTGCGGCACGCCTGGATGGAAATATGGATTTTAATCCGCAGTTCATGCCCGATTATGTATACGTCGGTCGTCAGCTGCCCGAACATCCCGCTGAAGGCGTACAATACATCATCGATGCCGACCTTTGGGAAGGACAAACCAATGTATGGCCTGCCTTCAAAGGAGAACAGCTGCCGTTTATCAGCGGATGCAACGCATCGCTGAAATTTCTGTTTGTCACCTACATGGGACTGAATGACGAAGTGATTGCCGGCCTGAAATACCATCCGGAAGTAGTGTTGGTGGCACAAAGCAACCACCCCAACAGATTGGGTGAATATCGCGGTTTAGCGCACCAGCTGATGAATGAAGGATTAAAGAATCCTCTTGTATTCTTCCAACATTATGCTGAAACGGAAACGGAAGACCTGCAAATCAAATCGGCCGCAGATATGGGAGCGCTTATTATCGACGGATTATGCGACGGTATTTTCCTTTTCAACCAAAGCGGCGAAAAGGGTGATAAAGCGATAAGCGATAAAGTGACAGATGCCACAGCTTTCGGTATTCTGCAGGCAGGACGTATCCGTACCAGTAAAACCGAGTACATTTCCTGTCCGGGCTGCGGTCGTACACTCTATGACCTTGAGAGTACCATCGCCCGTATCAAACAAGCGACATCGCATCTGAAGGGACTTAAAATCGGTATTATGGGTTGTATTGTCAATGGTCCCGGTGAAATGGCCGATGCCGACTACGGATACGTAGGCGCAGGACGAGGCAAAATCAGCTTATACAAAAAGAAAGAATGCATCGAGAAAAACATTCCCGAAGAGGAAGCGGTAGAAAAGCTAATCGAGCTAATCAAGAGAAACGGGGATTATATTGAAAAGTAATATTTCCTCTCAGACAGTAAAGGTGCGCCAGAAGTTATGATTCTGACGCACCTTTATTCTTAATATCTAAAGCTAAGGAATATACGGAAAGATTTTGATTTCATTTTCCACTTATCGCTTTGAATCACATCATCAAAAGCAGGATCTTCATAATCTATGCCTTCATCATCAAAGGAAAGTCCGTTATAAGTAGCTTTCTTTGCCCAACGATGTTCTATACCGAATGAGATAGCCTTATACGCGACAGACGCTCCAAACGCGAAATTGGAAACATATCCGTGTCCGAAACTATCGTCAATCACCAACATGGAATAGGTAGGTACATAATGGAAATATGCGGCAACCTTTAAGTCACCTATCGGATTGACTGTGATAGAAGGACCTACGTGCATAGACGCGTCTATCTGATGAATACCCAGGTCAATATCTTCTTCATCGTCATAGTCATAACCTCCATAATCGCCATAAGCGCGTGTGTAGGCTCCATCATTTGCATACGCATCCGGTTCGGAATACTTGGCATAAGAAATATCAAACCAAGTTGCATCGATACCGAACTTTATCATATTCAGCAGCGGCTTCTTATGCAGGTAATACGTTTTTCCAAAAGCCAGAGAAACGCCGAAATCGCTTTTCCATTCCGCTTCGGCATCTACTTTATCTGTCAAAGTCTGGTTTGTGATATAACCGATATTAAAATACTTGGCTCTTTTTTTCCATATTCTCTCATTACGTGCCGCATCTTCGGTTTTCTTCACTCTGCCGGAGAGTTCGTTTACCACTTGCAGTAAAGAATCCTCTCTTTGAGAAGATTGGGTTTCGGAATTAGTTTCTTGAGCAAAAACGCTTTGTCCTGTCAAAATCACGGTTGACAGCACCAACCAAAATAGTTTTTTCATCATAACTTGTCTGTGTTTTGCTTATGGTTCCTTCGTTCAGCATACCAGTAATCTTAGGAAAGCGCAGGAACACTAAAGGAAACGCCCTTTAACGCTTATTCGTTTTATTTTTACAAAAATAAAGGATTGCACACATACGCACAACGGGACAAAAACGAGATAGAAACTAAAAAACCGAAATAGCGAACTATTTCGGTTAAAATAAGGATTATGATGATGTTTTTTATTTTCCCTTTTTGCTCTCATCCGGCTTAACCGGCGGGACACTGAGCATTTCTTTATATTTTTCCGGAGCGGTCAATATTCCGACGGCCTCCTTCAAGTCCTTATCATCTTTCAACTGTTGGATGATACTTCCCCGCTGATAGTAATAACGTTTGATAATTTCCACCGCAATCATCTCCTTTATATCCTTTGAGAAATGATCAAGATCACGGTCCAAGTTATGAGACAGTTTCTTCTCCAAAGCCTTGAATTCATCCGACGCATCCGTTAGGTATCCCTCAAACTCCGCCATTTCTTTCAAGTTCTTCAAAATCTTCTCGGTCTGCTGGTCGTACTTGAAATCAGCTTTCTGTACCATCGCCTTGAAGTCGGCATAGTCGGCATCCGTTATCTTAAAATCTTTAGGAGCCGGAATTGTCGGATGCTTCAAACAGTATTCCGTAGCATAATTAAATATCAAGTTGTCATTCACCAAATAAAACAAGATATTAGGCAATTTATCCTGCTTGACGGTAATATCGGGAGTAACCCCGCCGCCGTCACGCACCTCACGTCCGGCAGCAGTGTGGAATACGGTAGTCAGGCTATCCGGAATACGCCCCACACTGCCGTCCTCATTACGGTGTTTATAGTCGATAGCCTGCACACAACGCCCGCTCGGAATATAGTATTTGGAAGTCGTCAGCTTCATTGTACCTCCATAAGGCAGCGGACGAGTGGTCTGCACAAGCCCTTTTCCGAACGTACGGTTACCCACCACCACTGCACGGTCGTAATCCTGCAATGCGCCTGCCAAGATTTCCGACGCGGACGCCGTAGCGCTATTCACCAGCACAGCCAGCGGGATTTCCAAATCCAGCGGCTCGCGCAACGTCTTGTACGTATTGCTTGCCTGCTTGGTCTTTCCTTTCGTTGTCACCAGCGTTTTGCCGCGCGGCAGGAAGAAGTTGGCTATTTCCACAGCTTCGTCCAACAAGCCGCCGCCGTTATTACGCAGGTCGATAACCAAAGAAGTTATTCCCTGTTTTTTCAAATCGAGAAATGCCTGTTTGAACTCTTTGGAAGGATTACCGGAGAAAGTGCTCAAATTGATATAACCGATATTGTTATCCAGCATTGCATAATACGGAATAAAAGGCAACTGGATAGAACGGCGAACAATATCGAATTCCAACGGCTGCTCCGTTCCGGGGCGTTGTACCTTCAATTTGAAACTTGTACCTACCTGCCCGCGAAGCATCTCGCTTACTTCCTGATTATTCTTTCCCGCAAGGTCTTTACCGTCTATTTCCAGAAGAATATCACCGGCTTTCAAACCCACGGTAGCCGCCGGCATATTTTCATAAGGCTCGGCTATCATGGAACGTTTCAGCTTGGTATTCCAAGTTATGATAGAGCCGATACCGCCATACGTATTCTTCAACATTTGTTCCAGTTCGCTCTGGTCGTCTTCCGGAAAATATTGCGTATAAGGGTCGAGTGAATACAACATGGACTCGATACCGGTACGAATAGTCTTGTTCGGGTCTATCGTATCCACATAGAACATATCCAACTCTTTCACAATGGAATTGAATATATCCAGATTCTTTGCCACCTGGAAACTACGGCTGTCTCCACTCTTAAATCCGAAAAAGAAGCTTGTACCTACTACCGACAATAGGACGGCTATCCAACGTATCTTTAAATATTTCATAATATCCTAATTTATCATTATTATATCTTCCTTTATCTTCTCCCACTTTGAATCCGGCAGTTCCGTTCCAATCACCTGTATTACCTCACCCGACAGAATAGACCCTATCTTTCCGCACTTCTCCAAAGAATATCCGCAGGTCAGTCCGTAAAGAAAACCAGCTGCAAAAAAATCTCCGGCACCGGTAGTGTCAACCACCTTTGCCACCGGTACAGCCTCAACACGTACTTCCTCCGTTCCTTTACGAATCAGCGAGCCGCGTGCTCCCACCTTTACAATGGCAATACTACACATTTTAGCGATAACATCCAACGCCTCCTCGGGTTCTTTACCGGTAAACGCTTTCGCCTCTTCTTCATTGGCAAAGACAATATCCACATATTTATTTACCAACAGAGAGAAAAATTCATGATCACCCGCCACAATATTATAGCTTGCCATATCCAGGCAAACCTGCAGACCGGCCTCTTTGGCCAGTTCAATGGCACGAAGAATCATATCGTGTTCCTGTACCAAATAGCCCTCTATAAACAGGTAAGTATATCCTTTGAACATCTCCAGCGACAAATCTTCCGCTTTCAATGTAGACGCCGCCCCCAGATATGTACCGAAAGTACGCTCCCCGTCGGGAGATATAAAAGTAGAAGCTACCCCCGAAGGCAGGGTATCGGAAAGTAACAAATTAGCTTCCGTTCCGCGTTTTAACAAACTTTCCCGATAAAAGTTACCATAAGAATCATTATTTACCTTTCCGATAAATCCGGTACCCGCTCCAAGCTGCGCCATACCTCGAATGGCATTCCCCGCAGAGCCACCGGTCGCCAAATGAGTCTTCACCCGGCTAAAGTATTTATTGATTTTCAGCAATTTATCTTCATCAATCAGAGTCATACTACCCTTAGGCAACTCCATTTCCGCTAAGATTTCATCACTGTCAAGGGTTGCTAACACATCGACCAATGCGTTTCCCAATCCAATTATTTTGTCCATTCCTGATATTTTTTTTCGCAAAGATATTGCATATTTCAAAATATCCTATTACTTTTGCAGCGCATTTGAGAAAAAATCAACATTCTTCCTTAGCTCAGTCGGTTAGAGCATCTGACTGTTAATCAGAGGGTCCTTGGTTCAAGTCCAAGAGGAAGAGCGAAAGAAAAACTTGAATGCAACATTCTTCCTTAGCTCAGTCGGTTAGAGCATCTGACTGTTAATCAGAGGGTCCTTGGTTCAAGTCCAAGAGGAAGAGCGAAAAGGTTCGTCATTGCGGCGAACCTTTTTTTTATTTCCAATAATCGGTATTTATCAAAAAATTCGCTACGGCAAGTGTCAGCACACTGATACGCACGCCCTCTACGTCCCTAAATACATCGGCGCACGCAGTGGTGGTAGCTCCGGTAGTAAGTACATCATCTACCAGCAGGATATGTTTTCCGACGAAACGTTCGGGATGGCGGAGATGAAAGATGCCGTCCACATTCTCCCACCGCTCATAGGCAGACTTACTTGTCTGCGTCTCCGTATGCTTCCTGCGCATCACGGAAGCAGCATCCAAAGGAATACCCGTAACCGCAGCCACACCTTTGGCAATACATTCACTCTGATTGTATCCCCGCATCCGTTGCTTGCGGGGATGTAAAGGGATGGGCACAATGACGTCCACACTATGAAAGAACCCCGAAACAGTCAGTTCCGCCGCCATAAAACGCCCCATTGTCTCTCCCAAGTCCTTACGGCCGCCATATTTCAATTGATGCAGTATCCGGCGGAAATCACTGCCCTTATGGTAAAAGAAATAGGAGGTAGCACGTTCCAAAGGAAGTTTTCCCCAGAACATACGTTCCACCGGATTGTCCGTACGAAGATGATAATCCGTACGGGGCAGATTCATATTACATTTCAGACAAATAGCCTCCTCTCCTTCCTGCAAGGGTGTGCCACACACAGCACACTGACGGGAAAGAACAATGAAGAAAGATAAAACCAGGTTTTAAGCGTGTTTTCCATAATACTGCCAATTCATAAAATCAGCGCAACGTCCATAACCGCATGCCGGAGCGCTACATGCCCGAAGGCATGGCTTCCTCTACCAGCTGCAACAGGAACGGATGCAACCGTCCGTTGGTAGCAACCACATGATGCCCGTCGATAAAACAGGCGTTACCATAAAAATCAGTCACCTGTCCGCCGGCTTCCTGTACAATCAAGGCTGCCGCCGAAAAATCCCATTTTCCAAGAAAAGCCTCCAACCAGGCATCGAAACGTCCGGCAGCCACATAACAGATGGCCATTGCGGCGGAACCATTCATACGAATACCTGCCACCTTGCCATACAGTTCATGTATCAGATACTCTCCCGTACGAGCATACTGCTCCGAATTATAAGGAAGCTCCGTTACTACAAAAGCGTCCTCCAACCTGCCGACGGAAGACACCTGTATGGGCTGTTCGTTAAGATACGCGCCACCGCCTTTCCAAGCATAGAAGCACTCGTCCAGACAAGGGTCATAAACCACTCCCAGCAGCAACTCGCGCTTATTGCGCAAAGCGATGCTGACACAGTAAGGCGCATTATCATGAATATAGTTGGTAGTGCCGTCCAGCGGATCCGCCACCCAGCAATAAGGTTCATCCCGGTAGACTGCCGAACCTTCCTCCACAATGAAACCAGCTTCGGGCAAAAGAGCTTTCAATGCGGCGACAACACGCTTTTCAGACTCTTTATCCACATAGGAAACATAGTCATGGGCATGCTTTTCCTCTACCGCTTCCCTGCGGAAACTTTTCCGTTCTTCCTTTAGGAAATGTCCTGCCGCACGGGCTATGTCACAGACCTTACCGGTCAGAGTTTTCAAATCATCCATCATTCAAGAAATTATTTGTCCGCCACCTGTTTATAAATGAGCTTTCCACGTTGGCCTACGGTCCACTTGCCATTCTCCAAGCGCACGTTCTTCGTATCGTCATCTTCCATATTCCAGGCATATCCCCCGGCAGGCAAGCTACGACGGTCAAGAATTTCGTTCGGAGCGTCCTCTTCCGAGAAAAACAGTTCTACTTGAGTGGAGTCGGGACTGAACACAATAAACAGTGTATTCTCCGCATCGTCAACAGAAGCCAGGCGAACCCCTTTCTCCCACAGACGGATACAATCTTTCTGCACCTCGCTCCATGTATACCCTGCCGAAGCGATACATCCATGCTCATCCTTATCGTCCCCTACTATTTCCGTTTTCTCCGTTTCAGCGGCAGCGGCAGCATTTTTTTCACGACTGTTTCCACAGCCCGCCAGAAGCGCTCCGGCGCATGCCAGGCAAACAGACATCATTTTTACATTCATAGTTATCGGCTTTTAAAATTTTATACGCATGCCAAAGGTAGAAACAAATCGCTAATAAAAAAAGTTTCTCTCCCGATATCACGGTTTCAAATAGACCACCGTCTTACCGCTGCCATACTTACGTATCACGCCCTCCTCAAGATACCGGTTCAAGTCCGTCATTGCCCGATGCTTCACCAATCCCGTTGCCGATTCATAATCCGTACGCGTGATACATCCATATTTATCCAGATGCCGCAACAGCTTTTCTTTCCGTTCCTCCTCACTCATCGAGGAGCGGGACACATACGGAGAAGCCTTACGCTCCAACTCCATCGTATCGAAACGGCTGCGGAACTTACTGCCCAGCCGCAGATTCACGTTCTGAAAGTGTACGGACGGGGAACGGATTTCTTTTCTGTCGGTAACCGGACGGTCACATTTCAACGAAACGGAAAAATAGCCCAGCTCTCCCACTTCCACAGTCCAACCCTCGGACAACCAACTGTGCAGCTCGTCCGTAACAGCCTGCAAAGTTCCGTCAAGTATGGCGGGACTGAAGCCGGTAGCCTTAGCCACCAGCTCACGGAATTTGTCGGCGGAGATAGTTCCCCTCGGCAGGATACGGGCGTGCAGGCGGACATCATCACGGTTCTCACTCGAAGGATTGGGGGTTTGATACAAATCATAATAAGCGCTCATATATAATAAGGTGTTAGATTGGCATTATCAGCCAATACGTTTATAAACAGCAAGAAGCCACATCGCCAACCATAATTCGTCAGACAGATGTCATCCTTGCGTTAAACAGCCGTTGCCCGTTCGTTAGACAACTGTCTAACGAACGGGCAACGGCTGTTTAACGAATTAGCATTCGGTGTCAAAGATACTAATAAATCCGATAGGAATACATAAATCCCGCGAATCCGAGATTTAATTTATTCAACATGATGTCCAAACCGGAAAGCACGTGATATCAATAATGTTCCATCCTATATCACTTATGTCTAAAAATGAAAGACCAAAGGCGTTTTGTTCATTCAAAGGCTATATAAATAATTATTTTTGCTTTACATTTACAGAGGATTAAGTGCAGTCCGCCCCACTGAAACGGATAGACAAACAACTACTTATTAATATACCAAACGAAAAAACATGAAAAAAAGTATTCTATTTATCACGAGTCTTTTCCTCTGCATTTTCTGTCTGAAAAGCAATGCCCAACAAAGCCGGACAGAAGTCACCTGGGAGAAGATGGAAGATGTCACAGTGCCCGTTCCACCGCAAGTACATCCCCGGCTTTATGTACGTTCCGCCGATTTGCCGGATTTAAAGAAACGGATGAACCATCCGCACGTAAAGGAAGTTCTGGCTACCCTGACAAAATTAGGCAAAGACCGTACGCCCGAAGAAGAAGCGAAAGTTAAGGACAGAGGTTTCCGTTACTATTTCGAAATGCGTGGCGTAACCAGCCGCGTACAGGTGCAAGCGCTCGACTACCTGGTATACGGTGATAAGAAACAAGCCAGAAGCGCCATTACCGCCATGCTGGACACACTTCAGAACGTCAATTATGGAACAAAGGGAGACCTGTCACGCGCCAGCGGTGTGATGCTGACCTGCGGCGCAATGGTATACGACTGGTGCTACGACCAAATGAAAGAGTCTGAGAAAAAAGCTTATATCGAATCGTTCATCCGCATAGCCAAAACAATGGAATGCGGTTATCCGCCCCGCAACAACGAACCGATTGCCGGACATTCCAGCGAATGGATGATACTGCGGGATATGCTTTCCGCCGGCATAGCCATCTACGACGAATATCCGGATATGTACAACTACGTAATAAAGATGATGTTCAAGGATTATCTGCCGGTAAGAAACTACATCTACTCCGGACACAACTATCATCAGGGAACAAGCTACGTAAACGTACGTTTCAGCAATGACCTCTTCTCTCTCTGGATTCTGCAGCGTATGGGTGCAGGGGCCATATACAGCCCGGCACAGCAGTTCGTTCTGTATGACTTCCTCTATCGCCGCCGTCCCGACGGACAAGTAATGCCGGCCGGCGACACCAATCCCATCAGGAAAAACACACCGTCCTATTCGCTGCCCGCCATGCTGGCGTCCAGTTTCTACAAAGACAGCTATCTGGCATACGAATACGAACGCAAGCCCAACATCGAACGCCACTGTCTCATCTTCGACATCCTGTGGAGAGACTTCGATTTGAAAGCCAAAGCGCCCGATGACTTACCGCTGACACGCTACTCCGGAAGTCCGTTCGGCTGGATGATAGCCCGTACGGCATGGGACAAGAACAGTGTGATTGCCGAAATGAAAATAAACGAACAGTTCGTCGGTAACCACCAGCATATGGACGGCGGTTCTTTCCAATTGTATTACAGAGGCCCTCTGGCTATCGATGCGGGAGCCTATCAGGGAAGCTCCGGCGGATATAACAGCCCGCACAACAAGAATTTCTTCAAACGTACCATCGCGCATAATTCTCTGCTGGTATATAATCCCGACGAGAAATTCGCCTGCTGGAACTATGGCGGAGGCGGCAAGACCGAATTTGCAGCCAATGACGGCGGACAACGTATGCCTGGCGACCGTTGGGAAACCTGCCGCTCATTCAAGCAACTGTTAAGCAAGGAATATACTACCGGTAAAGTCCTGGGACACGGATTCGGACCCGACGCCTATAAGCCCGACTATTCCTATCTGAAAGGCGACATCACTCAAGCCTATACAGAGAAAGTAAAAGAGGCCAAACGCTCTTTCGTTTTCCTGAATCTGCACGCTGCCGAGGTTCCCGGCGCGCTGATCGTATTTGACAAGGTAGTATCTTCCGACCCGCAATTCAAGAAGTTCTGGCTATTGCACAGTATTGAAGAACCCGTAATAGAAGGAAACCGCTTCACTGTTCGGCGCACGAAGAACGGCGATACGGGAATGTTGCAAAACCACGTATTGTTGCCCGAAACGGGAAATGCCCAAATAGAAAAAGTCGGCGGCAAAGGAAAAGAGTTCTGGGTATTCGGGACCAACTATCCGAATGACGCACTGCCCAACCGCCCCGATGACGCCAACGAACGAGGAGCATGGCGTGTGGAAGTATCTCCGGCCGCTCCCGCCACCGAAAACTACTTCTTGAACGTAATGCAGGTTGCGGACAACACTTGCAAACAGATGAATAACGTGAAACGCATTGACGCGGAGAAAGTGGTAGGCGTACAGATAGCCGACCGGGTCGTTACCTTCAGCAAAGACAGCCGGCCTTTGTCCGGCAAAGTCGATATGACAGTGGACGGAAACGCTACCATGAAATTCGTCATCACCGACCTCATTCCGGGAACATGGCAAATAAAGAAAGACGGGAAAGTGTATATCCCCGCCATGGAGGTTCGTTCGGACGACGGTATTCTTTCTTTTGAAGGTACCGCCGGTCATTACGAGTTTCTGCGCTAAACAGATATTTTAAATAACCTGCCTGGCTATCCAGGCACAGGCTTCCGCATCGGCCAGCGCATGGTGGTGTTGCTCTAACCGGTAACCGCACCATGCCGCTACCGTATGCAGTTGATAATCGGGAAGTCCTTTAATGGCACGGCGTGACGCCTGTAAAGTGCAATGGAAATCATAGTCGGGATAATCCATGCCATAAGTACGAAATACCGCTTTCAGGCAACTTTCATCGAATGCTTTGTTATGTGCCACTAATGTCAGTCCCTCGATACGAGGCGCGATTTCCTGCCATACTGTCGGAAAAACAGGTGCACAGGCCGTATCTGCCAGGGTCAGACCATGTACACGCGTATTCCAATAAGTATAATATTCCGGTTCGGGACGAATCAGACTGTAATAGTTGTCTACAATTTCTCCATCCCGCACAATGACGACACCGACACTGCATACACTGGTACGTTGTTCATTGGCCGTCTCAAAATCTATAGCGGCAAAATTCTCCATGAAGCGATTTATTTATGCTATCTCCGAATTTATTTTCAGAAAGTTATAATCAGTTGGTAATTAAAGTGCTATACATACCTTTATAAGACTTTATGGATACAAATGCGACTATCTAAGTACATTTAAAGCACCCGTCCGTTTTTGGCATGTTGTAACTTCGCACGTGATCACAAAGATATAGGATTCGAAGTAACAACCATTAAAACAAAAAGATTATGGCATTCCGTTATGTAATTAAAAAAAAGAGTTTTCGGTTTTGATGAAACCAAGTCTGAAAAGTATGTAGCCGCTTCGTTCTCTGTGGGAGAAATCAGCTACGATAAATTATGCGACCAAGTTACGAAAGAAGGTATGGCTCCGCGCGGCGTAGTAAAAATGGTTATGGACGGACTGATTGATGCGCTCAGCACTTACGTCAGTCTTGGAGCAACCGTAAAATTAGGAGATTTCGGCACTATCCGTCCGGGACTGAACTGTAAAAGCCAGACTGAAGCCAAAAACGTAACCGCCGACAGCATTTACCGACAGAAACTTATTCTCACTCCGGGGAAAAGACTGAAAGATATGATAAAGGGCTCCGGCGTAACACGTATCTCAACTAACGGCGAGGACATTACGGCGGGCAACGGCAACAATGGCGGCGGTGGCAATAGCGGAGAAGAAGAAAATCCGTTGGGATAAAAATCCGTGAAATTACAGATGTACATAAATTAAGATTTCTGTAAAAAAGCCTGTATCCGATGTATAAAATCACATTGGGTGCAGGCTCTATTATCCAATCGTCATTTTAACATACCTCAACATCCCCAATCGCTACTATATGTTTTACAACACAAAAAAAATCATGAGTATTTTTTTGTTCAACCGCCTCTTTAAATAATATAACGAGATTACTTTAAAACCTTAGTTAAACAATTAAAATTCTATGTGTATGAAAAGAGCACGAAAGGAGCGGCTTATATCAACAAGTCTGATACGAAGACTATGTTTAAGCCTATTGCTTCTATTTGGTGGATGGGCATCCTTACCTATGTATGCCCAAAAAGCAGTTACTCTCAATCTAACGAATCAGCCTTTCTCTACCTTTATCAAACAGGTAGAACAACAAACAGACTACAAATTCTTCTTCGAAGAACAAAGCGTAGACGTAGATCGGCTTGTCAATGTGAAAGCGCAGAATCAAGATATAAAAGTAGTGCTGGATAGAGTCTTGGGCGGTACAAACCTTACCTACACAATCGCTAACAAGAAAATCCTTCTGAAAAAGCATGAAAGCCAAAAGCCTCAAAAAAGGAAAGCGCTTCCTCATGAAATCAGCGGAAACGTGATAGGAGAAGACGGGAGTCCTATGATAGGAGTCAGCATTCAGGTTAAAGGAAAAGCCGTAGGTACCGTAACCAATATAGACGGTAACTACCGTTTAGTGCTTCCCAATAATAGCGATGCTATTGTTGTTACCTATGTAGGCTACGTGCCACAAGAAATTTCATTGAAAAACAATAACTGGCAAAGAATAGTCCTTAAAGAGGATGCCAATATGCTTGACGCTGTTGTGGTGGTTGGTTATGGTACCGTAAAGAAGAGAGACTTAACAGGAGCCATTTCAACTGTAAAAGCGGACGAAATGGGTCTTACCGGCGTATCTTCTATCGGTCATGCCTTGGAGGGAAAAGCAGCAGGTTTATATGTTCGTCAAAACAGCGCTCAGCCTGGTGGCGGTCTTGATATTCTTGTACGTGGTGCCGGTTCCATCAATGCCAATAACGACCCGCTATATATTGTAGACGGATTTCCAATAGCCAAATTAGACCAAATAGCTTCTTCGGACCGCAAAATGGATCCGGGTACGCAAGGTGTACTCAACTTTCTGAACCCTAATGACGTAGAGTCCATCGAAGTCCTGAAAGACGCCAGTGCGACATCTATCTATGGAGCACGTGCGGCCAACGGTGTAGTAATCATTACTACCAAACGAGGAAAGGAAGGAAAAGCAAAGGTCAGCTACTCTTATAACTATTCTTACCAGAAGTATTCAGATACCTATGATTTGCTTTCACTGCCGGAATGGATGGAAGAAAAAAACAGAACGACTTGGGAACTATGGGTGTGGAATAACAAAGTAGCTCCCTGGGGTAGTAAATCTTTGGAAGAAGCATTAGCGTCGCCTGTCAACGGTATCAAATACAGCCGCCCATATACGGAACAGGAAATAGCCAATGCCGGAGCAGGTACAGATTGGTTAGGATTAGTCACCCGCAACGGGCACATCCAAGAACATAACATCAATCTGCAAGGTGGAAGTCAGGGTACCCAATATATGTTGTCATTCAACTATTTCAACCATGAAGGTATCATACGTAACTCGGGAATGACCCGCTACACAATGAAAGCCAATATTGACCAAGAGTTCCTGAACATATTTAAAGCCGGATTAAATCTTACCATGACCCGAATTATCAATGACAATACACAGCTTGGTTCGGACAAATGGGAAAACTCAGGTCTGATTCGTTCTGCAGTCGAAATGGGTCCTCAAATCCAAGCCTATGACCCTGCAACCGGTAAATATCCGACCAACCCGCTGGTTGGTACACGTCCTAATCCTTATTCATTATTGAATAATGTCGACCGGGGTAATACAGACCGCTTATTAGGGAATATCTTCATTGAAGCCCGCCCGTTGGACGGACTGACATTACGCGTTAATGCGGGTATAGACCGTGCAGCACAAAGCAGAAAAACGTATCAACCCAAAAGTACATTAAACGGATATAACCTGCAAGGAGTAGCCAGCGTATACAGCATGGACAACAATCAGTATTTGCTTGAAGCCACAGCAACTTATCTGAAAACTTTCGCAAAAATCCATAAAGTCAATTTACTGGCAGGAACTTCTTATGAGCAGTTCAATTATGAAGGAGTGAATGCCGGCAACAATAACTTTCTGACAGACGGATTTATTTACAATAATCTCGGCGCCGGTGCAGGAAACAAAATTGTAGGCTCAGGCAGCTCGGAAAATAAGATGCTTTCTTACTTCTTCCGTGCCAATTACATTTTAAAAGACCGCTATTTGTTAACAGCCACTTTGCGCTCTGACGGCGCCAGTGTATTCGCAAAAAACCACAAATGGGGATATTTTCCTTCTGTTGCTTTAGGATGGACTATCAGTGAAGAAAACTTCATGAAGAAAACTACCGATTGGTTGAGTATGCTGAAACTGAGACTTAGTTGGGGACAAACCGGTAATGCAGACATCAGCACTAATGCTTTTGCAAGCTATTATGCTCAAGAGGCTTATAACAAGGAAGATAAGTCCAAGCAAATAGGTGTATTCCAAGGCCGTCTTGAAAATCCTGACCTAAAATGGGAAACTACCACCGAATGGAACGTAGGACTTGATTTCGGTTTCTTCAACAGCCGTATCAGTGGTTCGGTAGAATATTATTATAAGGTTATCTCAGACCTTCTGAACTATAAACCTTTGAATTCCTATCAAACCATAACCCAAGTTATTGCAAATTATCGGAAAAAGCACAAAGCACCGGTGTAGAAGTAACATTGAATACTAAAAATATTGTTACGAAAGACTTCTTCTGGTCTACCGACCTTACTTTTACAAAATACAAAGACCGTTGGAAAGAACGTACTCCGGATTGGAAACCAGCCGTATACGAACAATATGATGCGCCCATCAGAGCCATCTACTCTCGCCGCGCCGACCACATTCTGCAAATAGGCGAAAAAGTACCTGATGCACAACCTCTGTTGGTTCCGGGACAATTGGTAATCAAAGATATCAATGGTTATGTACGTGATGCAAACGGTGACCCGGTAGTGGATGAAAACGGCCGTTTCCAACTATTAGGGCACCCCGATAATATCATTGATGATGCCGATATGGAATTAATCGGTACCAGTGACCCCGGCTGGTTAGCAGGTATGACAAATACTTTTAAATATAAAGATTTCGACCTCAGCTTCCATCTAAATGGAATGTTCGACCGTATAATGGAAGACCCTACCGCCATGGAATATGGAATATCCGGTGACGGTATTGCACGATATGGCTTGAATGCTCTCCGCTCTGTTAAAGACCGCTGGACTTGGGACAATCCATCCACAACCAATCCTAGTACGTTCCAAGGCTGGGAAAACACTTATAGTTCCGGTGACTTCTACTACCAAAAAGCATGGTTTATTCGTATGCAAAACATCACTTTAGGGTATACACTGCCAAAACATTTACTGGCAAAAACCAAAGTTATCTCCAACCTCCGCATACATGCCAGTGTCAACAATGCTTTTACCATCACTCCATATGATGGTTTAGATCCTGAAACGGATTATTACACCGCTTCATATCCTAATGCGAGAACATTCAGCTTTGGAGTTGATATCTCATTCTGATATTCCTAACGTCAAAACACAATATTATGAAACGATACATTAAAACATATCTTACAGCCATTGTATTTATATGTACATGTCTGAGCAGTTGTGTTGATCTCGATCCTGTAGATTATTCCGAGATCAATCCTTCCAACTTCCCCCAAAGCGAGGAAGATCTAAAAGCCTTAGTACTGTCCTGTTACTATCCGCTCCGTGGTAACTGGTGGGATGGCATACATTCTCCTTCAGAACGCGGAGTCATGTTCGTTAATGATGCGACTACAGAAATCCTGACCCAGACATGGGGAACAGCCTATGATTGTTCGTTGCTAAACTTCTTTCCGGAAACCGAAGGAGTAACATTCTTTTATTACGAGAACAAAGAACCCTACGGATTTGCCAACAAAATCAGCCGTTGTACACTTGTTCTTGACCAAATTGAAAAAAGCGCATTATCTGACGAGCTAAAAGCCAGATATGGAGCAGAAGTAAGATGTGCACGCGGTATGCTTTCTTACATTTTATTCGATATGTACGGCCCTTTGGTAATTGCACCGATTGAGGTCTTACTAAATCCGCTGGAAGAAGCTCCTCTACCGCGTCTGTCTCATGACGAAATGATTAAATTCATTGAAGATGACTTGCTATTTGCAGCAGACTATCTTCCTTATCCCGGAGCTACGGAGTACGGTAAGTTCAGTAAAGGATTAGCGAAAATGTTGCTTATTCGCCTTTACCTGCATGAAACAGTGAATAATAAAGAATATTATACTAAAGTAGAGACCTTGGCTCGTGAATTAATGGATTCCAAATATGGCTATCAATTAATGAGCGACTATCCTGCCATGTTTGAGCTTGGCGGACAAGGCAGTGCCAATAAAGAAATTATATGGGCAATTCCTTCTTCCGGTGAAGGCCCTAATATGAATCAATGGCATATGGGAGCCCTTCCCACAGATTTCAATCAAAATGGTATGGGAGCCGGTTGGGGTATTTGCACCAGTACATGGTGGTTTTATGATACATTTGAACCAAGTGACACCCGGAAAACTTACCTATTAGACCATTACACCAATGCAGCCGGAGAAGTGATAGACAGAAATACACCTAACTCTCCTCTTGCAACCGGTCCTATTCCGTTGAAGATAGGATATGACCCGGCTGTTCTAGGTTCTGGCGGTTACTCTGATATTGATGTTATCATTTATCGCTATGCAGACGTTTATCTTTCATTGGCAGAAGCTCTTGTTATGAAACCTGGGGCAAGTGCAAGTGATTATACTGAAGCGCTGAGCTACGTTAATAAAGTGCGTGCACGTGCCAAACTTAAAGACTTAAAAATGGATGATGTCAATACTCAAGAAAAGTTTATAGACTGTATTCTTACGGAAAGAAGCCACGAATTCTGGTGTGAGAACGGTCAATACCGTGCCGATCTGATTCGTCACGACAAGTTTGTACAACGCGCCATTGACGTTACTCAAACTCCTTACGCTAACAAATATAAAGAACTATACCCATTGCCTCTTTCCGTAATAACAGACGGTAAAGGACAAGTTAAACAAAACCCCGGCTATGACAAATAGAATCCTGAAAAAAAGCAGTTTAATAGCCTTATTGCCTTTTCTATTTATTTTAGGCATGACGGCATGCGGTGGTGATAACCATTCGAACACCGATGACAACGGTTCCGACAGTGACGGTAATGAAACCGTGATTGGTCCTGTAAAAACAGTAAGTTACATATCTGCGAATGATTTGTTTCCGAATCCGGAACGTGGTTTTTATAAATACACTGACAGTAAAGGTACGCCTGCTCTTTCCGAACAGGCATTACGTGAATACAGACAGAATAATGCCTCACTTATTTATCGTCTTTACTATTTGAAAGATTTTAAGAATGTACCGATCAGCGACGCATTCCTCTCGCAAATTAAGCAAGACATGGGAGTAGCCCGTAAAGCAGGAATAAAGATAATTCTTCGTTTTGCCTATTCAATAGCTATGGATGAACCGGATGCACCGCTTTCTGTCATTTTGCAACATCTTGACCAACTTAAACCCATTCTCCAAGAGAATAAAGATGTGATAGCTGTACTGCAAGCCGGTTTTATCGGTTCATGGGGAGAATGTACTATACAACCAATAATTTGAATAACGATGCCGCCCGCAAAACCATTTATAGACAAAATATTGGAAGTATTACCGGCAGAACGTACCGTACAAGTAAGAACTCCTAATTACAAACGCAACTATGTAGGAGTAAAAACAGCTATCCAAGCAGAAGACGCATTCAGCAACAAAGCTGTGGCCCGCATCGGACACCATAATGATTGTTTTATGGCAAGCGCAGATGATTACGGAACTTATACAGACGCAGCCGTTGACAAAAGCTATTTAAATACAGAAGGACTGTATGTACCTATAGGTGGAGAAACTTGTCCGCCTGACGGTGTAGATCCCGCCGACTGTGAAAAAGCACAAGCTGAAATGCGTAACCTCCGCTGGTCTTATCTTAATGAAGATTATTATAAAGGAGTTAATGATACCTGGATTACAGGTGGATGTATGGACGGAATCATCCGTGAAATGGGCTATCGGCTTGTTCTGCAAAAAGGGGAATTCTCCGAAAAACATGCTCCGGGTAGTGAACTATATGCAAACATCACACTACAAAACTTAGGTTATGCTCCTCCGTTCAATCCAAGAAAAGTTGAATTAATCTTACGCTCTAAAGACGGAAAGACCACTTATGTAGCTTCTTTACCGGATGATCCCCGCAAATGGCAACCTTACAAAAGTGCAACTATAAATGCAAAAGTCGCATTACCGACAGATTTGGCAGTCGGTGATTACAAACTGTATCTATATCTTCCGGATCCGGAGGACAGCATACATGACCGCCCGGAATACGCAATCAGATTAGGAAACAAGGATTGTTGGGAAGCAGAAACCGGATATAATGACTTGAATATAGATATTCAGGTAAGCGCATCTTCCGATCTGCCGGCAAGCCAATCATCCATTAAATTTACTTTAAAGAAATAACCTTATGGCAACTGCTAATAAACGTCTGGCTTCCCTAGACCTTCTAAGAGGCTTCGACCTATTTTGCCTCTTGATGTTTCAACCCATCCTCATAACTTGGTTAGAAATAGAAAATAGTCCGGCATTGGCTCCTATTACTAATCAATTCACTCATGTAGAATGGCAAGGTGTTGCATTTTGGGATTTGATTATGCCTCTGTTCATGTTTATGTCCGGCATTACTATTCCATTTGCCATGTCAAGATACAAACAAGGAGATATAGTAGACCATCATTTCTATTTACGACTCCTCAAACGTTTCTTTATTTTGTTCTTATTAGGCTGGGTGGTGCAAGGTAATTTATTAGCATTAGACATCAGGCAGTTTCATATTTTTGCAAATACACTTCAGGCCATTGCCGTAGGTTACGTAGTGGCAGCCTTGCTCTATATCTGGTGTTCTTTCCGTACACAAATTGGTATTACGATTCTGTGTTTCATCACTTACCTGCTGATTTTTGCCACAGCAGGTAAGATGAATTATGAACCGGGAACCAATATTGCGGAAGAAATAGACCGATATGTATTAGGAGCACTACGTGATGGAATTATCTGGACAGACGACACATGGAGTTTTACTGCATCTTATCACTACACATGGATATTAAGTAGCTTAAACTTCATTGTGACTGTAATGCTCGGAAGCTTTGCCGGTCATATACTAAGACTTCAGAAAGAGCCTATCCAACGTCTGAAAATACTACTCATAACAGGTACAGCACTTGTAATCACAGCTCTGCTGATGGATCCTATATTCCCAATTATCAAACATATATGGAGTAGTTCCATGACACTCTTTTATGGTGGTGTTTGCTTCTTGCTTATGGGTATCTTTTATTATTTAATAGACATCAAAGGCTGGAAGTACGGAATAGGCTGGCTCAAATATTATGGAATGAATTCCATAGCTGCATACTGCTTATTTGAAGTTGTAAATTTCCGTTGTATATCCGATTCTCTGTTTTTCGGACTGGAACAGTGGCTCGGAGTGTATTATCCGTTGGTTAGCATTTGTTTTCAATCGGCCATTGTACTATTGATTGTCAAATGGATGTACGACCATAAAATATTCCTTAAAGCTTAACCTTTAAAAAAATTATGACTATGTCTTTAAAAAGATTTTTTATATTATCATTAGGTATTCTACCGCTATTCTTTTACGGTTGTGATGACGACAATCCGGCTAATGCAGACAATGCACCCAAACCGGAAATGGATATTATGATTTCTCCGCAAAGCGGACTCTCATACGGAGATAAAGTATCTCTTACAGGTACATTAACAGATGAAAGAATCTCAAAATGTACACTATCCTTTTAAAAGATGGAAATGAAACAGAACTTTATCGTAAAGAGCAAATGTTACTTGGACAAAGTTTTCAGATGAACGAAACATTTTCCATTCCTCTTCCGAAAAACGCTGAAATAGGAGACTTCAAAGTGGAAATGATTTTGGAAAACAGCCGGGACGGAAAGGCCATACAAAGTTTTGATTTAACCTCATTACAAGTTCCGACTTTCAACAAATTGTATCTCTTATTGGGCAATAAGTCAGTTGTCGAGTTATTGCCTAACGGAGATGTATTTGAGGTTGAAGAAACTTTTCCTGCCAACGTAAAGGGTATTATCTCTCCTACACCTGCCAACACAGGGCTATACTGGGGTACAAGCAACGGAGAAATTCAAACAATGGCAAAAGACTCCATTCTAATAGGCGGCGACATTGAAGCCTCTTGCAAAATTACATTTAACCCCAAGACATTTGAACTAACTTTCGGTGACAGACATGGTTGGACAGCTCTCCCTGCTACAGATAGTTATTATATCCTCGGTACAATTTCCGGCCATTGGCAAGATGGAGAAATCAAAGAGGAAAAAGCCAAAATGCGTATGCAAGGATATGAAAGCGGAAATTTACGCTACTACACTTGGTTCCCGCCTGAAGGTGAAGAGGTAGAAACCGGAATGTGGGGTTCCACAGCTGCAGGAACTTTCCAGCTGAAGAAAGCCGGAGAAGACAGATTTGTATTATGGGACGGAAATCAAATTGCAAACGGTTCTGCATACGATGCCAGTAAAAGTTTCCCGGTTACTGCGGGTGGTGCCTTTGAGATTCGTGTTTATTTCGAAGAAGATGAATGCACTAAAGTTACTGTTATGAGTAACGAACGGACTCTTGAGTTCACCAATGAGCAAGTAAAAGCAAACGGTGTAGTCATGAGTAACGGAATAGACTTTGCCGGGGCACAATTACAATTAAAGAGTGGAACAAATTATATCTATGAAGGTGAAGTGGAATTAACCAAAGGAGAATCTATAACATCTAACACTGTAGATTTATCACTTTGTACTCCGAATAAAGATCTATTTGCAGGTGGCGGTAATACAAATTGGACTCTAACAGCCACTACCGGAAAATATTTTATCCAAATCGATGCTTTTAGTGGTAGTTCTTATGCCCGTCCGGCAAATGGATACCCCGATGCAATCTATATGTACGGTTGGAGTTGGGCACACTCAGCAAGTGGAACCGCTCAAAGCTGGCAACCAGAAAGTGCACTTCCCTTAGTACGCGTAGGAGATAGTTTTGTTTATGAAGGAACCTGTTATGTGTTCAGCTGGGCGGGAGATATAGCATTTATTCTAACCAATCCTACCGGTAATACGAAAGTGGAATTACCCAATGAAAACTTCGATGCCAATTCAAGCGTCTTAAGTGGAAACCCAACCCACTTCAGTTTACCGACCACTGAAGGCTATTACAAAATAAGTGTCGATTTAAAAGAGGGAATCACCATTTCAGAAGGTGAGCCAAGCATAGTGACTCCCAACGGTAGCAGTAAATTTACTCTAAGATATACCCTTCAATAGGTATTTTAATGATAAGCAATGCTTTAAATAGCACCATTAAAAAGGTCTGTCAGTGATGACAGACCTTTTTAAGTTAATGAGTTAGTACACAAGACTTCCAGGCTCTTACTAAAAGAAAATCGTTTGATTCTCAGCAATTGATTTCTTTGACCAAGGAGATACCGAAGTCCAAAAAGCGAGATCATTCAGTGTAGCCGGATATACAAGATTCCCCAATAAGTCTTCTACCAACACTTTCAACATGATATAATCCATGCCCTGATGATGAGCGTCGTGCAGCAGAGCGTCTTTACCCCATTGTTGCCAATAAAGGCTTTCATAATGTTCAATATAAGTACAATCAGATTCCCAAGTTTCATCCGGACTGACATTTTCCACATAAATCCTACAATTATCCCCCTGCCATATAGCCTTCGTCCCTTGTATTTCAAAATCCAAACTACGAGGACGAGGTAAAGTCGTATCATGAATCAGTGAAATAAGAATACCCTTTTCTGTTTTTATCTGGGTAGAAATAATATCTCCCATCGTAATTCGCACACTCGTATCCCCATGTAAATCTTTGATCCGCTGCAATAAACCGGCCGGCTTGGAAGCAAAAGAAATCAGTGATTGAAAATAATCCGTTCGATTAATGCCTGCAATCATACACAGAGGCGCCAACCCATGTGTAGGATAAAGATCTCCATTTTCACACTGATAAAACTTACTTCTCCAAACACTCTCCGTTTTCCCACGGTGCCCGATATTGCCAGCATCATCTAACAGCAAAGCACGTAAGTCATGCCGATAGCCGCCACGCATATATATAATTTCTCCGAACAGACCGGCATTTACCATATTACAGATAGCCAATATATCTCTCCGAAAAAGTGTATTCTCCAAAGGATAAACACGACATTTTCCTTGCTCTGCCAACTCAACCAGAGGTTGGTATTCGCCTAAATACAGTCCGCCTTTTATTTCCAAGGCAACATGGCACTGTCTTTTCACACACTGTACCGCATGGCGGACATGAAACTGCCAAGGAGAGGTAACAAACACTAACTCCGGCTTATGCCGATCAAGCATATTCAGATAATCATCGTCTCCATCATTATAGCAGGTAACTCCTGATATATCAACACCTTCAATACCCGGATCAGCAACTGCCACAACTTCAAAAACGGGAAAAGTTTGTAGAAGTTGTAACAACTGTTTACCTCTATATCCAACACCAATAAAAGCTGTCTTAATCTTCTCCATAATTCAACTTCTTTACTTTTACAATCTTTCGATTTACATCAATACAGTAAGACATTTGTGGAGTGATGCTGTCTAACGCGGCAAGAAATTCATTCAAACTTTCATCACGTAATGTAGCCTTATAACTCATTTTTTGTAATTCAGGAGCTATCTCAAATTTATATCCGAAATGCCTTGAAAGCTCTTCTTTCTTTTCTTCCAATGTATGTCCTTCGAAAATAATCTCTTTATGCTCCCAGGCATAAACATGTTTCAATGAACGTTGTTCCACTTGATAGGTTCCGGTCTGATTATCGTACACAAAACTCTCTCCCGGCTGAAGAAACGTATTCTTATTACTTCCGGCGACACCTATTTCTACTTTACCATGTTTCAATGTAACAACTCCCTCCGGATCGTTTCCATACGCCATTACATTAAAATTCGTACCTAATACACGAACATTATAATTACGGGTATGCACATAAAAGGGTTGATCTTTTTTATGCACTACATCAAAAATCGCTTCACCTTCCAACCGTACATCACGCGTATCATTCCAACCTTCTAAAGAATAAGTCAGTTTGGAACAAGCATTCAAAAGCACCGCGGTACCATCCGGTAAGATTGTTTTTGCTTGTTGTCCGATCTCTGTTTCCAAAGTAACTAATCCTCGTGGTACATCCAGTCCCGCATATATCATCCCTGCCGTCCAACCACCGACAATACACAAAAGAATAACAGCAGCAGAAGTCCATATATATTTCAATGAGAAATGTTTACCTGAGGATACAGTTTTTTTAGAGAGGCCTACTCTTTCCGAAAACAGCTTCCACTCATGTTCTGTATCAGCCTCTTTCTTATCTTTTTCGTAATTCAAGTATAGATAAGAGTCTTTCAATGAAAAAAGAAACTCCTGATTCTCTTTATTCTCACGCAACCAGGCAACCAACTGGCGTGTTTCATCATCAGTAAGTTCATTCTTCAAGTATTTCATAAAATAATCTTTATTGATACTGTTCATCATAGCATTATTTTAAAAAGTTCTTTACTAACAAGAGGAGTAATACTGGAAGATAATCCTGCATAGACTTCTTGATTTGTTTTAATCCTCTATATAACTGATTTTCAACAGTACGAACAGACAAGTTCAAAGCTATGGCAATTTCTTCACTTCTCATACCTTCATTACGGTTCATTCTGAAAATATTCTGACATTGTCTAGGCAATTTATCAAGTGCCTCTTGATACTTTTCACTTAGATCTTTGAAATACAGGTCATTCAAGATGTTACATTCCGGCGTATAATGAGAGAGTTCCAGTTCTCTCAATGCCACCTCATTCATATTAGAAAAATTATTGAGTAGTGAATCCCGTCGAATTTGTTTTAAACAGAGGTGTTTCATAATACGGAATAGATAAACACTTATTGCTTCCGGAGCGTTAATTTGAGTACGATGCTCCCAAAAAGCGATAAAGCATTCCTGAACAAGATCCTTCGCCTTATCCTCATCATGCAAAATTCCTTTGCAGAACATATACATTCTAGGGTGATACCTTTTGTACAACCATTCAAAAGAAGCCGTGTCTCCTTGTTGTATCTTAGAGAAAAACATGTGTTCTTCCATACTTTCCTCCTTCCTGAAATAGCTGCTTTATAATAGACATAGTGAGTTGTGTAAATTTAATAACAGGGGATATAGAACCGGAGCATTAGAAAAAGAAGTTTTCAAATATAGATAATTCTACATTATCTACCAAGCAAAAAAGCCTTTTTATCTCCTAATCTATATCTTTTTGGATTCTCTTAAACAACGAATATAAACCAAATTGTTAATTATTACTTTATTTTCATATATATGTGAGTATTCCAACAGCCAACAGGCTCTTTTAAAAAAGAACCTTAGAGCATATTAAAGAAGAAAAAACAAAATTTATTAACCATTAATCCTCAAATTCTATTATCATGAAAAAAAATCATTCCGCTAATTATATTAGCTATCGCTTGTATAGTGGCAGGTCTGTTCCTCGCAATGGATACGCATAATGAGGACACATATACACAATGTGTCACTGTATCTACTCCCGAACGTCCTGCAGGCCAACGAGATGTTATCGGGTTGAGTTGTCCACCTATTGAAACTGTACGTATTGGGTTTATCGGATTAGGTTCACGAGGTAGTGAAGCCATTCGACGCTTCACCTATCCAAAAAGGGATCGAAGTAAAAGCATTATGTCGACTTACACCAAGCGAACGTAGACACCTGCCAGCAAATGTTACTACGCGCTAATATGCCCAAAGCGACAGAATATTATGGAAGCGAAGACGCTTGGAAACAAGTATGTGAACAACCGGATATCGACCTTATTTATATAGCTACAGATTGGCTGCACCATACCCCCATGATGGTCTATGCCATGGAACACGGAAAACATGTAGCATGCGAAGTACCTGCAGCCATGAACATGGAAGAGATATGGAAAACTATAGATACAGCTGAACGTACTCGCAAACATTGTATGATGCTTGAGAACTGTGTATACGACTTTTTCGAGATCACAACTTTAAATATGGCACAACAAGGCTTATTTGGAGAAATCACTCACGTAAAAGGAGCTTATAATCACTGTCTACAAGAATATTGGGATGATTACAATGCAGATTGGCGTATGCAATACAACATCAACAACAGAGGAGATGTATACCCGACCCACGGCATGGGACCAGCTTGTCAGTTATTAAATATTCACCGTGGTGACCGGATGAAATACTTAGTGGCAATGGACAGTGATCCTATTTCGCTACCCGAATATCTAAAAGAACATGGAAAAGGAACAGAAGCTCAAAAACTACAAAATGGAGAAATCACCCTGACATTAATACGTACAGAGAAAGGAAAAACAATCCAAATAGAACATAATGTAGCCTCTCCACGCCCTTATAGCCGTCTATATCAACTTACAGGAACCAAAGGATTTGCCGACAAATATCCGGTAGAGGGTTATGCGCTGAACAGTAAAGATCTTCCTCAAGAAATTACAAAAGAACAAGTATTTACAGCCCATGAATATATGCCTGAAGAAATAAAAAGCCAGTTAATGAATCAATATAAAGATCCTATTATTAAAACAATGGAAGAACAGGCTAAAGAAGTAGGTGGACACGGCGGTATGGACTTCATTATGGACTCAAGATTAATTTATTGCCTACATCACGGATTACCGTTAGACATGGACGTTTATGACCTTGCCGAATGGTGTTCACTTATCCCTTTAACCAAACTTTCTATAGAAAATGGTTCAGTTCCTGTAGAAATCCCCGATTTTACACGAGGTAACTGGAATAAGGTGCAGGGTTATCGGCATGCATTTGTCAAGGCTGAAAGAAATTAAAAACAGACTCTCTTTACAAATTCCTCTAACCTTTTATAAATCTATTTAGTTGCACAGTTTGTACCATCAAAATAGTACAAACTGTGCTTGTTTTATAGCTCTATCCGTTTTACAAAAACACCTTATTTGATCCTCTCAAAATATGGCAAACGTTCCAATGGAACTTCTATTTCAATAGTTTTCGGGCCTCTAAACTTTTTACCCATATCATCCCGCCATTCACCTTTGGGTAATTTCACCTTTCGATAAGTTCCTTTTGTTACCATCGGGGCCACCAAATATTTATCTCCTACCATAAACTGGTCATGACAATCTGTAAATCCCTGATGAGGAAATGCATATTCCAAATGTCTTACAATAGGTTCACCCGTTTGAGAGGCATGAACAGCCATTTGCAAAAGATAATTTCCCATTTGCTCGTGAAACCGGGCAAACTTGCAACAAATATCTAAATGCTCTCTGTCCAGTATGCGCCAAGGAGCAACAGAAAATTGCATCATAGGCATAAAAGCATGAATCTGACACGAGCGAACTATTAACTCTTGATCGAAATTGTCAGTATCAATATCTAAGAATGAACCAAACTCACCGCCGCCAATCATGTCGGGACAAGTGTACGCATGTCCTAATAGACCCGCTGCCACCATATCAGGTATTAATAATGCAGAAGCACTCCACGAATAAGATTTATCTCCCAAACGTTGTACAAGAGGTTGCCCACCAAGTTTATATGACGTTCTAAATTCATTATATGAGAATTTCAATCCTAATTCCGCCCATTTTTGAGAAAATGTACACGCATTAGCATTCGAATCATAAAAAGTATATTCATCTGTAAAATGAGCGACATCACCTGCATCAAATTTATAGCCATCAATCCCATATTTCTTTTGAGCATTGCATAACTGTGTTTCCAAATAAGCCGATGCTTCCGGATTTGTCATATCATAACAGGCGCTTACACCATTCCACCAATATATCATAGCCGGAGTAACTCCATCTTTTTCTTTCACCAGATACCCTTTTTGAGCCAAAAATCTGTATTCAGGACTATCAGCAGAAACAAAAGGAGAAATCCATACCATAACTTTAAAAACCTTGCTTATGCAGACGTTCAATCATACCAGCCGGATCTGGAAACTTTTCCTGCTTAAAATCAAAATTTCCATAATATTTTTGCCAATTATCATCTATCATAAAGATACCTGTCGGAAAATTATTTGCTAATATATCCTGAGCATATCTCTCTATATCAACTTGATTTTGATTGTACATCAGTTCAATCCATGTGTTATACTGTGGTTTAGAAAAAAATATTTCTTCAGGTAGCTTCCCCGAAGGCGGAAAATAATTGGCAGAAGCATTGAGATAAGCATCCTTTAATGTTTTTCCTGCTGAAATGACATTCAATTTTTCATAATCAGAATGAAGAAGCAATGTATCATTCTGCAATCGAAAACGAAAAGGTTGTTCGCTCCAGATATAACGTCCTTCAGAAGATAATAGCAACGGAACAACCTGATTATTCAAGTTCTTCCTTCCCAAATCATACCACTCTGTTGTTGAACTAAAAGGCATTTGGCTACCCAACGCAACCAAACCACCCCACCATTTTTCACCTTTCAAAGGTGATACAGCTGTGTCATACTGTTGCGCTACGACAGAAAAAGTCGAGCATAAGACTAAAATAATTAAAAAAACTTTCTTCATAATATTAAAATTTATTTGAGTTTAGAAAAAGATAAGTACAATAAGCAGAAAATATATTCTCATAGTAACAGAACATTAAGCAGCAATAGAAACCTAAGAGCCACATTTTATAACATCTCTTATTGTAAAAAGAGATGAATAATAAATAAGATACTCACCATGCTATTAAAAATAAAATAATAATTAACAATAGAAAGTGACCAATTTTATTTCCTATCTTTGCTTACTGCAACCACTAAAACTATAAATAATATGGAACATCCTCTTTCTCAATTCAAATATTGTCCGAAATGCGGTTCGGAACATTTCGAAATTCATAATGAAAAATCAAAATTCTGCAAGGATTGCGGCTTTGTCTATTATTTCAATTCCTCTTCCGCTACCGTTGCCCTGATACTGAATGAGCGGAACGAACTGTTAGTGTGCCGCCGCGCTAAAGAACCGGCCAAAGGAACACTGGACTTGCCGGGCGGTTTCATTGACATGGCGGAAACCGGCGAAGAAGGAGTAGCGCGTGAGGTGAAAGAAGAGACTGGTATGACAGTGACACAAGCCGAATATCTGTTTTCATTGCCGAACATCTATATTTATTCAGGATTTCCCGTACATACGCTGGATATGTTTTTCCGCTGTACGGTAGCCGATACTCTGCATTTCGAAGCAATGGACGATGCGGAGGAGGTTTTCTTTCTTCCTTTACAAGACGTGCATCCGGATGATTTCGGACTGGCCTCCATTCGTAAAGGTCTGCAAATGTTCCTGTCCGGCATATCCTAAAAAAGCCAAATAACCGGAACATTTTCAAACCAAAACCCGTATTTTTGTAAAAGCATCCATTCTATAACCGAAGATGAAACATAAAATTTACCGCATAGTATACACTGCGCTTTGCTGCGCACCATTGCTCGCGACAGCACAGACGAGCGAGAAAATCACTTCTCCACAACGACTGTATGAAGAAGGACGGAATCTGTTCCAACAAAAGGCATTTGCCGCAGCCATGTCTCCTTTACATACTTTTGTAAAACAAATCAATGCGGAAGGCAACCCGTTGTCTGCCGCCGGAGACAAAGAAGAAGCCGAATATATGCTGGTATGTGCCGAATACGAACTGAGAAGTCCCAATAGTATAGAACTGTTGCGGAGTTACCTCGATGTGTATCCCGACACTCCCCATGCCAATCGTATTTACGCCCTTATAGCATCTGCCTATTTCTTCGAGGGAAAATATGATGAAGCACTCGCCATGTTCAATTCCGCCCGGCTCGACCTCCTAAGTAATGAAGAGCGGGATGACATGACCTATCGTTTGGCAACCTGTTTTCTGAAAACGGGCAATGTGAAAGAAGCCGCTATCTGGTTTGAGACATTACGCAGTACCGGCTCCAAATATGCAGCGGATTGCACGTATTACCTTTCGTATATCCGCTACTCACAACAACGGTATGAAGACGCTCTCAGCGGTTTTCTCAGTCTGCAGGACAATACGAAATACAAGACGCTCGTCCCCTATTACATTGCGGAAATATATCTGATTAAAAAGAATTATGACAAAGCGGAAATAGTCGCGCAAAACTATCTCTCTGCCTATCCCAACCAAAAATATACGGGAGAGATGTACCGCATACAAGGTACGGCCGACTATCATTCCGGCAAATACCACGAAGCCGCAGAAGCTTTCAACCGATACCTGAAAGACAATGTGGAATCCACCCGAAGAAGAGACGCGCTCTATATGTTGGGAATGTCCTATTATCAGACGGGAGTCTATTCGCAGGTTCCTGTCATTCTGGGTGAAGTGACTACCGATAACGACGCGCTTACGCAAAACGCTTACCTGCATATGGGATTGGCCTACCTGCAGCTTGCCGACAGGAATAAAGCCCGTATGGCATTTGAACAGGCCGCCGCATCCGACGCTGACCAGAAAATAAAGGAACAGGCATCCTACAACTATGCCCTCTGCATTCACGAAACGTCTTATTCCGCATTCGGCGAGTCAGTGACAGTCTTTGAGCATTTCCTGAATGAGTTTCCCAACTCCGTATATGCCGATAAAGTAAGTAACTATCTGGTAGAGGTCTATATGAACACCCGCAGTTATGATGCCGCCCTCAAATCCATTGAACGCATTGCACGTCCCGGAAAGGCTATCTTGGAAGCCAAGCAGAAAATCCTGTTCCAATTGGGAACCCAATCCTTTGCCAATACGCAGTTCGAACAGGCCATCAATTACTTCAACCAAAGTATTGCCTTAGGCCAATATAATCTGCAGACAAAAGCCGACGCCCTTTACTGGCGGGGCGAATCGTATTATCGGCTGAACCGTATGCAGGAAGCTGCCCGTAACTTCAACGAGTATCTGTCACTTGCCCTGCAGAAAAATACGGAAATGTATGCCCTTGCCTACTACAACTTGGCATACATAGCTTTCCACAAAAAAGATTATGCAACGGCACAAGACCGTTTCTTGAAATTCATCCAACTGCAAAAAAACGGAAACGCCACTGTCCTTGCCGATGCGTATAACCGTATCGGCGACTGCTACATGCATGTCCGCCGTTTCGACGAAGCCAGACAATACTACACCCGGGCGGAAAACCTGGGTACGCCTGCCGGTGATTACTCCTACTACCAACTGGCTTTGGTGTCGGGCCTGCAAAAGAACTATGACGGAAAAATTACGTTGCTCAACCAATTGGCCAGCAAGTACCCGAATTCACCCTATGCCGTCAATGCGCTTTATGAGAAAGGCCGTTCGTACGTGCAAAGCCGTAACAGTAACCAAGCCATCGCTACTTTCCGGGAGCTGCTGAACAAATATCCCGAAAGCCCCGTCAGTCGTAAGGCTGCCACGGAAATCGGACTGTTATATTATCAGAACGATGATTACAACCACGCTATCGAAGCTTACAAATACGTCATCTCCAAATATCCGGGCAGCGAAGAAACACGGCTTGCCATGCGCGATTTGAAATCCATCTATGTGGAAGCCAACCGTGTGGATGAATTCGCAGCGCTTGCCGCCCAAATGCCGGGCGTCATCCGCTTTGAACCCAGCGAGCAAGATTCGCTGACTTATATCGCCGCAGAAAAAGTGTATATGAAAGGGGAAATCTCCCCTGCAAGAGAAAGTTTCATCCGCTATCTGCAAAGCTATCCAAACGGAGCGTTCAGCTTGAATGCACACTATTATCTGAGTCTTATCGGAAAAGAGCAGAAAGACGAAACCGCCGTACTGGAGCATACAAGCAAACTGCTGGAGTATCCGGACAGTCCGTATTCGGAAGAAGCCTTGTTGATGCGAGGGGAAATCCTGTTCAACCACAAAGAGTACGAACGGGCCCTGGCAGACTACAAACAGCTGCAAGCCCGTGCCACAACCGCCGAGCGCCGACAACTGGGCCTCACAGGCGTACTGCGCCTGTGGTGTGTTATTGAAGGATGATATTGAAGTGATACAGGCTGCGACCGCCTTACTGGCCGAAGCCAAGCTGTCCCCCGAATTGCAGCATGAGGCTTTATACTATCGAGCCAAAGCCTATCTGAACCAAAAGCGGTGAAGAAAGCGGCGGATGACTTGAAAATCCTGGCACAAGATACCCGTACATTATACGGTGCGGAAGCCAAGTATCTGGCAGCACAACTGATGTACAACGCCGGCGACTACGCTGCCGCCGAAAAGGAAATATTGAACTTCATCGACCAAAGCACACCGCACGCCTACTGGCTGGCACGCAGCTTCATCCTTCTGTCCGACGTATATGTTGCCATGGACAAGAAACTGGATGCACGCCAATATCTGCTAAGCCTGCAACAAAATTATCATGCTGACGATGATATTGAAGGAATGATTCAAGAAAGACTGGAAAAGCTGAAATAAAAGAACACAATGAATATGAGAAAGATACAATATATTCTCAGCGGAATAACGCTGATGACGCTACCTTTGGGTACCCATGCCCAACAACAGCCCCAAGACTCCACTGTGAACCGGACAGTTGTTGTGGAACAGGAGTATAATCCCGATATCCTGGACGCGTCCAAAATAAACGTGCTTCCTAAAGTAGAGCCGCCGACCGCCAATAAGAGGACAGTGGAGTATGATGTAACCCTTATGCCCGCCAATACAATTCCTGCAACTGTCATGCAGGCATATACCGGAAAAGAGACGCAAGCCAAGACACAGCCCGGATATATCAGACTGGGCTATGGTAATTACGGGAATCTGGACGCACGCGCCAGCTATCTGTTCACGCTGTCCAACAGTGATCGTATCAACCTGAATTTCCATATGAACGGTATGGATGGCGAACTCAAATTACCTGACAATGACGGCAAATGGAATTCTTATTACTATCGTACTCATGCCAACATCGGTTATTTACATCGCTTCAAGAAAGTAGACTTGGATGTTGCGGGTAACTTTGGATTAAGCAATTTTAATTTCCTGCCTGATGCAGCCGTCAGAAAACAGAAATTCACTTCAGGCGACATTCATTTCGGAGTGAAATCCACGGATGAGGAACTGCCTCTCCAATTCAGCGCAGAGACCAACCTGATGCTCTATGAACGCCAATACGATTTCGGTTCACTAAATAATCAAGAGAATATTATCCGTACCAAAGCACTGGTTGCAGGCGGCATATCCGAGGAACAGATTGTCGGTATCGGTTTAGCAATGGACAATGTACTGTACAAGAATAATAATTTTGAGAACTACACCTCACTCAACCTGAACCCACATTACCGTTTGGAAAACGATGATTGGAAAATACGTATCGGCGCACAGGTTGACATTGCTTTCGGTTTCGGAAAGAAATTCCGGGCAGCTCCTGATGTGGCGATAGAGTACAACTTCGCGGATAGCTACATCCTATATGCGCAGGCCAAAGGAGGAAGACTGCAAAATGATTTCCGCCGTTTAGAGGCATTCTGCCCATACGGGTTGGTAACTTCGCAACCGGATGCCACATACGAGCAAGTGAACGCCGCCCTCGGCTTCAAGGCCAGCCCGGCAACCGGTTTATGGTTGAACCTGTATGCCGGATACCAGAACTTGAAAGATGATTTGTTTTTCCATCCGGCAGGTTTCGATGAAACTACAGAGGGACACTACCGGACGCTCGCCATCAGCCAATGGAACACCAGCAACATCTATGCCGGTGCAGAGGTACGCTACGACTATAAAAACATATTCTCATTCGTCGCTACCGGAACTTACCGCAGTTGGGATGCAAAGGATAACAGTCAATTCGGTGTCAAAGACTATGTGCTCACTTACAAGCCGGCCTTTGAAGCCAATCTGCATATAGACGTACATCCTATATCCGCTTTACTCCTTAATCTTGGCTATCGGCATATTTCGCGCGAGAAGGTAGAGGAAGGCAAGGTTAATGCAGTCAATAACCTTTATTTAGGCGGTAGTTACGAGTTTTTTAAAGGAATATCCGTTTATGCCCGCATAAACAATTTATTAAACCGGAATTATCAATATTACTGGGGATACCCGACCGAAGGCACCAACTTTATCGGAGGTGTAAGTCTCAAATTCTAATCTCCGGATTAAAAACATTACGAGCAAAAAAGGACATTTTTGCTAAATTCTCCTTATATTATAAGGTGGAAAGTTTGTTTTTTCCTACTTTTGCGGGCAAATTAGTGGTTGGAACCACTATAAAACAGAAATTTATGCAGAAAAACCTTGTCATTGTCGAGTCTCCGGCAAAAGCAAAAACCATTGAAAAGTTCCTAGGAAAAGACTATAAAGTCCTTTCCAGTTATGGTCATATACGCGATTTGAAGAAAAAAGAGTTCAGTATTGATATTGATAAAGATTTCAAACCGCATTATGAAATTCCGGAAGATAAGAAAAAGGTTGTGGAAGAATTGAAAGCCGAAGCCAAAGAAGCGGAAACCGTATGGTTGGCATCCGATGAGGACCGTGAGGGAGAAGCGATTGCATGGCATTTATACGAAGTGCTGAAACTACAACCGGAACATACCAAGCGCATCGTCTTCCATGAAATCACAAAAAGCGCTATCCTAAAGGCCATCGAGCAACCACGTAATATTGACATCAATCTCGTAGATGCACAACAAGCACGCCGTATTTTAGACCGTATCGTAGGGTTTGAACTTTCGCCCGTGCTATGGAAAAAAGTGAAACCGGCACTTTCCGCCGGTCGTGTACAATCAGTATCCGTTCGCCTCATCGTAGAACGTGAGCGGGAGATACAAGCTTTTCAATCGGAAGCATCTTATCGGGTTACCGCCATATTCCTCGTACCCGATGCCGATGGCAAGCTGGTTGAAATGAAAGCCGAATTGGCACGCCGTATCAAAACAAAAGCCGAAGCTCAAAAACTTCTGGAAAGTTGCCGATTAGCCACTTTCACCATCAATGATATTTCCACCCGCCCGCTGAAGAAAAGCCCTGCGGCTCCTTTTACGACATCTACCTTGCAACAAGAGGCCGCCCGTAAATTAGGATTTACAGTTGCACAAACCATGATGGTTGCCCAACGGTTGTACGAGTCGGGAAAGATTACCTATATGCGTACCGACTCCGTCAATCTGTCCGAGCTGGCTGTAAACAGCAGCAAATCAGTCATTGCCAGCATGATGGGAGAACGTTACGTATATCCGCGTCATTTCGCCACGAAGACCAAAGGCGCTCAAGAGGCTCACGAAGCCATTCGTCCTACCGACATGGAAAATGCTAAAATAGAAGGTAGTCCACAGGAACGAAAACTGTATGACTTGATATGGAAACGTACCATAGCCTCCCAAATGGCGGATGCGGAAGTTGAGAAGACTACCGTAAATATCAGCATCAGTAACGAGTCGGATACGTTCAATGCCACAGGAGAAGTTGTGAAATTTGACGGTTTTCTCCATGTATATCGCGAATCCATTGACGACGATGCGGAACAAGAAGATGAAACACACTTGTTGCCGCCTTTGAAGAAAGGACAGATTTTACAGAGCCAAAGCATTACTGCTACGGAACGCTTCACGCAGCATCCTCCCCGCTACACAGAAGCCAGTCTTGTACGCAAATTAGAGGAGTTGGGCATCGGCCGTCCTTCCACATACGCTCCTACCATTTCTACCATACAGCAACGCGGCTATGTGGAGAAAGGCGAAAAAACCGGAGAAGAACGTTCTTATAATATACTTTCATTACAAGACAGCAAGATTACAGACGTTACCCAAACAGAAATAACAGGAGCCGAGAAAGCTAAATTGATGCCTACCGATACAGGCACCGTAGTCAATGACTTCCTGATGGAATATTTTCCCAATATCCTTGACTATAACTTTACCGCCAGTGTTGAAAAACAATTTGACGAGATAGCCGAGGGAGAAAAGAAGTGGACAACTATTTTGGGCGACTTCTATAAGGGCTTCCACCCGTCCGTAGAAAATACGCTCGCCACCAAGAATGCCCATAAAGCCGGTGAACGCATCTTAGGCGAAGAACCGGGCAGCGGTAAGCAGGTATCTGTAAAAATCGGCCGCTTCGGTCCTGTTGTACAGATTGGCACTGCCGGTGACAGTGAGAAGCCGCGTTTCGCACAACTCAAGAAAGAAATGTCCATTGAAACAATCACGCTGGAAGAAGCGCTAGACCTGTTTAAACTGCCTCGTACTTTAGGTGAGTATGAAGGTAAGGCGGTTACCATAGGAACCGGTCGCTTCGGACCTTATGTGTACAATAACGGAATGTACACTTCACTTCCGAAGACCATAGACCCTATGGAAATTACACTGGACGAAGCAATCCAGCTTATCCAGAACAAAAAAGACGCCGAAGCTCAAAAACATCTCAAGAAATTTGATGAAGAACCGGAGTTGGAGATTCTGAATGGCCGCTATGGCCCCTATATATCCTATAAAGGAAACAATTATAAAATTCCGAAAGATATTATTCCGCAGGATTTAAGCCTGGACGCATGCAGAGAAATCATCAAACTGCAAAGCGACCCGGACGCGCCGAAAGCCAAACGAGGTAAATATGCCAAGAAGAAAAAATAATGAGGTTATATTAAAAAAAGAAAAGCCCTCTCTACGGATTCGTAGAGACGGCTTTTCATATAGAGTACTTTCAACTACATTCTGTCGGGTACTTCAATGCCAAGCAATCCCATTCCCAAACGTACCACCTTGGCTACGTTCTCGGATAAGGCAAGACGGAATATCTTCACCGCTTCATTCTCCTCACGCAAGATGCTGAAATCATGATAGAACTGATTATATTCTTTCACAAGATCATAAGTATAGTTCGCAATCAGAGATGGACTGTAATCCTCGCCTGCTTGTTTCACAACAGTTGCAAAATCTGCAACCATCTGTATCAGACCTTCCTCTTTCTCACTCAATTCAATACCCGCGGGAAGTTGTGCAGGAACAGTGATACCTGCCTCTTTCGCCTTGCGAAGAACGGATTGTATACGTGCATATGTATACTGGATGAACGGTCCTGTATTACCGTTGAAGTCAATGGATTCCTTAGGATTGAACGTCATGTTCTTGCGGGCGTCCACTTTCAATATAAAATATTTCAAAGCGCCCAAACCGACAATACGGGCAATATTATCAGCCTCTTCCTTGGTCAGGCCGTCCAGCTTACCCAATTCTCCGGAAGTCTCCTTAGCGGTATTAATCATTTCAGCCATTAAATCGTCAGCATCCACAACCGTACCCTCACGGCTCTTCATCTTACCTTCAGGCAGTTCCACCATACCGTAGGAGAAGTGAACCAGCCCCTTACCCCACTCAAAGCCCAACTTATCGAGCAAAATAGAGAGTACCTGAAAATGATAATTTTGTTCATTACCTACCACGTAAACCATCTTGTCAATGGGAAAATCGGCAAAACGCAATTTGGCCGTACCAATATCCTGTGTCATATAAACAGAAGTTCCGTCGGCACGGAGAAGCAATTTATGGTCAAGTCCTTCTCCGGTCAGGTCGGCCCATACGGAACCGTCCTCTTTGCGATAGAAGAAACCTTTCTCCAAGCCCTCCATAACTTTCTCCTTACCTTCCAGGTAGGTTTCCGACTCATAGTAAATCTTGTCGAAAGTAACTCCCATCATGCGGTAAGTCTCATCAAATCCTGCGTATACCCAGTCATTCATCTTTTTCCACAAAGCACGTACTTCAGGATCATTGGCTTCCCACTTCACCAGCATTTCACGCGCCTCTTTCATCAAAGGTGATTCAGCTTCCGCTCTGGTCTTGGCCTCTTCTTCGCTCAGACCTTCACTTTGGAACTTCGCCATCAACTCTTTGACTTCAGCCTTGTAATGCTTATCAAAAGCCACATAATAATCACCAATCAGATGATCACCTTTCTTTCCGGAAGACTCGGGAGTTTCACCGTTGCCATACTTCTGCCACGCCAACATCGACTTACAGATATGAATACCACGGTCATTCACAATATTGGTCTTGACCACCTTATTGCCATTTGCCGCCATGACATTTGCCAAGGCATTTCCCAACAGGTTGTTACGGACGTGACCCAGATGAAGCGGCTTGTTTGTATTGGGAGAAGAATACTCAATCATCACCAACGGAGAGTTTTCCGTAGCCTTTTCAATACCGTATTCGGGAGCAGCCTGAATAGAATTCAAAAGTTCAATCCAACAATCCGAAGCAATTGTCAAATTAAGAAAGCCCTTCACTGCATTGTAGGCTGAAACCAATTCGGGAGCATGCTCTTTCAGGTATCCGCCTATTTCCTGTGCGGTCTGTTCAGGCCCCTTCTTAGACATTTTCAGAAAAGGGAAAACAACCAAAGTAAGATGTCCTTCAAACTCTTTCTTAGTCTTTTGCAGTTGTACCATTTTTCCGGGTACATCCTGTCCGTACAACGTTTTGATAGCGCTGATAATGGACGTGGTGAGTTTTTCTTCTATATTCATAATATGTACGTACACTTATTTGTTATTGGATTGCAAAGATAGACATTTTAGGCGAAATCCTTCCTATCTTACCTTAATTTACTATATCTCCTCTCTGCAAACGATACTTTTCCGACTGAAAAACGAATAGTCCACAAACGAATAAACATACAACAAGCAATAAAATATGTCTAAAAAATATTTTTATTCATTTTGATATTCAAGTAGATTTACTGTTGAAATCAAATTAAACAAATCAACACACAGGAATGCGATAAACAAATAGATTTGATCTATCCGCCCAATATTTAAATAAGACAATTCCTATTTTAACTACGTTAATAAAATTCCGTATAGTTTTGACTTTCAACAGGTTCACCATGAAAAAAAATATTAAAATATATTATCCTATTTAAATCAAAATACATATATTTGCGATTGTTATTGAATATCACAATTATAAAATACACAAGCAAAAAGAGACCCTAATGAGGTTTGGATGGCCATAAAACCACTATTAGGAAATATGATAATGATAAAAAAGGTAGCATCACAATTTTAGAAAGAGAGTTCAATATATAATGCCTGAAAAATGGCAATGTACAAACCCCTAATAAAAGCCAAGTTTATATGAGCAGATTTTCTTCATTATTATGTAGCTTGCTATTCTGCATGATTACATATGCACAGGAAATTACAGTAACTGGTAAAGTCACCGCAGGAGGCGAAGAAATGCCTGGTGTCACAGTAGCTGTAAAAGGACAAACTCGCGGTACCATCACTTCTATCGATGGCAGCTACCAGATTCAGGTTAACGGCAATGAAAGCCTGATCTTCTCTTTTGTAGGTTACGAAACAGTAACTATACCGGTAAACAGACGCAAAGTGATTAACGTAGAATTAAAGGAAGCAGCCCAAATGGTAGATGAGGTAGTGATAACTGTTCCTTACGGTACTGCCAAAAAATCCACATTTACAGGGTCTGCAAGCTATATTGCCGCCAGTACTATTGAAAAAGCACAGGTCAGTAGTGTATCAAAAGCACTGCAAGGAACTGTAGCTGGTTTACAGTCTTTTTCCTCCAGCGGTCAACCCGGATCAGACGCAACTATCCTGATTCGTGGAGTTGGTTCTGTAAACGCTTCAACCAATCCCCTCTATGTGGTTGATGGTGTTCCTTACGATGGTGCTCTTTCCTCCATAGCATCTTCAGATATTGCGTCAATCACTGTATTGAAAGATGCAGCTTCCGCTGCATTGTATGGCTCACGTGCAGCAAACGGCGTAATTATGATCACCACCAAACAAGGAAATAAAGATAGCGCACCCACCGTTGAATTATCTGCCAAATATGGTTTTTTCAAGCCGTGCACGGGCAGACTACGACCAGTTGAATACAAACCAATATTATGAATTATATTGGGAAGCCATGCGTAACTATCGTATGGACAACGGTTACTCTGCCGAAGAAGCTGCTGTATGGGCATCAAGCAATGTTACAGGCAATCTAGGCATCAATCCTTATGGCAGTGCTTATCCTGAACCAATCGGCCATGACGGAAAACTGGTAGCAGGCGCCAAACCATTATGGGACGACAGCTGGGACGACGCCCTTTCACAAGATGCGCACTATACAGATTTAAATGTACGCGTAAGTGGTGGTAGCAAAACCTCCAAGTACTTTGTTTCAGCAGGTTACATGGATGACCAAGGTGCTTATATCTGCTCTGGTTTCAAACGCTATACTCTCCGCGCCAACGTGACTTCAGATATCCGCAAATGGTTACAGATCGGATTGAATGTATCAGGAACTCATTCTGTTCAAGACTATCCCAAGCAAGATGACTCAACAATCTCCAATGTGGTCATGTTTGCCCGTTCATTACCATCATTCTATCCAGT